>Ga0160429_1002333_pt1 | contig 10100 bp, 6 predicted proteins | sample SolpanmetagenomR_FD_108199 | JGI IMG/M metagenome (GOLD analysis project Ga0160429, IMG submission 108199) | Solar panel surface microbial communities from Lawrence Berkeley National Laboratory, California, USA - R | ecosystem: Engineered > Built environment > Solar panel > Unclassified ... | reverse complement strand
GCTTGTCCCTAGGTCATCCCCGCCACTCACAAGCAGTCTATGCGATATGGATGCTTTGTCTGCATCCAAGGGCGGCATTTCGTATGCGTGTGGCGGAACGTACCTAAGCGCGGTTCGTGTTGAAAATTCCCTACGAGAAGGATCGAGCGGTAGAAACCGTCGTGCCATTCTTCCCAGCCTTCCCACAGAGACCCCAAGTAGAAGGAAAGTCTGCGAGCTAGACTTTGAGAATGTAGAACGGACATCGCGCTTCACTGTCCATCGAAGATCTGTCTTGTATTCCGATGCTTCTGCGGTTTCTAGCTCAGGCGTTGTGGGGTTTGAAGAAGCTAGCTTTGTGACGGGTTTCAAGGCCAGACCTGAGTCGCTTCTGTCTGTGGCCTCGATCCTCACTCCTAGCTTGGACATCAAGTGTAGTCCTGCACTGGCGGTGCAACGCGAGTGGGTTGCTCCACACCGAACCCTTCCCAAAACGCAGCCATCTTGATGCTTCCAATGACCCCTGGTCCGTAAAGGATGAGGTCCTCCTATTGACGGCGTACTAGCAACCCCTCCGCCGGACACACGGCTCTTATGTCGACTTTTTGTTTTCGAAAGGATGTGCGGAAATTGCGCCACAGTCGTGGGCACACTTCGCTGGACGTTCTCTAGCAACCGACCTAGACTCATGAGCATGACAGACCATTGCTAACCATCGAGATGCGTTGTTTCCTCTTGGGCTGCGACTGCGAGAGGCAAGATGGACGCGTTGCTGGAATCCTTGTTGGACACGAGTAAGCTAGCCATTGAACGGAAGCGGGCCGCATTGCTTGGCATGAAAGCAGTTGTTCTGGAAGGAGCAACTACGCTGTGACGAAGCGTAGTCGTGCAATACACTACACCTCAACCAGCAAAATGGCCTCTCAGCTACTTCCCTTAGGTGCGTATATATGTGCGCCGAAGCAGTAGTCTCACGGTCCGTACCTGTGCAAAAACTTACCAATAGAACAGAACTCATCGATAAGTGCGTCGGCTCGAGGATATGGGTTGTGATGAAGGGAGACAAAGGTAGCCAGCTAATCCCGGCAAGGTAGAGACACATGAGCTTACTTGGGTGCCACTCCAGAGTTTAGCGGTACGCTCCTCGGCTTCGACGACTACGTCAGTGAGTACACACGCTGCGCAAAGAGGATGGTCCAGCAGAGGCTAACGGCGTTGGTCTTGCAGACATGGTGTTGGAAGATGTTACCGAATTCGACTATTCAAATGCGCCAACAAAGCTTTCCAAGATATTATTGAATGGGAACAACATCTGCATGGTGCGACACCGCCCGTTCCATCCTTTGTCAACAATCTCTAACGCACAAGCAGCTCATTCCTGGAGGAGAAGGGCCTCTGCAAGGACACACAGAAACCGAGAACGGAGCGTGATAGTTTCGCTTGGAATCCCCTCATCTCTCTAATCTGATTCATCAACGATAAAATACTCCGGACACCAGCCCTTCCGCTTTTTGCTCTAATCCATTCCGACATCAATGGTATCCCGCTGCGCCGGCCGCCTGTAGCCACCGCCAATATTGCCGTTGATCTTCGCTTCCACCTGCCTCAACTCTTGCTCTTTTTGCGCAATCATGCTCTCTTTCTCCTGCCTTACGACTGCCAAAACGCCCATGAGACTGGTGCGCCACATGTCGAGCCTGCCTGCGATCTCGCGCCATTGGTTTTCCCTAAAGACGCGGTATGTGCTGCGGTGGATGAGGAAGGTTTGGTTGAGCTGGGAAAGTTTGCCTTCGACCAGGCCGGCGCGGATGACATCGATGACCCACATCTCCACGTCCTCGGACGGTACTTGGAGAGCTTTGGCGATGGCACTGTAGGGGATGGAACGGGATTGGCCAGACGAAGCCGCAAGCGAAGCAATGGTCAACAGGCGCATCTTCCTAGTTAAAGTAGGCTCATCGAGCCCTTCGTCTTCAACCCATCCTTGATGCTCTTCTTCAAAGTCCCTGAAATCCTCGAGAAGGTCTGCGGTGAGAATCTCCAACAGTTGGAAGTAGATTGGGTCCGAGTTCCTCAGTGCCTGAACGGCGTCGAGTGACGTGAGATCCTCGAAATCAAAGTGTGACGCGCTGTTGAAGGCCGTCTTCAGGGCGTCCACTGACAGTTTCCTCGCCTCCTCCCCGGATACATCCTCGGCGGGGATCGTTCGCAGTGCCATGACGTGATATTTGTAGGCTTCCTCCTCTTCGCCCGCATCCCTGCCGATGGCCGCGATACGCAGGTAGAGCTTTCTTGACTGCAAGGGCGTTGCGCTCCATTGCGTGAGCCAGTTCTCAAGGTGTCCCAGGTATGGTCGCAGGCTCTCGTAGCTGGCGCTCCTGGACACGACGTCGAGAACGGTGTTGAAGACGGGATAGCGGACGGAGTCGTCCGCCGGGAGGATGTTGAAGACTGTGCTGAGAACGGAAAGAGCGATGCCAAACTTGTTGTTTTGCGAGGCGTTGATCTCGCCCGACAGGTTGCGGCAGATGGTCTGCAGGTAGTTGTTGATGTTTGAGGACTGGCCGACGAGGTGGATGAGGAGGTTGTAGGCGGCGATGAATTCTGTATAGGTAGTGAGCGCCGCGACTCTCGAAGCGATGTACACGAGGAATACCTTTTTCGGGCGCGCTGTTCAAAGCATCCGTCTTTGGCACCAACACCTTCAGGACCTCGTCCTTTGCCTTCTCAACCGCGTCGGCGTCGCTGGACTCGTCCGCCTTGTTTAGGTCTTCTAGCAGCGGCGTGAGGTCTGGTCGGACTGTGGACGTTGCATCCTGCGCGGCTTTGATGTTGTCGATGTAGTCGGCGATCTCCTCAACAAGCTCCTTGAAGCTGCCCTCGATGAGCATGGTAGTACGTGGTCCAGGCATATTTGCGATGTAGACAAGGGCTGTTCACGATTATTTCTCGACGTAGCAAAGGTCACCTTCGTGCCAAAACCAAATACAAGCCGGAATTCAGCCGCCGCCAAGTGGGCACCTGGCTCAAGAATGAAGGAAGCACGTGAAATCGGGAGGAGTCAACGAGCAATATACAGTATGTGAACTGAAGTCCTCTCGAGACGCTACGCTATACTTGAAGTCACTTCTCCGGGTTCATACCGCGCGCCTTGAGCTTCTCCTTGACTTCGGCATAGACCGCGTCAGCGCTCTTAGTAGCCTCAACCTTGACCACCTTGCCCTCCTTTTCGAAGTACTCGACAACAGGCATGCTAGTGTCAACAAAGGTCTTGAATCGCTTCTTGATGCTCTCAAGGTTGTCGTCAGAGCGACCCGAGGTCTTGCCACGGTTGAGGAGGCGCTTCTGCATCTCCTCTTCAGGGCAGTCGAAGAAGAGCGTGAACTTGGACGGGACCACGACTTCTTCAAACTTGGTCGCTTGATCCATCTTTCTCGGGAAGCCTAGGTCTGAGTTAGCAGGCATGTCATGCCACATAAATGAACACAATCAATGTACCATCGATCAAGAACTTATGCTTGCTCTCCTCGTCTTTGGCCTTAACCATTGCATTCTCCAGAAGCTGGATAGTAACCTCCATGGGCACAATTTGACCTTCCTTGATATAGTCCTTGATCATCTCCCCGAACTCACTGCCCGGCCTGTCCTGCTCTTCACGAAGCAAATCTCCTGCCGATAGATGCTTGAAGCCGTAGTCCCGGACAAGGTTCTCGCACTGCGTGCCCTTTCCAGCGCCCGGGCCACCGAGGACGAATAGGACCAGAGCATCTTCGGGTTTGAACAAAGGTTTGCTCCTGTGCGGGGCGGGCAGCTGCTCTATCATCTCCTCCTTCTTCTGCTCAGGAATCGCAGGCATGTCGGCGCCGGTGGATTTATTTGCTTGGAGTACGAGGTGGTGGTGAGCCGGCCTGGATGGGCAATGTCCCTTGTGGGCGATGAGTGAGGCCTTCCCGTGACTTTACAGTGTACGCAAAGAAACCTGTGCCGGAAACAAGGATGAAGAGGAACGGCCAAACACTGAGTGTGTCGGGACGGCGTATGGTCTGTGCAGTCGGGCGAGTTGTTGAGGTTGCTCGAGTGGCACCGGGGGTAGAGAGCTGCGCTGATAAGCCGGTTGACTTGTGGAAGCAACGGCGCGAAGCGACGGAAACGATCGTTCGAGAGGTAGACAAATATTGACTAGGGACTGATGGTAGCTTGGTGAGAGGCATTGATTAGGAGACGCCGGTGGGAGCAACTGGTGATCAAGAATCCGAGGTGGAAGCCGGCTCTTCCACACACGCACGTCACCCGGAAGCCGCAACTCTAGTAGCAATCATATACAAACACGAAAGATGATGGTTACTTATCCCTTGAGATGTCATTCCGTCCATCAATCGGGTTCAACAATTTATGGTTACATAAAATCCTGAAGGCGTTTCCGTCGTAAGCATCGTCAGAGCGTCGACGCCATCATCGTCCATACTCCAAGCTTGGTATAATCAAAGGACCGTATTTTACCGTCGCTCCCTGTCCACCCAACCCCATTCCGTCTCCTTGCACCATGAAGTCAACCGCGAGACTCAAGCGCCCATGCCCCTTCCCATCTCTGTCCACTGCCGTCTGACCAAAAGCGCCTTTGACTACCTCCGGGTCAAATGCAACGACGGCGACATAGTTCCTTCGACCCATCAGCCTCTTCGTTTCTCGAGGCGCCCCGTTAACATCTTGTCCGAATATTTCCAGCGGGTCCTCCTTTGTGTCACTTGCCTGTCCAGGATGTGACCGGTGCCCGTTCAAGGGTACGTAAAGAGGCCTGGTGCCCGATGAAGCTGACGGCTGCAACAGTCGCAACACCACCGGGCTTGGCGGAGCATTGACAATCGACGAAGTGATGACTTGAAACATTGTCTTGTGATCGGAAGGCTTGCTAGGGTCATGCACTAATCCAGCGCCGCATGTATTGGTAGACCCAGAGAAGATGGTCATGCGTAGTGACTTGTTGAACGAAATGCCTTGGAGCGTGCGAATGAGATATGTGCGCTCTAGATCCTTTGAATCATGAGTCCATTGGTCGCGCAATTCATCTAGTATGTCAAGTTCTCCAAAAGGCGATAATATGTTGGACATAAGTCCGGTCTTTCCCACTGCCTTCTTCACCGAGGCGAAACCATCGCCCACTACGCCTTTGGCACCGACCACACCGGCCACAGAACTAGTGACCTTGCTGAGTGCATTGAATGTGCCTGTTACAGCTCGTTTCCCGGTCGCCACGGTGTTAGCGATATGTTCTGCGGCATCCAGCCTGGGGTAGATGAGCGGGACGGGAATCATCCAAATGCAGTGTTGGACATGTGGCGGAAGGACCGCTACCCGAGGAAACAGTCCCTGGTAAGTTGGCCCGGCCATCACAGCGCTTGGTGTACGCTCAGATCGGCAATCCATGCCAACGACGACTACCGCAGGGCCCAAGTACTTGAGGAAGTGCCATCCTTTTCCGGTAACCGTGAAGAGATCAAAGTCATTGCGCGCGCTAGTCAATATCTCGAGAGTCGTGTGATGCTGGAAGAGGAGGTACGCTTCGATACCGATACGGCCAATATTCTTGAACATATGCGACGTCTGCATGTGGTCGGGATAGGACCCATAACCATCGAAACTGTCTTATGTTAGCGTCCCTCGATCTTTAGAAGCAAAGTTGCCTTACATGTCGTGATCATCCAAGGTGAGGACGTGCGGTATTTGAGCAAAAGCCTCCCTTAAATGCGGTTGATCGAGATGACTCGTGTAATAATGGAAGTATGCATGACTGACTTCATCTTCGTGGTGAGCTGTCCAGTGAGAGTTTTTTCGATTGGCCTTGCCGCTCATCGCAGTCCATTCTCGTAACGAAGGTACTTCTTTCCATAGCCGATCTGCGTAGATTTGGTTTCCCATGCCCAGTTGAGCATGAAATCCTCCAACTTCCTGGTGCTTCTGCATGACGTCCTTCCACATGTATCCGACGCCGCCCAAGCGGTTCCGTTCATTCATACTGACATTTATCGCAAAATCGTTGCCGGAATGAGCTATAAAGCGCCAACTCGTCTCGTGCCTACCAGCGACCAGAAACTCGTAGCGAGTACAACCAAGATGTGATGTTATTGCGTAAGTCCACTTCGAGTCGTGATCTTGCTCCATCCCGACGTCTATATCATATCTGTAGAATACCCATCGTTGGTGTTGCCAGATAGACTTCGCCTTCAGCTGCCGAGCTGAAAGAAGTCAAAAAGTGGTAACCGAATCGAAGCAAGACAGACTTACGATTGGGAGACAAATCATTACTCCGGTGTAAATGGATTGTTGGAGGATGCGGAGTGTCGGTTACGAGCATGATAGAACCATGCCAAATACCGTTGTCAACATCCATATTGGTGTATCGAAGATATGGTCCAAAATACACGCCATTCGCTGGTGCCACTCTGTACGTTTCTACTCCCGATGAAGGAGGGGGTCCAGTGAAACCAGCCGCTGTCGGAGATGATATCCCCATACTATACACACTGCCTGCGTAATGGGACTTCTGGGAAGGAAATCCGGGTGACGCTAGGGGCTTGCCACCGAAACTACTAACTGACGGAGATGCAAGGGGGTGGTTAACGAGTGTGCCTGTAGGAGATAGAGGTGGATCATTGATATTCAAGGGAGTAGGACCTTTGGGAAACTCCCATTGAGTCGACTGGGTTGGTAAGTGAATATAGTAGTAATGACCGGAACTAGGGTCGAGATGAGAAATCCATCCTTCTGGCAGAGGAGGTGGGGTGGCACGAACAGTTGCGGGAGGTGTTATTGGCTTTTGAGGTGCCACAGCTGCATATGCGTTGTGATGCTGGCTTGATGGTGTTGGAGAAGCAATGTTCGATTCATCAGAAGCCATGCGCTGTATATCGTTCTCAAAAGCAGGATGGTCCGATGCCGGGCTCATAGAATTGAGACGAAGCCGCCCGTTCACACGAGGGCTCGTCTTTTCAGATGGTTGCGTTTGGCCAGGCCTCAAAACGCTAACATAAGCAGGTGGCGCCTCTTCGCCGATGTGTAAGCGGCGAAGGTCTTGTTCGACTGGTCGTTCCCTCGAGCTTTGATGGGGTTGAGGCGAGTAAGCCACTCCGTCAGCCGATGGCTCGCCTTGACCGTATACTCTCGGTACTTGTACGCCCTCTTGAGTCAAGAATGGATCTGTATCGTGGTCGGACAATGGAGATACCGCTTCCTCTGCTGACAGACGCTGGTGGAGTGGTCGCGATGTCGGTGTTGATTGGGCCTGACGCTGTCGCTCTTGCTGATGATGAAACTGTGCCAACCGCATTTGGTGCTCCTGTTCGCCCCCAATCCGCTGAGCTTGTATACCATTCGGTATCGAGGGACTGCCAGATCCGGAGGCGGGAAATCTTGGTAGCTCATCTGATACGTCTATCGGTGTTTCGGGGGGCGGAGGCGAACCTCGCGCAGCCTTTGTCGTTGAGACTGATGAAGTCGATGCCAAGCGATTGACGCCCTGAGCGTCCGGAAGATCGAGATTCGCCGCGGACGCTACATTAGGACGCGAGTGTATCATTGGAGCGGAAGGATAGCGCTGCTCCTGGGTACCACCATACTGATATGTTTGCAACTGCGACATAGGTGGTGGACCAGCCCTGAGTGATTGTGGAGGCGATTCACGTTTGCGCTGTTGCGACCTCGAAAACGTTGAATCCTTATCCGGGGTTTCTGGTCCGGGCGAAGCCGGCAAAGGTTTGGGAGTGGAGGCAAAGGCTTCAGCGTTTCTCAGACTGTCTTTGAATCCCTCTTCGGATGTTGAAGAGGAGTTGTATCTTGTTCCGGTCGTCCTGTTCCTCGCATCTTCTTGAGGCGTCGAGTAAGAAGAATTCTGCCAACCGAATTCGGGTGTGTTTTGCGAAGTGCCGCTAGGTGTAGGATTGCTGTTAAAGATGGCCGCTATATGCGCCGGATTCGATACTGCGATTGGTCTGTATGGTGGGCTGTCGGGGTAAGGAAGGACATTAACAGGGCGCGAGGTGGTCGCCTGGTCGCCATTCGGATTGTAAGGTCCTGAGAACACGTCCACCCGATTGCCAGCAGGAAGCGAGGCTTTGTTAACTCTCAAAGGCCACACGCTTGGAGTTTGAGGTTGCACTACAGATGGCGGCATGAACAGCTCTTCGGCAGGCCGCCCTTGTCGCTGGTCTCCGTCCATAGCTTTGGCGCGAATGACTGAGAAGGCAGGAGACTGAGGTTTGCTTGGTGACACAGAGGCGCGCTCAGACCGATATAAGAGGGAGCATTGCGTGTTTGAGAGAGGTCCTTGGATGTGCTTGGCTCATGCATGAACTAAGCGCGGAGCGTCAGCCAATAGATGATCACGACGACCACAGCTGCTTTTTGGAAGGATCCCAAACGTTCTGTATTGACCGCCCCTCCTTAGCGCCCTGATGCCCTTCCACAAGTGACGTTAGGACCACGGCGACTAAGGTCAGAAGACGGTTGGCTTCAAGTTGCTTGTTTGAGCTGCAGAAGAAGCTATTAACTAAGTTATTTACTGCAAAACAGCGGTTGGACTACCCCGCCGGCTGGAGTTGCCCACCCACGCCTGCGCCTTGCCGCTGCCATCGATCATCACATGCAAATGACCCTTCGTCTTGCCTTGTCACTTCGCAGTCATGCCGTTCCACCGCTGCAACAGTCCCCATTGCCGGTCAAGAGAAAGTCCTCTAGAGTCGTTGCGGTTTCGAGCTCGCTGCTCGTTGATCGCTTCAAGCGCGCTGGCCTTGTCCCATCCGATCATCCTCCGATGAACAACGTCAGCGAAAGCCTTGAGCGTTTCGGGAGTAACTTCGCGAGCTGCTGGTGATATCAGGGTGATGGCGAGACTCTTGAGGCGCTTGAGCTTCGTGAACTGCAACAGTGGCGTTACCCAGGGCGCCTTTGACGACAGCAGATATGGTCGGTCGTTGGGAATCTCCACGAAAAGGGTCAGATGCTCAAGACTTGGAAGGCTGGAAACAACGAAACGACAAGCCGACAACCATGAGCTGTAGTATTCCATCCTCCAAGCGGCATCTGCCACGTTACTGGGTTCACCGTAGGACTTCATGTTCAGGTGAAGATGCCTGATTGAGGCTCTGTTTGTGGACGATATCGGCAGCGACACCGGCAGTCCTTTAGAGTGGTCGAGTTTCTGTAAGAGACCAGGAGCTATGACCCTTCCGTTTCTAAGGAGACGCGTCAAACCTCCGGGAGACCCAAACGCGAAGATAGTCCTGGAGTAGACCAGTTCTCCAAATTCAAGGCAGATTTGTTTACACGTAAACATCAATGAAGTCCCTTGAGCCTTGCGCACTTTTGGGGAAGCCTCAGCCTTCTCATGTGCTCGGTGACTCTTCGGCTTGACACGGCTTTTGGACTCTTTCCGCTGCCTCGCTGCATCCGCTGGAATGCTAGTTAAAGGGAGGTAGATCGGGGTGGGAGCTTGCACTGTTGACAACCACTTGGAGCTTGGCTGAAACTGCAGTTCTACTGTTTGTCCACGAAACTCCTTTCGACTAACGAGCCTTGTACGAGCACTCTCCGGAGAGCGGGAGGATGCCCGTATGATGTCGACCTTGCTGGCCAAGGCTTCCTTGAACGCAAAAGGGGAGACCTCGACAAATGCGCCTTGATATACCAGACTGTAGATGTCGTCCCGAACTTCGCGCGGAAGTTCGAGAAGCAACGACCGTCCACTTCTAGGCGGATATGTAGAGAGCAAAGATATAGATTTGACACCGACTCCTCTAACCCCTTGCGTAACTTTGGCGGTCAAGGGGTCTCGGGGAGGGGCGTATGTCATGTTTCTTGGCGCTCCGCCATGTGTAACCGAAGGCATGAGTTTCTGAACGTTTGTACTCGTCCTAGTGAATGTGGTTGACCTGCTCCCAGTGACATGCTGCGCATCGCTGGATTTAGCAACACCGTCTGCATTTCTGATGGGTCTTGATATCGATGCGTGGTTATTACTGGAAGCTGAGGCAGCTCCATTCGTCCTGGCAGCCGTGTAAAATTCGAACGGAGGGGTGTTGGATTTTGAAGCTAAGGATCCTCCCGGCTTAGGTTTTCGACGGTGATGG
>Ga0160429_1002332_pt1 | contig 10106 bp, 11 predicted proteins | sample SolpanmetagenomR_FD_108199 | JGI IMG/M metagenome (GOLD analysis project Ga0160429, IMG submission 108199) | Solar panel surface microbial communities from Lawrence Berkeley National Laboratory, California, USA - R | ecosystem: Engineered > Built environment > Solar panel > Unclassified ... | reverse complement strand
GCCCTCGGCCGAGAGGCCGTGCGAAAGCCCTTCGCCGATCATCCGGTCATCCTCGATCAAAAGCACGCGCATAGATCTGTCCGTCCACCTTCGAGCCTTCGGTAATGAACGATCCACGCAAGGGCCGTCGCCGCCCGGATCGGGCTGGGAGCCCTCGGCCCGCGATCCCTCGGGCTGGCTCGGCCGGGGACCCGCCCACACTCAACGACAAGCTCCGCACGACCGATGTCAGGATGGCCGCACCCTGACCGCCGTGGGGGTGTCGGCGGATCGGCATGGACGCTCCGAGCCTTGGGATCGGACTCCACGATCGCCAGGGATCGCGGCATGGAGGCCGGAGACCGACCGAAAGGAAGGCGCATCCCTTCGTAGATGAACGAAGGCCGTGCCGGCGTCGTGATGCTCGGGCGGCCGAGGATGTGAACATCGTGGGATGCGGCGTTAGACTAAATGAAGGCACCGATGAAAGGCGACACCGAGAAGGCAACATCGATGAGCTCTGAGATGGTCTTCGTAGCACACATCTCGATCACGTACCGTCTCTGGATCGAGCCGCCTCGTTTCGCCTTGCGGACGTTGGCCCAATCGGCACCGGCACGTCTTCACCATCAGTTTCGCCCCGGCGAGGACATCGAGCATCGCGCCATCCTTTTGCCGGACGACGAGAAGGGGCTCGCGCTCGGCCCAGGCGTTACAGGAAGCGGTACCGATTGGTTTCAAAGCGAAGTTGAGAGGCAAGTTGCCGGTCGATCGTGCTCGACAGATTTGAAAGTCCATCATCGCCGGCAATGATCTCGATCCCCCGCGTGTGGCGTGTGGATCTGAAACCCGGTAACCATAACGAAAACCGCTGATTTGCATCGCGATACAAATTCTCGTCACAGATTTAATATCGAAACACGTTGATGTTATAGCATAAAAGGCGCGGCTTCGAGATTTCGTCGAATAAATCGTAAGCGTCTAGGCCATCGTGTCGGCGACGTGATCCGGAGGGAACAGCTTAGGAAACGTTGCCGGCCGTAATCCTTCCTGATATAATTCGTTCCTCAGCATCAGATCGTGGACCGAGCCGGAGCCCCTGCGGGCTTTCGCGGCATGTCATGCCTGCGCGCAAACCCCCGCCGCCCGAGCCCTGGCTACATCGAAACAGAAAGGATTGGTCTGCCTATGGGGATCAGACGCTTTCGACATGGGCCGTCCGGGCCGGACGCGTCCCTGACCGTGATGGATGCGCTGCTCGAAGGATTGATCGCAATGGCGGCGGAGAGAGCCCAAGCCCAACACGAGGGGAAACGGATTTATCCCCGGACCTTGCAGTCCAGGAACGAGGCCTTAGTTCCCCCCGACGAGCACGGAGCGACAGCGGGGACGCCGACGTCCCATCGTCGACGCGCGAGGAGGGACCGCGGTCATGAAGGACGAGGGACAACGCATCACGGGCGTACTTGCGGAACGGTATCGTGCCCAGCGAAGCCGGCAACTGGCGCGGCACCACGTCGGTCCATCGGGCCGCTGCGGAGCGATCGCGGCCTCGCCGCGCGGTGAGCCCGACAGAACGCAAAGCCCTCTCGATGGCGTCGAACTCAGCCCCTTCGCCGAGCGTGTCGGTGGAAGCGGGGCCGCAAATCCTGGGTCCGAATCTGTCGCGTCGACCCTGTGCCGGACATCGCGTCGCCCGCTCGGGGACACGCGTTCCGTCCGACCCGTGAAGTCCTGAAGGAGGCAAGGCCATGGCTCAAGACGATCCCAAGCCTGCTCCCCTGCTTCCCGGTGCCGTCGACCTGAGGAACCGGGACGAGACGCGCGTCCTGTCGCCGCTCGACCAGATGGCGCTGCGCGCCAACTTGGACGTGGAGCGGCAGGATAAGTTCGCGGCCCCCGACAAGCTGATCGTGGTCGCCCTCTACGCCCGGTACTCCTCCGGCAAGCAAAAGCAGCAAAGCATCGACCGGCAAATCAGCATCGTGACGGCGTACATGCTGTCGCTGGGTTACGCCATATACGTGCTCTACGCCGACCCCGCTCGCAGCGCGAGGACGACGAAGAACCGTGAAAGTCTCCAGCGCTTGCTGGCCGACTGCCGTGCCGGGAAGATCGTGATCATCATGGTCGAGGATTTCGACCGTTGGTCCCGCGAGACGTATGACGCCGTCGAACTCTGCGAGGAGTTGATGGGGCTGGGCGTCGAGTTCCACAGCGCAGGCGATAGGAAGGTGCTGTCCAAGAAGGAGGTGATCGAGGCCGCGCTCAAGGCCGAGGCCGACCGCGACCGACGAAACCTTATCTTGAGCATGGGCAGGTTTCAGCACGCGGCCGCCGGCGGCGCTCATTCGGGGGAGTTCTTCGGTTACCGCTACGGCGAGGAAAGGGGCTTTCTCGTCGTGTATGGACCGGAGGCGGAGATAATCCTTTTGGTCTTCCAGATGGCGGCGACCGGCGTGTCCTACCGGAAGATCGGCATCGCGATGAAGGCCCGCGGTGCTCCCGGGCCGAGCAAGGATTGTAAATGGACGAAAACGACCGTCGCCAACATGCTCGGTCAGATCGCCTATACGGGCCGTTGGTTCTACCCTTTCACGAGGACCGTCTACGACCGCAAGAGTAACACGCAGAAGCAGGTCCTTCGACATCCGAGCGAGATGTCGAAGGCGCACTTCGAGAACCTTCGCATCGTTCCAGACGAACTCTTCTACGCGGTCAATTCACGCCGGCGTCCGCGGGGGTCCACTCCCCGTACCTTCCCGCACTTCCTGGCGGGCAAGGCTTCATGCGATTGCGGGGAGCCCGGCCAGCGGTTCGTGATGTCGCCCCGGCAGATGACCTGCAACCGCTACCAGGAAGGGGACGGCTGTCGGGCGCGCACCCATTCGATCATCACGTCGCACGTCGAGCGGGCCGTCCTGGACGCGATCGGGGCGAAACTACGGTCCTTCGTCGACGAGGAGGACTTCGCCGTCGCCGTCGATCGTTCCCTTCGCGAGACGGCAGCCCGGCGCAGGTCGGCGCGCGCCGACGCCATGCGGGAGATCGAGAACGTGCACGCGGAGTTCATGCGCCTTCTCGACGAGGACATCCGAGGCGGTTACCCCCCGAAAATCCTCTCCGAGAAACGCGCCTTGCTCAATGCGCAGCTCAAGGAAGCCGAGGGGAAACTGGATGCGCTGGTCGAATTGCCGGAGGTGCTCGGCGCCGACGAGCGGCTTCGCGCCCTGTCCGATACGCTCGACCACATCATGACGCGCCTGCCCTTCAGGGCGACCACGGCGGGCGAGTCGGAGTTCTCGCTAGCCCTGGCACGGCTCGTGAGACGGGTCGTCGTCCGGCGCGCGCAACAGCCGAAGGGGACCCTGAACCTTCGCATCGAACTGGACTTCTTCGCCTTCCTCCATGACGACGATCGCGCGGCCCCATCGTGCCTCGAAAGCGATGTCGTCGAGGTCGCCATCGAGCATTCGATGGGGCGCCACGCGCGTCTGGGCGACGCCGCCGCCTCCCTCAAGAGCACGGGCGAGCACCGCATCGACGACTGGCGGTGGGAACTGGTCGCCGACCGGCTGCCTGACGTGACGAGCCGCCGCGCGGATTCCCGGCATCTCTCGACGCGCGACGTGGTCGATGCCCTCCTGCTCCGCCTGAGGACCGGCCTGCCGGTCCTGTCCTCCGCTTGCGGGGACTCCATCGAGATGGAACGTGCCATCACCAGGTTCATCTACGCAGCGGGCGACCAGATCCTCCTCGACGCGCTGCAGGGATCGGACCCCGGTTTCGTGGAAAGCCTCGACCTGCGGCCGGTGGTATCCGCCCGCTCCCGGTGGAAGGTGGGAGCCGAGGATTGGCGCGAGCGTCGCGGTGGCGCAGCGCGCCTTCATGCGCTCGACGGACAGACGGCACTCGACGACGCGCAGTGGGAGGCTTCCGCGCCGCTGCTGCACCCCAGCGTCGAGCTGTCCTACAAGAACACGCGTGGGCTCCCCGGCCGCCTGCTTCTGGAGGCCGTCATCCTTGCCTTGCGGACGGGCATGTCGTGGCGGAGGCTGCCGCAGCGTTTCGGCGACGGACGCGTGGTGGAAAACGCCATGCGCCGGCTCGTGTCGAGCGGCAGCTGGGACAGACTGGTCGCGATGTGGCGCGAAAGCTTTCCAGCACTGGTCGATGGGCTCGACGTGGATCGCCTTGCGAAGCGGAAACGCGGCTCGGCCGAATGGCGGGGTCCGACGCCCAAGAGGTCTCGGTACGCACGTCACGGTGGCGTGGCGCCCGCCGAGTTGCGTCCGCCCAGCAAGGAGGGCGGGGCCGTCGGACGCAGCCGGAGGACCTGCTAGGCGGTGCCGCGGTCCCACCGATTACACGCTGTCCTGGCCGGCCACCGCCTTCACCGGTGGGGACGCTGGCCGGGAAGGAGGGGAACGAACGGGGCGATGTCGCGGGTGGCCGAAGCAAGCGACCGCGCGAATTCGGCAAGGATCGCCGGAGGCGGTTGCGAGCCGCGCTTCACTTTCTCGGCGAACTGAAGCGGCGTGAGCCATGCCTCCGACGACGGGCCCGCTTCCTTCCTTCCCGACCGAGCGGTCGGGTCGTTCGTCAGGCGTACATAAGAGGAGAAGGAATCGCACACGTTGAAGGGAAGTCGGGTCACGGCCCGTACGGCGTTGCCGGTGGATCCGCGCCGTCGGGCCACGATCATGGCGCCCGGGGCATCCGCAGGCGCCATCAAGAAGTCCTCGCCCGCGAGGGCCTCGTCGAAGGGGCCTGGGGCATACCCCTCATCCATCGCCGTCTTCACGTGGTTCCAACTGGCGTACCCCCACGCCAGAGCGACGATCCGCCGACAATCGTCCTGCGACAGGGGGTGGCCCGCCTCTTCGAAAACACGCCTGGTCAATGCGACCTTCCTGGCGGCGTAAAGGTGATCTGGCGGAGTGAACACGGACAAGCCTCCTCGAAGCAGAATCACCACGGATTCATGCCTACAGCTTTCTGTCAAGGCGTTTTGCGCTCTCGGTCGACCGGCGCCGACGCGCTTTCGGTCCCCCCGGCCAGACCGATGCCTGAACGCGTCCGATGTCCGCGGCGCGATCGCTGCGGAGTATCGTCGAATTGGGCGTGGCCGGAGGTCGTCAAGTCCCGTCGCAGCGGTGTTTTGCAGGGCCCGAGAACACGGCCTGAAGCCGAAGCGTGTCCTTAAGGGATCGGCCTGCGCATTCCCTTCCTTCCTTGATGTGTTATTTCCTGGACATGGGCTGTGCTGCGGCCTATCTCGACAAGGCATGGAGGACACCGCGGATGACAGACGAGGAATTTCGCGATCGAGCTGCGGACGCTGCCGCTCGATCCTTCGGCGACCAGCTCCACAAAGTTTTGAAGGCGGTGTTCCTGGCCGGGGCGGAGTGGGAACGCAACGCCATCATTCGCAGGCTTGAAGGAAAGGACGGACGTCCGTCCGAGCCTGATATGGCGCGGCACGAAGCGGCGGCCCAGCCACGAACCACGGATCCCGTCACACACGCCCCGGACGCATCCGCCGAGCCAAGGCGGGCCCGGACGGTGCTGCGCCGTGCCGGCACGAAGCGGCCCAGCACGGCGGACGACGCTCTTGCGGTCATCGATCGCGCCGGTGACGCCGGAATCACCGCCGCGGAAATCCTGGTGAAGCTCCGCGGGGACGCCCCTCATGGTGGACAGAGGGACAACACGGTCTCGAAAGCACTCAGACGGCTACGGCGAGACAAGATGGTCCGCTTCGACGGTACGCTTTACCGGCGGGCTATCGACTGATCTTCCGGCGCCCGACAATCTTCAAGTGGATTTGGTCATGGTCAGATCATCAGTCGATAATCTTCCCGCCGGACGCAGGATCTTGGCCCTCGTCGAAGAACTTTCGGACGTCACCGGGGTGATCCAGAAACACCGTGGTGTGGAAGTGCGCCGGATCTGTCCAGAGATCGTTCTGAAGAGCCGGCGTTACAGGCATGGCATCGACCGCCACCGGCTGTGGTGGAATGGTAATCTTGTCCTGGACGGGGATGCTGGAGATGACCATGTCCGAGTCCGAACCTATGTGCCGGGAGACTGGGTCACGCAGGTCACCTGCCTGGTACTGTCCTGGAAGCACGGTCTGGCCGCACCCGGACAACGGGTGGGGTACGACCGACGCATCGGGCGGCCGGTGTACGGCAGACATGTCCCGATCCACCGAACGGGACGCTCGGTTCGCCGTTTTGCAGCTCTGCGCCTCGCGGCCACCATCGTTGCTCACGGCGAGGGAATGCCGACCGATCCCTCGATCCGTTTCCGCACGCTCGGTGGTTTCGTCGTCGCCGTCTGCATCGTCGGTCCCGTGGCGCTCATGAGCTTCCATACCGAGGACGGCACGTTGGCGCTGACCGTCTCGCTCGATCGCGCCTGGCCGCACAAGGTCGTCGAGATGGACGGTCACGCGGCGTTGCGCATCCTGGGACGGCTTTCGGCTTGGACCACCACGGATCAGCGGGATGAGGTCATTTTCCGGGCCTTCTGTGAGCGGGCGAGCTGAAGAAGCAAACCCTTCAGGTCGGAATCGGACGCCGGGCTCCCACACCCAGAATTTTCCTGTTCTCGCGACCGACCTTCAGGTCGCCGATACCCTCCAACCACGGGATTTCACCATGCCTCTGCCGATCCGCATATCGACCTCGCCGCCGAGCTTTTCCCCGACGGCCGACGATGACATGTCCTTCTATTGCGACCTCCGGGAGATCGCGGATCGGGCTTCTTACGCGATGCCCGATAGCTTGCCCGCGGAGATCGCGGAGGCCCTATCGCGGCCACTGACCGTCGCCTATTCGGTTCTGGTAAGCGAAGACAGGGAGATCGGGCTGCTCTTCTGCCATGAAGACGAGGAGGAGGGCCTGATGTATTGCGCCTTCGATCCGTTCGGGACCATCACGCGTGAACCGGCGGCCAACGAGGCACTATGGACCATCGCGAACACCACTCGCGACCTGCCCCCCGGACACCGTCTCACCAGGATCGCCGGCTAGTTCCCGGATTCGATGGATGTCGGTCGGATCGCCATCTCAGGGGAGAGGGACGCGGGTATATTGCACGTCGGACAGGAACCCGCCTTCACCGCGTCGAGCACCTCCGATCACGTAGACGTATTCGTTGTAGCGAACCGTGGCGTGGCCCCAGCGGGCCGTCGCGAAAAGATGGCTGTCGAGACCGACACCTCCCGGTCGGCCGTCTTTCCCGAGGGATACGGTCTGCACCGCGTTCAAGTAATTGCCTTGGCCCGCGTTACCGCCGAGCACAAACGCGGTAAGCAGACCCGTGGCGCCCATGACGACCACCGAATGGCCATAGACAGGCAGCGGCAAGGGGCGCGGTGAGGTCGCCCACGGGCCTGGACAACCATCCTCGCCGAGAGTGCTGGTCTGGATGTCCCCGAAGAGGTCGTCGAGGAGATCGCCCCAGCCGCCGAGCACGATCAGGACATCGCCCTGCACCGCGGTGCCGGGTGCGGATCGACCGCCCTTCATATGGAAGGGGCAGACGCGCCAGGGCCCGACGGACCCGTCGCCGGAAACCGTCGCGACCTCCACCTCGTCGAAATGGACCGTGTCGGATCCGACTTGGTTGACCCCTCCTATCGCGAGCAGGTGCGCCTGGCCCGAGGGAGCTTTCCACATCTGCAGGCTGAGATTGGACCTGGGGATGTTGAGACGATTGGGGCTCGGGACCCAGGGACCGAGCTTCCCGTCCTCTCGAATCGCGGCGACGTTCGTATCGCCCAGCGTCCCGGTCGCGGAGTATCCGCCCACGAGGTAGACGCGACCGTCGAAGGCGATCAGGCCGTGGCCGGAGCGTGCGACCGGGATGCGACCGGCGTCGCGCCATCCCGATCCGAGCACCGAACCGTCGTTGCCCAACTCAGCGACCTGCACATCGTCGAGCAAGGTCGGCACGTTCCCCGTGACGAATAAGCCGCCCAGCACGTAGAGGCGATTCCCGGACACGAACGCAGCATGCGAGGTGCGTGGTCCCTCGATCGGAACGGTTGCCGTCCAATCGGCAAGGGTAAGGACCGATTGCTGGCCGTGGACGGACGTCACGACCAGCGACAGGACGGCGCCGGAGGCCAAGGCGGTCAGGCGAAGAACGGACGGCATGCGCGGACCCGTGAAGCGAGCCTTCGGTCGTGGCCGAGGCAATGCATCGGCAGAACAGAGCACGAGGGCAAGCCGGAGCACAACACTTCGCTACCGACGCGCGGTATTCCGCGACCGGGAACTCGCATGCTCGGTCATCAATTTTGATGCGGGATCCAGACAAGGCCCCAGTGGTGTGGCGTTACCAGCTCGGTGAGCCGATGCGATGAACCGTGGGCGTCGTGGGACGAACCTGACGGGTCCCGCGCGAAGACCGCGAACTCCAAGGCGCGGTCCCGCCGGCACATTTCCCTGCCCTTGCTCCAGGGTGCCTGAAAACACGCGTTCGGCTTGGCGTGCTTCGGCAGTGTCGCACCCAATGGAATGGTCGCCCTTCCCCACGGCGAAAAACGTCCGCGACGCATTGTCGGCCTCTCGGGCGAACACACGAGGCCGGGAATCGCTTCGGAGCGATTTCGCATCGGGCCGCGGCGGGGGCTGGTCACGCCCAGGGGGTCAAAGGGGCATCCCGATCAGCGCACGGGGGTGAAGCTCGGACAGGCGGGCCTTCGAAAGACGCACGAGGCGTCGTATCTCGTCCAACCAGCCGAGGTCCCTGGAAGCCTTGTCGTAGAGGCAGAGGGACAGACCGTTTTCGAGTGCAGGCTCGATCTTCCCATAAAGATCCGATGCGTGCATCGCCGCCAACGCGGTCCCCATCCGCATGGGGCGCCGCACCATCAAGGCGAACTCGACGTACCTGATGTCACGATCGTGCAGGTAGAAGACCACCTGTCTGTGCCGAAAGCGGGGGCGCCCGAAGATCGGGAGCGGACGCAGTTCGACGACCGCCTTCACGCCGTTCATCGTCAGGATACGGAGAAGCGGTTCCTCGGTGAGTTCCTTGATGTCCACGAACGCCACCTTGCCGCGGCCCTCGGGAGACCGCCGATCGGCGTCAAGCATCGCCTACGTATGCGACCGGACTTTCCGTCGCGTCCGCCTCGCTTCCGAAGATGGACAGGCTCAAATCGGTTCGAGGCAGGATGCAGGGTGAACCGTCGATCCACCTTGGGGTCTCCGGGGCGCGGCGCTGCGCCGGGTTAGGAAGCTATCGCTTACGTCGAAGCTCCGGAAGGCGCGGGCCGCACCATCGCGATGTTGCGCGCCGCCCCCGAAGCTGCCCCGCAAGGAACGATCGATCCGACCATCACCGAGCGATGTCGCCGAGGCTGGCCGCCATCGTCGCCCTCGTCTCGGAAAACGGCTCGCGCCGCGATAGCGCCACTCAAAACAGCCTTTCCGCCCTCTCACGGCGCGGAGGCCGTCCGAGTGCCGTCCGACGAGCCGTTCTCAAGACGACCTAGGCCGCTGTTACGTAGGGGAAATCGGCGATCGGCCCGGTTGAGACCTGACACTTAGAAGGCGGCTGCTCTATCCAGCTGAGCTACGGAGTCGGGGGTGCCATGGCCCGTAAAAGGCATGGGTCCCGCCCGGGGTCAAGCCTTTCGGTCCCGGTGGCGAGGCCCCGGTTTCCGGCGTCGGCTGCGGGTGGCCGAGCGGCGTCCGACGACGGGCCGGGCCGGCCGTTCCCACACTTCGCGCGCAGGGCCGCTTAAAAACGTCTCTCCGGCCCTGTGGGACGCCGAACCACCGTCGTCGGCAGCCCCGCTTGGAGCGGATTGGTGCCGGCGGCCTGAGCCGAGACCCTTGCGATTAGCAGCACGAATCAGCCCAGAGGCGTGGTCCCGGCCCCGGTAAAGGGATGCCTCGTCGGCTACCTGACGCTGGCGTGGGCGGCGAAGGCGGCGTTCTACGTCGGGGCGTTCGGGGCCGAGATCGCCACCGCGATGCCCGTCGACGACCAGGGCCGGACGATGCATGTGCATCTCCACGTCAACGGGGCGTCTCTGGTGTTAAGCGAAGCGTTTCCCGAGCGCGCCGATGTGCTGCAGCCGCCGCAGGCCTTCGCCCTGATGC
>Ga0160429_1002331_pt1 | contig 10107 bp, 9 predicted proteins | sample SolpanmetagenomR_FD_108199 | JGI IMG/M metagenome (GOLD analysis project Ga0160429, IMG submission 108199) | Solar panel surface microbial communities from Lawrence Berkeley National Laboratory, California, USA - R | ecosystem: Engineered > Built environment > Solar panel > Unclassified ... | reverse complement strand
TGGCAGATCCTGATGAACAGAAGAAAACGAAGTGACAGCACTATCGGTTACGCTAGAGTCGTGAATTCGACTGCCCATCGTCTCGCTCAAATCGCCGACGAATTGCGCGCGCACGCGAACCTGGGACTGTTCTACGTCCAGGACGCCTATGACCTCGACCGTTATCGTCGCGTGCTGGAGCTGAGTGCTGAACTCGCGAGTCTACCCACCAATGATGGTGTGGCCCTCAACCTCGACGAGATCCAGACGGCCTATGTGAAGGGTATGGCTCATATCAGCCCCTTACTCGGCGTTGAAGCGCTCGTGTGGCGTGAGGGAAAGATCCTCCTGATGAGGCGAAGTGACAATGGACTCTGGACTTTGCCGGGTGGGCTGGTCGAGGTAGGCGAACCACTGGCCAGTGCGGCAGTCCGAGAGTTGCTGGAAGAAACGGGGTTACCAGGACAGGCGATTCAATTGCTGGCGGTGCCCGACACGCACTTCGATCAGGGAAGCTCGCTCCATATCGTCACGGCAATCTTTCTGGTCGAGGCGAGTGGTGAGCCACACCCTACCCTGGAAGCCACCGAAGTGGGATGGTTTGTGCCTGGGCAGTGGCCGCCTCTCAATGCTGGTCAGTTGGCACATTTGACACAAGCTCTTCAGGCGTTAGAAGCCGGATCGGTTTATTTCGATCCTGCTGGAGAATTCTTGCCTACTCCTCAAGCGCGGTCAGCTGCCGGTGAGTCCCCAAAAGACACTGAGGAAGTTCAAGCTGCCCGTCAGCTGCTGAGAACAGTTGTCCTTGGCCAGCTCGAGCGAAAAGCATGATCGGCAGTCCTCTCTCGTTGACACACACGCTCGAAGCTCTAGACCTAGAACTGACAGCACAGTCGAAGAACCATAAGTAGCTGAAAAATAGAATTAGAATCGATATGAGAAATCTACCCCTATTAGTTTTTAGCGTGATTGTTCTTCTATCTATCGGCCTTTTTTCTTATATGTTTAGAAGCAATCTTTCGATAACAGACACATATGGTGAATGGAATTGTTATTTAAACGATGGTACTTCTACAGGTCTTTCATTTTCTCTGAATCCAGGAAAGATTGCTAAATATAACTTTTTAGATGAAAGTGGTACACAGAGCCGTAGTAATGGAAAATATGATTTTGACGAAAAGTACAATACGGTGTATCTAATGTTTGATCGACCGATAAAATCTACTAGAGGGATATCATTGATAAGTAAGGATTACATAGAATATGATGACATTTCGCATTGTATCAAAGTGAATATTTAAAAGAGAAGGGGGATGCGGCTCGATCGGCCCGCACACGTCAACCGAAGTTGATACCTACCCAAACTAGGGACGTGCTTTCACTTCGCCAGTCATTTACGCCCGCTGCTGGTCAATCTGCCCACCTTCACGCGCCCGGTTGTGTGTATACCGGGGCTGCTGTCCGGTGTAGGCGGGTCTAGTCCGGGCAGGCTCTACCCTGTGGGCGTGGGGACACTCAAGCGGGGGCACGGTGAAGCGAAATACATGGCGCTCGTCCCATAGAGGCTCAATTCAAGGAATCAGCGTCAACGCTGCCAGCGCCTGGAAATAGCCTCTGAGGCACAGGAGCTACCCATTTCGCCTTGATTTTCCGCGCGAAGCCCGCGGTATCGATGATGTGTCGGTACTCTGGAAGGTTGAACGTGATGATGGTGTCTGCATTGTTCGCCAAGGCAGTAGCGATGATCTGAATGTCTGCGCGCAGCTCCAACTTCGGAACTCCGCTCAGCTCTTTGATGGCCTTGAGCTTACCTAGATGCACAGCTATGTCAGCAGCGATTTTGGCTGCATGGGCATCAAAGCTAGGTATGAAGAAGTTTTCAGCCAGGATCTCGTACTGCTTGCTCCGGAGCCGTGGATCTGGGAATCCTTGCAAATACTCTGTAAGGACTATCGGCGGAATCATCGCCTCGTTGCCTTCCCCTTCCATTAATTCCTGCAGGAAATGCGCGGCGGCCTCAGCTTCGTGGGAGAGTTCGAGAGCAGCTTTTTTCTGAAGCCCAAAGATCAACAGGTTAGTGTCGAGGCAGATCATTTTTCGCTCACTTCTGAGGAAACCTCACCCTGGTAGAGGTCATTCAAATATGCGGTTGGATCCACTCCATCCCACTGGCTCCCAGCGCTTTCACGTAAGGCTTGGAATGCCCGCTTGGTTTTTTGAGGCTGTCGATATTCAGTCAGCCTGAGTACGCTAATACTCGAGGTGTCATAGGTCCACTCGTCCATATTCCATGCCACTCGGCACTCAAGGGAAACTGTCTCGTAAAGTCGGCCGGCCAGCTCCTTCGCTAAGACTTCAGTCACAGCAATGTGGAGCGATACCTCTGTTCCCAACTCCTTGATGTGAACCTTCGGATCTACCCCGCCCGCCTTGATCACCTTGCCGACGATCGTGGTTGTGCCCTTCGCCTTCTTTGGAACCCCAGGCTTTGGAATACCTTTCCCAGGCGCTACGGTTGCCTCAGGAATGCCATATTTCTCGTTCTGCACAAACTGTACGCCCCAGCCATGCCTCTGGCAGATTTTTACTGCCTCATATAGGTGGACATGCGCCTTACGGGGGATACGGTCGTAATCCTGCCGGACGATCGCGTCAGCAATTATTCCTACTGCTGGGATGACAGTGGCGGGAGAAGCCAAGCTGAGAGCATTACTACCTTCCTTAACACCTACAAGACTGACTAGAGCCGTCTCGCTCCCCATCTCAGTGTCTTCCCCAAGTACAGCAAGAATTGACTTCTCAACCTCGATCAGAAATTCTCCGAGTACAGATGCGGGGACAGTCTGAGGCTTAACCTCCCCAATCATATGTAGCTCGAAAATGGGTTTCTGAATATCGCTCATTGGGCGCTCCTGCACAGTCGAGGTGGCGGGAAGACCAAGCCTGGTCCAAAAATTCTACTCTCTCCGTTCTCTCCCGTCTGCTTAGTTTTATCCGAGGAGGGAGCTATACATCCTGCTACGTCCTACGCTGTACGTATGGGGCCACTCAAGCGGGGACACGGCGAAGGGGAATACGCGGCGCTCGAAGGTGGCAAGGTTCGCTGGCGCGTGCGGGTCAGGTACCCGGACGGCAGCACGGCTCGGCCTTCCGGCACGGCCCGGAACATCACGGCGGCACGTAAGGCCGTCGAGGCGGCGAAGTCAGAAGCAGAGGCCGGGCAACGTCCGGTGCGGCTGGGCTTCACCGTGTCCGAGATGGTCACCGAGTATATGGAGGCAAAACGGGCGCGCTGGTCAGACCGCACGGCCTGGAATAACGAAGCCCTGTACCGGCGGCACGTCCTGCCGCACCTGGGAGCGAAGCGGGCCGCCGGGATACAGCCGAAAGACCTCCGGGCTTACTTCAAGACGCTGCAGGCCGGGGGCCTGGGGGACAGTGGGCAACGGCAGATCCATGTCCTGCTGTCGGGGGCCTACAAGCGGGCCGTTGGGGACGGCCTGCTGAGAGACAACCCGGCGGCCTACGGTCGGCCAGAGAGGGCGGCGCGACAGGCGGCGAAGGTCAAGGCCTTTACGCCGGACGAGCTGGGCCGCTTCATCACGGCAGCGCTCGAAGATCGATGGGCGTTGCCGTTGGTCTTTCTGGGCCTGACAGGGCTGCGGATCGGTGAGGCGCTGGCCCTGACCTGGGAGGACTACCGGGAGGTGAAAGGCGTGCAATTCGTCAGCGTCTCAAAGACCTGGAGCGAGTTCGAGGGCAAGGCGTACACGGGCGCGCCCAAGACGGCGAAGGGAATACGGGACGTGCCGCTCTCCGAGGATGCTGTGGCGCTTGTCGAAGATATGCGGCGGCGGGTCCGGCTTGAAGCTGGATCACACGGCAACGGGATAAGTCCCTACATTTTTCCCAGTGTGGATGGGCGGCCCATGCGGCAGGACACGGCGCGCTCAGTGATGCGGCGCACCTGCGAGCGGGCGGGAGTGCCGTTGCTGTCGCCACACGCGCTGCGACACAGTGTCGCCACCTTTCACCTGTCGGAAGGCCGGGACGCGGTGACGGTGGCCGCCCTGCTGGGCCACGCCCAGACGAGTACAACCCTGAACATCTACGCCCACGCCCTGCCGGACAAACTGCGGGCCATGACCTTAAACCGGGCGGCGCTCGAAGGCCCGGTGAAGGAAGAACCCGCGCCCAGTGTGGCCTCGGCTCCCGCTGCTGCCCGGCCTTCTGCTTCCCCCAGGCGGCCCCGGAAGGGTGGCCCGCGTAGGGTCTAGAGCTGCCTGCCCCAAACGTTTGGGGCAGGGCGCGGGGCAGGCTTTAGTGCTGTGTGGGCGCGGCTTTTCTAGATTCTACCGGGGCTGCTGCCCCAAAGCGTGGGGCAGGTCTGGGGCAGGGTTAAACGTCGTGCTGGACGGTATTTAGAGGGTGCTGCCCCAACTTCCCCAACTGCCCCACGAAAAATATATACCCCCCTGGGTTTTTTTCTGGAAATATTTTTTACTGCTTAGCACGTCTTTGAAAACCACGAGCTGAACAGTTAAAGGAGGCTTCCATGTGGACGACAATCGAAGATGAATTAGATTTCAAAATTACGGGAATCATAAGATCTGCTGGTGAACATTATATTCCTGCTACAGAGGTTGACAATACTATAGAGATTTTAAAAAAATGGCGCCACGGTGTTTTTAGGATTGAAATGTTCAACATCTCAAATGAAGAAATTAAACCAGACTTGAGTAAGATACACATTGTATTTGTTGAAGATAGAGATTTTGATAGTTTTGTACAAAAATCTTTAAGAGAAGTGCAAGAATATGTAGAAGCGGAAATAGGAGAGCTTACCTTTTCTAATGAAATGTATTTTAACATCCTGCATGATAATTGTTTTGATTAAATATATTGACTCATTTTGCCATCAGTCAGTTCAGCGACATACATATCTGAGCCGCGATCAGTGCACGGGGGGTGGCTGCTCAGCACGGAGTGCCAGTTCTCTTGCTGAGCAGTGACCTGTTTTTTTTGCTTGAAGACCTGAGCGCGGCTTCCACTTCACCGGCAGACCTGACCCGCCCGGAACGTTTGGGCAACGTTTGGGCAAATTGGGCCGGGGTGGGCAAAACAGCGGGGCAAGCTAAAACGAAAAAACCCGCACTAGGCGGGCCTTTTTTCTGGTGGGACGTGGCGGACTTGAACCGACAACCCGCTGATTAAAAGTCAGCTGCTCTACCGATTGAGCTAACGTCCCCTGCACCTGCTGTCAGGGCAGAGCGTTCGCCAGTATAGGGAGAGCCGCAGGCAGAGTCAAGGCGAATTATTTCTTGCCCGGAAATCCGCCCATGTTGCCCATGCCGGGTGGCAGCTTGGGCATCTTGCCGGGTTTGCCGCCGAGCCCCTTCGCGCCTGCCCCGCCCTGCATGCCCGAGAGCATCTTCATCATGCCCTTCATCTGCTCGTGCATCTTGATCAGACGGTTGATCTCCTGAACGCTGCTGCCCGAGCCGCTGGCGATGCGCTTGCGCCGCGAAGCGTTCAGGAGGCCTGGGTTGCGCCGCTCCTTCATGGTCATTGAGGAGATCAGCGCGTCGATCTTCTGGATCTGCTTCTCATCGACGTTGAAGCCCTCCGGCAGGGCGCGGCTCATGCCAGGAATCAGCTTGAGCAGGTCGCCCAGTGGCCCCATCTTGCGAATCTGGCGCAGCTGGTTGAGCAGGTCTTCGAGGTCGAAGTCGCCCGCCTTCTTCATGTCCATCTGGGCGATGTCGGCCTGCTGCGCCCGTTCGATCAACCCCAGCACGTCGCCCATGCCCAGGATGCGCCCGGCCACCCGGTCGGGGTAGAAGGGTTCCAGGCCGGTCAGCTTCTCGCTGGTGCCGGAGAAGTAGATCGGCTTGCCGGTCACGAAGCGCGCCGAGAGGGCGGCGCCGCCGCGCGCGTCGCCGTCCATCTTGGTCACGATCAGGCCCGAGAGCGAAATCCGTTCGTCGAAGGTCTTGGCGACGTTCAGCGCCTCCTGACCGGTCATGGCATCGACCACCAGCAGCGTCTCGGTCGGCTGCATGGCGGTCTTCAGGTCGGCCAGCGCGTCCATCAGGGTCTCGTCGATCTGCAGTCGCCCGGCCGTATCGACGATGATCAGGTCGCGGAAGTCGCCGCGCTGAAACTCCTGCACCCGCGCCAGCGTCTGCTGCGGCGTCTCGCCGTTCGCCACCTCCAGCACCGGCACGCCGACCTGCGTGCCCAGCACCCGCAGCTGCTCACGGGCGGCGGGGCGCTGGGTGTCGGCAGCCACCAGCAGCACCCGGCGGCCCTTCTCTTTATAGAACTTGGCCAGTTTGCCGGTACTGGTGGTCTTACCCGCACCCTGCAGGCCGACCATGAAGATCACGTTGCCCTCGTTTTTCAGGGTCGGCTGCTGTGCCTTGCCGCCGAGCGTCTCGATCAGCTCGTCGTGCACCACCTTCACCACCTGCTGCCCGGCGGTGAGCGATCCCAGCACGTCGGCCCCGACCGCCTTCTCCGAGACGCGGGCCACGAAGTCGCGGGCCACCGTGAAGTTCACGTCGGCCTCCAGCAGCGCCATCCGGATCTCGCGCATCGCCGCCTTGACCTGCGGCTCGGTCAGTTTGCTCTCGCGCTTGAGCTTCTCCAGAATGTCTTGCAGCCTGTTTCCGAGGGTCTCGAACATAATGGATCAGGGTATCACGGGGGTCGGAGGCGCCCTGTGACGGGAAGGAACATTCGCAGCCCCGGGCCATGAAAAACCCCCGCCATTCGGACGGGGGACTTTCTCTTTGGTTGCAGGGACAGGATTTGAACCTGCGACCTCCGGGTTATGAGCCCGACGAGCTACCAGACTGCTCTACCCTGCGTTACTACCTGGTCTTGAAGGTGGCCGTTTTTGCGTTTCCAGTGCGCATTTCTGCGGTTTTGGCCTTCGCAATTTCAGGCGCTCAGGAATAGTAGCGCCGACCTCCGAAACTGTCAAGGTGAGCGCACTCACGATTTCCGCTGGCGCACTTCTGTTCCGACTGGCGGCCACAGGCGTCCCCTCACGTCCAGGACGGTCCTGAGCTATACTTTGCCCGGATGGTTACGTTGAAAACAGAAAAAGATCGGGTCTGGAGCGTGCGGGTTCAGGGCGCGGGTGGGGCATGACCCGTCCGCCGGCGCGTCAGAAGGCCGGGCCGAAGACGGGTGGCCCGAAAGGCACTAAGCCCCGCAACGCACCGGCGGCCCCGGTGCGGGACCGGGTGCTGCGGCTCTTCTTCGGGCTGGCCCTGCCGGACGAGGTGAGCACCGAACTGACGGCGGCGCAGGCCAAGCTGAGCAGCAACTGGCGGCGCGTCGAGGCCGGGCAGCTGCACGTCACGCTCGCCTACGTGCCGGGCGTTCCCGAGAGCAAGGTGGCGCAGCTTCAGGCCCTCGGAGAACGGCTGGCCCGGGAGGCCGCGCCCCTGGAACTCAAGCTGCGCGGCACCGGGTACCACCCCAACGTCGGCACGCCGCGCGTCTGGTTCGTGAAGGTCGAGGGCGAGGGCCTGAGCGAACTGGCCGCCCGCTTCACCGCCGAGCTGGACGCGCTCGGGTTTCCTGCAGAGGGCAAGTTCCAGCCGCACGTCACGCTGGCCCGCAAGAAAGGCCCGGCGCCGCGCCTGCCGCCTTTGAACTTCACCCAGGCGTGGCAGGCCGGGCAGATCCACTTGATTCACACCTTCCTGCCGCGCGACAAGACCGGCCCGGTCTACGACACCGTCAGCCGCTTCCGATTGACCGGCAGCGCTCCGTTAAAGGCCGCCGAGCCCGCCGATTCTTCCCAGGACACCGCCGCCCCAGCCTCGGAGGAGTGACCGCAGGACAGCCGGACAGGGCCAGCAGGGAGTGCCCTTCAGCCACGACCGGCGCAGCTTTGTACTCCAGCCCGCCTTCCGGACCCGGCAGACCGTGACGATGAACCTGCCTTCACGGACCTGTCACGGCCTGACCCTTCTTACGCCATAGCCTGAACTTCAGGAGGCAATTATGCCAATGAAGGAACTGAAGGCGAACCACATGATGGCGTACCTGACCGACAGCCTCGATAAGAAGCAGGACATCGGCCACTACGGCCGACTGGTGTACGCCATCGTGGCGCGGCACTTCCTGAGCGAGGACGAACTGGTCAAGCAGCTGACCAAGGACCAAGACTTCAGCGAAGAGCAGGCGCGCGGGCTGGTGCAGCAGGTGCAGGAGGCCGACTACAGCCCGCCCGGCCGCAACAAGATCATGGAATACCAGGGCAAGCAGGACTTCCCGATCCTGCCCGACACCGACAACCCCGACGAGGGCAACGTGTACCGCGACCTGGAGTTCCCGCAGCACGTCTACGACCACATCCAGGAGTACCACCAGCAGAAAGCCGAATAAGGCTGTTCCGGCACGCGCCCGCTCCTTCGCCTCAGGCTGGAGCGGGCGCGTGCTGTCGTCTGCGGCTGGCCGGCCCGGAGGCATACTGGGCGGGTGTGCCCTCTGCTCCGCTTCCTGCTGACGTCGTTCCTGCTGGTGTCGCTGGCCGGGTCGGCCCTGGCCACGGCTCCGCTCCGGCCGTTCTGCGCGCCGCGCTTCGGCTTCTGCGTCTCGGTGCCGGGTGAGCTGAAGCCGGACCCGCCTCCGGACAACGGCGACGGGCAAAGCTGGCACACGGCCGACGGCAGAGCCAGGGTGGTGGCCTACGGCTCGTTCAGCCCGGACGTGTTCGGCCTCGCCACCATCAAGGCCTATGCCGACTGGCTGAAGGCCGGGGAGAGGCAGGCCGGGTCGCGCCTGACCTACGTGTTCGTCGGCCGGGATCAGGTGGTGTTGAGCGGCTACAGGAGGTCGGGCCGGCTCTTCTACGAGCGGGCGCGGCTGAGAGCGGGCACCGAGTCGGTGGTGAGCACAGAGTACGCGCCGGGTCTGAAGACGACCTGGGACCGTCTCTCCGTCCGGATCGCCGCCACCCTGACGCCTCCCCGGCCCTCCTGAACCGCATGACCGGGGAGAGAGAGGGAGTTCCGCGTGCCTGGAGCGTCTGGCGGCAGTTTCGTTCGGTGGGTCGCGCTCCCAGGCGGCAGTTCATGGCTCCCGAATTCCTCGAGCAGTTGATCTCCGGAGCCGAGGCGCTGCTGCCCCTGCTCGACGCTCCCGAGCTGCCCTGGGCGCTGGCGGAGGCCGTGCACGACCCAGCGTATCTGGCGAGGTGGCGTGCGGGCGAGGTGACGCGGGCCGAGGAGCGGGCGATGGGCTTCCCCTGGGACGCGTCCATTGCCCGGCGCGGCCTGCTGTCGAGCGGGGCCACGCTGGCGGCCACCCGGGACGCCCTGACGCACGGCGCGGGCCTCAACCTCGGCGGCGGCACCCACCATGCCTACCGGGAGCACGCCGAGGGCTTCAGCTTCCTGAATGACGTGGTGATCGCGGCCTACTGGGCACACACCGAGGCCGGAGTCGGGCGGCTGGCGGTGCTCGACCTCGACGTGCATCAGGGCAACGGCACGGCGCACATGCTCTCGGAGCAGCCCTGGGCGCTGCCGATCAGCCTGCACGGCGCGGGCAACTATCCGTTCGTCAAGGAACCGGCCGGCCTGAACGTGCCGCTGCCCGACGGCACGGGCGACGACCTCTACCTGGAGGCGCTCGAGACGCTGGCCTTTTCGGCGCTGCGGGCCTTCCGACCTGAGCTGCTGTACGTGCTGGCCGGAGCCGACGTGCTGGCCGGCGATCAGCTCGGCCGCCTGTCGCTCACGCTGGAAGGGGTGCAGGAGCGAGACCGCCGGGTGTACGCCCTCGCCCGCGAGCTGGGAGTGCCGACGGTGACGGTGATGGCAGGCGGCTACCACCGCGACCCCCTGCAGACCGTGGCGGCGCGGCTGAACACCGTGCGCGAGTGGCTGGCCGCGTGGCCCGGCTGAGCGGGGCTTCATCCGGCGTCAGGTGAGCGGGCGCAGCATGAATGGGTGACCCGATCTGCCGCGCACCCGTTTCGGCCCGACCGCCCGCGCCACCTGGGGGGGCGTATGCTGAGGGCCGGACTCGTTCTCATGACCCTGACCACCACCCTGCCCGCCACCGCCGAGGGGGCGGGCAGGGTGGTGGTCAGGGTTCATTCCG
>Ga0160429_1002328_pt1 | contig 10112 bp, 16 predicted proteins | sample SolpanmetagenomR_FD_108199 | JGI IMG/M metagenome (GOLD analysis project Ga0160429, IMG submission 108199) | Solar panel surface microbial communities from Lawrence Berkeley National Laboratory, California, USA - R | ecosystem: Engineered > Built environment > Solar panel > Unclassified ... | reverse complement strand
TGAGGCATCCAGGACGAAGGACTCACTCATGCTCGGCCTCGGCTCGACGGTCTTCGATCAGCTCTTCGGCCAGATCAACCTCGTCTGGTACAAACGCGCGCACGATCTCCTGGGCGCGACGCACAGCCGACGACAGCGAGCGGACGTGCAGGCCATCCTCTCCGAGTTCAACCACGACGGTATCGCCTGTGTCGATCCCGAGCTTGCGCCTGAAAGCAGCTGGAACGATCAGCTTGCCTCCATCGATGATTTTGACCGCCTGCGAACTCATACCATTAATCCACGATCATACCAGTCTAACGAGCACTACCCTAGGCGTCCGAGAGACACAACACGGCTCCGATGCGCTGAGGAGCCAATCCTTAGGATGGTCGATGTCAGGCCTGGTAGATGATGTGGTCCTCATGGCGGCAGAGCCGGAAGACGCACGAAACCGACATCTCAGGCCGAGAAGACCTGCCGCTATGTCACTCAATCATGAATCGTCTAGGTTCGTAGGACGTAGACAAAGTGACGGTTTATAGGACATAAGCGGTGCCGTTGGAGGTGGGCGGCTCTGTCTGTCACGCAATCGCTCGTTTGCGTGACAACCGCAGCGGAGCCAAACCGGATGCGGACGAGTGATTAGAGCCCTGATGCTTTCAGGACAATCAAAGAGGATCGCGACGGGATGCTGCTCGGCTATATGCGCGTGTCGAAGGCGGATGGCTCACAGACAACCGACCTGCAGCGCGATGCGCTCCTTGCCGCTGGTGTCGAGCCTGACCGCTTCTATGAAGATCACGCTTCAGGCAAACGCGACAGCCGCCCTGGGCTCGATGCCTGTCTCAAGGCGCTGCGTGAAGGTGATACCCTCGCGATCTGGAAGCTCGACCGCCTTGGCCGCGACCTGCGTCACCTCATCAACACCGTGCACGACCTCACCAAACGTGGGGTTGGTCTGAAAGTCCTGACGGGGCAGGGCGCTAACATCGACACCACCACGGCCAATGGCCGGTTGGTGTTTGGCATCTTCGCAGCGTTGGCCGAGTTCGAGCGCGAGCTCATCATCGAGCGGACCAAAGCCGGGCTCGCCTCCGCGCGTGCACGGGGTCGAAGCGGGGGGCGCAAGCCGAAAATGACGGCGGCAAAGCTGAGGTTGGCTCAAGCGGCGATGGGCAAGCCCGAGACCAAAGTTGCCGAGCTCTGCAGCGAACTCGGTGTTACCCGCCAGACCCTCTACAGGCACGTCGATCCGAAAGGTCAGTTCAGACCTGATGCCTTGAAGATCCTGGGACAAAGGAACATCTAGGCTGAGTCATTCTTGGATTGGCCCAATCTATAAACATGTCGTCGTTATTGACTATGGAATTTTGTATTGATTTTGTATCTTAACCTGAAGCTTAAAGTACGAGCTTTTATTTTTTGGATGAAACAACCTCGTGGCAATAGATAATTCCGTAATATTTCGTGATTAGACGCAAGCTCTCGCCAGGAGGTCTGGTCGGCTCCACCAAGTTACATCAAAGCCTGCAGTAGGTGCAACGCCTTTGCTGTAGCGGCAAGGCGCAGCCGCAAGGAGCACAGGCATTTTAACTTAAGTAGCTGCTACGGGTTGCTCACTCAGTCACCATTGGGCGAGCCACTGGGTAAACACCCGGAAGCCCAGAACGAAGGGCCGCCCGTGGAAGTCGGGAAAGCCTCGGATGACAGATTGGCTGGTGGCAGCGATGCGTGATCCGATCAATCCGAGGAATTCGTCACGCAGCCGGGGCGGGGGGCGCGAGCGCAGCCTCAGCCGATACCGCCCCGGCTCGGACGATCGGCACTTCAGCGCGCGGTAGGCCGACAGGACAACGGCGTATCGAGCCGGCAGGCAGGCGGCGCCTTTCGGTCGAGCCGTTCGGCGAGAGCACTATGTCGCGTGATGTGGGCAGCGCGTAGGATCGTCGTGAAACGAGGACTGCTCGACGGCAGGAGCGAGCCTGCGTCGCGAGCAAGCGTAAGCAGATTTATGGTGCTGTTCCATAGGCCGCTCAGGCGAGTGATGCGCCTCAAATCACCACGCTTGGCGAATGGACAGCGTGACGAGACGATGGTTCAGCCTACAGGTAAAGGGCGCCATCTGGCGCGAGGCAGACCATCCTATGAGGTGGCAGCGCCACTGGAAGAAGCGTTTCGTTGCCGAGTGTTCCTCCCGAGGACTCCACTTCACCCGCCTGGCTTCGGCCATGGCGGGCTCTTTGTTTCTACTAGAGGCGATCCGTACCTGAAGCGCCCGTATTTGCGGCCAAGGGCATCCAGCACCTGCGCCACCGCAAGCCTGATCGCTGCATGGTCGTGCTCATCGGCAACTCGCAAGATCCGCTGTCGAAGCTCATAGTCAGTTTCGGGCTGGGCAGCCACGCGATGCTCTCTCCACACTGGTGAGAGCCCAACCTCCATTCCACCGGGCTGGGTTCCGTGTTGCATGGCCAGCCGATGCGATCTTATGGTCCAGTGGGCTGCGGCTTTAAAGCATGCCGAAGAAGCACAGCTAAGCTTAAGATCACTCCGCCTGTTCAAAGCGGCATTTTTGCTTAAGCTTGACGGTTTAGCCTTGTTTGTGCGGGATTATACGAAAGGTCGCGGATGTAACCTGCGTTACGGCAGCGAATGGCTTCAGGCTCTAGCTCGGAGTCCAACTTACCGGAGCAGGTTTGATGGAAGTCGGTACACGTAGCGTCGTAGATATCGATCAGGAAACGTCTTCACTCGTGCAGGAACTCTCGGCCGAAGACATCCAGAACCGTAGTGTGGCATCGCTTGTTACGACCGAGCGCCTGCGCCGCTTAGAGGACGAAGCTCGATGCTCCGGTACGAGCCGTCAGGCATTCCAGAAGATTGCATCGGCGCGTCGCCTCCTCGGCGACAGGGCTCATTTCGGGCCCTTTGACGGACCATTTCTCAATGACTGAGCAGCTTTGCTGCCGTACCAAGTTGGCTGCCGGGTAGTTTAGGGCACGATGCGCTGGTCCTCTTAGCAACGCCTCTCACATACAGAGAGGTATCGAGCTGAGCCACTGATGTGCTGGTGCTGTGGAGGTCTGCCAAGCGGGTACGCGATCGCTGTGGCCAAACTTGATGTAGACTCCCGTCCTTACCTCTGCTGAGTTTAGGCAACTAATTTAATACCCGACATACCGGAGATATGTACTGGACACAACCTAAGCCGCGTCACATGTACGTTCAAGCGCTTGATCTGATACAATAATCGGCTTTAGCAACATGTCGGTAACTACGGTAAAAGTAGCCTTTTAGAATTCAATAATCTCGCGGATGCGTGCGCCTAATGCCTCAACTGTAAATGGTTTTGTCAGAATGATCATGCCTGGTTCCAAATGCCCGTTGTTCAAGACCGCGTTCTCGGCATAGCCGGTGATGAACAGCACCTTCAGCTCAGGTCGCACGATGCGACCGGCTTCGGCAACCTGCCGGCCATTCAGGCCGCCAGGGAGGCCGACATCGGTGATAAGCAGGTTGAGGCGCACGTCTGATTGCAAAACCTTTAGGCCCAACGGGCCGTCCGCAGCTTCGATGGTTGTGTAGCCGAGTTCCTGCAGAACCTCCGTCACGAGCATGCGCACGGTAGGGTCGTCGTCGACGACCAGCACTGTCATGCCCTGCTTGGCCCGAACGGTCTCGCTCAGCCCGGTAGCAACGTTTGCCTCCTCCGCCTCGCCATAGTGCCGCGGCATGTACAGGCACATCGTCGTGCCTTGGCCAACCTCGGAGTAGATCCGCACCTGCCCACCCGACTGGCGTACGAAGCCATGGATCATCGACAGACCAAGCCCCGTTCCCTGTCCGATCGGTTTCGTGGTGAAGAATGGCTCGAAGACGCGGGCAATCACTTCCGGCGTCATTCCAGTCCCGGTGTCTGTCACGCACAGCGAGAGGTACTGACCAGGTGGCAGGTCACGTTCGCGAGCGCCGCGGTCGTCCAACCATTTGTTGGCGGTCTCGATAGTGATGCGCCCCCCCTCCGGCATCGCGTCCCGCGCATTGATACAGAGGTTCAGCAGTGCATTTTCGAGCTGATGGGGATCTACCAGGATCGTCCAAAGACCACCTGCGCCGACAAACTCTATGTGGATTGTCGGACCAACGGTGCGCCGGATCAGATCCTCCATGCCAGCGACCAGGCGATTAACATCAGTCGGCTTCGGGTCGAGGGTTTGGCGTCGCGAGAAGGCAAGCAGCCGATGGGTGAGCGCCGCAGCGCGCTTGGACGCACCCTGCGCAGCCGCGATGTAGCGGTCAACATCAGCGTAGCGGCCTTGACTAATCCGGTTCTGCATGAGCTCGAGGCTACCGGAAATCCCAGTGAGCAGATTGTTGAAGTCGTGTGCGATACCCCCGGTGAGCTGGCCCACCGCCTCCATCTTCTGTGACTGACGGAGTTGCTCTTCCATCTTCGCTTGATCCTCGCCAGCCCGCCGCAGTTGCTCGTTGACGAGTTGCAAATCTCGCGTCCGTTCGTCGATACGCATTTCCAGCGACGCGTTAAGGTCGTTGACCTCTGCCTGCGTTCGACGCTGTCGAAGCGTGGCTAAACTCAGGACGGCGGTGGCAATGAGCCCTACGCCGCCTACAAACCAGCCCTCCGCCGGCGCCGAGATCCGATTGGATGACGCTTGACCTGCGAACTCAACCGTCCATGAGCGACCACTGACCTCTAGTGTCGCCTCACGTGTGTAGCGAGCCATCGCCATTGGTTCTGCGCGAAGGGCAGATCGATGCAGCAACGTTGCCTCGCTTGGCACACCGTCATAAACGGTAAAAGTGGCATCCTCTTCAACCTCAGCTGCAACGATGGCACGGAAGAGGTCATCGGCTCGGAAGGCACCGAAGATGAAACCCAAGAACAAACGGCGCCTCTCGTCCACCGTTGTTGGAACGAGTCCTCCAGTGTACACTGGCATCGCGACGAGAAAGCCGGCCTGCTTGGCCTTGTCGATCTCCTGCACGAGCTCAATACGAGCCGATGCGGCTGACCGACCTGTGTCCCTGGCCCGTTCGACCATCTCTCGCCGCAGCGGGTCCGACATGACGTCGTATCCAATGGCTGCTTGGTTGCGTGGATTCGGAGGCTCTGCAAAGATTACAGGGCTGATGAGAGTGTTGTCGGTTGTTGGGTGGACATGAAAGTTCGGGACGCCGAGCGCCCTCACCTCACCAGCAAGTTTGTCTTGCTCCAATGCTGGCAGCGTTCGCGTGAACCCAATACCCAGGATACCTGGATAAACGCGCTGGAAATCGATCCTCTGCACATATGCTCTGAATTCGATCAGCGAGACCTTGTCCTTCTGTGCCGCAAATAAGCCGGCAGCGCCTCTAAGTAGGGCAGTATAGGTGCTGAACTGATCTTTGATTGTTCGTAGCTCAATATCGGTTGCGTGCAGGAAGATCAGACGGTTGCGTGTTTCAGCCGACTTCCACAGGAGGGTTGTGGCGCTGAATGTAGCGCTCAATCCACCGAACAAAACCAACAGCGGCAACCACCATGGATCCCAAGATGGTCGAGGTGTCGCGAGAGGCGAAGCGCTTGTTTGGCCCTTTGAAGGATGCAGGCGGCGCAAGCGGTTGAGCTTTCGGTATCGTAACAGCTGAGCTGCTGATGGATGTTCGGAAGCTGATCCGCGTCTATCATGGCTTTACCGGGGCGGAAGGCTACTCAGTTTCAGGAGTGGATCTCTAAAGCCAAGCTTTACGGCACCAGGGAGCTTGTAGGAAAAATGTCAGACATGTTTAGCAAATTCGATGTTGCCGCATGGGTGTGCTTCGTTTCGCTATGGCTCTACCCACTTGAGAGCCAGAGTCTCCGAAGAACCCGGTGCGGTTCACTCCACGTGAAGTCGCTATCGCAGTCGGCGAAGGTTGACATCGAGCCCCAGGGTTGGAGCGCCAGTCTGCAGCGATGTGCTGAGTGATCAATTGCAGTTGAGCATCGTTTGACTTCTGCCAACCTATGCGCATGACACGCTCCGAAATGGCTCTCGTGGCAACCGTCATGCTCACCAGCGCAGCCATGGTATGGCTGGGGATGCTGCTCGGCTAAGGGCATAAACTCGTGGCGAGATCAACCGTTGAAGTCGCGGTTCCGCCCTGCTATGCCAACATATCTTACGAGCTCGTCATGCATCTCATCCAGCCCTATCAGCTGACGCAACCGGCCAAGCGACAAACGTCATCGCATGAAGCACTGATTGGTGCGGCCCTACGTTGGCTCGATCAGGCTTATCCGGTCAAATTTGGCGAGGCTCTGTCTGAACGGTTGTCTGAGGGGCTGACAGCGATCTTCCAAGCGGAAGAAAGAGCGGAGTTGAAAAGGCTAACTGAAGCTGCCTAGAGCTTCAGACGCAGTGAGCCGGATGTGCTTCACTGTTGGTGCGTTGCTAGAAAGCGTGCCTGAGGTGAAGTTCTACCAGTTGGCGAAAAGATGCTTACTTGAGGCATGGTACCGCATAACGAGGCCGACGAAGTCAGCAACAGCGTATCCCGTGATTGCCAGAACAACATTTTTAAGTACAGCTCAGGTCGGCGTACTAGAGGGCCGGCGTTGAGCGTTGCGCTTGGGTGTATATTAACACTATCTTCCCTGCCTGGAGATGAGGCTCAATTCGGTAGGCAGGGGAAGGCTCTTCCTCTTGAGCTGCTGGTTTTCTCCCGCTGCTTCCTACTTGACGGCTTCCGTAGCGACATCTCCATGGCATCCGACGTTGGGACCACTCGTGATTGTGACCTCATTAGTGATGATGCCGCGGCCGGTGATGCTCGCTTCAGCGGCAGACGTGACTATGCAGGCCAGTAAGGGCAGCACGAGATCAGGGTTTGTTTGGTGCACACCAGCGCCAACTAGCTTCATAGCTTCAGAGTGAGCCAATTTATACTTCCAGATGAAGGCGGACTCGCTGCCATCTATCCCGACTAAAGTAACGTCTTTAGCGAATGCGGAAAAGCTCACGCTGATGATTGCGCCACAAACCGCAAGGCGAGCGAGCCACATAAACTCCTCCTGATGTGCGAAGGGGCACAGGAGTGTTAACCCTAAGCAGCAACGGATCGGGTTATAAAGGTCTTCTTATCCTGTGAGTGGATAATCTGCTCACATCACAGGTCTGCCCCTTTACGCTCATGACCGATTCTCACCAGCTTTGGATGCCTCGCATAGGTCAGGGACGTGGTGGGCCTATACGAGCCGGCATCTGCCGTGCGCTGGACCAGATGTGGCCGCCCGTCATGAACGAGACACTGCCTCCTCGGATGAAGGCGGCTATCGAAGCTCTGTCAGAGCAGGAGCCTGTCACTTCGGAGGATCAACGGCCGGGAAGTGCTCGATGAAGCGAATGCCGTCCCAGAGATCGATGCTGTGGCCGTCAACGAGAGCTCTGGCTTGAACGACAGCCTTGTCATCGTCCGCTGCTGCAAGAGGCAGCACTTGGATAAGGCACCCGTTCACGTCGACAAGGATCGCGCGATAGCGGGGATCATTGCCTTCAAGTTCAGTGATGGGCGAAAGCATAGTGGCCTCCGAGCGCAAGGCCGAGTCGGAGCTTGACGGTTATCTATCTCAGCTAGGATGGCAAGCTCAATCATTCGGTATGCGCTGATCTCAGTGCTGAATAGATGGTCCAAAACCTATACCTGGCTTCAGGTGCAAGAAGCTCCGCTCTCCTGTCGCTGCCTCGGTGACGTGATCGATGGCATTCAGCAGTTCGCCAAGATTTTGTACGGCTGAGGGCTGAAGCAGGACGCGCCGAGTCGTTGTGCGCCTGGCGATGAGTTGCGCCTCGGTGAGCGGATCGAAGTCAGGTCGGCCTCTTCGCTTTTTGCTCATTACTCCCCCGGACTGCTGATGGCTCCAGCTGCAGCAGCGCGAAGAGCCGCAGTGAGCGTCATGTGGAGGGCTGCCTCGATCATGATCCAGATCTTCTTCGCTCTTGTTGGTCCGCCCCCATTGAGGTGGCTCTTCGCCAAGTTTGGTGGATTGGGTTGTTGGGAGGGATGCCGGGAGGTAGCGCCTGGCTGAACTGGGCGGGGATTCTCAGATCAGGGCATGACCCTTCTCTGTCGCATCCCCGGTTGTCGCCTTCTCCACGTCAGGCGTGAGGAGAGCACTGCTCTTTGCATTGCCGCTCAAGCGAAGCGCGATCATGCCCGTTGCCCCCGCTGTCGTTTGATGGGCGCTCGCTTGGGCTCATAGCCTCAAGATGGCGTGACGGGGCGACCGGCGCAATCCAAGACGCCCTCTACGCCTTGAACCGCTCCCGTAGCGCCTCGTTCGCCCGCGCCTGCCAGCCCGGGCCACTCGCCCGCATCGCGGCTAGCACGTCCGCATCAAGGCGCATCGTCACCTGTTGCTTCGGGCTTCCGGTTTTGGGGCGCCCACGACCCCGGCGGGCGATCTCGGCACCATCACCGGGCATGGCACGGGCCATTACGGCGTCTGTCAATTCCGGGATCTCCTCGTACTCCTCGGCCGTGATCTGGTGCGCGTCTACCTTCGTAAAGTCGGTCGCTCCGACCAACTCAGCGGAGGCGCGCGGCGTAGCGTTCCTGTTCGCGCTCATTGGCTTTCCTCATGGAAATCACATGGCGATCCGCGCCACGCGGGGTCCAGACAACGACGACCATGCGCCCCAAGAGGAAACCAGCCGTCACGATGCGGGTCTCGCCATAATCGGCGCGCTCGTCCTCGAAACTGAAGCAAGGGCTGGCGAACACAGCCTCGGCGTCGGCGAAGTCCAAGCCGCGTTCAGTCAAGGCCTTGCTTCGCTTCGCAGGGTCGAACGTGATCGCCATGAATTTCTGTAACGCCAGATATTCGGGGCGTCAACGAATAAATGGCGCTACGAAAAACAATTAGCATGCTACTCGCGACGAGCCCCTGCCGATGGAAGCTCTATCCCTTGGCAGGCGTCGCTTTTGAGAGTTTCGCAGTAGCCTCATCCTGTGCATCTCTTGCCAGGCGCTGGGCTTTCAAGCGTGCCGTCCTTTCCTCGACCACTGCCCTCTGCACCTCGACTTCGCTCCAGACTTGTTCGGCCAAACTCGCCCGCTCCAACGCCTTGGCAGCCTTGGTTTCCTCACGGTCTTTAGCGTGGCTTGGTTTGTCTGCCATCTGTGATCCTTTGTTCCATGCAGGCGTAGCTGGGACGAGAAGCCGCGCCATGCCGTAGGGTGAACACGCTGATGAAGCTCCTGCAGCGCCGGAGCATTGGTGTCCGCGCTGAAGTGAGCCCGTTCTCAGCTATCCTTCAGACGCGCCTCATGACGCGTCCGATGTCGGTTCGTCCACATCTGCTCTCCACTTCGCCCCGCCAGGCGGAATTCGTGTTTGCACACTAGACAGATGGGCCGGCCGGCTGAGGGGCTTAAACAGATGGGGTGATTGAGGTCACGCCGCGGGTCGGCTGACGGCGCCTGCTCCTATCGAGATGTGAGATCGTGGTCGAGGTTGGATCGCCACAGCATCAGGAAGGAGCATAGGCAGCGTCGTGCAAAACGACTCGGCAAACGAAGACGTCCAGGGATGACGTGCCGATCTGATCGAAGACCTTCCACCAGAACAAAGGCTGCAGCCCTTCACCAAGGCCGAGCATGCTTTCAGGACCTTCAATGCCGCGTGGAAATGGCTTGGCGATCCGACGGTGACCGAAGATTTCAACGGTTCCACTCCGACAGCAGACCTCAAGCCCGCGAGAGCCCAGCTGCGAGGAGCAAATCAGCGATTTTGAATTCCCAACCCCTTTCATGACGGATTTGAGCGTCAGGCTTCCGGTCTATAGGCGGTAGCCCAAACAAAAACGACCAGGGTTACCCCTGACCGTTCCTTGATCCCCGAAGCTAATTCTCTTAGCGGAGGAGCTGCAGGATGTTCTGCCGCGCCGTGTTGAACGCCTGTCTACCATGGAGCATTCCACTGCCCCTGGCCCAAAGGATTGTTAGGCGGCGCGCACGGCCGTGATTGTCCGTCGTCAGATGATTTGGGACATTCAGCGGTGTTCAGGAGCGGAGGCTCTGGTCCATCTGGGGTGAGAGGTTAGGCGGCCTGCGCGTGGTGGCGCAAGCGTCGTTCCATGAGGGTCTGG
>Ga0160429_1002327_pt1 | contig 10115 bp, 8 predicted proteins | sample SolpanmetagenomR_FD_108199 | JGI IMG/M metagenome (GOLD analysis project Ga0160429, IMG submission 108199) | Solar panel surface microbial communities from Lawrence Berkeley National Laboratory, California, USA - R | ecosystem: Engineered > Built environment > Solar panel > Unclassified ... | reverse complement strand
GCACCCGGTGGTGCAGGCGCTGGGCAACGGCGCGCGCGGCCTGCACCGGCTGCTCGCCACCGAGAACGCGGCGGCCCGGCTGGAGGCGGAGTTCGGCGGCGCCCTGCGGATCGCCCCCGAACTGGTGCGGCCGAGCGAGATCGGCCGCCTGCTCGGCCCGGACGCGGTCCACCAGGGCCTGTATCTCGAGGCGGAGCCCCTGCCGGCCCCCGGCCTCGACGACCTGCCCGCCGACGCCCTCCTGCTGGCGCTCGACCAGATCACCGATCCGCACAATGTCGGGGCGATCGTGCGCACCGCCGCGGCCTTCGGGGTCGCCGGGATCGTCACCACGGCCCGCCACGCGCCGGGGGCCACCGGCGTCCTGGCGAAATCGGCCTCCGGCGGCCTGGAGCACGTGCCGTTCGTGACCGTGCGGAACCTCGCCGAGGCGCTGATCGCCCTGGGGGAGCGGGGGTTCACGCGGGTCGGGCTCGATTCCGACGCGCCCGAGAGCCTCGCCGCGCTGGCCGTGGCCCGGCCGCTGGTGATCGTCCTGGGCGCCGAGGGCAAGGGGCTGCGCGAGCGCACCCGGACCTGCTGCGACGTGCTGGCCCGGATCCCGTTCTCGGGGGCGATCCGCAGCCTCAACGTCTCGAACGCCGCTGCCATCACCCTCTACGCCCTGGGGCGGACCGGGCCCCCGGAGACGTCCTAGGCGCCGGCCGGACGCCGACGACGCTGAGCCGCTGCCGCGGGGGCGGCTGCCGGGACGCGGCCCGGCGACCGGCCCAGGATCTCGGCGGACGGCGCGCCCCGGGGCAGGAGGCGGGACACGAGCGGGGACGTGCCGGGGGCTTCGACGCGCGCCACGCGCGCTCCCTCCCCAGCACGAGGGCGGGGTGGAGGTCGGGCATCCGCGGGCCGGTGCGCGTCGGCCCGGCGCGTCGTCCCGACCCGGCTCCCCGCGAGAGCGGGCCTTCCCGCTCCGACCTAGGCAATGTCCGCAACCTGCCGTAGAATGGCTCCCGAGGGGGCGTGGGCCGGACGCGTGCGCCTGATGCTGGACGATACCTTTACCTACGGGGGCTGGGCCGTCGGCCTGCTCGCCGTCGGGGTATGGCTGTGGCTCGCGCGGCGGGCCTTCCCGAGCTTCGACGCCTTCGTGCGCGGGTTCGACGACGAGCTCGGCCTCAGCGGCACGCCGGAGGAGCGGGCGCGCCGCGCGCGCTGGCACCAGATCCGCCAGGCCGCCGTGGCCCTGACCGCCGTGGCGGCCCTGTGCCTGTCGATCGGCTTCGCGATCCCCGACTAGAACCGTCCCATCGGTCCCGCCTCTCATCGGGTCGGCTCGACCGCGGTGAGGTCCCCTCGGGTCAGGAAGCGGAGTCCGGCTCCGGGCCGGGAAACCGACCGTCGCCCACCAGACCCCCGGCACTGCCGCGTCGCCGGCCGGCGCGCGGGCGACGCCCGGCGGCCTGGCCGGCGACCGCCCACGACGTGCTGACCCGCGCGACCTGGGAGGGGGCGACCCGGGCGGGGATCGCCGCGGGGTGCCGCAACCGTTCCGCCGCGGGGCTGGCAGGCGGTTCCAGGTCGGCGGTCCGCACGTGACGCTGTCGCCCCGGCGGCCGACGGGCCGCCCCGGCGGAGGCGTGGCGGGGCCGCGATGGCGGGGAAAGGGCGGCCTCCGGGGGAAGGGCAGCGTCGAGGACGTGCGCGCAGCCCCGCGGGGATCCTCCCTCGCGCAGACCACCCCTGCCGTCGGCACGGGGTCGGGGCCGTCGCGCGGGCCGCAGGTGTCCGGGCCGCATCCGGTCCCGCGACGGGGCGGGAACAGCGACCGGACCATGACCGGATTGTCAGGCCGATGCCGCTCGGATCCCGGCCCCCCCTGCGGGGACGCTCCGCCGCGCCGGTCTCCCCGCGGCGGAGCCGCACCGGCCGGGACGGCCGGCTGCGCCGCCGTCCCTGGTCCCGGGGCCGGGGGTGCTGTACCGGGTCCGCGGTGAACCGCCCCGGGCCGATCCGGGTCGCGGAGGATGGGAATCTCACGTGCCGCCAGCCGCCGAACGCCCGGTCGCGACGCCCCCCGGGACCGCACGATCGGCCGTCCCCGACATCGCCGCACGCCTCGAGCGGCTGCCGATGTCGGGCTACCAGCGGAGGATCTTCGGGATCATCGCCTCGGCGTGGCTCGTCGATCAGATCGACGTGGCGCTCCTGACCTTCCTGCTCGGCTCGATCGTGGTGGCGTTCGGCCTGACGCCGACCGAGGCCGGCCAGCTCGCCGCCATGACCTTCGCGGGCCAGCTCGTGGGCAACATCCTGGCCGGCACCGCCTCCGACCGGTTCGGCCGCAAGGCGGTGTTCCAGGTGACCATGGTGGTCTGGGGCCTGGCGAGCCTCGCGGCGGCGGCGGCCTGGAGCCTGCCCGTGCTGATGGCCTGCCGGTTCCTGATCGGGGTCGGCGTCGGCGGCGAGGCACCGGTGGCGCAGGCGATGGTCTCGGAGATCGTCCCGGCCTCCGTGCGCGGCAAGTACATCGCGATCATGGAGGGGTTCTGGGCGGTGGGCTACGTCCTGTCGGGGGCGATCAGCTTCTTCGTGCTGCCCTATCTCGGCTGGCGCTGGGCCTTCGTGGTGGTGGGGCTGCTGTCGCTGGTGGTGCTGGCGGTCCGCCGCACCATGCCGGAATCGCCCCGCTGGCTCGCCGAGGCCGGCCGCGCCGCGGAGGCCGAGGCCGTGATGGCCACGATGGAGCGGGCCGTGGAACGTGCCACCGGCCGGCCCCTGCCCCCGGTCGCCCCGGCGGTGGCCGCGGCCGCCGCCGCCCCCGGTCCGCGGCGCGGCGCCGTCGCGACCCTGTTCGCCCCCGAGTACCGGCTCCGCACCGTGATGGCCTTCGGCCTGTGGTTCTTCGCGCTGATCGGCTTCTTCGGGCTGAATTCCTGGATCGCCGTGCTGCTCAAGGAGCGCGGCTTCTCGATCGTCGGCTCGGTGGGCTTCGTCACCCTGATCACCCTCGGCGGCATCCCGGGCTTCGCGGCGGCGGCGCTGCTCCTCGAGCGGCTCGGCCGCAAGCCCGCCACCGCCCTGTTCCTGGTCTGCGCGGCGGCTTCGGCCTACCTGTACGGCAATGCCGGCGGGGGCACGGTGCTGACCGTCGCGGGGGTCGCGGTGACGTGGCTGTTCGTCGCCGGCTTCGTCATGCAGTTCTTCATGTTCGGCATGTGGAGCTGCCTCTACGCCTACACGCCGGAACTGTACCCGACCCGGGCGCGGGCCACGGGCGCCGGCTTCGCCTCGGCCTTCGGGCGGATCGGCGCGATCCTGGGGCCGATGATCGTGCCGGTGCTGGTGCGCGATCACGGCCCGGCCACCGCCTTCCAGGTCGGCGCGGGCGGCTTCCTGATCGCCGCCCTGCTGGTCCTGACCCTCGGCGTCGAGACCCGCGGCAAGGTCCTGGAGGCCGTCTCGCACTGAGACGGTCCCGGATCGGACCAGTCCGGGCTCCGCGCCCCGACCCCCCGCCGAAGGGCCGAGCCCTTCGGAGCCCCCCACATCCCCGATCGCACTGGAGAGTCACAAGAAATGCCCGTCGTGGACATGCGCAGCCGTCCGACCTTCCTGCATCGGTTCTTCGGCGCCGAGCCCGGCACGCCGGAATTCGGCGTCGCCCGCTGGCTGAACGCCCGGGTCGGCAGCCGGGAGGTCGAGCACTTCACCCGCGGCGCGACGATCGCGGGCTTCCGCGCCGAGATGGACGGCGCCGGCATCGACGTCGCCGTCATGGTCGCCCGCTCGGTCCCGGGGGTGCGGGTCTCGAACGACGCGCTGGCGGAGGCCGCCCGGCACGATCCGAAGCGGCTGATCGGCATCGCCTCGGTGGATCCGGTCAAGCTCGGCCGCAAGGCCGCGGTCGCGGAGGCCAAGCGCGCCGTGACCGAGCTCGGCTTCAAGGGGATCAACCTCGATGCCGGCTTCTACCGCGAGGCCATGACGGCCGACGACGACCGCCTGATGCCGCTCTACGACCTGTGCCAGGAGCTCGGGGTCCCGGCCTTCGTGATGTCGGGCCCGACCACCCCGGACCTGCGCCTCAACGATCCCCTGGCGGTCGACCGGGTCGCCCGGACCTTCCCGAAGCTGCCGATCGTGTGCTGCCACGGGTTCTACCCGCGCGTCGCCGACATGGTGGCGGTGGCGTTCCGCAACGCCAACGTCTTCGTCTCGCCCGACATGTACACCTTCGCGCCGGGCGGCGGCCTCTACGTCGAGGCGGCGAACGGCTTCATGAGGGACCAGTTCCTGTTCGGCTCCTCGTTCCCGTTCCGCCCGATGGGCCAGGGCGTGGCGGATTTCCGCGCCCTCGGCCTCTCCGAGGAGGCCCTGGAGGCCGCCCTCTGGCGCAACGCCGACCGGCTCCTCGGGCTCGGCCTCGGGGCTTAGGACGTCCCGGTCTCGACGGCCGGAACCCGCCGCGGGTGCCGGGCGGCCCCTGCCGAGGGGCCGCGCCCTTCGCGCCCCCGGGCGTCAGGCGGCCCGGACGCGGGCCAGGAAGCCGTCGACCGCCCCGCGCAGGTCGGCCGCCTGCCGGGACAGGTCGGCCGCCGCCTGCAGCACCTGGGCGGAGCCCTGGCTCGCCGTGCCGGCCGCCGCGCCGACGCCCGCCATGTGGCCGGAGACGCCCTGGGTGTCCTGCGAGGTCTGCGCGGTGGTCCGCGCGATCTCGGCGGTGGCCGCGCCCTGCTGCTCGACCATGGCGGCGATCTCGGCGCCGATCCGCGCGAGGGTGCGGATCACCGCGGTGATGCCGCCGATCGACCGGACCGAGGCCTCCGTGGAACCGGTGATCTCCGCCACCTTGGCGGCGATCTCCTCGGTGGCCCGGGCGGTCTGCTCGGCGAGGTGCTTCACCTCGGCGGCGACCACCGCGAAGCCGCGGCCGGCCTCGCCGGCGCGCGCCGCCTCGATGGTGGCGTTCAGCGCCAGCAGGTTGGTCTGGCCGGCGATCTGCGAGATCATCGCGACGATCTCCCCGATGCTGCCCGCCGCCTGGGCGAGGCGGCGCACCTCCCCGGCCATCCCGTCCGCGTCCCGGGTCGCGGCGGCCGCGAGGTCGGCCGAGGCCCCGACCTGCACGCCGATCTCCCGCACGGAGGCGGTGAGCTCCTCGGTGGCCGCCGCCACCGTGTCGGCCGAGCGCGCGGCCGAATCGGCCGAGACCGCCACCGTCCGGCTGAGGTCCGTGGTGTCCTGGGCGGCCCGGGCCATCCCGTGCGCGGCGGCTTCGAGCCGGCCGGCCGCCGTCGACACCGCCGCCACGATGCCGCCGACCTGGCGCTCGAAGCTGTCGGCGAGGCCCAGCGCGGCGGCGCGCTGGGCGGCCCCGGCCTCTGCGGCGCGGCGCTCCTGCGCGGCCCGGGCCGCGCGGCGCTCGGCGACGCTGTCGCGGAACGCCAGCGCGGCCGCGGCGATCGCCCGGACCTCGCGGGGGCCGCCCGAGGGAACCGCCAGATCCTCCGTCCCCGCGCCGGTCGTCCCCTCTTCGGTCGTCCCCTCGCCCCGGCCGATCGCGGTCAGCACCCGCGCCATCCGGGCGAGGGGCCGGGCGATGGCGGTGCCGAGCCAGGCCGCGAGGCCGGCCGAGAGGGCGAACAGGGCGAGGCCGCCGGCGATCCAGAGGGTCAGCATCCGGTCGGCCCGGGCGCGCACCGCGCCGGCGGCGGCCACGAGGTCGGCGGTGAGCCGATCCTCCACGCCCTTCAGGGCATCGATCCGCTGCGTGGCGAGGCGGAACCACGCGGGGGCGTCGCGGAAGGCCGGGGGCGTGCCCGGCACCGTGTCCTGCGCGAGGGCGCGCAGCCGCGCCACCGCCCGGGCCGGTTCCGCCGCTTCGGCGGCGTCCAGCAGGGCCGCCTGGGGGGCCTCGGCCCCGGCGCGGAACAGGCCCGCATAGGTCGCCTGCTCGGCCGAGAGCGTGGCGAGCCGGCGCGCGGCCGCGAGGTCCAGGCTGCCGGACGCGAAGGCGGCCGAGACGGCGGCCCGCTCCTGGCCGGCGGCCTCCTTCAGCGCCAGGAAGGCCGCGTAGGCGCTCGCCCGGGCGGCGAGGCCGGCCTCATCGATCACCCCGCCCATGGCCCGGACGAGCCCGAGCCCCTCGCCGATCACGCCGGTGTAGAAGGCGGCCGCCTGCGGCGCGCCCGGGCCGAGGGCGTCGATGGCCCGGCGCTCGGCCGCGAGCCCGGTGAGCGCCGCGGCGAAACCGGTGCCGCGGGCCGCGAAGACCGGGCCGAAGCCCGTGGCGCCCGCCATGGCCTCCGGCAGCCCGGCCAGGGCCGCGTCGGTGCGTCCGCGCTGGGCCGCCAGTTCCGGCCCGAACTGCGCGCCCCGCGCGCCCAGGAACAGGCTGGAGGCGCCGCGCTCGCGCTGGGCCTCGTGCACGAAGGCGCTGATCCGCGAGGCGAGGCCGACGAGGCCCTCCACCCGGTCCATCTCGGCACGCCGCGCCCACTGGTCCGACACCGCGAGGCCCGCCGCCCCCGCGAAGGCGAGGCAGGGGGCGAGCGCCACCGCGAGGATGCGGGCGCGGAGCGAGGCGAGGACGGGCATCGGAGGATCTGGGATGGTCCGGCAGGAAACGATTCACCCTCCGGCCAAGACTTAAAGAACCCGTTATGCGCCCCTCGCCGCCCGCGGCCCGTCCTGCACAATCAAGCGGCGTCCGGGACGGCATCTGCCTGAGCGGCGTGCAAGTCACCCCAGGTCTTCAGTTCGCGGATGACCGGTTCCAGGGAGCGCCCGCGCGCGGTCAGGCTGTACTCCACCTTCGGAGGCACTTGGGCGTAGACCGTCCGGGTGACCAGACCGTCCGCCTCCATTTCGCGCAACTGGTTCGTGAGCATGCGCTGGGTCACGCTGGTCAGCCGCCGCCGGATCTCGGTGAAGCGCAGGGTCCCCTCCAGCAGGTGGAAGAGGATCACGCCCTTCCACTTGCCGTCGATGAACCGGAGGGTCGCCTCGACGGCGCAGCCGGGGCTGCAGGCGCCGGTGTGGCGGCGGATGCGGGGCATGGCGGTCTCCGACGGTATCGTTTCCGGCACTAGGGGCGTTTTATGTGCGTCCTTGCGGCGCGTGAAGACGGGCGGCATCTCCCGTGGCGACAGGTCGAGGAGAGCACGATGCGCGCCGTCGGATACCGCAAGTCCCTGCCGATCACCGATCCCGAAGCCCTGGTCGATGGCGATCTGCCGCAGCCCGAGCCCGGCCCCCGCGACCTGCTCGTCCAGGTCGAGGCGGTCTCGGTGAACCCGGTCGACACCAAGGTCCGGCGCCGCGCCGAGCCGGAGGCCGGCGGCCTCAAGGTGCTGGGCTGGGACGCGGCCGGGACCGTCGTGGCCACGGGCGCGGAGGTCGCGGGCTTCTCCGTGGGCGACGCGGTGATGTATGCGGGCGACCTCACCCGGCCGGGGACGAACGCCCAGTTCCATTGCGTCGACGCCCGCCTCGTCGGGCACAAGCCGGCGCGCCTCGACTGGGCGCAGGCCGCCGCCCTGCCGCTCACCGCGATCACCGCCTGGGAGACCCTGTTCGACCGGCTCGACACGGGAAAGCCCGTGCCGGGCGCCGCACCGGCGATCCTGATCGTCGGCGGGGCGGGGGGCGTCGGTTCGGTGGCGATCCAGCTCGCCCGGGCACTCACCGACCTCACCGTGATCGCCACCGCGTCGCGGCCCGAGACGGCGCAATGGTGCCGGGATCTCGGCGCCCACCACGTGGTCGACCATTCCAAACCCCTGGCGGCGGAGGTGGCGGCCCTGGGCCTCGGCGCGCCGGGCCTCGTCTTCTCCACGACCAGCACCGATGCCCACCTCGCCGCGATCGTGGAGCTGATCGCCCCGCAGGGGCGGCTGGCCCTGATCGACGATCCCGAGCGCCTCGACGTCGGGCTCCTCAAGCGCAAGAGCCTGTCGCTGCACTGGGAGTTCATGTTCACCCGCTCGATGTTCGGCACCGCCGACATCGCCGCCCAGGGCGCGCTCCTCGACGAGCTCGCCCGCCTCGTTGACGCGGGTCGCCTGCGCACCACCCTGGGTGAGCATTACGGGCGGATCGACGCCGAGAACCTCCGGCGCGCCCACGCGCGGATCGAGAGCGGGCGCGCCAAGGGCAAGATCGTGCTCGAAGGCTTTCCGGCGTGAGGGGGACGGGATGGCGGAAACCGGGATCTTCGACGTGGCGGCGCTGGCGGCGGCCCTGCCCGACAGCGCCCAGACCCTCCTGGTCGACACCTACCTGACCGACCGGGCGGCGGCGAGCGCCCGGGTGTTCCGGGTCTACCGGCCGACCCCGCCGCACTATCACGCCACCTGCGACGAGTACCTGTACTGCCTGTCGGGCCGGGGCACCTTCTGGATGGGCGACCCCGCCTCGGTGGCCGCGTTCGGCCCCGGCCAGCTGCTGTTCTTCGCCAGGGGCATTGTCCACGCCATGCCGGAGATCGAGTCCGGCGCGCCGGTGACCTTCCTGTCGATCGACACGCCCCGGCGGGCGCCCACCGACATCGTCTTCGTGAACCCGGAGGACGGCAGTCCGGCGACCTTCATGGCCCGCAACGCGGCCACCTGAGCCTCGGACCGCCGCCGCGGACCTGAGATTCCGACCGGGGCCTCAGACCGGGGCCTCAAACCGGGGGCCTCAGACCGGGGGCCTCAGACCCGCAGGGAGCGCCCGGCCGCCGCCACGCCGAGGAGCAGGGCGGCCACGATCAGGAAGGCGGCCGGCAGGCCGAGCCCCTGCGCGGCGAAGCCGATCAGGGCCGGGCCCGCCAGCACCCCGGCATAGCCCAGCGTCGTCACCGCCGGGACCGCCACGCTCTCGGGCATCGCCGTCTGGCGGCCGGCCGCCGTGAACAGGACCGGGACGATGTTGGCGCAGCCCGCCCCGACCAGGGCGTATCCGGCGAGCGCCGCCTCCCAGGCCGGCACCACGACCGAGAGCGCGAGGCCGGCCGCCGCCAGCAGGCCGCCGAGGATCACGACCTTCCGCCGGCCGAGCCGGGCCACGATGGCGTCGCCGGCAAGACGCCCGGCCGTCATCGTGACCGAGAAGGCCGCGTAGCCGAGCGCCGCCCAGGCCGGATCGAGCCCCCGGTGCTGGATCAGGAACAGGGCGCTCCAGTCCAGGGCCGAGCCCTCGGTGAGGAACACCACGAAGCAGAGCAGGCCCAGCACCAGCACGATGCCCCGGGGCAGCGCGAGGGCGGGGCCGCTTCCCCGGGCCCGGCCGGCCGGCAGGATGCCGGGCCACGCGGCCGCGAACAGGGCCGCGATCCCGGCGACCAGGAGCAGCACGCTCCAGCCCGCACCCAGCCCGGCGGCCAGCAGGCCGCTGGCGACCAGCGCCCCCAGGATGCAGCCGAGGCTGTAGAGGCCGTGGAAGCCCGACATCATCGGGCGCCCGCTCGCGCGCTCCACCACCACCGCCTGCAGGTTCATGACGCAGTCGATCGCCCCCATCCCAGCCCCGAACAGCAGCAGCGCCCCGGTGAGCGGCACGAGGCCCGCGCCCACGGCCAGCACCGGCAGGGCGAGGCCGAGCGCGAGCGTCCCGGCGAGCAGGACCGGCCGGAAGCCGAGCCGCGCGGCCGCCGCCCCGGCGCTCGGCATCGCCAGGAGCGAGCCGACGCCGAAGGTGAGGAGCAGCAGGCCCAGTCCCGCCGCGTCGAGGCCGGCGCGGTCCTTCACCAGCGGCACCAGCGGCGCCCAGGTGGCGTTGGCGATGCCGACGATCAGGAACAGCAGCCGGGTGGACAGCCGCTGCGCGCTCGCGGCTCGGTCGTCGGCCCGGCTGGGGGCGGCCGGGGCGGTCAGGTCGAGCGCGGGCATCGGCACCTGTCGAGGATGAGGATCCGGGGGCGGATCCGGCGACGTGGGATCCCGGCTCCCGCGGTGCAACACCGGCCGTGGGCGGGATCTGGCCAAGCGGGGCCGCCCGAGCCGGCCGCGGCCGGGCTCGGCCCCGCCGTCAGCGGAGGACCGCGGGGCGACCCGGGGCCGCACGGCCGCACCGCCTGCGAGGGTTCCGGCGTGCTGCGCGGCGCGATCCTGGCGTGCTGCGCGGCGCGGTCCTGG
>Ga0160429_1002326_pt1 | contig 10118 bp, 6 predicted proteins | sample SolpanmetagenomR_FD_108199 | JGI IMG/M metagenome (GOLD analysis project Ga0160429, IMG submission 108199) | Solar panel surface microbial communities from Lawrence Berkeley National Laboratory, California, USA - R | ecosystem: Engineered > Built environment > Solar panel > Unclassified ... | reverse complement strand
TCAGAAGGTCTGGTGCGGATTGAGCAACTCGTAGGGGGTTACAATTCTCTTCGAGTACGGTGCCGAACCAAGCTGAGAAACGCAAAGAGATTTCATTCAATGAATTTTGTACTTTGTAAAATCACATATTAAATTAGTATGAAATAGTATTGATACTCCGAACATTCGAGGAGAACCCGTCTAACGTGGTATCAGAGCAAACAGGCATGGTTTAGTACATTTGTTAAGAGCTTTCTATATAGCTTAGTGCTACGTGCATTGCGTCACACTTCCAAGCTGCCCCTCTCGTTTTACTTGTAAGTATAGCCTGCTCACATATGAACTATCGATATACATGAGAGACTACACCAAGCATATGCATATTATACTAGATAGCATGACATCTGACGGGTCTGTTGCCTGTTTCCTGTGTCCCTGTATGTTTGTACCAGGCGACTTTATCATATAGTGTTGGTTTGGCAGTTCGAGTTGCACTTCACATCTGAAAGTCCAGCAAGACCCCTCGATATCCCAGGAATATTCAAGACGCTTACGTTTCGTGATTTCCGTCAGAGTTCGCTCGGCTTTATGTAGCGTTTAACAGAAAATCCAGCCATGCCAGTGAAGAGAGGAAGGTCAGGAAAAGACTGCAAGCACTGCATATGCGATACCGAAAAGAGCTTCGGCTTGATGTATGACCTCTAAATTCTCATTGCACAACGCTGTTACGACGATATGCATCCTGACCTGTATAGTAGATAGTTTGATTCGAGTAGCACAAAAAAGGAAGAATCACATGCTTGTGCTGGTCATTTACTGTACATACCGAAGAACCCCCAAGCCTGTGCAAAGGTATGGTCTGGTGCCATCACTCATAGGAGAGGTATGTATATTCCTCACATATTCTAGCTTCAAACCCAGATTCGCGGCAAGAACAATCGAAAGGAGACAGGCGGGAGGGTGACGTAAGGCTTTTTGAGAAACCCCCGTTTTTGCCACGTCTACCTCCTTTCTTTTCTTTATCGCATACGGACCACCCCAACACCATTTCACATTTCATTACATCTATTCCCGCCTAATATCACCCTCACCTTGTGATTGTGATCAAATCTTCGGTATGTTCTTACTCTTCATGCAGCATGATTGCATCTAATTGATAATACAGGCATCCTCCTCCAAATACCCATATATAGAGTCAGCATGAATTTCATCTCTTTCGCATTCATATTTGCCATGGTCAATTTTGACGTCGACGCAATGTCATGTCGATATCCAGTCTATTCGTTCGAGGAAGAATTGAGCCTATCCGAAGATGACCTCATGGTAGCAGAACTAGAAACGCCTACTATAACGCCAATGAGGCACACATCTGAAAAATCACCGAATACGAGCAAACACACTAAGAAAAAGAATAAGAAGGACGTCAAAACTAACACTCTGCGGAAGGAAGTGTTAATTGAGCAGCATAAAAAACTGTATAAGGAACTCTCTGACGGGCTTCCAAAGGTGGGAAAGAAAAGACAATCATCATCAGAATCGGACGGCAGGAAAGACAGGCGACATTCTGAGCGTAGGAAAGAATCAAGACCCCAAGATGCTCCTGATTACAAGTCAACAGACCCACTGGGTCTGCTCGGCGATGGAGATGAGGATGGCGATTGGAGTCGAGGGGAGTAATAAGATGGGATGTAGAGAAATACTCCATGAGTAGTGACATGGTATGAACGATAGAACGGTTTGAACGACTTGCACTACCACAGCATGTTGAGCTAGGCAGTATTATATCTCATTTTGCAGTAGTTAGTCTTTCAATGAAGACATGTCGACTCAAATTTGATCTGCTCTTTTCTATTTCCATGGGCATTATCAAATTCGGATTTTCGCTTAATCTCAATTTTGTTTCATTGCACTTGACAAAATTTGTACCTCGAAATTGCTGTTCACACATTATCAGCTAATCCATCTTAGAATCTAGTCCATCACTAGAAGTTCATTCTGAATGTGAAATGCAAGATACGCAAATGTACCTACTCGATCGGCGCCAACAAGTCTGGCTGCCGATATGGTGTATTGGATGGTGTTATTTCATAGTATCTACTGTATTGGTTGTTATACGAAGACGAACTGATGCAATACGGAAGAGAGGAATGTGGCAAACGGTAAGCAGACAGAATTCATACAGCAGAATATAGCAGACATCGAAGACATCAATATCATCAGTTTGGAATCGTTGAAAGATAATGTCATGTCCATGTATCACAACCATGAGCATTGATATAAGATCAGTTAGTTGCCGCATTCGCAAATACATTGATAGCACAAGGGGGAATGGCACTATGTGTCATCAAGTAATATCAATGCCCTGTAATCAATCTGGCCTGACCACAGTACAGGTACACGGGATGCAGCTGGAATCTATGGATATACAACGTTGGAATATTCACTTTGTTAGCAGCAAGTTCAGGTGAGTGATCCACCCTTGGGAGCAGCACGAACTGAAAATATGGTCAGGCAGGAACATTCGAATCGCAAGTCTTAATAGTCTACACGTCAAATACGATAGCACCAGTTCCGAAGCGGAAAGAATGATGAATGTATATTTTAGACGGCTGAGCAAAGTACCCGATGCCAACATCGCAGGATGGTTAATAACCGTGTCATGTAAGCTCTGATGCACGTTGATTATTCCTTGGTGCTGAGGAAACTGCTTTCAGTGGTCCTTACCATTGCTTGGGACATAGGAATTGCCAAATTGAATCGAGTTCGGGTTATGGACGAATACCTCTCGTGTGATCTGTAAGCGCTCCATCGGAAAGTGTACTGGAGTGCTCACAAGAATTTATGCAGTTCTGTTATACAATATCTGCCATGTTTGTTCGCTTTCGGAGTATACATCGCAGTGCTTTCTCCTCTGATCTACTATTTCGGTCGGAGCAGTACAGTAATAGTATGTTATATAAAATCAGGAAGATGCTAATCAAAATTGCAGGATAATTACAGTATCTTTAAGATCGAAAGAGTATTGAGAGTATCTCATCTCGTGCTGGTAGCGCTCTTTGCGTGCTTCACCCTTGATCCTCAGCTAAAATTAAGAGTGATACCGTTCGACTCTGTGGATGGTTCCCTATTTATCTTTATAGCAGCTTTGCTTGATCAATTATGTACATGCGTCATTCCCGGTAAATCTTCTGGAACGGCTACTCTGACTATGTGCTAATCCAGTCCGCCAGTCCTGCAATCATATGGTCTTAGTATAGCTAAATTGGAAGCGTGGCTATGGCGAAACACTCGACAGCATGGGAAAACACTGGGACCCCATCGTGACGATTTCAGGCTTGTTTTAGAAAGCGAAAAGTACTTTGCAGAATTGAGTGATTTTGCCGCACAGGATTGGGCCGTAGGTGTTTCATCGAAGCAACTATGACTTCCAAGACTGATATCAATGCTATAGTCAGAAGGCGTGATCTATATCGAGCGCATCTTACAAATACTTCGTGATCATGGTATATCCGGCAGACGTCGTCAAGTGTCTTTACTTCTTGCCACTCCTGACGCTATTGCAGCTGAAAGGATTGAAATGTTGCCACTCGAGCTGCAGAGTATACAGGAAGATTTCATTCGATCTAACGGTTTGTACCATCTCAAGTAAGGCTTACCAATGTTTATATGAAGTAAAGACTGATTCGAGGTCTTTAGCCTCAATTCTGTATGGTGCAAGGATCTTGAGGTTACGTTAAAAGCCGCTCGGACGCAAGGGTTGAACAAAATCAATTATAGCATATTACACCGGATTACCCGAGAGACGGTTGATCTTGTTTATCTGAATACTTACAAACGTTGGTTATCTCAAAACCACGTGGTAATGTATTATGATGAGATAGCGAATGGTGAAGACGACAGTAGTACTCATTCCTCACCGAGAAAGAAGATTTCGTCAACGGAGACATCACCGGTGAAGATAGCGAAAAGCCGTTGACCAAGAACAACCTAGCAATTCCTGAATTTCTCAGAGCGTCCTTTGAAGTCAAAAAGACTGCAGTATTGGATCAATGATACTACAGGGAAACGGAAGAGATAGAGCGATAGCGCTAACAATTTACAAATCAGAACATGTACATACATTTCATAAAGGCTGAATTCAAGCTCAATTCATGGAACAATTGCCCATGTGCAGTTGATTAAGCGACTGACTCTCACGGTTTCTAGTTCTATAATGGAACAAAACGAACAATGAAGTGAATATGTTGCTTTTATGCCCTCTACCCACTACTCATCGTTGACTCTATTGATACTTACTCTAAACCGTGTTTACTAAATCCTTTCTGCACCGCTTCCCAAACAGTTTGTTCTTCACCACTTGCATCGACCCGCAATACTTTCACCTTTCCATCATTTTCATAATAATCGATGCACTTGGAGCTCACCTCCGCGAATACTTGGAAACGCTTACGAATGCTTTCCGCATTGTCATCAAGACGACCGGATGTTTCTCCACGTTTGAGCAAACGACCTTCAAGAATTGTCTCAGGACATTCGAAGAAGAGAATCAAATCTGGTGAGCGCAAAGATGATTCGAAAGCAATCGCTTGATCGATCTGTCGAGGAAAGCTAAGGACAAATATTTAGTTCTTTCCGCTTCATCATCGATTATATCACGTCATTTTACCCATCAATCAGGAATCCCTTTGCAGATTTTCGCTTTTCTAGATCAGCTCGTAGGAGTGCAAGTGTAATTTCAACAGGTACGATCTGACCATCTTTGATCATATCGCCGATCTGTTTTCCTTGCTCTGTATTTTGAGCAACTTCATTTCGAAGTAGATCTCCAGCAGAAATGTGATCGAACTGATATTTCTCCTTGATGTGGGCACATTGAGTTCCTTTGCCAGAACCAGGTCCACCCTAAAGATATAGAGCATTTTAGTAATACAATATAGATAGGCAGACTTGTGTGGCGGACTCATACCAATACAAAAACAATCTTCTGCTCAGCGAAAATAGTCTCGTCCTCTTTCTTTTTGAATATTGAGGCAATAGATTGGAGAATTGATGGCTTTTCTGCTTTGTCTGTGTCCTTTCTAGCGGCTGTGACTTCGGATGTTTCTTGATTTTCCACTGGTTTAGTATCAGTATCAACAGCAGCAGCTACAGCTACAGCTACAGGCGGCTCTGATACAGCAGGTACTACAGGGATATCTTCACCAACTTTCTTCTCGGTCACTTGATCGGTTTTCACCGGCTCTACCTTTGCAGCGTCAACCGGCTTGGCTGTTTTCTGTTCCTTTTCTAGTTTCTTCTTTGCTTCTGCATCCTTCTTCTCTTTCTCTTTTGCTTCTTTAGCCTGCTTTTTAGCTTCTTTTTCAGCTTCCTTCTTCTCCTTCTTTTCTTGCTCTATCTTAGCTTTGGCCTCTGCTTCTTGCTTCTTCTTCAGTGCTTTAGCTGCTTTAGCGTCGATCGGAGCAGCCGTTTCCACTTTGGCATCAGATTTCGCGGCTGTGATATCTGACTTTGCAGAGGGCGCAGACCCACTTTCCACCGTTGTCTGCTTGCTTTCTACCTTGTCCTCGGTCTGTTCTGTTTTCCCTTCCTCAGCCTTGGCTGGGGCTGGCTCAACAACGGCTTCTTCGAGATTTTTCTTGGGAGAACAGCTAAACCAACTGGATTGAGACATGATCAAGATGAAGCAAGCGTATCACACTGAAAGGCGTATTGTTATTCTATAATATAGAGAAGGAAATAGTGAAGGGTCACACTCTTTGTACTTGAGGTACAAGTGGCTTGAAAGCACAGAAAAATCGCGTTAAACATATTATTGGTACTTCGTGTGTCCAACTACTGATCGCCGAGAGTCTTCTTATGCTCTCGTTACTCATTGTATGTACTTTTATTATGTGAATGATTGGTACACAATATCATCTGTGTTCTGAAGTATGACTTGTAACCAAATCATGAGTAATCTGATTTTACTCAGTCCTGGTAAGAATGTATTACTAAATTAATGAACATTCGGGTATACTACATGGAACGTTTCCGCACGAGCGGTCAAGCTAGGACTGTAATGCGGGCAAATGGTCTATCGGCAAGTAGCTAGGTACATTGTAATCGTCTCTTGACAGATCCAGTATCTCGACACTCTCAGCCCCTTACCTTAACCTACCCATCTTATCCGTTCTGTCTTGTTAAAAGAATATGAGTTTGTAATGATTGGATCTGCCATTCTGTTATTCGCGTTTGATCTGCTTCTCTCCGCTCACCAAATCAGCGCCACAAAGAAGGAAATAAGAACCAAAGTTCACCATCTGAACAATTCTGCGTAGTCTTTTTGTCATTCAGTTCAGGTGACAATCGAGTCTTTGTTGGTCTACGTCTAGGGAGCATTTCCCGAACTCGGTCTTGGTGTTTGCGCATTCTGTTCTCACTTGGTTAACACTACCTGCTAGTAAAAGCGTTCCAGTTTCAAAACAAGAGGATCATCGTTGGGAGGACTTTATCGCTTTTACTTTAGTGTAAGGCTTAGTCTTTAGAATCCATTAGAGAGAAACGTAATTATCTTCCATTACCATTTAGAACCAAATATGACTAATTCCACGTACGAAGAACGAACCCAGAATCTATTAGTACCCGCAAGTAGTAAAGTACTTCTACTTGACAAAACTAGTTTATTCCTCAATCGCAAACACAAGAATCCACCAAAGTGGAGTAAAAATGCTTCTACACGATACCGACGTAGCTGGACCATTGGACATCTTGACCTAAGACGAAATCATCTTGAGAAGCATAGCAAACAATAACGAACAAAAGAAAACAAAGAAACGATCTTTACAGACAAAGAACTACTTAGAGAAATCGCATCTATATTGAACTTGTACTCATTACCTATACGAACTTACAATGACACACGCACATAACATTGACTCTGCAATTTCCACTGCAGTTGCACTGCAGGGTGCACGATTTTCAACTGCTGCTTTGATGAGACCTCAAGCGTCCATCGCCAGCACATCTATCTTAAGTCAAGTTGTACCAAAATTCATCAGTCGTTTACCTAGTGTACCCAAATTACAAAAGGAATCGCCTATGTTGGACATCGCCTGTGGATCCGTAAAATGTTTTTTCCCATATAGCCGTGACGTAAATGCTGAAATTCAACTTCTAGATTGCTGGTATTACATCCAAATTCATTGAGCATCCTTTCGATACTATCAAGGTTCGCCTTCAGTCACAATCGATCAATGCAACTGTTTACACAAGCACGATGGATTGTGTTCGAAAGTCGCTTGCATCAGCTTCTTTGTATCAAGGGATTGCATCTCCCTTAGTTGGGGCAGTTGCGGAGAATTCCATACTATTTCTGTCATACTCATTCGCGCTCTCCAAATTTGCAGGCGAGAAACCTTCTTTGGCAGCTCAGACGGCCGCAGGTGCATTCTCGGGTGCGTGTGTCAGTTTCTTGCTGACTCCAGTTGAGCTTGTCAAATGCAGGGTTCAGATCCATGGGGGATCTACCCTATCAGTATTGAGGCAAACAGTAATGCGTGAAGGTTTTCAAGGATTATACTGCGGATACTCTGGTACATTTTTGCGGGAAACTGTTGGTGGTGCTGCGTGGTTCGGTGTCTACGAGTATACAAATGGACGCCTTCAGAATCCGCTTCTGGCCGGAGCATGTGCTGGTATAGCTTTCAACGCAGCCTTGTTTCCAGCCGATGTCATCAAAAGTATTCAGCAAACTCAAACCACAAACAGCGGATTTCTGTCTATCGGTCGAAAGCTCTGGGCTTCCCAAGGTGTAGCGGGCCTATATCGGGGATTCGGAATCACAGCGGCTCGAGCTGGACCCAGCTCTGCGATGATCTTCTGGACATACGAAGGCATCAAAACTTGGCTCAGCCAGAAATGACCTTTCATGGAATCTAGATATCATATAGATCTGATTTTGTTGCTATCGTTCTTGAATTTGATATTTGATATTTGCCTGTGTATATCTCATATACCTATTTCTAAGTGATTGAATTTAGCATCAGATACTTGTGAAAGAGGATAGATTGCTCACCGCTATCTTCTTTTGAGTGTTATTGCCAATGCCCCTGCGCCCTTCAGGTGTGTGATCTAGATTTCCGAGTGGAAGTTCGAGACTTGATATTTCATCGCCTAGACCACAGTTTTGCAGTAGTATCGACACTCCCAGTCAACAGGTAAGCGCCTTTCGATTCCACACTGCTGATGAAGTGACTGTGTGCAGTTTCTGAATGCCTACAACATCTTCCGCGAGATTTCATGTCCCAAATGCGCAGACTTTTATCATCGCTCACACTAACTAAATATCGATTGCCCATGAAGCATATGCCGCGAACCCAATTATCATGACCACTCTGATAAACTGGTTAATCGGGATTCAAAAGCTATTTCTTTGTCTTCTTACAAATGTGAATAGGCACCTTCCTACGCTGGCATCCCACAATCGTATTGTCTTATCGCGACTAGCTGATATCACAAATAAGCCTTCTGATTCAGCTTCCTTGCCCTTGACTTTCTGTGGTGACTTAATGTAAGCGATGAATTATGAGAATCATTGGATGTCAGTTATACCTCTAAGCTACAGAGCTCTCTGATAGCATCATAAGTTTCATTGGGAGCGAAAGCCACGGCTTCGATAACATGTTCATGTCCGGTGAGAGTTAGGTGCGGGTCTGAACTGTTATCATACCATATTTTAAGCGTCTAATGGCCTCTTATTTAGCTGTGGAGACTTGATATGTTGCAGATCTCATAGTGCTTACCTGATCGTTTGAGCCCGTACATATTGTTCTTCCATCTTTGGTCACTGCTACGCAGCGCACCCAGTCAGAATGAGCTTCCAGAGAAGATATACAGTACCTGACAAGTAGGGTATAAGTATGATCCGTGCAAACGATATACAATGCTGAAAGGTAATGCTGAAAGTTTGAGAACTGAGACAGAATTACCCAGTTTCGGTATCCCACTTTCTCATAGTAGTATCTCTACTTACGCTGAGAAGCGCATTTTCACCAGCCCATCTGATGTTTGATATTGTTTGATCATGTCCGATCAATGTCCGTATGCAATCCCATTGTGTTGTTTCAGTGCCATTTTCAGGAGTCCATATTTTGATCGTCAAGTCATGAGAAGAGGTAGCCAACATGATCTTGCTCTGCTGAGTAGATGTGCTGTTATTGAATCTCACGTCGGTCACTCCTTTTGTATGACCTTTCAAGGTTGCCTCTAGTTCGCCACTTTCTATATCCCATATCTTTGCGGTACAGTCTTCTGAGCCTGTCACGCATATTCCATATTGCGCATGTATATGAACTGATGTGATCGAGTCGCGGTGTTGCGAGAGTATTCTCTTTGGATTTGAAGTGTTTGGTATATCACTAGTTCCATTTGTAGTGCTTGTTGTGACTTTTGCGTTTTGATCATTTGCGACTTTTGCTTCTAAATCCATGATCTTCTTTTGTAATCTCAACACTGCTGTCCATTTCCTTTCTAATGTGGTTGGCTGTCCTGTTGTCTATTTATCCTGATTAGTATCAGTACTAATTAGATTTGTGTCCCTCAACGATGTTGCCGCCAGTCTGTATCATGTGATGCATATGTGTATGTTTTGTTTTTTAGTACATTATTCTCACCACTATCTATATGATTCTGTATTGCTTCCACCACATCTTTCCATCCAAGTGCGGTTGCATATTCTACTATCGAGGTTTGTAATGCAGAGTGTTGTGTTTGTGTGAGTAGTGAAGACATTCTTTGTTACGTTTGGCTATTAGTAAGAAGAGAAGTCGAAGAAGCAAAAGGGAAGCAAATCACAAAAGAAGACTCGCTGTGGAGATGAGACCACGTGAGACTGTATGAGACTGGTTTCTTTATTAGCAAAATATTAGCTGCTAATACCTAGGTGCTGCTAATCTTAGAAAACGCTACTATTAGAAACTCCTAATAGTCTATTAGATGTGCGGTTCTTTATTCCCATAATACCACCTGAAGTACCGACCTCGTATATGTATCTACTTTTGATTTACTCAGGAGTCGTGTTGATCATTTAGAAGGGTCAGGGGTGACGTGTGGCTGAGATGTGTACAAGTCTGACGTCATCTGACGTCACCTCTTTTGTGCGC
>Ga0160429_1002325_pt1 | contig 10118 bp, 7 predicted proteins | sample SolpanmetagenomR_FD_108199 | JGI IMG/M metagenome (GOLD analysis project Ga0160429, IMG submission 108199) | Solar panel surface microbial communities from Lawrence Berkeley National Laboratory, California, USA - R | ecosystem: Engineered > Built environment > Solar panel > Unclassified ... | reverse complement strand
TCAAATCTTGTCGCCTCGACCAGCAGAAGTACAGAAAGTCCCGTTCAAGCGGGGCTTTTTTGTTTTGCAACGTAGAGCATTGTTGCCAAAGGAGAGCGGGGCAGAGGTGTAAAATTCACACCTCTGCCCCGCCGCCCTATTTCAGCTACTCAGGCCGTCGCCGATTCGGGCAACTCCCGCTGCTCCCACTCGTAGAACTCGGGCTTGTAGAACTCCAGCCGAACCTTCTTGTATTCCTTGGTCGAGTACAGGATGTCGTAGGCGATGCCAGGGGCCACCTCGTCCTCGATGGCCTTGATCTTGCCGAAAGCTTCCTCCTTGCTGCGGCCATGCACCATGGTGAAGATGGTGTAGGGCCACTCGGGGTAGGTGGGGCGCAGGTAGCAGTGGCTGACCGCCTTGAAGCCGGCCATCTGTGCACCGATCTCTTTGACGTCGTTCTGCGGCACGGCCCACACGCCCATGGCGTTGAAGCGGAAGCCCGCCGACTGGTGCCGGAACACCGCCGACACGCGCCTCAGTGCGCCCGCCGCCTTCATCTGCTCGGCGTGGGCCGCCACCTCGGCAATGCTCAGGCCCAGGGCGGCGCAGGCGTCGGCGTACGGCTCGGCCACAACCGGCAGGTCTTTCTGGAACTCGACCACGAAGCGCCTGTCGAGATCGGTCACCGCGTAGCCGATGTTGCGCTGCTCGCTGGTGTACTGCGGCTTGCTCTTGGCGTTCCAGGCCTCGTTGCCGGTCATGTCGAACTCGACGCCGATCTTGTACAGGTGCAGGGTGGGCATCAGGCGGGTGAGCTTGGCACCGCTCAGCTCGTGAAGCCGCTGCACGTGCGCTTCGAGGTCGCTCTCGGGCGGCACGGCGATGGTGTACCAGAGGTTGAAGCTGTGGTTGCGACGGTAGTTGTGGCTCACACCCGGGTGGCCGTTGACGATCTCGGCCCCGGCATCGAGATGCTCTTCTTCATACACGGCGGCCACCAAGCTGCTCTGGTAGCCGAGCGTGCGGGTGTCGAAGATGGCGCTCACCTGCCGCAGCACGCCCTCCTGCTTCACCTCTTCGAGGATGCCCAGCACCTCGCCCTCGCTCAGGCCCAGCTCGTCGCCCAGCACCTGATAAGGGCGCTGCACGATGGGAATGTCCTTCTGGATGCGGTTGAGCAGCAGCTCTCTGGGAGTGGGCTGGGGAGCGGCGGCCGACCCGGCGGCGGCTTGCTCCGAGGAAGCGGGGCTGGCGGTGGTCATAGCTCAAGTTAACACCAACAGAGGCAGCAAAACGTCCTGCAAGGCACACGACAGAAGAAGACCCGGCCACGCCTGAAGAGGCGAACCGGGTCGGATGAGGAGAAGACTGGAGGCGGCGCCGTTTAGCGGGCGTCGAGGCTGATGCGGTAGTTGCCCGAGCTCTTCTGGGTGCTGCTGGTGTAGGCCGCCATCGTCAGGTAGTAGGTGCCGTCGGCGGGCAGGCTGTACTCCACCGTCGGATCCTGGGTGTTGGTGTCGTCGATGGCGGCCAGGGCGGTCGGGTTGCCCGCCTGGTAGAGCGACAGCACGCCGTCTGGCTTGCCGCTGACGGTCGCGTTGATGTCGGCCATGATTTTCTGGCCCGCCGTGCCGGTGAAGGTGTAGATGTCTACGTCGCCAACCGGGTCGATGGCGGCATCGAGCGCCTGTCCGACCGCGATCGGGTTCGCTCCGGTGAAATCGATCTTGCTGAACTTCTCACCGTTCACCGTGGCGCTGCCGTTCGGCTCACTCTCTTTGCCGGTCAGGCGGCTGAGGCTCACCGTGTAGGTGTTGAAGGGGTTGCCTGCCGTCTCGTCGGTGACCGAGATGTAATACACGCCCGTGGCGGGCACCACGAAGTCGAGGGCCGCGTCGAGCACGCCGGTGCGCTGGCCGCTGTTCTTGGCGAGCACCTTGCCGGTGGCGTCGAGCACCTGAATGAAGGTGTCGGGCGTTCCGGTGACCGCTTGGGTATTGATAAAGGCCGTCTCTCCTGCGGTGCCGGTGAAGGCGTACAGGTCGGTGTCGCCGTTCGGCAGCACGCCGTCCTTCACGTTGCCGTACACGATGGGCGTCGCGGTCGCCAGGGTGTTGTTCGGCTCGTTGTCGTCGGTTGGGAAGGTGACATTGAGCGGCACGGTGGCGCCCAGCGTCTTGCCGGGGGCCAGTGAAAAGGCCGTGCCGAATACGCCGGGCGTTCCCCCAGCGATCGCCGTGCGAGGTCCGGAAGCGTACAGCTGATACGAACCGGCGTCGATCTCACGGAAGTTGACCCGGCCCGCCGGGAACAGGCCTTCGCCCGCCGAGGACTGCGCGTACAGCAACTGCTCCGGGCGCTTGCCGCCCGCCAGGGTGGCCCCGACCAGCGGAATGCCCAGGGTCTTGTCGCTGTCGGCCACGAACTGCAGGGCGACGCTCACGCCTTTCTCGACGGTAGCGGCCGCGTTCTGGGTGGCGCGGGCCACCGCAGCATCGGCGCGAACCACACCGTTGCCCGTGTCGAGGCTGTAGGCCCCGTTCGTCTTGAGCGCGGTGTCTTCGAGAATGTGGCGCACCTGGGCCGGCGTCAGGGTGATCTTGGCGACGCTGCCGTCGGCGTTCTTATCGGCCGACGCCTGCAAGATCAGGGCGGCGGCTCCGGCGGTGGCCGGGCTGGCGAACGAGGTGCCGTCCACGTACTCGTAGTTGACTTCGTTGGCGTTGGTGGTGTCGCTGCGTACCGCCGTTACCCAGACCTGTGCTCCGGGGGCCGCCACGCTCAGGTGTGAGCCACGGTTGGAGAAGTCGGTGCGGACGTTGCGCGGCGTGGTGGCGGCCACGCTGATCGCGCCGGGCGTCCAGGCCGGGCTGGCCGGGCCGGTCGTGGGGGTGTTGCCGGCCGAGGTGACGAACACCACGCCGCGTCCCAACACGTAATCGATGGCTTCCTTGCTGAGCTGTGAGTAGCCGGTGCCGCCGAAGCTGTAGTTGAGGATATCCACAAATCCGTTGTGGCCGGCCGGGGTGTCGGTGTCGCCGGCCGCACCGGGCGCGACGCCGTCTGGACCATTGACAGCCCACACGAAGGCGCGGGCGGAGTCGACGTTGCTCGCCCCTTCCGGGTCATGCGTGATGGTCAGGGGGACGATGCTCGCCTGATAGGCGACGCCCGCTCCACCGACGCCGTTGTTGCCCACGGCTGCAGCGGTGCCCGAGACCCAGGTGCCGTGGTGACCGCTGCCGTCGTAAGGCGTGGCGGCCGTGATCAGGGCGTTGTTCGGGCTGTCGAAGCCCGGAAACGAGATGTTGGCCTTCAGGTCGGGGTGGTTGCGGTCGATGTCCTCGTCGGCCACGCCGATGCGGATGCCCTTGCCGGTAGCGGTTTCCCACGCCTTGTACACGCCCATGTTGCCCAGGAACCACTGCTTGCCGAGCTGCGGGTCATTGAGCTTGGCGTCGGCCACGGCCTGGGTCTGGACACTGGCGTCCAGGTTACCCTGCGCGGTGCCGCTTGCCCTCTCCGGAGTCCGCATCAGGTAGTTGGGCTCGGCGTAACGCAGCTTGCCGATATTCGCCGCGAGGCGGATGGCCTTCTCGACCGGCAGTCCGGCGGGCAGGCGCAAGACTGCCGCGCTCAGTTCAGGCAATTCGCTGACGACCTGGGCGCCAAGCGAGGTGGCGATCTCGGTCGCGTTCTGGCCTTCGCTCAGGCCGATCACGAGCTGCCCTTCGAGGTAGCTGTGGGTCGGGTCGATGACGAAGGCCGAGGGCGCCGGAAGGCCGCTGCCCGTCTGGCCGGACAGGCTGCCCTGTGAGCACGAGGCCAGCACGAGGGTCAGGGCCAGCGAGAGGCTGGCGAGGTTCTTTTTACTGGAACGGTGGGGCTGCATCAGTATCCTCCGGTCACAAATTCGTTGATGGGTCCGCCCTCGACAGGATTGGCGGTGAGTCCCAGGACATTGAAGAAGTCCGCGCCGATCGAGAAGGCGGTCTCGTCGGTGTTGTAGGTCGCGCCCGCGAGCTGCCAGTCGTAGGCGTGGAACGGCTGAAGGTACGGCGTCAGCGCGGCGGCGTCGTAGTTGTAGATCGCCGAGGTCTTGCCGCTTACCTCACTCTGCCACTGCGTGATTCTGCCTTCGGCCTGGGTCCGGTCGAGCACCAGCAGAACCAGAGCTTCCTTGTCGCTGGCTCCACTCGTGCTCCAGCGGAAGATCGGCTGCGTGTCGACCCCGGTGGCGGCCTGTGCCGGAGCGCCGAGCGTGAGCACGTAGCGGCCCAGCGGCGTCACGCTGGTCGTGGCCGAGTCCTGGCCGCTGGCGTCGCTGACGGCCCGCACCTTGTAGGTGGTCTGCACGCCCGGGGTGAGCTGGCCCGAGTTGTCGCGCATCACGTACTGGCCGCTGGCGGGCTTGGTCGCGTCTACCAGCACCTTGCTCGGCTGGGCGGTCAACACCTTGCTGAACGTCTGGCCGCCGTCGAGCGAGCGGTACAGCTCGAAGCTGCGGGGCGCGGGCGCCGCCGGGTCGTATTTGAAGTTCACGTCCACCCACATCACGGTGCCCGCGGGCGCGGCCTGGGGCGTGATCGCCTGGGTGTTCAGGGTGCCGCTCTTCCAGGCCTGAGCGGCCAGCGCCTTGAGCTTGGCCGTGTCACCGGTCTTGGCCCACTGCTTCAGCCACTCGCTGCTCTGCGGACTGGTGCTCAGCGGTCCGAACGTCGCGGTGTCGGCGAAGGTGATCGCCAGTGGCGTCAGGCCGGTCGGGGCCGCCACGGCGCCCGTCACGGCGGCCGTGTTCACCTTGACGTGCCGGATCAGGTGGGTGCGGTTGCCGTTGTGGTCGTAGACGTCGATGTGGATGTCGGTGTTGCCGTTGAAGCCTGCGAAGTCGGCCGCCTTGAAGGTGAAGGTGTCCTGGCTCTTGAGGGCGGTCAGGGCTACGCGGGCGCGTCCAGCATTCAGGTAACCGGAGCTGCCCGCGTCCACGCCGATCGAGGCGATGCCGGTGGCCGGGCCGTTCAGGTCGGGTGAGGCGGGCGTGGTCGTGACCTGGATGTTCAGGTCGCCGCCACCGACCACGGCGCCGTCCTGCAGATCGGTGGTGACGGTGGGCGGCGTCGTGGGCAGGGCCGGATCGAAGGAGGGGCGCAGGATCTCGTCGAGCACCAGTGGGGCAGAAGCGTCGATGTTCTCGACCCGCGTACTGGCGTAGTCCGCCTTGCTGATGACGACGTTCTTGGTGGTGTTGGGCACCGAGAGCGTGTAGTGACCGCTCGCGTCAGTGGTGGCGGTGACGGTGCTGCCCTCGACGCTGACCGTGGCTCCGGCCAGAGCTTCGCCCGCACGCTGGGAGACGATCACCCCGGAGAGCGTGGTGCTGGGAACCGGAATCGGAGCAGAGTTGCAGGCGGCCAGCAACGAGGCGCTGGCAGCCAGCAGCAGAAATCTTGATGAGCGGATCGACACGTTCTCTCCTTCCCTTCAAACAATGAACTCGGTCGTCACGGCCACTCCGTGCAGACGCTGAACCTGAAAACCAGCTGCACCGCGCAAACGCACGACACAGCACGCCCGATGAGCGTGCCGCTGGTCGAACCGAACCTGAGCGGATTCCTACGGAATATACATAAATTCGCCATTCCGCTCAATTGCCAAGTGGCCAATACGGCTCATGAAGAAGTGTTAAAACACTACGCCAGTCTATAAAAAATGTCATCGCTCTCTAAAAAAAAGCTGTCGGTCCGGATTCGTCTCTCAAAAGCTCCACTTGCCCGAGCGCATCACGCTTTCACGGCGCCCATCCTCGTAGACGCCGTCCACGTCGGTATCGGGCGTGCCGATCATCCAGTCGATGTGGATCAGAGAGTCGTTGGCTCCAGCCTGATCAGCCCGGCCCGGTTGCGTGCCGCCCTCGACATTGAAAGCGTAGGCCCGGCCCAGCGCGATGTGGCTGGCCGCGTTCTCGTCGAAGAGGGTGTTGTAGAACAGCAGGCCAGTCTGTGCCACCGGCGAGTCGTACTCCACCAGGGCCACCTCTCCCAGGTGCCGCGCCCCCTCGTCGGTGTCGAGCAGGGCGCTCAGCACCTCCTGACCCCGGCTGGCGGTGGCCTCGGTGACCCGGCCCCCCTCGAAGCGCATGAAGATGTCGGTGATGAGCGTACCGCGCGCGCTCAGCGGCTTGCTTGCCCGCACGTACCCCTCGGTGCGCTCGCGGTGCGGCGCGGTGAACACCTCGTCGGTGGGCAGGTTGGGCACCCCCGCTATGCCGTTCTGGGCGGCCCAGGCCCCGCCGGCCCAGAGGTGCCCGTCGGCCAGGCCTACCGTCAGGTCGGTGTGGGCATTCCGGATGTGGACGGCGTGGTAGCGGCGGCTGTTCAGGTGCTGCTGCACGCGGGCCAGGCGCTCGGTGTGCTCGCGCCACGCGCCCACCGGGTCGGGTCGGTCGGCCCGGCTGACGGCGAAGATCGCGTCCCACAGCTGCAGGGTGGCCTGCTCGGTGCTCACGTCCGGAAAGACCCGGGTCGCCCAGCTGGGAACGGGCATCGCGCCCACGCTCCAGTTGATCTCGAAGGCCATGCTGCGCTCGGCCACCGGACGGCCGAGCTGCGCCGTCACCTTGCTGCGCCGCGCGATCCGCTCCTGGTCGGCCCTGGCCAGCAGATCGGGGTCGCTGCCGGCGATGCTCAGAAAGCTGTAGCCCTCGTCGATCTGGTGCATTTCCCGCTCTATGGCCCAGGCCGGGGCGTAGTCGAGCGCCGCCTCCGGGGCATGGTCATACATCAGGCGGGTCAGGCGTTGGTCGCCGTAGTGCACGTCCACCGCCACCGCGCCCACCGCCCAGGCGTCCCGCACGATCAGGCGCACCAGTTCGGCGGCCTCGATCGGCGCGTTCACGTGCAGCTTGCCGCCGGGTTGCAGATTCACGCCTACCCGCACCAGCAGGGCGGCGTAGTTGGCGAGTTTCTGCTCGAAGCTCAAGTCGGTCGCCGCGCCGGAAAGTTCAGAAGTCATGGCTCAATCTAGCCGAGTGGCCGCCCTGTACCCCCGTTCACCGCGTTCCCGCTCAGTGCCCCAGGATCTTGCTCAGAAACTGCTCGGCGCGCTCGTGACCCGGGTTGCTGTAGAACTGCTCGGGCGTGGTGTCGACCACGATGTTGCCCTGATCGAAGAACACCACCCGGTCGGCCACCTCGCGCGCGAAGCCCATCTCGTGCGTCACCACCAGCATGGTCATGCCCGATTTGGCCAGGGTCTTCATCACGTCGAGCACTTCCTTGATCATCTCCGGGTCGAGCGCCGAGGTCGGCTCATCGAAGAGCATCACGCGCGGGTCCATGGCCAGTGCCCGGGCGATGGCCACACGCTGCTGCTGGCCGCCCGACAGCTGCGCCGGAAACTTGTCGGCCTGCTCTTCGATCCCCACCCGGCGCAGCAGTTCGAGGGCCCGCTCTCTGGCCTGCTCCTTCGGCTGCTTGCGCACGCGGGTGGGGGCCAGCATCAGGTTCTGCAAGACGGTCAGGTGCGGAAACAGGTTGAAACTCTGAAAGACCATGCCCACCTCGCGCCGCACCCGGTCGAGGTTCTGGCCGTCTTTCAGTTCGACGCCATCGATAGTGATGGTGCCGCTCTCGTGCGGTTCCAGGCGGTTGAGCGTGCGGATGAAGGTGCTCTTGCCCGACCCCGACGGCCCGATGATCACCACCACTTCCCCCGCCTTGACCCGCAGGCTCACGCCTTTCAGGGCCTGGAAGCTGCCGTAGTGCTTGCTCACGTTCTCGGCCACGATGATCTCATTCACAGCGGCAGCCGGGGGGGCGGTCTGGGTCATGAGGCAGTCTAACAGCCGTGCAGGCAGGAGCCGAAGGGGGAGGGAAGTACGAGGCCGCGCCCCGATGTCACATGGGCTTCATCGGCTTCATGGGTGCCATCGGTTCCATGGGCTCCATGGCTTCAGAGTCGCTGCCGTCTTTCACCTCGTGCAGTTCGACCTGCTCGGCACCATGCAGGTCGGGCGCGCTGCTAAGAGACTTCATCTGCGTGCCGTTCAGACTATGGTAGGTCGTCTCGTCGCCCCGGAGTTCCAGAACCAGGCCGTCGCCGGAGCGGTACAGGCGAGGCGGCTGCGTCCAGGCACCGGTGTGAAAGCCGCTGCCCTGGCTCTGACCCTCGCCGTGCAACTCTACGTTCGTCTGCTCGCCCTGCTGTTCGATGAAGACCGTCTGTCCATTTCCGAGATCGCTCTGATAGGCCATGTCACAGGGTAAGCGCAGAACCGCAGTCCTCTGTACCGACCCGGCTTCAGGGGCGTTCATGCACAGCAAGCGGGCGCCGAAGAACTTCTCGGCGCCCGCTTGCTGTGCTGTACCGGCGATTATTCCGCGAACTTAACCACGCGGGCGTCCGACCACAGACCCTCGAGGTCGTAGTACTCGCGGGCCTCCCGGGTCATCAGATGCACCACGATGCTGCCGCCGAAGGCCATCAGCAGCCAGCGCTCGCTGGGGCCCTCGACGGTGGGGCGCGGCAGGCCGGCCTCCATCGCCTTCTGCTTGATGTTCTCCTGCACGGCGTTGAGCTGCAGGCCGGCGGTGGCGGTGGCGATCACGAAAAAGTCGAGGGTGGTCGAGACGCTGCTCAGGTCGAGCACGGTCACGTCGTCGGCGCGGCGCTCGACGGCGGCGTCGAAGATCGCGGCGAGCTGGGCGTGGGTGGTGGCGTCGATGGAATGGGTCTGGGTCATGGATTCTCCGTGAAGCTGTGGGCTGTGAAAAGACGAGTAAAACGGGCGAACTCGGGTCTGGTCATCCGCGGCGTGGCGGCGGTAGAGGTTGGGAAATGGGTGGGAGCTGAAAGTGCGGCCTCGCTCTCCGCCGCGCTCCGTTCTGGCCTCACTGCGGCAGGGCGGCGTACATGGTGTTGGCGTCCTCGCCCAGCAGCACACCGATCTCGCCGCTGGCGACCGGAAAGCGCACACCCTGAAGGCGCGAGACGTTCAGCAGGTCGGCGAGACTCTCGGCAGCGGCGGCCTCGGTCTGGGTGAACACCTGGGTGTGCTCCCGGCTGGTGGCCACCGTCTGAAGCTTGACGTTACTGTACCCGGACAGGCGCAGCGCCTTCACGAACCTCGGTCCGAGGCCGGTGCCGCTGGCGTCCTCGACCTGCACCGTTACGCCGCTGCCCGTGCCGGCGGTGGGAACGGTGCTCGGGTTCCAGAGCTGAGCCAAGGCTACCGGATCGACCGCCAGATTGAAGGTGCCGGGAATCTCGTTGGTCGGCAGCGTGGCGAAGCTCAGGCGAACCTGCGAGAGGGCGGGGCGCAGGCTCTCGACCAGCCCGGCGTCGGCGTTGGTGTCGACGCCGTTACCGAGGCCACTCAGGATTACCGGCAGGGCGGCCGTCAGCCCCGCCGGCGTCTTGAGCCGGCCGACGAGCTGGCTGAGCGCCTGCTTCTGGTGATCGATGCGGCCGTAGTCGTCGCCCACACCCTTGCGCATCCGCAGGTAGGCCACCGCTGCCGGGCCGTCGAGGTGGTGCGCTCCCGGGTCGAGGTGCACATGCAGGTTGGCGGCGTTGTCGTCGAACTGGATGCCGCGCTTCTTGCTGTCGCCGTAGGCGGGCACGTCGGCCACCGTCACGTCGAGGCCGCCCAGCGCTCCGATCACGCGGGCCACGTAGTCGGTGCGTACCACCAGGGTGTAGTCGACGCGCTCGCCGGTGATCTGCTCGACCGCGCTGCTCAGCCCGGTCAGGCCCTTGCTCCAGTACTGGCTGTTGATCTTCTGCGACGCCAGTCCCCGGTTGCGGTCGTAGGGACCGACGTTGGTGTCGCGAGGAATCGACAGCACGTTCACCCGCGCGCCGTCGATCTTGACCAGCATCACCGAGTCGGTGTTGGGCGGCTGCCACACCTTGCGCGTGTCCTGATCCTTGCAGGGCGTGTACGGCGCGCAGTACACGATGTCGCGCCCTGCCAGCAACAGCGTCAGGTGCGGCGCCTGTCCGGGCAGGCTGGCCAGCACGCGCCGGGCCTCGCCGCTCGACGAGTTGAGCACCGCGTAGCCGCCCAGCGCCAGCGCCGAGAGCGTCAGCCCCGAGAGCTGCCACGCCCGCCAGGCCGCAGAGGTGCGTTCCCGCAG
>Ga0160429_1002324_pt1 | contig 10123 bp, 10 predicted proteins | sample SolpanmetagenomR_FD_108199 | JGI IMG/M metagenome (GOLD analysis project Ga0160429, IMG submission 108199) | Solar panel surface microbial communities from Lawrence Berkeley National Laboratory, California, USA - R | ecosystem: Engineered > Built environment > Solar panel > Unclassified ... | reverse complement strand
TATTAGTTTTTAGGCTTTGTCACATTTCTTAAACGTCCGTTTAGAAAATGTGACAAGCCACAAAACAGGGGGTAGTTTTGTCCCCATGACTAAATATGTGGCTTATTTCCGCGTGAGTACAGCACGCCAAGGGCACTCTGGCCTAGGCCTCGAAGCCCAGCAAGCGGCTGTGCTGCGCTTCCTACCTAACAATGCCGTGCGGGTGGCCGATTACATCGAGGTGGAGAGTGGCTGCAAAAGTGCGCGGCCCCAGTTACTTGCGGCCATTGCTCTAGCCCAGCGGGAAGGGGCGGTGCTATTGGTAGCTAAGCTGGATAGGTTAGCTAGAAGCGTTGCCTTCTTAGCTACCCTGATGGAGAGCCAAGTGCGGTTTCAAGCTGTTGACCTGCCGACGGCAGATGAGTTTACCCTCCACATTCTGGCCGCAGTCGCCCAAAAGGAGGCTTTGGCCATCTCTAGTAGGACGCGGGACGCGTTGGCCGCCAAGAAGGCTAGGGGATTTACTCTAGGCACCCCGGCTAACCTAACCGACAAGGCGAAGTTGAAAGGGTTAGTTGCTCGGCAGGCGAATGCGCAAGCCAATACAAACAACCGCCAAGCTGCACAGCTGGCCACGCTACTGCGAGCTACCGGAACAAAATTGCGCACCATCGCCGACCAACTGAACCAATTGGGGTACTGTACCCGGCGTGGTAAGGCGTTTCATCCCATGGGTGTGCAACGCCTATTGGCCAAAGCAATATGATCACTTATTAACTTGCCAAGAGCAGGCGTTAAGTTTGCGAGAACACTAGTTTCCAGCACCTATTTCTGTAGATTAGAAACAGGAAACATAATCGAAGCATATAAAATTTAATTCCAATAAAAATGTCTAACCTAGAAAGCAATGTAAGCTTAGTGCCAGCTGAGAAATTTAATACATTTATCGATCTTTTTAGCTTATGGTATTTAGCTAGAAACTGCATTTATAATATAAAAGAGCTTAGCGACTGGGATTTAGACATTAGCCTAACTGAGCCTGGAAAGGAGATTTTTAATAAACTAAAAAGATCAAAGAATACAAAGGAAATTCCACATGGTGTCCTAAAATACGCTATTTTTCTGGATCTATATCATGAAGCAATTTATATTGACTTAGATAGCAAGAATATCGAATCAATTGATAATTTTTTATCTAAAAAAATATTATCTAATGAAATTATAATTCCATGGACTTATGAGAGATTGCTATATGATAAATACTTCGATCAATTCCCAACACAAAATGAGGTCTTAGATTTTGATGAAACACTAAAACTTCTTAAAGGCACACCTCAAGGCGTTTTTCAAGTAGATAAATATATTTTTGGGCCACTTGGAATTATTAAAAGTAGGGCAAAGAGATTTATTGCTCCCACAAGAAGTCTTAGCCTGTGGCATTGCTCTGATCCTGCTTGCAGCAGATTTCACGTCGTGAAATTTTCCAACGATGATGAAAGCGTATTCAGTTATTTACTAGGAATAATTAGCGAATATAATCAGGAGAAGAATTTTGAAGATTTTCAAGGTGAATTTATTGATAGTATAACAGAAAGCGAGGAGTATAATAACGACCAATCAGCTACGGAAATTTACAAGCTCGTGGTTAATGCATTTGGTGAAAATGATATTCGCCTACTTTTAAAAGTATTAATCGATGAATATGAATTGCGGGACAGGCTACCTAAAGTGGATGAATATAAGGCTGCAAGTAAAAAAATTGTTTCTAGCTTGAGCAAACAAGCCTGCATAGAATTAATACTACTATGCGAAGATCTTTATATAGTAAAGGCAATTGATCAACTAATTTTTGAACGACACATTATTATTCCCTCAACTGAAATAAGAGAAGCACAATTAAAAAATACAAGTCCTAATTATCATTTATATCATCAATGTAATAAGCTGGGTATTAGAGCAAAATCCATGAATCGCGATTTGGCTCTTGTACGTTTGAAAAGACTCATTAAATCTGTATATGAAGATCCATACTTAAAATCTCAATTAGAATGGAAGCTGCGTCCATTCTCTGGAGATACTATCGATGCTAAAATCGAAAAATACATTTCGAAATCAGATCCGAAAACGATAATAACAGAGACTATCATGGCTGGGCCCGTTCAATTGGAAAAGGCATGGCGTATGTTACCTGGTTATTACAAAATGCCTGATGATTTTGAACAAGAATCATACATAATAGACAAAATATTGTGGAAGTTAGGATTTGATATTAATATATTTCCTGATGAATTAGCGAAGTTTTGGAAAAGACTTAGGAAATTCAAGGATATCGTCACTAGGACTTCCCGCTACAATGAGGAAGATAAAGAAGAAATAAGGTCTGCCGCAGTTAATCTATTTGTTTCGCTAGAACAAGTTCTTGAACATTCTCTTGCATTTTCCGTCTGGTTGCTCTTATCTGACCATTACATTGATACTAAATTCACATACGTTTATGAAGACGCAAGAGAATTCATGGCAGGAGTGCTGAATGGATTTGAAATGTCTTCTGGAGAAACGCTTGCTTATGATAAAAGTGGGAAGAATACATTATTTCCACTAGTGGCAGGTTTTGATGCACTAATTTCAATCTGCAATAAATTATTAAAAGAGGGTAACGAAACTTATAAAAGGCCTAACATTGAATTGCCATCTTTTCACGGCAATGATTCAATAATGGTATTTCCATTTATGAGTAAGAAAATGATTTTTGATATCAGTGCATCTGACTATGAAAAGTTTTCTGCTTTAATTCAAAACGTTTCTAAAGAATTTTCCAAGACACAGGTATTATCAATTAGAAATAAACTTCAGCATAAACGCGATGATTTCCCAGCACAACAAGAAATACTTGTTGCTTGTGACTCTATCGACAAAGTCATTTCTATTCTAGAAAATTCTAACGTCTACCCAAATGTTTATTTGTTTGAATCTTTTCACGTAGATTCTTATAAAAGAGATGAGTTCACTTATCGCAATTATAAGGATGTAGAGATTTCTGTAACTCCAACGCCTGAATATGATCTTTGTGATTTACCGGGCTACTATGACCCACAGATTATAATTCCATTGATTAAGATTGGAGCATCAAATAATCCTTTAAGATTTTTATACAAAGAGAGATCAGATTATCAGCAATTCTGGAAGAATTATCCACGCAGAAAAAAAATAGAAGAACAAAACAACACTTCACATATTGCAGAAATACCAGAAGCATAGGTTTTAATCGGTATTAATTGGAGAGCAAGTACTAAGGGACTGGCACCATTATACTGCGGCCTTCTAGCACCTTCCTCAATTGTCTGTGTAGAGCCCTACCGGCTACCGTATCCCATACCTCGACTTTTGCCGGGGGTACGAGTCTGCTCTTGCTGGGCATCCTGCTGGCCAAGCGCTTGGCGTTGCGCCCGGTCCGCTTCGCGCTCCTGCACCTGGTGGCCGGGCTGGTTGGCAGCCCAATCCAGCACGAAACTCAGCTCCTTTACTTCGCTGCGGGGCTGCTGGAGGCTGTACTGCACCACGACCTCACTCACCCGGTTGCCCTGCGCATCCGTCGTGTGCTGCATCGAAACCTGGGCGCCAGCCTTAGCCAAGGTGCGCTGTAATATCTCGGCGCGGCCCGTCGTCTGGATGTCACTGACCCGTTCGCTGACGCGCACCACTACCTGCCGCTCGGCCTCCCGCTTCGCAGCATACTCAGTTAGGCTCAGCCCTACGACCTCGGGCCGGTGATAGGCGCGGGCCTCGAAACCTGGCACTGGCGCTGGTTTCGCCGCTAAAGCGGTGTAAATGGCGAACATGCGGTGCTCATTATCTGGGACATAGCGCCCCTTGTTAGTGAGTATCTCCAGTTTCTCAGTAGCTGCCTTGGCCTGGCCTCCCCACCCCAGCCCAAACACCCCTTTCGCTTGCTTTTTCAGCGCTTCTTCTTGGCTGAACGTGTTGGCTACGTTCTGCGCATGGCTTGCTAGCTCTTTTGCTTGGCGTTCCAACGCGGATTTCAAGCCTCCCAGACCAGTCGTTGCTTCCAACTCGGTAAGCACGGTCTGCAAGCCCACCGTATCCGGACGGGCTTTGAGATAATCGCTGTAGGCCGTCACCTGCTGATTATAGGCGCGGATGGGCACATTCTGCTGCGCTACCTGCGCCGCGTAGCGTTGGTAATCGGCTTGCCACTTGCGTTCTACGGCGGGCAACTCTGGTCCTTTCGAGGCTGAGCGTTCGGTGGCCTGCCATTGGGCCAGCAGCGTCGCTTGGCGCTCGGCCTCCTGGCGCTGGGCCAGCTGTCCCGCTTCCTGGCGTTGGCGCGCCGCCTGTTCTTGAGCAGCTTGCTGGGCGGCCTGGTTCGCCGTAAGCTGCTGCGTGATACCGGCCAAGCTGTACCCGCGCCCTAGCTGCGAGCCTTTGAACACGGCCCCATCCTTTTCGAAGCTGATGCCCGTTACCTCCCCGGCTTTGTTGGCGAACTCGCGGGCGCTAATCTGCTGAGCCTGCAAGGTGGCTAGCAGCGCCGGCCGGTCGGGAGCCGTGGTCAACGCCTGGTGCAAAGCTTGCCGCAGCTCGTGCTTGGTTAACTCAGCCCCTTGCAGCTGCGCCGGGTGCTGCTTCTCAACCCGCAGCCCCTGGGGTGGGGTTAGCCCGTGCTCCTGAATCAGCTCCTTTAGGGCCTGCTTGGAGCGAAAGAAGTTTTGCCCGTCTTTGATAGTCTGCCCGTCGTCGCCTACTCGGTTGGCAATGATGTGCAGGTGCTGGTTGTCGGGCTGGTCGTGGTGCCGAATGATGGCGTACTGCGTCTTGTCCAGCCCCATCTTCTGCACGTAGCCCTCGGCAATGGCCAGCATTCTGGCGCTGTCGAGCTTGGCCGCGTCGTCGGGGTTAAAGCTCAGGGAGGTGTGCCACACGGCCTGCCCGAGGTTCGGGTTCAGCTGCCGGCCCCGGTTGAAGTCCGCGCTCATGTGGGTGGCGCTATCAGCACGCACCCCGACGGCTACCAGCACCTCAGCCTGCTTGTCGCTGGGCTGCTCCTTGCGGCCTTCAAATTGGTAGCGCACCACTCCGCCGAAGCTGCGCCCGATGGTCGTCCGGCTAATCATACCACGTCGGCAAAATAGTCTAGCAACCGGTCCAACGTCGCAGCCTGCGCCTCCACCTCTTGGGCCACGGCCGCGAACCCGCTTTGGTGCGCCCGCTTACTCAGCTGGTTGAGGTTATTAGCCATCCCGGCCAGCTGCCGCAAGTACCCGTCTTGCTCAATCGTGAGCTGCAAAACGGGTCGCTTGCGGGCCTTCACGCCAGCCTCTACTAGGGGCCGCACGAACTGCGAGAGCGGCTGCCGCACCGCCGTTGCCCCTGCTTCCAACTCTTCATAACGGGCCAAAGAAACGTGTGTTGTTACGCTCTTTAGCTTCTCACCTGGCTCCTTTTTAGGCCGGCCACCCAGCCTTTTAGGCTTCGGCTCATCAGTTGAATTAGTAGCTATCTGACTCATACTAGGGGATATTAGGGCTAGGTCTTTTGGCGACGATAGGAGCCAAAAGCAAGACGTTTTGCGCTAGCAAAACCTGTCTTGCTCCCTAACGCAAGAACATACGGTAATGGGGGTATTGGGGATGCGGTCGTACTAAGGCTAAGGCTATCATTCCCCACTGCCCCAACCAACCGCCTGATGATAACTAAATAGCTAATCATTGAAAAAGCTTTAGCTATCTAGCTTTACAAGTGAACAAGTATAAAATAACAAGAGGGAAAAAGAGAGCGACTAAACTTGTGTTCTTGTACCCTCGTTCAAAGCTAAAAATAGTTCTCCTTCAATAGTACTTTACTCTATCCTTATGGCAGACAAAACCCCCAATTCGGAAGTAGGTGATTTCATCAAAACCATTAGCCGCGAGAACCTAATTCCCTCCTCAGTGAACGACTCGGCCCCCGTAGTACCTAGCCAGCAACCACTAGTCCCAGCTGCTACGTCGGCCCCTGCGGTAGCACCTGTGGCCCTCGAATCCCCCGAACCATCTCTAAGTACCTCGGCGGCTCCTGCGTCGCTTCAGCCGCGCCCGTTATCCTATTTTACCACCCCTGCCAAAGAGGTCACCAAGAAGCAAAGCGTGTACCTGCCCGTCGAATTGCACCGCGCCCTGGCCACGGTCGTGAACCTGCCTGGCGTCGAAGTCAGCCTGACAGACCTGCTGGCCAACATCGTGCAAGCCTGGCGTGACGACCATCGGGCCGAAGTCCGCAAACGGTACAGAGAAGGCGAAAAAAGCATATAAGCCCGTCAATTGTACCTTTATAAACCATTGATTACTAATTACATAGTTTATTTACTATATTCGCAATATACTGGCTTTTAGCGCTTTGTTGTTTTTGTTTGGGCTGCGCCGCTCGGGTCGATTCGAGTTACCCACACTCTAAAAGCCTTTTTTTCCTCGCGCGAAACACAATTTGTGTATTTATAAAGCTTTGTCTTATTTGAGGGGCTCACAACATATTGTTTAACACCATATTATACCACTCCGGAAACACTTTTAGTGGGCGAGAAAACACTTTTAGTGGGCGAGAAAACACTTTTAGTGGGCGAGAAAACACTTTTAGTGGGTCTAAGAAACACTTTTAGTGGATTGAAACACACCATTGAAACACACTGTTTTTTTTAAATGTGTTTTATAGTGTACTTTCACCTCATAATCAGCTGTGTGTGTTATGAATACTGCCTTAGAAATCCGTCAACACAATGCTTTGACCAATGCCCGGTATGAGTATTCTGAGTTGCAACTAGATCTGTTTTTCTTCTTAGTATCAAAGTTGCGCAAGGAGCAGAAGAATACCACTTATGAGCTCAATATCAGAGAGCTATCGGAATTAACCGGGAAAAAGTATAATGCTTCATACTTGCACAAAGCCACGGCCGACATGGGTAGCCGAGTCTTTGAAGTGTTCACTGAAAAGACCTATGAACAACTCTGGATGTTCCAGCGGGTCAAATATCTGCTGGGGCAAGGAATCATCGAAATCAAGCTGACAGAGGACATTTTACCCTACTTGTTCGACTTGAAAGAGAACTTTACCAGTTACGAACTGGCTTCGGCACTACGCCTCACTAGCAAGTACGCGAAGCGCATTTATCAGCTTTGCAGTCAATGGAAGGACAAAGGCGAAACGAAGAAATACGACCTTCAGGACTTCAAGAGAATGTTAGGCCTACTTGATGAGAAGGGGAATGGGAAAATAAAGCAAATAGGCCAACTCCGTGAAAAAGTGCTCGATGTGGCTGTTAAGCAAATCAACGAGCATACAGAGTTGCACATCAGCTACTCACTGGAAAAGAAGATTAGGACCTTCAAGAATATCGTTTTCACAGTCAAGCCGCAAGCCCTAGCTGAAACCATTCCCTTCGACTTGGTCCCAAATACTGCCGCTCCGGCTGGCCTACAACAACATCAGGTGGACAACGCCGGCCGACTACTTGCGCAGCTTGGAATCATTACGCCCGCTCTGGTAACTACCATCCTGAGCAACGCAGCCCACGTCGCAGCCTGCAACAAATTCGCGCATGACCTTAAAACCGGCAAGCACGCCAAAGCACACTCGCTCTCAGGGCTGCTGCTGACAGTGCTAGGAATCAAAAAAGCTAGTAGTGGGCCGTTATTCGATGAGCCAGCTAAGGCTCGTTAACCATCTCTTATTTTCCAAATACTCGTTGCCAGAACCCCTTTTTAGTCGGCTCCGGAGTAGGCACCACAACTAGGACTTCCGATGGCTCAGGCAATCGTTTTTGCAGTTCGCCTAACTGTTCATTTTGGCTAAGTAGCAGTTCCTCAATGCGTCCAATACGTTGACTATTCACTTGATTAGTCAGCGCATTTAAGACGTCGTTTTGCTCTAACAGGCGGTGTTGTAGTTGCTGAATCGTCTGGTCACGCTCAGCTAGTTGTTGCCGTAGCAGAGCTAGCTCTATTTCCCGCTCCGGCTCAGTGATGGCAAGGGTTGCGGGCTCTACCTTCTCTTTGATTAGTGAGTATTGCTCTGCTAGGAAGCTTTGACTAATCAAATAAACATTGCCTTTTGCTGCTGTCTCAACCCGAATGTGACTAGTCTTTACGTGTTGCTTGACTAGTCGCCGTATAGTCTGCTCAGACTTGTTAACCTGCTGAGCTGCTTGCTTTATTGTCAGAAATTCGGAAGTATTTTCCATGCGGTGCGTGACTAGTCAGAAGCCGCAAAATAAACACACCCTCATCATATTCAATTTACACTTGACTAGTCATGGGATAATCCGTGAATAGCCAAGCAGTTATTACGTAGGCAAATAAAAAAGAGCCCTATCACACTGGATAAGGCTCTCTCAACTCATAATGCTTAAACCGCTAGCAGAGCAAAGGGATTAGTGATAGTCCGTTCGCCAAACTCTTTCAGCATTTCAGCAGTGTTTGTTAGGTCAAGTTTCTTACAGCGAGCTTTTTCCTGAACATAGGGTTGGTCAGCACTTGGTATTCGGCTTGAGAAGAAGGGCCAAAGCTCTTCATTGCGGTAAACCTTATGCACGTTGGGAAAACCAACTAGTGGTTTAATGTGCTGTTGCTTGAGGAAAGAATCTGTGTAAGCAAACTGCCAGAACCCATCTTCAAGTAAATTTAAACAGCCGATTTCCAATGTATTAAAGCGCAACTCGAAGCATGTTGGCTCATACTTAGGTGAATGCATTGCAGTAGTGACCTCAGGCTGTAATCGAGTCAGCCAAGATTTCAAGGAAGTAATCATATTAGCTGTGAAATGAGGGTGAAGCGAACCTGTAGACAGCGCTTCATTAAATCTAGGCGCTCTGGACTAAGCAGGTTCACAAACTCAGTATCCAGCATTTTTAATATACTATTCAACTTATCAAGTTGATAAAACTGACGAATCTCCTCAGCAGGAAGACAAAATTCAGTCGTAATAAGTAGCCTTACTATGTCAAAGTGATTGATGTTCCTTTCGCCTTCCCAGCCAAGTTTAGGGCGGGAACCCTTAGCGTAACGACTTAGAAAAGCATCTATTCTCCCCGGTTGTTTGTGCAAAGCTAGCAGTTTTGCTTCTGGCTCGTTCCATAATAGGGCGCGTGCAGTATCATAGATAGGTGAGAAGTACGGAGGCATCCTACCCGTAACGTCTCTAACAACTCCGTAATTATAAAAATGCCGGTCGTTGTTGCCAACTAGAGCATCAAATAAAAGCAAACGGCAAAAATCAGCGAGTAGCACTTGCTGATGTTGAGGAAAAACAGAGCGTAAGGCTTCTCCAAAAAGCTGTACACTATTTAATTCTCGCTCTCTGTCCTCAAATTCAATTGCTTTTACGAACGCTTCATCATTAAGGTGGTCAGCAAGTATATCGGCTCCATGCACTAGTTCAAGGCAAGGTGAAGACAGAAAGTAGCGACTCAGAAAGCGAACCTGCCCACCAGCCCATACTAGTCGTGACTTAGCCATCCGCATCCCCCACACCTCACCCATACGGTTAAGTGCATATTCCATGACACTCTCTGTGGGATACCACTTACGAGCGGTTTTGGCAATGTATAAGGGCCAAGTATTTGTATTAATCTTATGGCCGCTAATTCTAAGTATCTCTCTATCAGTATTCTTTAACCGGTTTTTGCGAATTATCGCTCTAGGCTTAATAGGGGGCTCATGAATCCTTAAAAATTGCTTAGGAGCTTCACCAGTTATAGAGTAGCCCGACTGGATACGATACTGATGTGCTTTGAGTGTAGGGATTGCTCCTGGCCGAAAATACCTTGAAATAGAGGTGTTTTCTGGTTTAACACGCAGTAGTGTTTCAATAACTTTACCAATAGGGTACTTCGTTTGCATTATGATAGCGCACAGCACATGCCATTTTATATTAAAAAATTGATAATCAAAGCATTATCAATAATACTTCACAAAAGTACTGACCGAAGATAAAGGGCTTTTGAAACGCGTGTGATTTTTAGAAAAAACTAGCTTATTAGTTTTTAGGCTTTGTCACATTTCTTAAACGTCCGTTTAGAAAATGTGACAAGCCACAAAACAGGGGGTAGTTTTGTCCCCATGACTAAATATGTGGCTTATTTCCGCGTGAGTACAGC
>Ga0160429_1002323_pt1 | contig 10123 bp, 4 predicted proteins | sample SolpanmetagenomR_FD_108199 | JGI IMG/M metagenome (GOLD analysis project Ga0160429, IMG submission 108199) | Solar panel surface microbial communities from Lawrence Berkeley National Laboratory, California, USA - R | ecosystem: Engineered > Built environment > Solar panel > Unclassified ... | reverse complement strand
TTGATCCTGATTCTGAGACATATCCTGGCCATGACTCCTCCATACATCTACGATCGTGTTCAGTCAAAGTAAATTTCGTCACTGAACCTTTCCGTAAAATCATGGATTTCGCTGTTAAATTTGGTAAGATGCAGGAAATCTTCAATGCTGCTCGTCAAGCAGCTGCGAATCAAGCAACCCAAATCCAAGACCGAGCGAACATGATGCAGTTTGACATTCTCATCCGAACACCGATCGTGGTTTTTCCTAGAATGGTCATTAATGAAAAGCCTGAACGCGATTTGCTGACAGCATACCTGGGCGAAATTTATGCTAACAACAAGTTTGTGCCACTTGACGATTCCAAAGATTCAGAAACAGCGAACCAACTTTCTGCCGGCATTAGGAACATTAAATTGACCTCGCAATTACACTATACGGACAACAGGACGGAAGAGCTGGATCTGATCGATAAAGTTGATCTCGGATTTGATATTACATTTGTCGAACATAAGCCTGGACTCAAGCGACCAGATCTTGAGATTCAAGGCACATTATCGGACACAAATCTGAGGATATCGCCCACTCAACTGAAGCTGATGTTAGAACTTTCCAGTTCTATCGCTGCTGCCTTTGCTACGCAATCTGATGAAGCAGTGACTCAAAGTGTCGAGCGACAACTATCAAGCTCGACGACACAGTCAGGAAAAGCTATCAGTGGTGCGGAACAAGAAGCGTCGAAAAGCTTGCCTTCGCATCTTGGTCCAGAACTCGGGTCAGATCCCGACAAATGGACCAAGCTTGACCTTGTGTTTAAAGCAGGGACAGTCGGACTTGAGCTAATTCAGGCCCAAGACGATGAACCTGTTGGATCTATTGAAGATGCGAGCTTGTCCAAGTTCGCTCTCAATGATACTCAAGTCAAGCTGAGAATGATGAGTGATGATTCGATGGAGTCGGAACTTCTTATTCAGTCCTTTACGATAAAGGACACTCGCAAGCGAGAAACAAACAAGTTCCGGAAAATTATGTCGCTCATTAACAATGATGTCACACAACAGTTCATGGCGAACGTGTCCATATCTGGCGGTATGCAAAAGACAATGCTTGCTATTCTTACCATCGACAGCCCCAGAGTCATCCTAGCCCTGGATTATCTTTTCGCGATTGGCGAATTTGTCAGTGCCGGAACTGCTTCAGAAAAAGGCAATGTGCTGGAAGTCACTTCCGACATGGATATTGCGAGTCAGAATTCCGAAAGTATAGCAAGTGTTCCAAGCACGAAGCTGCTTACCTCTTCAGATCAGGATAAAGTCAAAGCAGTCGGAGAACAGTCAGTAGACGATAACGCGATGACTATGTCCTTCCGAGTAAATCTTGTTGACGCTCAAGTTGTTGTTATCGCGAATCCAGCAATAGCGACGTCTGAGGCTATCGTGCTGGGAATGAAACAAGCAGTGGTGGCCAGACAGCATGCAACCACGTTTCAAATTGAGAAGGTGGGCATGTTTCTCTGCCGCATGGATCGTTTCGACACTAGCAGACTTCGCATTCTGGATGATTTCAATATCGCCACATCACTCGACATGCGATCAGAAGACGCGGCCTCGTCTCTGACGAACATTCAAGTCGATATCGAACCACTGGTACTTCGACTATCTCTCCGCGACGTTCTTCTTGTCATGCAAATCCTAACGAAAGTTTCGGAAATGTCAGCCAAGATCGGAAACGACAAAACGGACCCCTCAGCCTCGACAACTGCTCAAGACGCTCAAGCAGCTTCGCTCAAGCCCTTCCAAGCACCTGGTAACAGACGAAGAGCTTCAACAGCTGCTGGCAAAACTGCAAAATCAATTCAACCTCCACGGCCACCTGCACCACCTTATGAACCCGCTAAATCTACTGGTTCTACAATTCTCAAGCGTGAGGAGCTAAACGTGAAGCTGGGTGGCATTCGTGTGGTCCTTATTGGCGACCTTCACGAATTGCCTATACTCGATTGGAGCGTGAAAGATTTCACAGTTGATGTGCGAGATTGGTCAGGGGCCATGAGTGCGGATACAAGTATCGACACATACTTCAATGTTTACAACTTCTCCAAATCGGCGTGGGAACCGCTGATTGAACCGTGGTCAATGGGGTTCCATATGTCTCGTGAACAGATTTCAGGACGCTTATCCATTGATCTCTTTTCGAGGAAATCCATGGAGATCTCCATCACTTCTGCGACCATTGCACTGGCCTCAAAGAGTTTCCAATTTCTTTCTACTGACGAGGATGTACTGTCCAAGCCGCGTGGTTCTGATTCACCCTTCAGAATCCGCAACTACACAGGATTTTCCATGAACATATGGGCTCAAACGGACAGTGGGAAAGATGGCTCAGCTGCCAAGATCCTGGATGGTGAGGAAGCAAGTTGGCGATTCGAGGATCCCACAACCACTAGAGAAACTTTGGTGCCAGAAGGCGCTTCGGGAATTGTGGGAATGCGTCTTGAAGGTAGTGGTTTTGATAGTATCGACCGCGTTCCAGTCAGCCGCGAAGGCGAGACTCTTTACAGTTTAAGCCCGAAGAAAGACAAGGTCACTCACCGCCTGCTTGTGGACATCAAGCTCGGCACAGATAATGTCAAGTACATTACCTTCAGGTCGCCCCTTTTGGTAGAGAATTGCACACAAATCCCTGTTGAGGTTGGTGTATACAGTCCTGAGGAAGGACATCTTCTAAAGATTGAGAAAATAGCCCCAGGAGAAGCAAGGCCTGCGCCCATCGGCGCAGCCTTTATGCATTCATTGGTTATTCGTCCAGATCAAGGCTTTGGATACACATGGTCCAATGAGCGGCTTTTCTGGCGGGACCTTTTGAAGCGTCCTATAAAGACGATCACCTGCCAAGGAGAGCAAGATCAGTCTGCCCCTCCATTCTATTTCCAAATGAGCGCAGTGTTTGACAGGAATAATCCGATTACAAGGTAAGCTTGTTGTTGGATTTCGTATTGTGAATACGTGCACTAATGTCGAGGTAGTATTTATCCATACATGTGTATCCGTCTGTCCGCTCCCATCGAGCTTCAGAACCTATTACCCTACGACTTTAAGTACAGAATCTACGACAAGAACACTCGAAAGGACTGGACGAATTTTCTGCGAAAAGGTGGTGTCAGTCCTGTTCATGTTGTCAACTTATCCCACTTGCTCCTTCTTAGTGTCGATCTACAAGATACCCCTTTCAAGACGGGTGAGTTTGCCATAGTCAACTCTCCAAACCGGGACTACTCTAGGGAGCAATCTATTGTTGTAAAAGATGCTCACGAAATGTCTCTGCGACTCAAGTTGCATTACTTGTGAGTACTATGTTTACAATCATGTCACAGCTAACAGGGCATAGCAACGTACCTGACAGTGGCGGTGCCTTCAAGGTGACCGTATACAGTCCTTACATTGTGCTCAACAGGACAGGATTACCATTAAACATGAGAAGCAAAACTTTCCTAGGGGCTGCAAGGGCAGCAGCGGGACAAGGCGTTTTTGCGAACGACGACCAAGATGGAAGACGTGCATCTCCTTTCATGTTTTCCTTCCCGTCCGACGAAAGGAAGAATCGTGCGCTTATCAAAGTTGGAGATTCTGGATGGAGTAAGCCTCAAAGTTTCGACGCTCTTGGTAGCACATACGACGTTGGACTCCCATCATCAGATGGCCGTACAGAAATGCATGTTGGAATTACTGTTTCTCAGGGCGAAGGAAAGGTATGTCAATACTGTTGATAATTTGCGCCGAAGCTTATTCTCGGGTTAGTACAAGCTAACAAACGTGGTCACAATTGCACCAAGATTCGTGATCAAAAACAACCTCGGTGAAGATCTGGACATTCGTGAGCCTGGATCTTCAGAAGTCACAAGCATAAAAACGGGTTCCCTTTCACCGCTGCGTTATTTACGTCAGACTTCAGGCCAGCAGCTGTCGATTTGCTTTCCAGGTTTGAACAACCAGTGGTCTTCGCCCTTCAACATTGCAAATGTCGGACAACTTCATGTGAAACTGGCCAAGGACAAAAAGCGACAGCAGCTCATCCGGGTAGAAGTCTTGATGGAGGATGCAACTATCTTCGTTCATCTCAATCTTACTGACACATGGCCTTTCCACATTCGCAACGAGAGTGACACGGAATTTTTTTTCTGGCAAGCGAATCCTAACATAGATGAGGATGAGGAGGAACGAGGTTCGACATGGAGACCAATCCGGTATAAATTACCTCCACGGAGTATCATGCCATATGCTTGGGACTACCCTGCCTCAAAGAACAAAGACCTTATCTTAAATGTCCAGGGCAAAGAAAGAACTGTCAAACTTGCTGAAATCGGTCAGCAATTCCCGCTCAAGCTTGGTTCGCCACAAGGGGGCGGTTCACAGAAAGCTATTGATATCGAAGTGACGGCGGATGGACCAAGACAAATTCTGGTCCTATCCAATTACAAGCAGTCTCAAAGCATGTATAGGCAAAAGTCAAACAAGGCTGCACAGTCTACATCAACAGGCTTCGAATTGAAGGACCAGGACACTGATGTCGCATTTTCGGCTCAAATCCGCTTTGCTGGTATTGGTATATCTCTCGTCAATCGAAACATGCACGAGCTGATGTATATTACCTTCCGTGACATTGAGCTCAAGTATAACGAATCAGCCTTGTATCAAACGGTCAACTGGACAACAAAGTGGATCCAAATTGATAACCAACTCTACGGAGGAATTTTCCCGATTCTCCTCTATCCGTCGGTGGTCCCAAAGACCGGTAGGGAGATGGAGGCACATCCAATCTTTCATACTGCCATCACGCGAGTCAAGGATGATTCTTACGGTGTTCTCTATATCAAATACTTCACAGTCCTCCTCCAGCAAATGACTCTCGAAGTAGATGAAGACTTTATTTTTGCGTTGCTGGACTTTGCCAAGATACCAGGCGCATCCTGGTCTGAAGAAAAGGAAGGGAAGCTTTGCGATGCAGAGCTCGACATTCCTGAACCACGTCAAGACCAGCAAGGTCAAGACGTTTACTTTGAGCTTCTTCACCTCCAACCAATGCAACTCGACCTGTCGTTTGTTCGTACAGAACGCATCAACGCCGAGGATACTATGACAACCAATAACCCCCTCATGTTTGTTGTGAACATCCTTACGATGTCCATTGGCAACGTCAACGATGCGCCACTTCGCTACAATGCTCTTATGCTAGAGAACGCCCGTATATCTCCAAGCGCGTTAATCACAAACATTCAAAGTCATTATGTCCAGGAGAGTTTGCGACAGGTTCACATTATTCTCGGATCGGCCGATTTCCTAGGAAATCCTGTAGGCTTATTCAACAATGTCACATCTGGTGTAGCCGATATATTTTACGAGCCGTACCAAGGTCTGGTCATGACTGATCGCCCGCAAGATCTTGGACTGGGTATAGCGAAAGGTGCTTCAAGCTTTGTCAAAAAATCAGTTTTTGGTATCTCCGACAGCATGGCGAAAATTACTGGCAGTATGTCAAAAGGTCTTGCAGCTGCTACGCTGGACAAAGAGTATCAAGACCAGAGACGGATGTCGAAAGCTCGTAACCGACCGAAGCATGCGCTCTATGGAATCACTTCTGGAGGTAACGCCTTCGCAAACAGTCTGGCCAGTGGAATTGGTGGTCTTGCGAGGCATCCGCTTGAAGGTGCAGAAAAGGAAGGGGTTGCTGGCTTCTTCAAGGGAGTCGGAAAAGGTGCACTCGGATTGGTCACGAAGCCTGCGATTGGTGCCTTTGACCTTGCGTCAAACCTTGCCGAAGGGGTGAGAAACACGACAACCGTATTTGATCAAGACGGCCTCGACCGTGTCCGCCTCACGCGTTTCATCGGTCAGGATGGTGTCGTTCGGCCATATTCACAACGGGAGGCTCTAGGTCAATTCTGGCTCAAGACTTTGGACAACGGCAAGTATTTCAATGAGGAATACATTGCCCATCTCGAGCTGCCTGGCAAAGATATGTTGGTCATGCTGACTTACAATGGAATCATGCTGGTACGGACGAAGAAACTGACAACTGAATGGGATGTACCACTCAAGGACATTCAAAAGATCAGCAAGGAGCGCACTGGAATGAACATTACCCTGAAAGAAGGTCGTAACGGACCTTTCATTCCTGTGCAAGATGAGACTTCACGGAACTGGTTATACAAGCAGGTTGCGGTTGCGGTCAACGCCTACAACGACAAATGGCAAGCCAAGTGAGGCGATGGGAGCCAAGATGTACAGTAACAATCGTCGTTGGTAAGGGATAAGGGTTCTTCGTGATTATTGAGCGTGGTGTTGTGGCGCTAGATGTTCGACCTGAACACTTTCTGCAACATACAGTCTTTGAAATATGATATCCTAGCACGAACTTGAAACATTTCTACAATAAAAAGGTTGATTTGTTACATGGTAAATATATCTATATCTCTCCAAATCACGTGGCGTTTGTGGTGCGGGTATCTAAGCTCCCGGCGGCGGCGGCTAATTGGTGGAAGGATCGAGATTAGGCGAACGTCACTAACGCAAGAAGCGTCCATCCAGTGTCATGATCCATATGCGTGTTGTACTTCATAATTAATTCCTCTAGAGGCAAATATTTCAGTTGCTTCCTACCCTCTCAGATTTCAATTTTATTCCATCCAAACTGTAGCTTCGTTCGGGCTACCTTTCACCTGACTCCGGCCATCGTGCCGTTTACACTTTGCGGCTCCTAACAATGTCCGCCACTTTCTCTGCAAGGCGCGTATTACAGCAGGGCTCGCCTCTTAGGTCTTTAATATCATTGAGTCGGTCGAACAGTCACCATAGCTGCAGGTTCATGTAGGCTAACTTCCTCCAGATGGACGCAACACATCCTGCTTCAGGCCTCTTGCTTCTAGATTACCTCAGCGTCTCTCGTCCTCACGACAATTTTCCACCGATTCTCCTCTCGATGTTCTCCGTTCGCAAACTGCATTAGCCGCTTTCCAGCGCACCCCGGTACAATCACGATCTATAGGAAACGGTAGCATCGCACATGCACAATTGGCAAATATGGAACAGATTGCCAACAGTAACCCGTCCAGCGCCTCATCTCAGAATGCATTTTACTCTGCTTTGCTTCGTGCGAACATGCCGGAGATATTGGTTGATCGATACGAAACGGGACGCTACGCCACCAATGCAGCCTGCGACGCTATGTACTACCGCGCTTTGGAACGACTTGGACAATCGAATTCAGGGTCAGCAAATATGAACATGGGTAACATGGGTATGGGTATGGCATCACAACAAGGTCTTAATCAGAACCAATTACAAGCCGTCAGCCGGGCTGTCATTGCCTCTGCTCGTGGTGGATCATCTGCGTCTGCTCGCGTTCGTGGAGGCGCTGCGGAGACCGGTGCAAAGGATAGCCCTCTTCACGTCGTGGTGGATGAATCGCTTCGTCACACCATTTTCAAGGTTGTCAGATTCCTGATGATCTATGGTCTAATCGGTTATATTGCTCTTGTCCTTCTTACTTTCGCCATTGAAGCATCTGGAGTTCTCCGTCGTGCTGGTGACAAGGGTAGTACCGAAGTCAAGGCGGAAGAGCAAAAGGCACGATTCACCGACGTTCAAGGATGCGACGAGGCGAAGGAAGAACTTCAAGAAATCATTGATTTTCTTAGGTCTCCGGAAAAGTACAATCAGTTAGGCGGAAAGCTACCTAAAGGTGTTCTCCTCATTGGTCCTCCTGGTACCGGAAAGACGCTCCTCGCTCGCGCCGTCGCTGGCGAAGCCGGTGTTCCCTTCTTCTACATGTCTGGTTCCGAATTCGACGAGGTCTACGTTGGCGTGGGCGCAAAACGTGTTCGCGAACTCTTCCAAAATGCTAAGTCGAAAGCTCCTGCAATCATCTTTATTGACGAAATTGATGCCATTGGTGGAAAACGTAACGATAGGGATGCCGCTTACCACATGCAAACTCTTAACCAACTTCTGACTGATCTTGATGGATTCGACCAAACCGCCGGTGTCGTCTTCATTGCGGCTACCAACTTCCCGGAAATGCTTGACAGCGCTCTGACCCGTCCTGGACGTTTCGACCGACAAATCGTCGTTCCTCTGCCCGATGTACGTGGCCGCATGGCTATCGTGGAACACCATATGAAGAATATTTCCATGGACAAAGATGTTAAGGCCGAAGTCATCGCCCGCAACACCCCAGGCTTTTCCGGCGCCGACCTCGAGAACCTCGTCAACCAAGCCGCCGTGCACGCCAGCAAGCAAAGCGCGCAAGCTGTGCGCATGAGTGACATTGAATGGGCGCGCGACCGCATTATCATGGGTGCTGAGAAGCGCAGCCTTGTGATCCAGGAAAAGGACAAGGTCATGACCGCGTACCACGAGGCCGGTCACGCTCTTGCTGCCATGTTCACCGCCGGCTCAGATCCCCTGTATAAGTGCACCATCATGCCGCGCGGCCAAGCGCTCGGCGTGACGCATTACATGCCCGAGCTCGACCGTGTATCGACGACGAAAATGGAACTCCTTGCCTGGATTGACATCGCTATGGGAGGCAAGGTGGCTGAAGAACTAGTTTATGGCCCCGACAAAGTCACATCCGGCTGCTCCTCAGACCTCTCCAAAGCAACTGAGATTGCATACCAAATGGTAACCCGCTACGGCATGTCCGACGCGCTTGGCAGCATCGCCTTCGACGGTAAGCTCTATCGCACTTTGTCGAGCGAGACGAAGCAGAAGATTGAAGACGAAGTGCGGCGCTTCCTCGATGACGGGCAGGAGCGTGTGCGTGTGCTCCTGCGGCAGAAACGGAAGGAGTTGGATCTGCTTGCTGCCGCGCTTGTTAAGTACGAGACGCTCAACAAGGATGAGATCGAGCGGATCGTAAGAGGTGAGAAGTTACCCGAGAAGTTGACGCTCATGCCGAATGTGCCGTTGAAGCTGCCGGATATGCCGCTACCGCCGTTTGGAGGAATCGGTGGTGGACAGGAGGGCAATGGACCGGAACCACCAAGACATCAGCCTGCTGCGGATAACTGAGAGTCAGGGCCTTTTTTGTTATCGGCGTTTTTTTTTATCGTATACGATATCACACTTGAATTGTTAGAACGGAGAAGGAAGAGCATTGAGCGAGCGCGAGGTGATTAGGGTGCTTAATGAAATGCATAGGTTCTGATTGGAAAGGGTCAATGGACGCTACCTATAGTAGTGTTATATTAGCACGGTACATCATGTCTACTCTTTTCGGTTACTCAAAGGTATCCCTCCGTGAATGTGAGGTGTTCAGAAGCATGTGCAGTTGCTACTCGATCATCCCTAACTTTGACCTAGCACGTGACAAGTCACTGTATCGAAAAGTGTTATCACCGTGCAAAAGCCGGGAATCTCTTCGAACTATTGACGGAAGATCCTCCTACACACTTGTCCAGCATCAATATCCACTGCAGCTAGCCTCCCGTACGCTACAACAAGAATGAGTTGGATATGGTCATGGATGAAACCCACAGACCCCCTCGGCGACCTCGACCCCTCACTCCGCGACTTTCTCAAAAACGAAGCCCCGAAGCAATATAAACCCGCCAGCAGACAGATCCCAACCTCCACAACATCAGAAGCCGCACAACAAACCACTTCCGAAACCTACCGCGCCCAGTTAGGTCTCGACACAACCCACGACCCGGAAGCACAAAGCCGCGCCGCCGCTGGTGCCTCGTCGCAAGAAACACAACAGCACCAGCGGCCGCTCCCGCGCGAATCCCTCTTCCAAGACGGCCGCTACGCACACCTCTGGTCGACGTACCGCCCGGCCGCCGAAGTGGACGAAGCCGCCAAGTCAGACCAGGAGAAACTGCTCGACATCGTCTCTGGCTACAAAGAGCGGCAGGCGGAAGTCGGGCGCGCGGCGCTGGAGAACTGCGCCGACGAGCAGTGGGCCATACACCAGTGCTTCCAGAGCGGTGGGGCCGCGGCGCGCATGTACATGTGTCGGGAGGAGAACCGCGCGCTCGAGCGGTGCGTGCTGGTGCAGAGCAAGTTCCTGCGGGCGCTGGGGTATCTGGCGCCGTACGAGCGGACGCGGGCGGAGAGTGAGCGGATCCAGATGCATGCGGATAAGC
>Ga0160429_1002322_pt1 | contig 10125 bp, 6 predicted proteins | sample SolpanmetagenomR_FD_108199 | JGI IMG/M metagenome (GOLD analysis project Ga0160429, IMG submission 108199) | Solar panel surface microbial communities from Lawrence Berkeley National Laboratory, California, USA - R | ecosystem: Engineered > Built environment > Solar panel > Unclassified ... | reverse complement strand
CACGCGGATCTTCTCCTCGGACGAGAACTGCCGACGTGTGGCCCGGCGGATGTCCTTGATCACCGCTTCTGCCGGCTTCTTGGCCGGTCCGGATGTCTGCTTCATCTTCGCGCCTCAGGGGCTACGATGAACCAGCCATCCTCCGTTCGGGAAGACCCTCATTCTGTCCCACAGGTGCTGACGTCGGACAAATGAAATCAAAGGTTTAATAATCATTAATGAGATCCCAATTTATCGTTCAAATTACTGCGATTAATTAATGTTAAACAAGGAGCATTGCACTAGGGCGTACGATAAAATTAGCCGAGGTTGAACTGTTTTCCTGCGTTTCGGGCTTCGGCATAAGCTGACATTAGTATTTTAGGCCCTAAGAGGAGTGAACCCAACTGTGATGGGCCAAAGGTTCCGACTAGCGAGACTCGGCGACCTTGTATCGCCACTCGTGTACAGATCAGAGCCGCTACCATGAAATTGTCCATTGGATCGAAGATCCAGGTCATCACGCTTGCTGCCCTTCTTGGGCTCACGGCTGTGGTCGGGCTTGCAGCCTACGGCTTGTACGGAGCTATCACGGAGGCACGCGCCCTCAAGACTCGGGATCTTGTCGAGGCCGCTCATGGTGTCTTGGCTCACTTCGAGGCCGAGGAACGCGCTGGTCGGATGACGCGTGGTACGGCTCAGGCTACCGCCGTTGCGACCGTCAAGGCGCTACGCTACGCCGGCAAGGAGTACTTCTGGATCAACGACATGCATCCCCGCATGATCATGCATGCGGCTAAGCCCGAGCTCGATGGTAAGAATTTGAGTGAGCTGCGCGACCCCAATGGGAAGGCGCTGTTTCGAGAGATGGTCGAGGTGGTGACGGCGAGTGGATCTGGGTATGTGCCCTATCAGTGGGCGAAGCCGGGTGCCGACCATCCGCTCGATAAGATTTCTTACGTCAAGGGCTTTGCACCATGGGGATGGATCATCGGTTCGGGCGTCTATGCCGACGACACGGTCGCGCAGATGCGCCCGACGATGGTAAGTCTGCTCACCGGCCTCCTCATCACAGCATCCATCGTAGGAACCACGGCTTTTCTGATCGGGCGTGGCATCAGCCAGCCAGCGCTGGCGCTCGCTGACGTGATGGGCGCACTCGCTAATGGGGACCTGACCAAGCAGGTGCCTGCCACCCGGCGTGGCGATGAAATCGGCCGGATGATCGAGGCGACTCGGGTGTTCAAGGATGGACTGGTGCGAGCCCGCGCCTTGGAGGCGGAAGCAGCCGGAGCCAAGGTCGCTGCCGAAGCTGAGCGCAAGCGGGCATTGCGCGGGATGGCAGACGGCTTCGAGCGGGCGGTAGGCAGCATCGTCGGAAACGTTGCCTCGGCCGCAACCGAGTTACAAACGACCGCTCAGAGCATGGCGGGCACAGCCGCAGAGACGGCGAGCCAGTCCACTACCGTGGCGGCCGCAGCCGAGCAGGCAGCCTCAAACGTGAGCACGGTCGCGGCGGCGGCGGAGGAACTTGGCGCCTCGGTCCAAGAAATCGCCCGCCAGGTTAACGGCTCGGCCGAACTCGCCCGGACTGCCGATGCTGAGGCTTCCCGCACAGGGGAATTGGTACACGCGCTTGAGGCTGCCACCGTGCGCATTGGCGAGGCCGCCGGCCTCATCACGAACATCGCCGGTCAGACCAACCTCTTGGCCCTTAACGCTACTATCGAGGCGGCTCGCGCCGGGGAGGCTGGGCGTGGCTTTGCGGTTGTGGCCGCTGAGGTGAAGGCGCTGGCAGGCCAGACTGCTCGCGCAACCGAGGAGATCACCGGTGAGATCGCCCGCATCCAAGTAGCGACTGCTCAGACTGTCGCTGCCATTGGCGGCATTGCTGGGCGTATCCGCGAGATGAACCAGGTAGCCTCTTCCATCGCCTCGGCAGTCGAGGAGCAGGGGGCGGCAACCCACGAAATCGTGCGCAACGTTTCTCAAGCCGCTGTGGGCACCGGTGAGGTCACTCACAACATCGCGGGTGTGGCACAGGCCTCCGAGCATACAGGAGCAGCCGCCACACAGGTTCTGGCTTCGGCCTCCGACTTGTCGCAGCAATCCGAACGGCTTGGTAGCGAGGTAGCCCGCTTCCTTGCAACCGTGCGGGCAGCCTAAAGAGGCCTGATGGTGTTGTCTAATCGCATCTCCCTCGTCTAGCGGGTTGGTCGTGCAAGGCGCTGCCGGGTGCAGGGTTGTCTTCGCGGTCGGGATAGGCTGCCGCATGATGGAGCTTGGCGGCGCGAGCCTTCAATGTGGACGACGCACTGTGCCTGATCGGTGGTGCAACCCCATCAACGGAATGGCTCGGCTCACGTCCCGGCAGGGACAGGGTCAGCGTTCTGGGTCTCGAATGCTTTGGGATGCTAAGCTGCGGCTCGGGAAGAGGCTCGTCTGGCAGCGGATCATACTGATCAAGGCGCTGCGAGAGCATAGGTCCGGACACAGGGCCGATACAGTGCTGTCAGACGCCAGCTTCTGTATCCAGAGCAAAGTACTACCCGCAAATGACAGCCGTCACCGAGCGCTTACGAAGCAAACGCCGAGCAGCTGGTTCTGCTCGCAAATGGTCCATGAGCCGGCGAAGCCGAAGCCTTCGCGCAACCATAGCATGCCCTCGAAGCTTTGGATGGTGCGCCGGGCCGTGTTGAACGAGCGAAACCTCCCTACCTATGGCATGAGCCGCTTCATCCAGACGCGGTCGCTCTCGACGCCTTACGGTATGTGCTTGGTGACGTAGTGGAGTGACATGTGGGGCAGCAAGCCCTCCGTGCGGCTCTCAGCGATGGCCGCTGGGGAGGTGCTTGCGCCATTGGTAGCAACGCGATCCGGAGCAAAGAAGGGCGTGGCCAGAAGCTCGCTCAAGAACAAACCCCACCCAAGAGAGTGGGGCGGCTTGCCACAGGAGCAGTGCGTTTGCGACGTGGAGGAACAGCCTCAGCCAACTCGCACGGTCGCGAGGAAGCAATTCACTTCACTGCTGAGGTTCTCGGACTGACGTTGCAGCTCAGAGGCGGAGACAAGCACCTGAGAGGCAGCAGCTCCTGTTTCCTCCGCCGCACCAGCCACACCCGCGATATTACTCGTCACCTCACCGGTGCCCTGGGCAGCCTGTGCCACATTGCGCACGATCTCCTGTGTGGCAGCACCCTGCTCCTCCACCGCCGCAGCGATCGTGGTCGAGACGTTGCTGATCTCCTGGATTCGTGTCGTGATGCTGACGATTGCCGTGACAGCCTGACTCGTGGAGCCTTGAATCTGCTCGATGTGGTCACCGATTTCCGCCGTCGCTCGCGCAGTCTGATTGGCCAGTTCCTTGACCTCCGCCGCCACCACCGCAAAACCGCGCCCAGCTTCTCCGGCCCGTGCCGCCTCGATGGTAGCGTTAAGCGCCAGCAGATTGGTCTGGCTCGCAATCGAAGTGATCATCGTCACCACATCGCCGATACGGGCCACGGCACTGTTGAGCTGTTGCACGAGAGCGGCCGTCTGCGTGGCTTCCTGAACGGCCGCATGGGCCATGGTGGCGGACGCACTCACTTGGCGCCCGATCTCCTGCACGGAAGAGCCGAGTTCTTCAGCTGCCGCCGCGACAGTGTTGACGTTGGAAGCAGCCTCCTCGGCTGCGGCTGCGACGCTAGCGGACTGATGGGCGGTCTGGGTGGCAGTACCTGCCATGCTCTGGGCGGTGGCTTGCAGTTCGGTGGCCGCCGAGGTTACCATGCCGACGATGCTACCTACCGCACCCTCGAAGCGGTCGGCCATCTCGCGCATCGCCCCCTTGCGCTGGACCTCGGCTCCCGCCCGGGCGAGCTGCGTATCCTTCTCCAGCTGACGCGTGCGAAGCAGGTTGTCCTTGAACACACCAACGGCAGCGGCCATGTCGCCGATCTCGTCACGGCGAGCCTGGGACGGAATCTCGATTGAGGTGTCGCCCCCGGCAAGCCTGCCCATTGTCGAGGTCATGCGTTCGATCGGACGTGCGACGCCGAATAGGGTGAAGAGCATCGCACTGACGGCAACTGCCAGGGAGATCCCCATCGAGACATAGGCCATGAGTATCGCCGAGGCGGCGCTAACCATAGTCACCTCGGTGCTGACCTTCGCACCGTTGCGGTTGAACTCAACAGTCCTCTGCAGGGTGCGGGTGGCGCCATTGTTCAGATCGGCCATCTCGGCGCTTGTCGTGAGTGCCAGCGCATCGGCCTTCTGGCCCGCCCTCATCAAGCCGACGACCCTTTCTTGGCCTTCACTATAGCGGGTCCATAGGGGGCCGAATTGCTCGTAGATCGCCCGCTCTTCGGCCGAGCTGATCAGTGGTTCGTACGCGAGGCGAAGGTCGTCCAGGTTCTTGAGAGCTTTGCGGAAGCTCTGCTCATTCTCGGCCAGCGCCTCGCCACTCTCCGAGGCTACCACGAGCCGGTACAGCTTGACCCGAACATCCCGTGTGGCCGTGCTCAAGGCGTTGGCGACGTTGACGGAGGGAAGCCAGTTGATGGCGACTTCGTTCACCTCACGCTGGATGGCATTCAATTTCAGCACGCTGACGGCACCCTGGCCAGCTGCTGAAACTGCGAGGAGAGCGATTGAGCCAATCAGGATCGTCTTGACAGAAATGCGCATTGGTGTAGGCCGGTCCAGTTCATGAGTCGGCGGTAACGTACCCAACCCGTACTTAATTTATGGTTATATTTCTTTAATTCTCTGTTCATTCCGGTGGTTCATAAATTAAATTTTGATTTCGTGTTTATATGTTGATTTTATCATGATCACCTCATTGTAGTCTAGCCTTTCAGATGCAGATTTTGCTCATAAGATGTGTAGAAGTGCATGACGGCTTGCCGATCTTATGAGGTCGCTGGCCCGCTAGGCTGCCTTAACCATCACATCGCCTGCTGCCTCGGCCAGGGGCTGGAAGGCGCGGACGAAGTCGGAATCGACCTTGCTGTCCATCCCTTTCAGGATGTCATAGGCTTCTTCCCCGCCGAGGGGCCGCCGGTAGGGCCGCCGCTCGATCAGCGCAGCAAACACGTCGCACACCGTGATCAACCGTACGAGGTCGGGAATGCGGTCAGCCCGCAGGGCATCAGGATAACCAGTGCCATCCAGGGCTTCGTGGTGGGAGCGGATGACCGCCAGCATTGCATCCGGATAGCCCTGGTCCTGCAACATGCGATGGCCGAGTTCGGGATGCGTGCGCATCACCGCCAGTTCGTGCGCATCGAGCTTGCCGGGCTTGTTGAGGATGGTCAGTGGAATGCGAGATTTACCGAGGTCGTGCAGCAACGCCGCCTGTGTCAGTTGCCGACAATCGAGAGGCCGCAGCGTCAGTTGGCGCGCAAATCCAGCGGCAAGGCCGGCCACCAGGAGGCAATGCTGGTGAGTCATGTCGTCGAACCGCCAGACGATGTCGAGCCAAGCACGGATATCGGCCCGGTTGACGGCATCGACAACGAGCTCGGTGCCTTGCGCGATCACGGAAGCTTCGAGGGGAGAGCCGGACCGGCCGAGTTCGAAGATGCGGGTTAATGCTCCATCAGCTTCGGAAATAGCGGTTGTGATGTCGACTGCAGGCGAGACTGTCCGGGTCATCTCACCCAGGAGAGCGGCAAGACTCTTCGCAGCATCCTCGGCCCTGAGCATCCGAGTCGCGCCCAACGCATCGGCCTGCATACGGCTTCGCGGAGAGTCCTCGTGAAGCAGACAGAGCAAGGGAGGACGTCGGGGTTTGAGTCGCTCAAGGTACGGGCGCAGGCCTGCCACTTGCGCAGAATGAGACAAGGAGACGTCGCTGACGATGGCCCTCACTATCGACAGGTCATAGGTTTGCCCTGCCTGACCGGGATCGAGCACGTCGATTATTAGGAGATCGCCACAGGCCTCTAGGTGCTTACCCAGTCTCTGGCTTCTACGGGGGAGATCGGTGAGGAGGAGGATCGTGTTCACGAAGGGTGTCCGCTGAGCAGCGACAATATGTGAAGCCTAGAGGCAAGGTCCTGATCAAGCGCTTAAACAGATACCCTGGTTTTCAGGCGAACGGCCAAATTCGAAGCAATTCAAGCTGCGATCTATCTCGTAAATTGGAGACCAATCTGCGTATGAGGCGTTTAACCCACAGCAGTGCGGATTAGGCGGCCTTCACACCTGATAGGAAGCGCGACACCTCTTGTGTCAGGTTCTCTGCGTGGTGGGCGAGTTCCCGAGCTGCGCCAAGCACCCGCGTCGCCGCAGCGCTCGTCTGACCTGCACCCTCGCGCACATTACTGATTGCTGATGTGACAGCACTGGTCCCTTGCGCGGCATGGGCTACGTTCCGGGCGATCTCCTGCGTTGTAGCGCCCTGTTGCTCCATCGTGGCTGCGATCCCAATGGACGTGTTCGAGACCTCTCCGATTACGCGTCCCATTTCGCGAATGTCCGAGACCGCCTGCTGCGTCGCCGCTTGGATCTCGGCGACCTGATCACCGATCTCGCCCGTCGCTTTCGCAGTCTGACCGGCTAAGTGCTTCACCTCCGCGGCGACCACTGCAAAGCCCTTCCCTGCCTCACCAGCCCGCGCTGCTTCAATGGTCGCGTTGAGCGCCAGAAGATTGGTCTGCGACGCGATGTCGGAGATCACCAACACGACTGAGTTGATGCGCTCGGCGCTGACGGCGAGCTTCTGGACGGTGAGGTCCGTTTGCTTCGCCTTATCGACGCCCTGATGAGCGACCTCGGCTGACCGGCCGACCTGCTGGACGATCTCCTGCACGGATGCGGACGTCTCCTCGCTGGCTGCAGCCACGGTCTGCACATTGGCAGAGGTCTGGAGCGCCGAGGCCGCGGCGGTGACGGTCTGCTGCGTAGTCTCGGCAGCCGTGGCCGCCATGGTGTTCGCGGTGGCCTCCATCTCCGTGGCCGCACCCGAAAGCCCTTGGACGAGGGTGGAGACGTTGTGCTCGAACTCCGACATCAAACCCGCCAATACGCTCGCCCTGTGCAATTTGAGTTCGCTTTCAGCAGCCTGCTCGGCGGCAAGCTCCCGGGCAAGGTCGGCGCTGCGCGTGGCCTCCGCCGTCGCAAGCTCGGAGGCGCTCATCGCCTTCACCAACTGGCGGGCCGCCAGCATGAGCGCGCCAGCCTCGACAAGGAGGATCAGGGCGTGGACCACGACGCGGGTGTAGTCGGCGCCACCCGGAAACACGGCTGCCGGGTAGAGAACGTTCAGCGCGAGGTGGTGGACCGCGACAACGCCCGTGGCTGCCAAGATCGAGGACCAGCAACACCAGCCCGCGACCACGGCGAGGGCGGCGAAGAAGAGCAGATGCATGTCGATCTGAAGGTGCGTGCCCGCGGCGCTGAACACAGTCTTCAGTTCGACCAACTTGCATGAGAGTAGCATATACGTTTTATAGAACGATTTTGAAAAAACAATCAATTTTCCTCGTCTAACGCTTACCGGTAGGAGTTCTCGGGAGCCTTCCAGTTTCCGAGGAGACCCTCGTGCCCATCTTCAACGTGGCGCTGCTCGCGCCCACGGTCCTGCTCGCCTGCGCAGGCGCCTGCTTCTCGAACCCGGGCCGTCGTCCGAGGTTCGTCCTGCTTCTCGCCGAGGGGGGCGCACTCGCCGCCCTGGCCATTGCTATCTGCGCCGTGGGCATACTGATGGCATACGGCCCCGGGACCAGCTCGCTCCTGGGGCACTCCGGACTTGGTCTCTCAGTAAGCTTGGACGCAGTGAGCGTGACCATGCTCCTGCTGGTGACCTTCATCGGCTGGGTGGTTGTGCGCTATGCCTCGACCTACCTTGATGGCGAGGATCGCCAGGGCGCCTTCGCGGGTTGGCTCTGCCTGACCCTCGCGGCCGTTCTGCTGTTGGTCACGGCCGGCACCCTCGCACAGCTGGTCGCTGCCTGGATCGCGACGAGCCTGTTCCTGCATCGCCTGCTGGTCTTCTACGCTGAGCGCCCAGGCGCGCAGCGCGCGGCGCGCAAGAAGTTCATCACCGCACGCCTCGGCGATGCCGCTCTGATCTCTGCAGCGGTGCTCCTCAGCCTAGCATACGGCACGGGTGACATCGGACACATTCTGGCGTCCGCCCGCGCCGGAGAGGGCGGTGGTTTAGCGGTCGCAGCGGCAGCCCTGCTGGCCCTCGCGGCCATGCTGAAGTCTGCCCAGTTCCCCACTCACGGGTGGTTGACCGAAGTCATGGAGACCCCGACCCCGGTGTCGGCCCTGCTGCACGCCGGCGTCATCAACGCGGGTGGGTTCCTGCTAATTCGGTTCGCGGACGTGCTCCTCCTCGCGCCCGGTGTGCTCGCAGCCCTCGTGATCGTCGGCGGCTTCACGGCCCTGTTTGGGGGCCTGGTGATGCTGACCCAGCCCGCCGTGAAGACCTCGCTCGCCTGGTCGACCGTGGCGCAAATGGGCTTCATGACCCTTGAGTGCGGGCTGGCTCTGTTTCCCCTCGCCTTGCTGCATCTCGTGGCGCACTCGCTCTACAAGGCGCACGCCTTCCTGGCGTCCGGCGGAGCTGTGGAGGCCGTCATGGCGACCCGACGACCGGGGCCGGTCGCCATCCCGAAGGCCCGTGCCGTCCTGCGCGCGTTCCTAGCGGCCCTGACGATCTTTGTCTTGATCGGCCTCGGGTTCGGGCTCGTGCACAAGTCGCCACAAGCCCTCGCCCTCGGCACCATCCTGATCTTCGGCGTCGCCTACATGCTCGCTCAAGGGTTTGCCGACGCCGCGCCCGGAGCACTGACCCGGCGTACCGCGACCTACGCCATCGCCACGTCGATCGCCTACTTCGCGCTCCAGGCACTCGCGTTTCGCCTCACGGCCGGTGTGTTGCCACCGACGCCGGCGCCCGGCCCCCTGGAATGGGTCCTCATCGTTCTCGCCCTTCTCAGCTTCGGCCTCGTGGCAGTTCTGCAGGCGATGTTCCCCCTCTGGGCCTACCACCCGGCCGCTGCCGGGCTGCGGGTGCACCTTGCCAACGGCCTCTACGCCAACGCGGCCTTCGATCGGCTGATCGCCGGGTGGTCCGTGCGTCGCGCCTCCTGACCGGTTTGGAGCTTCCGTCATGATCGAGATTGTCCATTCCCTTCCCGCCTTCCACGAGAGCGTCAGGGCCTCAGCCGACCGAGCCGCCCGTCTCATCCCACCCGTGTGGCCGCTGGCCTCCAGCGTCGCCGTCAATCCCTTCCTGGGGCATGCCGGCGAGCACCTCTGGATCACGGGCGCACGCCTGGGCCGGGCGAGCGGCACGCGGGTGACGATGCCCCGGAATTGGTACCGGGAGCGGATCGCCTCCGGCGCGATTGCGGACGAGGACTTGCTGGCCGCCCTGTCAGTTGCGCCCGCGGAGCTGCGGCCGCGCGACGTCGCGGCGTTGCGCGCCTCTAGCGAGCGGGATGCCGCGCCCGTTTGCGCCCTGCCGACGGTGACTTCCCTTTGTGCAGACGTGTCCGGGATCGACTGGCCCAGCCTCATCGCCGACCGCTTGAGTACCTGGGCGGCGGGCGACTTCGACGCGGGGCAAGCTCTCTGGGCCGCTCCGTCCGAGGGAAGTGCTCTCTCGCGCTGGCGCTCATGGGCCACCTACGATCTCACCCCGGAGATCGCCGGATTGCCCGGCTTCTCGCGGCAGGTCTTGGAGGGTCCGAACGATGCGCTCCCGGCCCTGGCCCGGGCCACGGGCCGACTGGGGCTCAGCGCCGACGCCCTCGAGAGCTACTTCCACCAGGTGCTGGTATCCCTCGGCGGCTGGGCTCAGTACGCCCGCTACAGACAGTGGCAGGCCGAACGCGCCGGAGGGTCTGACGAGACGCTGCGCGACCTGCTCGCAATCCGGGTGATCTGGGACGAAGCCCTGTTCCTCCGCTATGAGGGGCAGATCGCCGATGGCTGGGCGGCGGCCGCGGCCGCGCACGCGCGGCCCGCGCAACCGACCTCGGACCTCGTGATCGATGGGATCCTCCAGGAAGCGGCGGATCGTGCGGCGCAGCGCAGGCTCGCTGCGACACTCGCAAGCGCCTCGCCGAGAGGCGAGACCGGGCGCCCGGCCTTTCAGGCTGCGTTCTGCATCGATGTCCGGTCGGAGGTATTCCGCCGTGCCCT
>Ga0160429_1002321_pt1 | contig 10127 bp, 10 predicted proteins | sample SolpanmetagenomR_FD_108199 | JGI IMG/M metagenome (GOLD analysis project Ga0160429, IMG submission 108199) | Solar panel surface microbial communities from Lawrence Berkeley National Laboratory, California, USA - R | ecosystem: Engineered > Built environment > Solar panel > Unclassified ... | reverse complement strand
GAGCAGCGACAGCCCGGCCGCGAAGGCGAACGGCAGCCGCAGGTCGAGGTTGCCGAGCAGTCCGCCCAGCGCCGGCCCCAGGATGAACCCCACCCCGAAGGTGGCGCCCAGCAGCCCGAAATTGCGGGCGCGGTCTTCCGGCCTCGTCACGTCAGCCACATAGGCGTTGGCGACCGTGATGCTCGCCCCGGTAATGCCGGCGATGATGCGGCCCACCAGCAGCCAGCCCAGCGTGGGGGCGAAGTACATGAACAGGTAGTCCAGGCCCACACCCAGCAGACTGAGCAGCAGCACCGGCCGCCGTACATAGCGGTCGCTGAGTGCGCCCAGGATCGGCGCGAAGATGAACTGCATCACCGCATAGATGGCGGTAAAGATGCCGAGCATCTGCGCCCCCGACACCTCGGAGCCGGCCAGTTGCTTGAGCAGGTTCGGAAACACCGGGATGATCAGGCCCAGGCCCATCACGTCGATCAGCAGCGTAACCAGAATGAAGGCCAGGGCAGCGGGGCGGTTCTTCATCGGCGTCCTCCTGTGTGCGACCACGGGTCAGCCAGAGAATCTACCACGCGGAATCTGTTTAAGGCAAAAAAACATCCACCCGGCGGAACGGTGGATGCAAGGAAAACACGGAGAGGTGAAAGGGACGAACTACTTTCCACGCAGCCGGCGGGTGGCTTCCTCGGGCGTGATGTCGCCCCGCTCCAGCAGGCGCAGCGTCTCGTCGCGCGGGTCGGCGGCCTCGGGCTCGTACCCGATGCTGCGCAGCAGCGTGTCGAAGCGGGCACGGATGGTCGGGTAGCTCAGGCCCAGAATGCGCTCGACCTCCTTGAGGTTGCCGCGCACCTTGATGTACAGCCGCAGGAAGTCGAGGTTCTCGGGAGTGAGGGTGGCGAACTCGTTGAGCAGAAATTCGCCGCGCACCGTGATCTGGGCTTCCGGAAACAGCAGCTCGGTCACCAGCGGCGCTTCCTGCACGCCGGGAAAGGGAAGGGGCAGCGGAAGAGGTTGGGGCATGGGCAACATGGTAAGCGCAGAGAGCGGGCAGTGGTTACGGAAGCCGGATGACGGTGCGCGGGCCGCTGGAACCGCAGGGAGACGGCAAAGACGCGGCCACAGCCGGGGCGCCGACCGACCCTGTGAGGAGCCGCACATCGGCGCAGCGCCGCTCGGTGCTCCAGGCCGGTTCGTGCGGCGCCGCGCCCGAGTGCCCTGAGTCGTGCCCCAGGTGCGGCTTCATCGGGAGGTCGCCACCCGGCTGCGCGGTCCTCCGGTCTGGCCCGCTCCCTCTCCGCGCCCGGCGTGCCGTTCCAGCCAGCCTTCCAGGCGGCGCAGCGGGGGCAGCAGCCGACCCCACAGGTTGACTCCGGCCTCCCGGTTCCGCAGCAGGTGCTGCAGGTGCGACTCCTCGCGCACTTCTACCAGACGTTCGACGACCCCTTCCCAGTACCTCTGCGTTTCCATGCCCGTTCCTCCCTGATGCAGATTGCGTTCCCTCTGCTCGCGTGCCTGCCTGCCCGGTGCCGCCTTACTGAATGCTCAGGTCCACGCTGTTGCCGTGCTCGTCCTCGGCCGAGAGCAGTTTCCCCGGCGGCGGCCCGGCCTGAAGCAGCAGCTTGAGGGCCTCGACGGTCAGCCCGCTGCGTTCCAGTGAGGCCAGGGCGTGCGGCGGAATGAGGCGCTCGGCGTGGGCCGCCAGGCTGAGCGGCAGGTTGGCCGAGAAACTGGCGCCGTGCGCGTCCTCGGTCTCGATCTTGAGGATGGTGCCGGGCCGGGCCGGGCGGTTGCCCTTGCCGAGCAGCCCGCCCAGTGCCTCCTCGACCCGGGCACTGATCGCGTCGCCCAGGTCCTCGAAGGGGTATGAGACGCCGCCCACCTTGAAGTTCACGCCCGGCTGCGGCGGGCGCGGCGGCTGCGGAGCACTGTGCTGCGACTGGCCCTGCTGAGACTGGCTCTGGCTCTGCTGCCCGCCGCCCCACTGCGACTGGCTCTGCCCCTGCCCGCTCGCCCGCTGGCCGGGCGGATCGGTCATCACCACCAGCAGGTCGGCCACCCGGTCGGGACCGAAGTCGGGGGTGTCGAGCAGACCGAACAGCCGCTCGAAGGTGGTCTGCTGGACCTGACCCAGCTTCGGGTGCAGGGCGGCGAGCAGCGGCAGCGCGTCGTCCGGGTTCAGGCGGCCGGAAGCGATCAGGCCCAGGATTCTGCGAATCTGCTCTCTCACGCGCCCACCCCCGATGCCGCGTCGGTCATCAACCGAATCTGGCCGGCGTTGACCTCGCACTTCAGTCTCGCGCCGCCACTGCCCAGCAAACCGTGATAGGTGGCGTGCATCATGCCGCCCGACTTCCGGAGCGGGAAGCTGGCCGAGACGCCGCCCAGCGTGGATTCGGCCCGCACCTCGACGCTGCTCGCCTCGCTCAGCCGCAACGTGGCCTGCCCACCGTTGACCTCGACGCTGTGGTTACCAGTGTCGAGACGGCCCGTCCAGCTGAGGTTGCCGCCGTTGACCTCGGCCCGGAGTGCCGACGCTCGCTCGACCGTAGCATTGCCGCCCGACACTTCCAGTCGCAGTTCGCCCGACACCTCGCCCGCCGTCAGGTTGCCGCCCGAAATCTCGCCGCGGAGCTCGGCCGCCGCGCTGAGGGTGGCGTTGCCGCCCGACACTTCCAGGTCCGCCGCGCCGCGAAGCTCCGGCAACGTGAGGCTGCCGCCCGACACCTCGGCACGCACGTTCCGCGGCGACCAGGGTAGGCTGAGCACCGCCCGCAGCCGCAGTTCCCAGCCGTGGCTCAGGCGCTTCACCGTCCAGCCGTCCGGGCCGGACCGCAGGTCGAGCACGCCGTCCTGGCTGGCACTCAGCTGCGGCCCGTGCAGTGACGGGTCATGAATCACCGACAGGCTGTATCCGGCCACTTCGAGGTGCAGGTCTTCGGGAACGCCGCCCGTTTCTGTTTCCTGCTTGCTCAGTGCCACCGATGGCCGGATGGCTGCAGCTACGGGCTCGTGGGCTGGCTCCAGCAGTTCGGCGGCCTCGGCCTCGGTGAGTTTGCCTTCGGCCACGAGGCGCTCGACGTTGGCCGCGAACGACTCCGGCCCGGCGGCCCGTGTGGGTTCCGGGGACATAGGCACTGCCGTGGGCACGCTGGCCTGGGTCTCCGGCTGATTTGAGGATTCCTGCTGCTCCGGCTGTTCGGGTACGGTCATGGTGGTGCCTCCTGCACTGGTTATAAACCTCTAACTCCCATACTGTCAAGTTTATATTTCTATTCATTTGAACAGAGAGGTGGAAACTGAGCCGTCTGCCCGAGGCTGAGGCATCTCAAGTCATCTTATTTCACTAAATGTAAACTCTGGATTTCTACTTTCTTATCCGGCGTGTACCGTGCGCTGCCTCGCTCTATGCTGTGCGGCATGACCCCTGAGCAGGCACCACAGACGCAGGACCTCACGGCCGCGCAGCGCACCGACGTGGAGTTGCTGGCACGCGGCCGGCAGGACAAGTCGCGCACCATGCGGGAGCTGGGCCAGGCCGAGACTCCCCAGGCGGCGCACGCGCTGCTGCTGCGGCTGGGCCTCTGGGACGAGACACGCGTGCCCTTTCCCGACCGCCTGGGCGTGGAGTTGCAGACCCCCACCCTCGACGTGCCGCCGCTGCCCAGCGAACCGCGCCTCGACCTGACGCACCTGACCGCGCTCGCCATCGACGACGTGGGCAACAAAGACCCCGACGACGCCCTGAGCCTGGAAACGCTGGAAGACGGCACGAGGCGCCTGTGGGTACACGTGGCCGACGTGGCCGCCCTGGTAACGCCGGGCAGCCCGCTCGACCTGGAGGCCAGGAAGCGCGGCAGCACGCTGTACCTGCCGACCCACACCATCGGCATGTTGCCCGACGACCTTATCTCGCAGGTGGGCCTGGGGCTGGAAGCCGAGAGCCCGGCCCTGAGTATCGCCATCGACTTCGACCAGGACGGGCAGGCCGAGAGCGTCGACGTGCAGCTCACCCGGCTGCACGTGACGCGGCTGACCTACGCCCAGGCCCAGGAGCAACTGGAGGCCGGCGACGCGCTGCTCAACGGCCTCTGGGAACTGGCGAAGGCCAGCCGGAGGCTGCGCGAGTCGGAAGGAGCCATGAGCATCGACCTGCCGGAGGTGAATATCAAGGTGAACGCCGCCGGGGAGATCGAGATTGTTCCGCTGCCCAAATCCGACTCGCGCTTCATCGTGCAGGAATGCATGACGCTGGCCGGCTGGGCCTCGGCCATCTTCGCCGACGACCTCGAACTGGCGCTGCCGTTCGCCACGCAGGACCCGCCGCACCGCTCCTCCCCGCCCGGCGAGAGCATGCCCGCCCAGTGGGCGCGGCGCAAGACGCTCTCACGCACCCGATTCCAGCCGTTGCTCGGGCCGCACAGCGGGATGGGCCTGGACGCGTACGCCCAGGCCACCAGCCCGATGCGGCGCTACCTCGATCTGGTGGTGCATCAGCAGCTGCGGGCGGCGGTGCTGGAGACGGGCACCCTGAACGGCAAGGACATCGCCGCGCGGGTGGCCGAATCTCAGATGGCTTCGGGCGCGGTTCGCAGCGCCGAGCGAGAGGCGAGGCGACACTGGACGCTCGCCTCGATGAGCCGGCAGCCGGAGCGGGTGTACACGGCGGTGGTGGTCGAGCGGCGGCAGGCGCAGGCCACGCTGCTGCTGCCGGAACTGGCGCTCGACGTGCCGTTCACCACGCCCGCTCCGCTGGGCACCGAGCTGAAGGTGCAGCTGGCCGGCTTCGACCTGGCGACCCAGACGGTGCGGGTGCGCGAGGCCAGCGGGAGCTGAGCGGCCCCGACCCTCAGTTCATTCCGCTCAGGTCTCGCTCGGCCCAGCTCAGACGCACGCCGAAGCCGCCCCCCTCGCTGGCGTCGTGCCAGAGCGGTTCAACGCGGGCGTCCCAGCGCTGTGCCAGGGCCATCACCAGCGGCAGTCCCAGGCCGCTGCCGCTCACGCCCTGCAGCCCCGCTCCGCGCTCGAAGGGCCGGGCCAGCCGCGCCCATTCCTGGGGCTGCGGTCCGGGGCCGCTGTCCCAGATGACCAGCGCGTGCGGCGCGACCCGCACCGTGACCTGTGGGCCACCGTACTTCAGGGCATTCTCCAGCAGGTTGCGCAGCACCTGACGCACGCCCAGCGGCTCGGCCCAGACCCACTGCGCCAGCGGGTCGAGGCGCGCCTGCCCGCCCGCCCCCTCCTGCCAGCTGAGCTGCTTGCCGAGCCGCTTCGACAGGTCGTGCAGCTCACCGGTCACGTCGGCCGCCTGCGCCGAGAGGTTGATCAGTTCGAGCGACGCCGGGCGGTCGGTCTCGGCCAGCGCCAGCAAGCCCTGAGCCAGCGAGAGCAGCTCGTCGACGCGGCCCTGCATGATCTCCAGACTGCGGCGGTAGTCGGCGGCCTCGCGCGGGCGTTCGAGCGCCAGTTCGAGGCGGCCCTGCAGCGCGGTGAGCGGAGTGCGCAGCTCATGGGCGGCGGTGCGGGCGAACGACTTCTCACGCTCGATGGTGGCCTCGAGGTGGTCGAGCATGCTGTTGACCGTGCCGGTCAGGCGGGCCATCTCGTCGCTGCCGGGCGCGGGCGGCACACGCCCCCGGTAGCTGCCGCTGCGGGTGATGCTGGCGGCGGTGCGGGCCACCTCGTCCACCGGCTTCAGGGCGCGGTCGGCCAGATAATAGCCGGCCACGCAGGCCAGCCCGATCATCAGCACCGATCCGGCCAGCAGCACGCGGGCCAGTGCTTCCAGCAGCGCGGTCAGCGTGTTGCTGTCGCGCGACACCTGCAGCAGCAGGCCGCCGGGCAGCGCCTCGGTCAGCATGCGGCGGTTCTGGTGGCTGTAGGTGCCCAGGTCGGTCAGGCGTCGGTCGACCGAAGTCTGGGCCGGGACTGGCGCAAGCGGGGCGCCGGCCTCCGAGAGCGGCTGGCCCGCCACGTCGAGCACCTCGCCGCGCGCGTTCAACAATTCGAGGCTCAGCTCCGGAGGCGGCTGCAGGGCGTCGGTGAAGCGCTGGTTCAGCCCGCTGCCCACCAGGCTGCCGCGCGCCAGGCTGGCCGTCTCCTGCAGGGTGGTGTCGAGCGTGCGCGTCAGAGAGCCCCGGGCCAGCACGAAGACGCACAGCGCCCCGAACACGACGCTCAGCGAGAAGATCAGCGCGTAGCCGAGGGTGAGCTTGAAGCGCAGGCTCAGGCGGTTCCAGATCGCCCACAGGCGGGCAGAGACGTGTATCCAGCCCGGCCCGGTGACATGAGCCTGGGCGGGCGCCCGCAACGTGGGTCGGTCGCTCACCCGCACCTTCTCGCCGGACAGCGGATCGCCGGACGTCCGCTCATTCTCGGTCACCACTCATGGGCCATCTTGCCCAGTCGGTACCCGAGGCCGCGCACCGTGTCGATCAGCTCCTCGGAGGTCTTGCGGCGCACGGTGCTCACGTACACGTCGATCACCTTCGGCTCGACGCCGGTCTCGCCCGACCACAGCCGCTCGATGATGTCCTGGCGCGAGAAGGCCCGGCCCGGGTGCAGCGCCAGCAGTTCGAGCAGCGCGAACTCGCGGCGGGTCAGCTCGGCCTGCACCTTCTGCTCGGGCAACTTGGGGTCGGAGACTTTCTGATCGGGCATACTTTCGTCTGTCGCTGGGTCGGAGGCTCCGGCGGGGCGCAGGTGCGGGGGCAGTTCCGGGGTCTGCCAGACGGTGCGCCCGGCCATGTCCATCTGCCAGCCGAGCGGCAGGCGCAGCACGTTGCGGGCCAGCCCGCTGCTGCGCCGCAGGAGCGCGCGCACCCGGGCGCGCAATTCGCGCAGCGCGAACGGCTTGCCGAGGTAGTCGTCACCACCCGCGTCGAGGCCGGTCACGCGCTCCTCGACGTTGCTGCGGGCCGTGAGGTACAGAATCGGCGTCTGGGCGCCCTCGGCCCGCAGCTCGCGCCCCAGCACGTACCCGGCGTCGTGCCCCTCGGGCAGCATCACGTCGAGAATGATCAGCGCGTAGGGAAACAGCCTCGCCAGCGAGCCGCCCTGCGAGGCGCTGGTCGCCACATCACAGGCGTAGCCGTCTTCACCCAGACCCTCCTGGAGAAGTTCGGCGATGTGGGGATCGTCCTCGACAATCAGCAGACGCATGATGATCATTGTGCCGCGCTCGGCAGGCCCCGGCTACCCCCCTCTTCCTGAAGCCCTCCGGTACGGCCTGAAAGCGGGAGGGCCAGGGAGGCCCAGCGCCAGCAGCGGGGGAGCGCCAGCAGGAACGGCCGCTCGAACGGAAAGCGGTCGCCATCCAGCACCGACTCGGCGAGCACGCCGAACAATGCGGGCCATGGCAGAAGACGCAGAAGCAGGCGGAACGGCGGAACAGACGGACGAACCATCCGCACAGCTTGCCCCTCTCAGGTAAAGCAGGGGTAGAGCGGCAGGCCTGCCCTGTCGCCCACCCCCTGCATGTGGCTGGCGAGAAACCCGTTTCTGCTTCACAATGTCAAAATATGACCGAATGGCTGGACCGTCTCAGCCCGATCTGGTTGCACCTGACCACCTTCGTGATGATGTTTCTGGAAGGCATGGGCATTCCGGGAATTCCCGGCGTGCTGCCGATGCTGGCGCTGGCCGAGTCGATTCACGCGGGCCAGACCACCCTCGCCGAGGCCATCGCCTGGGGCGTGGCGGGCAACTGGCTGGGCAGCCTGCTCGGGTACCGGCTGGCCGCCTCGGCCCTGAAGCGCCTGCCGCGCAGCTGGCAGCGCGTCGCCCGCAGCCCACGCACCGCCCGCCTGATGACCCGCTGGGGCGGCCTGCTGGTGATCGTCAGCCGCACCTTCGGGTCGCTGCGAACGCCGGTCACGCTGTACGCCGGGGCGTCGGGCTATCCGTGGCGGGCCTACCTGGTGTTCAGCTTTCTGGGAGCCTTGCTGCATGTGGGCGTGTGGCAGACGCTGCTGTGGCGCTTCGGCCCGGCGATCCTGAAGAGCTTCGAGCACTTTCAGGCGCAGCTGCTGCCGTACCTGATCGGCGTGGTGGTCCTGGTGGTGCTGCTGCTGCTGGTGCGGCACCGGCAGCAGCAGGGCCGGGCCGACCTGGAGGGAGAAGGCCAGAGCTGAACTGGCGTTACAGGTCGCGCCGCCGGAAGGCCAGCACCGCCAGCAGCAGCACGGCCACCGCGTAGACGGCCGCCCAGATCACCACGCCGCCGCCCACCGGGTCGGTCCCGACGAACGGGTTGGCTCCGCGCGAGAGGCGGTTGAGCTGCAGCACGTACTCGGGTTGCAGGTAGTAACTCGCGCCCAGCCACAGCGCGTTGGTAGGCATGACCGCGTTGGCGAAACTGCCGAGCGTCACCAGGGTGGGCGTGGCCGCCAGCTGCCCGATGGTGCTCAGGATGCCGCCGGTAAAACCCAGGCCGTACAGCACGAACACCCCGATGCCGTTCGACAACGTGGTGAACAGCGTGCTGCCGAGCACCGTGAGCGAGGTGAGCAGCAGCACGCCCAGCAGCACCAATCCGACGGCCGTCAGCGGCTGCGGCGGCGTGTACCCGGTGATGACATGCACCCCCACGAGCAGGGCGGCCGAGAGCAGCGCCACGTACGCCACGTTCACGATGCTGAAACCGAGCCAGCGCCCGAGCACCACCTGACCCCGGCCCACCGGGCGCGAGATGATGCTCTGCATCACGCCGTTCTCGATGTCGCCGCTGACCGCTCCGACGGTGCTGAGCACGCTCATCAGCGAGCCCAGGAAGTACACCAGATACATGCCGAAGATGGCCGAGAACGCCACCGAGGCCCCGGTCAGGCCCCGCCGGCCGCGCTCCGGGTCGAAGTCGAGGCCCGCGTTCAGCGCCCGCTCGTCGAGGGTGTTCTGCAGCCGCAGGATGCCGTACAGGTAGAAACCTACGAACAGGGCCGTGAGCACCAGCAGGATGAGCACCAGCCGCTTGCGCAGCGCCTCGCGCAGGCTGAGTTCGGCGATCAGCAGGACGTTTCTCACGCACCCACCCCGGCCGTCTTCTGCTCACCACTGGTGTCGATCAGCTCGAGGAACAGTCCTTCCAGGTCGGGTCGGTGCGGCGTCAGGGCATAGAGCTTCAGGCCCTGTGCGCCCACCGTCTGGGCGATCAGCGGCAGGTCGTCCTGACGGGCGAGCCGCACCTGCACGCCCGGCTGCCCGAAGGCGTCAGGAAGGAGCTGCACCTCGCCCAGCCGCCCCAGGCCGCTCAGCAGGTCGGGCGTGACCCGGTCCACGCGCACCTCGACCGGCACCTCACCGCCGAGCAGCTGCGCCATGCTGCCCGATCTCAGCACCTCGCCCGCCTTGACGAAGGCCACATGGTCGCAGACCTGCTCGACCTCGCTCAGCAGGTGCGAGTTGAGGAACACCGCCACCCCCTCGCGTTTCAGCCCGGAGATGATCTCACGCACCTCGACCCGGCCGATCGGATCGAGCGCCGAGGTCGGCTCGTCGAGAAACACCAATCTAGGCCGCGCCAGGATCGCCTGGGCCAGTCCTGCGCGCTGCAGCATTCCTTTGCTGTACCCGTTGAGCGTCTCGCCGCCGCGTCCGCCCAGACCCACCTGTTCGAGCACCTGCGGAATGCGGGCCTGCAGCTCGGCCGCCTTGACTCCGGCCAGCCGCCCGTGAAAGTTCAGGAACTCGGCGGCGGTCATCCAGGTCTGGAAGCGGAACTGCTCGGGCAGAAAGCCCAGCTGCCGGCGCACCTCGGGGTCCTGCGGCGAGCCGCCCAGCACCCGCACCTCACCGCTGGTGGGCAACACCAGCCCCAGCAGCATCTTGACGGTGGTCGACTTGCCCGCGCCGTTCGGCCCCAGGAAGCCGAACACCTCGCCGGGGCCGACGTTCAGGGTGAGGCCCTGCACCACCGCGCGGCCTTTGTAGACCTTGCGCAACTGCTGGGTCGAGATGGCCGGCACAGCGGCGGAAGTGGTCATGGCCCGCATGCTCTCAGAGAAGCGCTTCCCGGACTGTCACACGGCTTCCGCTCTCTTCCGGCGCGGCAGCAGCAGGGCCGCCGGACGCGCTGTCCCGGCGGCCCGCTTCTCCGCTGCCTTACTTCAGGATCTCGTCGATGCGGTCGATCTGCT
>Ga0160429_1002320_pt1 | contig 10127 bp, 6 predicted proteins | sample SolpanmetagenomR_FD_108199 | JGI IMG/M metagenome (GOLD analysis project Ga0160429, IMG submission 108199) | Solar panel surface microbial communities from Lawrence Berkeley National Laboratory, California, USA - R | ecosystem: Engineered > Built environment > Solar panel > Unclassified ... | reverse complement strand
TAGCCCAGCGGAATGCTGATAACCAGCGCGCAGGGGCAGGAAATGACCAGGAACACCAGCGCCCGGTAGAGCCAGTCGCGGAACACGTAGTCCTGCACCACGAAGTAGGGCACCAGGGTGAGGCCCACGGCCAGCACCACCACGATGGGGGTGTAGACCTTGGCGAACTTGGTGATGAACTGCTGGGTTTTCGCCTTGCGGCCCACCGCGTCCTGCACCATCGCCAGAATCTTGCTCAGCTTGGTGTCCTTAAACGCGGCCGTGACGGTGATTTGGCTGAGCGTGTCCTGGTTTATCATGCCCGCCAGCACGGCCTCGCCCTTTTGCTTGGTCTGCGGCACCGACTCGCCGGTGAGGGCCGCCGTGTTGAAGGAGCCGCGCTCCGATTGCAGCGTGCCGTCGAGCGCCACTTTCTCGCCGGGCCTCACCTCAATTACGTCGCCGACCACGACTTCCTTGGGGTCGAGCACCAGGCGCTGGCCACCGCGCAGCACGGCTACTTCGGTGGCCTGAATTTCGAGCAGGGCGCGGATGCTGCGCTTGGCCCGGTTCACGGCCGCGTCCTGAAACAGCTCGCCCACGGTGTAGAACAGCATCACGGCCACGCCTTCCGGGTACTCGCCGATGGCAAACGCGCCGATGGTGGCGATGCTCATCAGCAGGAACTCGTTGAAGATGTTGCCGCTGGGGATGCTGAGCACGGCGGCCTTGACCACGTTCCAGCCCACCAGCACGAAGGCCAGCCCGTACCAGATTGGCCGCACGTAGCCGGTGAAAAAGCCCACCTTGTAGTAGTCCAGCGCCAGGCCGGCCAGCAGCAGCGCCAGGCTGATGCCCGGCAGCAGGTAGGGGTTGTCGCCGGCCGGCCCGTGGTCATGGTCGTGCTCGTCGTCCGCATCCAGGCCCAACTCGCCGGGGTCGTGGGAGTGGCCGGCGTGGTCGTGTCCTTTGTGGGAGTGCCCCGCATGGTCGTGGCCGGCATGGTCGTGGCCTTCGGCGGGGGCGTGGTCGTGGCCCGGCACGTCGTGGCCCTGGGACTCGGCGGCGGCTTTGGGCGTGAGCTGCTCGCGATTGAGCGCGCCCACGTTGTCGAGGTCTACCTGCTTGGCAGTGTTGAGCTCCTCGCCGGTATTATCGGATGATGGATTAGGCATGGGAAAGTTAAGTAGCGTAGTGAAAGAGAAGCGGTGACGGGCCCTGGGCTACCAGTCCACGAAAAAGCCGGCGATGCCCACCAGCACCAGCACCGCCCCAGTAAAGCGGCGCTCCTGGTGGGCCAGGCCCGTCAGGTTCAGCCGGCGCAGGCCCGTGAGGGCCAGGGCTACCAGCGTACTCATGGCGCCCACCGACACGAGTAGGTAAGTAGCCATCACCAAAGCCAGCGTCAGGGGGCCATGCGTGCCGGCCGCCAGAAAAAAGGTTTGAATCTCCAGGCAAGGGGCTAGAAACATGGTAGCGGCCAGGCCCAGCACCACGCGTCCGTGGGGCCGGGGCACCACCGGGGCCGGGTCGGGGTGGGTATGCCCCCGGCCGGAAAGCGCATACAGCAAGCCGATTACGATGAGCAGGGCCGGGGCAGCTACGCTGGCAACCTGCGAGAAGCGGGCTGATAGCCGCCAGCCCAGCCAGCCCAGCACCAACCCCAGCAGCACCGTGCTCAGCACGTGGGCCAGGCCCGCCGCCATCGTGACGCCCACTGCCCGGCGCACGGGCCAGTGCTCGGCCCGCGCCACGGCCAGCACCGGCGCCCAGTGATTGGGAATGGCGGCGTGCAGCAGGCTGAGCAGCAGGGTGCCGGTGAGTAGTTCGAGCATAATAGAAATTAGGAGCGGGGTTAGAAGAGAATGATGCCGATGCCGGCAAAGCAGACGATACCCCCAATGACGTCCAGCCGGTCGGGCCGGAAACCGTCGAAATACCAGGCCCAGGCAATGGACATAACCACGAAAACGCCGCCGTACACGGCATAGGTTTTGCCGAACGAGGTAATTTGCCACGTCGCCACCCAGCCGTAGAGCACCAGCAGCAGCGCGCCCATCACTCCCACCCAGGCCGGGCGGTCCGCCTTCAGCCACTGCCACATGAGGTAGCCGCCCCCTATTTCGCAGAGGCCGGCCAGCAGGAAGAGCAACAGAGGTTTGGCCAGGGAGAGCATAAGAAGTAGTAGAGAGGTAGTGGATGAGTAGCCCGTAGCCAGACAGGCTATTCTTCCTCTTCAGCGTTCTTCAGCTTAGCTAAAAGCGAATACGCGCCCTTGACCACGAACGTGGTAGTCGCGGGCAGGTCAGTCGGCAGCTTCACTTCCGTGTAGCCGTCTTCACTGCGGCCGGTGGGCAGGGCCACCATGCGGTAGGTGCCGGCCGGCGTCGCCGCCACGAAACCATAGGTCTGGCCCGCGTAGCGCACCACGGCCGCATCGGGCAGCGTGGTTGCCGAGTTGCGACCCGTTTCGATGGTGGCCCGCACGTAGAGGCCCGGCAGCAGGGCCGGGTCTTTTTCCTGGTCGATGTGGCCGTGCACGCGCACGGTGCGGTCGGTGCCGTTAACCGAGCGGCTAATCAGGTACACGCGAGCGGTGCGCTCGTGGCCGGTGGTGGAGTCGCTAGGCAGGGAAAAGCGGATAAGCTGGCCCTTCTGAATACGCGGCGCGTCTTTCTCAAACACGGCCAGCTCAACGTGCAGGTGGGTAGGGTCTACTAATTCAAACAGGGCATCCGAAGCCGTAACGCTCTGCCCCACGGTGACATTGACGGCCCGCACGTAGCCGGCGCGGGGTGCCCGCACGGCGGCTGTGCTCACGATGGCTCCACCGACCGGCAGGCCGGACAGGCGCAGGCGGGCGGCCTGGGCCTGCGTTTGCACGAGCAAGGCATTGTAGTCCGCCTGGGCGCGCTGAAAGTTTTTCTGCGGCGCTACTTCCTGCTGGTACAGCTCGCGCTGGCGGGCCAGCTCAGTTTGGGCATACTGCAAGCGGCTCCTGGTTTCTAGGTAGTCCTGCTGCAACTGCACAAAATCCGGGTTGCGGATAATGGCCAGCACCTGCCCCTTGCGCACGTAAGTGCCTTGCAGCAAGTCCGTGCTTTGCACAAAGCCGCCGAGTGGCGTGGCCACGGCGACTGCACTCTCGGGGGGCACGTCCAGGGTGCCGCTTACGGAAAGGCCCGTGCCCAGCTGACGATTCAGGACGCGGCCCAGAGCAATGCCCGCGCTCTGCCGCTCGGCGGGGGAAAGGGTCGTTTCGCTAGGCTCTTTCTCCTCGCCTTTTTCCTCGCCCTTATCAGTGGCCGGCTTGGCAGCTGCGTCCGTTTTGGTTTCTTCCTGGTCCGCGCCTTTCTCCGCGCCACAGCTCACCAGGGCGAGGCCGAGCAGCGCCAGGCATATCATCTTAGTCATTAATCGAAAATCAGAAGTGGGAAAATGGTGATTACTGGGGCGTGCTGTTGAGCAGGTAGTCCAGCTCGATAACCGTTTGGTTGTGTTCCAGCAGCACATCCAGGTAAGCCGTGCGCAGGGAGAGCGCCCGCTCCAGGTTGAGCAGGTATTCACTGTAGCCGGTCTCACCAGCCCGGAAAGCCAGCGTGCTCAGCCGCACAATGATGGCGGCCTGGGGCAGGGCCGTTTGCTGGTAAAAGGCCAGGCGCTGCTGCTGCTCGGCGTGCTGGGCCACCAGCTCATCCTGCCGGCCCGCCAGCTCCACGAGCTGCCGGCGATACGAGATAGTTGCCACCTGCTCCTGGATGCGGGCCGCCTGCACCCGGCTTTTCTGCGGGCCCCGCAGAATGGGAATGCCCACCGAGCCCTGCACTCCCTGAAACCGGTCGCTGCCGGAGTAGTCGCGTTCCGGCCCCCCAATGCCCCCGATGGTTTGCGGGCCCCGCAGCGACTGGTTGAAGTAGCCTAAGGTTACATTGGGCAGGCCCTGGGCCTGCTCGACCCGCACGGCGGCCTGGCGCTGCGCAATGAGCTGGCGCAACACCTGGGCGTTCGGGTTCTGCAACAGGCGTGTGGTGTCGCCCGGCGCGGGAAGCACCACGGGTTCGAGCGGGGTCAGCAGGCTGTCGGCAATGGCTACGGTGCCCGGCTGTTGCAGCAGCGCCTGCAACTGGCGCTGCGCCACCTGGTAGCCCGTGCGGGCCTGCCGAATCAGGGCCTGGGTTTCGCCCTGCCGCACCAGGGCCGTGGCCGGTTCGAGGCGCGCCACTTCCCCCGTTTTGAAGCGCAGGCTGGCGTAGCGCAGGAACTCGCTGTACAGACTGTCCTGCCCGCGCAGCACCTGTATCCGGTGCCGGGCAAACACCGCCTGCACGTAGCTCAGGCGTACCTGCCGCCGCAGCTCGGCCTGGGCCTGGGCCAGCTGGTACTGCTGCCCGCCCACCTGCGCGTCCAGCAGCTGGGCCTGCCGGCGGTAGACGCCCGGCAGCGAAAACGTCTGGCTGATGCTGAAGTTGTTGTCCTGGCGATAGGTATTATACTGCCCGTAGGAAACGCCGATGGTAGTCCGGCCCAAATCCGTGGCGGTGCCGCGCAGGGCCTGCTGGCCCGCTAGGGCGCTCTGGGCGGCCTGCACGGTGCCATTGGCCTGCATGGCCTGCGTCATGGCCTGCTGCGCCGTAAACGGCAGCCCCCCCACCGAAAGCTGGGCCTGCTGGGCGCGGCCGGCCAGCGGCCACGCCAGCAGCAGCGCCAGCGCGCCCGCCACCAGCGGCCGGGGCAGGGCCGCGCCCGGTGCGGGCGGCTGGGGCGGCTCCTGCTGCTCCTGCGCTTCTTCCTGCGCCTTCTTTTTCTCCAGTTTCTGTATCCGGCTTTCCACCAGCGCATATAGAATGGGCAGCACCAGCAGCGTGAGCAGCGTGGCCGTGACTAGGCCCCCAATCACGACGGTGGCCAGGGGGCGCTGCACTTCCGCGCCCGCCGAGGTGGCCAGCGCCATCGGCAGAAAGCCCAGCGAGGCCACGGTGGCCGTCATCAGCACGGGCCGCAGGCGGGTGGCGGTGCCTTGTAAAATGCGCTCGGTCAAGTCGGTGACGCCCTCTTCCTTGAGCTGGTTCAGGTAGCCCACCAGCACGACCCCGTTGAGAACGGCCACGCCAAAGAGGGCAATGAAGCCGACTCCGGCCGAAATGCTGAACGGCATGCCGCGCAGCCACAGCGCCAGCACGCCCCCGATGGCGGAAAGCGGAATGGCCGTAAAAATCATGGTGGCCTGTAGCAGCGAGCGGAACGTGAAGAAGAGCAGCGTGAAAATGAGCAGCAGCGCCACGGGCACGGCCACGCTCAGGCGCTGGGAAGCTTCGCGCAGGTTCTCGAACTGCCCGCCGTAGGTGGTGTGGTAGCCCGGCGCTAGCTTGAGCTGGCGGTCCAGCCTGCCCTGCACGTCCTTGACGACGCTTTCCACGTCGCGGCCCCGTACGTTGAAGGCCACGATGATGCGGCGCTTGGCATCGTCGCGCTGAATCTGGTTGGGGCCGTCCACCAGGCTTACGTCGGCCACCTGCTCCAGCGGTACCTGCTCGCCACGCGGGGTGGCAATGAAGAGCTGGCGCACGGCGCTGATGTCCTGCCGCAGGGCCGGGGGCAGGCGCAGCACCAGGTCGAAGCGCCGCTCCTGCTCGAAAACCTGCCCGGCCGTCTGCCCGGCAAAGGCCGTTTGCACGGTGTGGTTCACATCGTCCACGCTCAGGCCAAACTGCGCCAGCCGGCCGCGGTTGAGCCGCACCACGATTTGCGGCAGCCCCGTCACCTGCTCCACGTAGATATCCTCGGCCCCCGGCACTTGGCGCACCAGGCGGGCCGTGCGGTCGGCGTAGTCGGCCAGCTGGTCCAGGTCCTCCCCGTAGATTTTGAGCACCACGTCCTGCTTGGCCCCCGAAATCAGCTCGTTGAAGCGCATCTGGATGGGCTGCTGAAAGCCGAAGGTGACCCCCGGAATGACGCTCAAAGCCTTGGCCATCTTCTCGGCCAGCTCGGGCTGCGTCTTCGCCGAAGTCCACTCCTTGGGGTCTTTGAGCGTCACCATGACGTCGGCCGCTTCCACCGGCATCGGGTCGGTGGGGATTTCAGCGGCCCCGATTTTGGCTACTACCTCCTTTACTTCGGGAAACTGCTTTTTCAGAATGGCCCCCGCCTGTTGGGCCTTCTCGATGGTGTAGCTCAGGGAAGAACCCGTGAGCGTGCGCATCTCCACGGCGAAGTCGCCTTCCGCCAGCTGCGGAATAAACTCGCCGCCCAGGGTGCGAAACAGGAAGAACGCCCCCGTCAGCAGCGCCACGGCAGTCATCAGTACCAGCGCCTTGCGACGCAGGGCCCAGGTAATCAGGGGGCGGTAGCGGGCCTCAAACCAGCTCATCATCTTGTCGGAGAACGTGCGGTTGTGGGTCGTTTCGCGGCTCAGCGCCAGCGCGGCCATCATCGGCACGTAGGTCAGGGAAAGGATGAACGCACCCATAATGGCGAACGCCACGGTCTGCGCCATCGGCCCGAACATCTTGCCTTCAATGCCCACCAGGGCCAGCAGCGGCAGGTAAACGATGAGAATGATAATCTCGCCAAAGGAGGCCGAGGCGCGGATTTTACTGGCCGCGTGGTAGGTTTCCTCGTCCATCTGCTGGCGGGAAAGCCGCCCGGTGAGCCCCGAGCTGCCGCCGTGCAGCCGGTGCACGATGGCCTCGACGATGATGACGGCCCCGTCCACGACCAGGCCAAAATCGATGGCCCCGAGCGAGAGCAGATTGCCCGACACCCCGAACAGCTGCATCATGGCGATGGCGAAGAGCATGGCCAGCGGAATGACCGAGGCCACGACCAGGCCGGCGCGCAGGTTACCCAGGAACAGCACCAGCACGAAAATCACAATCAGCGCGCCCTCAATCAGGTTCTTGGTGACGGTGTGAATGGCCCGGCCTACCAGCTCGGAGCGGTCGAGGTACACGTCCACGTCCACGCCTTCGGGCAGCGACTTGCGAATCGTTTCCATGCGCGTCTTCACGGCCTTAATCACCTCGTTGGCGTTGGCCCCTTTCAGCATGAGCACAATGCCGCCGGTCACTTCGCCCTCGTTGTTGCGCGTCATGGCCCCGTAGCGCACGGCCGAGCCCAGGCGCACGTTGGCGACGTCCCGCACCAGAATCGGCAGGCCGGCCCGGGTGCTGCTCACCACGATGTTGCGGATGTCTTCGGGGGTGGCCACCAGCCCCTCGGTGCGGATGGCGTAGGCGGCCGGGTTCTTGTCGAGGTAGGCGCCCCCGGTATTCTGGTTGTTGCGGACCATGGCCTGGTACACCTGGTCCACGGTGATGTTGAGCGAGCGCAGCCGCTCCGGGTCCAGCGACACTTCGTACTGCTTCAGCAGTCCGCCGAACGAGGCAACATCCGCCACGCCGGGCGTGCCCAGCAGCTGCCGCCGCACTATCCAGTCCTGAATCGTGCGCAGCTCGCGGGCATCGTACTTCTTTTCGTAGCCGGGCTTGGCCCGTACCAGGTACTGGTAGATTTCGCCCAGGCCGGTCGAAACCGGGGCCAGCTCCGGCCGGCCCGTGCCGGCGGGAATCTGACTTTCCGCCTCGCGCAGCCGCTCGGATACCTGCTGGCGGGCCCAGTAAATGTCGATGCCGTCCTTAAAGACGATGGTGACGACGGAGAGCCCGAAGCGCGAAAACGAGCGCACGTTTTCCTCGCCGGGAATCGTGGCCACGCTCTGCTCGATGGGGAAGGATACCAGCCGCTCAATATCCGTGGCGGCCAGGGAAGGGGCCACCGTGTAGACGACGACCTGGTTGTTGGTGATATCGGGGACTGCGTCGATGGGCAGCCGGTAGAGCGAGTAGCCCCCCCAGCAAATGAGCGCCAGGGTCAGTATCCCGATTATTAGCTTGTTGTGAATGGAAAAAGATATCAGCCGGTCAAACATCCGCTGCGGGGGTTAGGTCCAAAACTTCCGTGAAACCCTGCGGCGCGGCGGCCCCGGCCCGGCGGGCGGGAGCGGCGGCGACATGACCCGGCACCGCGCAAAAAGCACGGCAGGGGCCCCGGAAACACACGCGGTGTCCGGCGGCCCGGCGGGGTCAGCAGGAAAGAGGGGGAAGGATTAGGCCTGTGGCGGCTGCCACACGTCTCCGGCCGCGTGGGTCGGGATGCCTATCAGCAGCGGCGCGTGCCGCAGGTCGGTAAACCAGCTGGGAGCTGGCGGCGCAAAGCACAGCGACCTGTGCAGGGACGTCACCACGGCCCCGGGGCAGCAGTGGCACTGGCACAGCGGGGAGCACGCGTCGCTGGCGTGCTTGCCGAAGTCCGAATGCTCGGCGGTCCGCATGCTGGTTTGCCCTTGCTCCACGCACACCCGTACCTCGTCCGTGCAGGGCATGCACGAAAGGCAGAGTACGTAGAGGGAAAGCAGCAGGGCAAGCAGACGCATTAGGGCAAAGATAGGCTATTGTGGTGTTAGCGGTCGGCCCTAAACGCAGAGGGGACGGCCAGGGTTCGATAAAAGCCGGATGGGGCGCAGCTTAAAAATAAGAGGACAAGCCCAGCTGCACGGCCGCCGAACGGGCCGGGGATTGCCCAGAAAGTCGCGGCCCCACTGGCGGCGGTCGTTCAGCCGCCCCACCGTCAGGGCGGAGGGCCGCCAGCTCAGGGCCGGCACCACGGCCCAGGTATCGTCGCCGATGGCATCGCCGGTTTCGGCAAAGCGGTCGCGATTCCGGTCTATCTATTCTAGGCGCAGGGCCAGGTTGAACACCGAGTTTTCGTAGCTGAACACCCGGCCCTTGCGCAGGGGCTGCACGAAGTCGAGGAAGCCCCCTGCTGGCGGCTCCCATACTGCGGGGCGTAGTGGTCGGGCACGGGCACGTTCACGTTGATGGCCTTTGTTAAAAATTTAGTACAGAAGTCGCATTTGGTCCATAAATGCAAGTGAAAAACAGCGTTTAAACGCTACTAAAGCGGTTTGCGAGAAAAGTAGATGCTGCCTAGGCTAGCGTGTGGCTTTTGAACATCTTACGTATCAACGGCTCATTCCAGCCTACATGACTAGCTTGGTGAAACAGAATAGCTCGTTTTTGGCAAGCAAGTGAGCTTATCGTTGTTTTCCGTTCCCAACCTAGTGCGACCCCTACCAAGGCAGCTTGGAGTTACCACAGGGGCCATGCCGCTTGCCTAAGGCATTCGAGCGGAGCAAATCAGTGGACACTGCTAAACAGTAGCACCTTACCATATGCTAATGATGGCGCGTAGTAAAAACAATACGCGCCATCACCGGCCAAATCGGCTGTCTGCCTATTTTTTAACTATCAGGTCCATGCCGCATTTGGGGCATTTGCCGGGCTTGTCGCTTGTCACTTCGGGGTGCATGGAACAGGTGTAAATAGTAGCTGCCGTGGCAGGCGCCATGGTCGAGGTGCCAGCGCTGTCGGCCGCCATCGGGGAGTCCGTGGCGGGGGCAGCGGTCGTGGTTTTCGTGGCGCTCTTGTTGTCGGAGCAGCCGGCGGCGGCGAAGGTGAGGCTGGCCAGGGCCAGGCCGAGGGTGAGGAAGGATTTCATGGGTTAAAAAAGGGTAAATGGTTTAAAAAACGGGCCGAACCTCAGCCCTGATGGGTAATACTTCTGGTGATTGGCGCTACATGGCCATGCCGCTCATGTGGTCGTCGCCGGCCCCCTGGCGCAGAGTGAACTCGCTTTGCAGCAGGTAGGCCCCGCTGACGACCAGCTGGTCGCCGGGCCGCACCTCGCCGGTGACGGCCACCGTGGCCGCCGTGCCCGCACCGGTGCGCACCCGCACCCGGCGAAACTGCCGCTCGCCGGTCTGCTTCCAGACGTAGCTGGCGGCCCCGTCGTGCATAACGGCTTCCTGCGGGACGCGCAAGGCAGTTTCGGTGGGGGGCATGCTTTTCGTAGCCGAGGCTGGGGCGTCGAGCAGCACGTTGGCTTGTGCGCCGGGCTGTAAGCTCCCATCGGGGTTGGGCACCTGAATGCGGGCCAGGGTAATCTGGCTGCCGCCGCTCAACTCGGGACTGAGGAACACCACGTTGCCCCGCAAGGGCCGCGCCCGGCCCACTACCTGCACGGCCACCGACTGGCCCAGCCGCAGCCGGCCGGCATCGGCGGGGTAAAGCTGAGCCTCGACCCACACGCGG
>Ga0160429_1002319_pt1 | contig 10132 bp, 9 predicted proteins | sample SolpanmetagenomR_FD_108199 | JGI IMG/M metagenome (GOLD analysis project Ga0160429, IMG submission 108199) | Solar panel surface microbial communities from Lawrence Berkeley National Laboratory, California, USA - R | ecosystem: Engineered > Built environment > Solar panel > Unclassified ... | reverse complement strand
CAACAGAGCGTAATTGCGCAGTGCTAAGAGCACGTCACATAAGTGGAAGATATTGATGATGAGGCGTTCGATTCAATTTTGAAAGCTCGTCGGTTATATCTATAGAATTCAGGAATCGTACGAATTAGGATTATGTATAGTAGTAGAATCCTACAGGTTCTCGAACAAGCCCATTGGACCATTTTCTTGGCAGACTATTTTGCATGTCATGGCCTGTGTTCGATGGGTATTTACTGTTAGGCAGAAACGTTATGGCTTACCAGACCTGTTAGAAATATTAGAATAAAAAGTATAAGATGATACTCGGTGGACTAATGTCTGTGTAGAAACATGAACCGCAATTAATTTCTCCTGAGTCGTGTTGCTGAGGCCCTATTCCATCTTGGTGATGGCACATAATCTGCATCTTCATCTGAGACAATCCGAGCCACGCGTTCTTCTTCGTTTTGAATCACAGCCTCGTCCGTCTCCGATAGTTCTTCTATAGATGACGACGACATCTTGCGCTTCCTGGTCGAAGGTGGCAGCACATCTTTAACACCAGTAGCTGAGCTGGCTACACGGCGTTTGGCCCTGTCAAGTTTCTGAAACAGATGTGTACCTTGAAAAGTAACAAGAGCTTGTTGACACAATTCCGGGATTGGAAGGAGTGCCGATGGACAGAAATCTTTTGGGGTCAGAGTAATGTTAAAACCCACAACTGGGGAGCCTTCGTTGTTTATAAACGACTGCTCGATTAGTAATGAAATGTAGAAAAGAGGAACGACTAACACTTTCGTATACCAGCTCTGTCGACATCTCCGATTCAGAGGTTTCGGAGTTCGTCGTATGCTTCGGTTGCCACATATATACTCTTGCGATATTGGATTCTTTATACTCGAGGTCAAAGCCTAGAACTTTTTTAATACTACCGTCTGAGCCAAGGATGTAGTCGTCAGCAAGGCGTGGTAGGTCTTTAGCCTTTTGTGAATATGAGATTTCAATAACCACACCCGGAAACCGTGCTTCATCGTGCCCGTAGGTCATGTCTGGAGATCGCTTAGAGGGATCGAGTCTAAGCCCTGTCAAGTCTAGAGGAATGTCCGCTGATCCATCCGATCCGATATTTTTTGACCATTCACCGAGAGCACCACCCTGACTTCGAATTGCTGGAGCTGATGATCAATATACTGTCGCACCTCCTGCAAGAACCGATCATGTAGTGTTGATGGCATCCTCACGGTGACTTCCGACCGGTAGGCGTCGTAATCAATCCTGCAATAATCAGTGTCGCTCGTTAGCAAAGCGAATTGTACTTGCCGTAAACAGTCCTCAACATAGGCCCAGAGCTTAGTATCAACCCGCGCCCGCTGCTGGAATACGTCGTACTGCGCTGAGGTGATTCCAAACTTTGTCCAGGGCTTTATCTGACTGGCGCCCCTCTGACACTCCCTGCAGAACTGGAGGAGAGAATTGATAATCGGATCCTCCTCAGACTTCTCGTCTGTTAAAGGTGGTGTTAGAACATCGGAATAGGGCGGTGTTAAAACTGTTTCCATGTCGAGCGCATGGATTGTCGTTGTGTTTGGCCATTGATTCTTGAATTGTTATCTTGAGTTAAGCGGAAGCGTCGACGCGTTTAACGGGATGTAAGATAATCCGGCCGAGACCTGGTTGAACAACTGATTTAAACAATAGCTACCACCTTACTATTTATGCGTCGGAGGATCACTACCTACTTGCACCAACCTTCACATCTGGGTAGGGAACAACCTATTGTTGTGGAGGTGTTGTCGGCCGGATTGGGACGGGCGGCGGCCGTCGGCATTCGTGGTCTGCTTTGCAGAATGGTGATAATAGCCAAATACCAGTGGCTTCGAAGCCCGATTGAACATTAGTCTTTGATAAGGCCCTGCTGTAAACCCTAAGCTTGATATGAGGCTAGTGCCATCCTGTGGTTTAATGCTGCAGTCGGCGCTTTGAGCAAGGTGAGTAGTAGTAAAGCCTCATCATGGTTGCGGAACTGATGAATTTATAGGTCGTAACTGTTACTGGTGCGCTTTATGGATTGAAAAAGATACACTGGCCTTGTTGGTGATGATTATGCCTGGGTCAGCTCTTCCTTTTACGTAGGCAATTTCGTAGTACGTAACTAGGAACTGGCATATATAGATTTGGCTATCTCTTCTAGTGCTTCCCCTCGGCCTAGATTTTACAAAAGCTGCCCATCACTAGGATTATGGCCCATTATACAAGTCGTGTAGGAATCCTTCACGTCCTCCTCGGGGTTCTCTAAGCCTTAGTTGTCCTAGTAGATTTTTGAGAACAAACAGAACTAATGTAGACAGGACTCTTTTGTCCTACTTACCGGCCCGATCGACTACGGGATAGATTTCACTCCTAATGAAGGTGGTTCTTCTGGATCACCGGTATCATAACCCCTTGCCGAGGCACTTTTGTCGCCGTACTATATTTTTGCCAGACAGCCCTATCAATCCAATAGCAGAGAGTTGTACGGAATGTTGTGCATTCTCTCGACAATTCTTCACTATAGCCTAAACACTACCTTTTTTGTTTTAGGGATTTAAGAACGTTAGTGATAAAGGTCTTGACCTAGCACTCTCTAACGTCTTGCAGTTAACGGCAGTAATTTCCAGCGCTTCATCAAGCGCCATTGGGGAAGGCTCTCAGTTTTCCTGTCGCTTTCTGCTACAAACTTGTCATTCCCAAATCTTGAACCTCCAAGACACATAGCCTCTCCAATATTCATTTCAAGACCGATATAACTCACCCATCGTCGAAGCTCATTCTGTATTCCTATATCAGATACTGCTGGTTTTGAATAGAAGGCTAAATCGATTCCTCTACAGTTCAATCGCGAATGTGATTGAGGATAAACAACTGCGAAACGTAACCGACGCTTCAACCTAACGGTATTAGTGTTTGCTGTCGCAAGTATTAGTGAAGCATTGTGAAGTCCCAGCACCATCTTACGCAGCGGTCTAGCAGCATCGTACCCTAGGTGCTTCTTCGAACCCTGCTCTTTAAGTTTCTAAGTATTAACTCAACGGCTGAAGACTCTTCCATCGAAGAAGAATTAATTGAATAATTCTAGTGTAGCGTGATGTCGGCAGCTGTAATAATTTGAAGAAGCTTTTCTCTGTCGGAGGCCACACTACGCGCTAAAACTCAGAAACACTAACACTGATGTGACTTAGAAAGACAAGGTGAAGATTTCTCGAACTAATGATTCATATGTGTTTTCTGAGTAATTGACCGAAAAACCATAAGTCCTGCCGTGTTTTAATTGTTTCAGGACCAAACCCTTGATATGTTCTTCACATGTTACTTAAATTGATATGCAAGAACAAACGTGAGTATTTCTTTACTAGAACAACGGCTGGCTACACCACAGTGGCACTTGCATAAAATCTTCCAGGGAGAATTACTCTGCGCTTTGGAGTATGCGGAGGTCTGTAAGAATGCCATTCAAAGCTACCTTTGTGGCCGATATTTTCTTATGTCAACGACTAATCGCGATTGTCACTGCCTTCGTTGTTTCCTACTCTTTCTGCTTCTCTTCTCGAAGTCCTTTAACTTTAATTTGTAGTTTATATAGCATAGTCCGTTTGTCTTCTAGTTCCTCACGAATAGGCTCGGTCCGCTCCGCGACCTAAGAAATTCCAAAGCAGTAATGCCGAATCCGGCTTCTAAGCTCGGGATATGTAGTTGGAAGACGTCACATTCATTATATTGCGTGGTAGCTGCGTTCCCAACAGGTGACTGATGGTGCACAGTGCATGGCCGTGACGATGAGGCATCCTGGACACCTGGAAAGTGCCGCTTGTCGGGTCGCGTTCGGGTTGCTTTCCCTAGGTCCATGTTGCTTTGAGCAGTGGTTGCAGTGTTGTTAACTGCCGGCTGCAGCTCTTCCTATGGCTCTGCAGCTTAGAGTTGAACTTCTGCATTAATCCTTAAGTTTGTTATGACCGCTACTGAGTCGCGAGCTGATCCTTATTGCTCTACAGCCTACTCGGTCGAGGATATAACTATCGCCTGTGGCACTCTGAGTCGCTCTTGTAATACGACAGGAGGTTGGGCATTAAGGAAAGCTTGTGGGTGACCACTTATGATAGCTTACACATCGTCACCTACTATTAATAAAGATTTAGTTACCGATTCGCGATCTTGCTCTGAGTGACCTAACTGAGGAAGTATGCTCATCGATGCATCTGCAATACCAGCTGGGTATGTTGAACTAATGTCCGTACCTATGAGCTTATCGCTATGGCTTATAGGACACTTCCTCACTATCTTTCCAAGTGGCGTGTGAATTGCTGAATCCTTACCATTTCGCCTTATAATAGGATTTTTGCTCGCAGGAGTGTTTGGCTCCGTCTAAGTACACACAGGAGAACCGGAGGCTGTGCTACTAGTTGTAGGACCAACTTCCTCGGTGTAAGCTAGCGTGGTAAGACTAGAAGTACTACGTAATTTATTGGCCGCGTGTAATGTGTACTGTCGTTGACCGGAAGGCTCCACGAGCTCCTCATCGTTAGTAACAGCCGAAAGGGACTTGCGGCTTCTTACGATCGTATCTCAGTCTGATTCTGAGCAGGGTTACCAGAAAAGGTCGCAGGAGTATTCGAGATGGTGTCAGCTCCTTACTGATGAGTAGTATTTAGTTCGGGACCAGTATTAGTCTCACAAGTGTACCTGTACCAGAGCATAATTGATTATTGGCGTTCAGAAGGTTCCCCGTCGTCACATGCAAAGCGGCTTACCTGACGGTGTATCCATAGTTATATCTCGAGCATGAATTAATAATAATCGTAAAGCTTCTCGTCGGGAGAGACCTCTAGATCTACGTCTTCTTCTACCACGAGATCTGCGTAACGCCACACCTCGAAGCGAACTAAGTCCTTCGTTTCGTGAACTAGAGGGTATCCGAGCGCTGTTTCTCGCTCAATTCGATGTCTTAACCACCATCTGAGGTTGATTCGTCGACGAATTGTTAAAGCCACATCTTCAGCAGCTATGGTTGCGGAGCTATGCTCAAAATCTATACTCATATCTCCAAAGCAGTAAGGGCAGCGCTATAGATCGGGAAGGTTCTTAGCCTCAGGCTGATCGGGCAAGCAATTTACATGATAGACTTTCGGACAGGTGTCGCAACAGCAAACCTGGCCGAGTTCTTTAAAGACGAAGCAGCGATCCTCGTTTACGCTATCACTACTGCCTATGCATGTATAGTGTCTTAGTATCTAAACTCAAGATGGCATAGTAAGACTTACCCCTTATCTTCCCCTTGCTAATTCACGAGAAGTAGTGCTTTTCTCTTCACTAATAAAGGGTTTCAGCATCTTCTTTGCACATGGGTTGCCGATCACGGGTTTACTGCTTAACAGCTTGTGTCAGCCAAAGCTCGACCGTGGTATAATACAGTCCAAATCATTGCTTTCAGGACCAGCCGTACGGCGCCGCTTGGCCGAACTTCTTGAATCGTGCAAAGCTGGGTTTTCAACCACGTCGAGGTCTGTAGAAATCATTTTACTCTGTGATTTGGGAATAAAGGAAAAGGTTGAGAAAGAAGCAGACTTGTACAATTAGAGTCATGTAGTGTATATCCACTGGAAGTACCGCTTCTAGACCAACCGGTCTGCCCGCTGAGTTAGGAACATTGATTCTTCGTATTATTTATAAGTTACTAGCTTATGCACGCTGTACAACTAGGAATCGTATTACAACATGCTGCGACGCGACTGATAAACTGTCCTTACTACGAACAGACCATCATGATTATTGAGCCTTCATTCATCATTTCTTGTTATGTTCTAAAAGAATATTCTTCATGCTCTTGAATTCTGGGGATGCTCACCTGAAACAACGTCAGATGTGATCAAAAATCTTAAGCTGAGAAGGTCCAATATCTGACCACAGTAGTCTTGTTTCTAGACAATTTAAGATTTCCTGTTGATCTGATGCCTCGAAATTCTACAAGCTTGCGTTGAAGGGCCTTTCTCTATGAATGTGGCATTGCGTGATCTGGGGATGGCTAGGGTAAGATAATAACTGGAATGCTCCAAAAGGAAAGGCTTCACTGGAGTGTTGTGGCGTAGATCAGCCAAATCAAACTGCCTTCCGGTCTCCACAGTGAACCTGCCGTCTCTATTGTCGTTACCAAACCTAGTGGTTTGCTTGTAAGCGCCCGCAGGCCTGCTAGGTTCTTTAAGAGGCGATGTATTATTGGTGGCGCGAACCGTAGAGACATTGCTAGAGGAGGAGATGAAAGGATTAAGACGGCGGAGTTCATTGACGAAATCAAGAAGAACTAAGTAACAAGTATAACGTAAATAATTCGGCTGTAGTATTGGATAAAGGAGGCCGTTCATGACGCCGATAATTATAATCGGTAAGAACTTAATACTTTAGTTAGATAGATAATACTATCTATTATACTAATAGTTGTAAAGATAATATCTAATTTAAGATTTCTTTTCTCTTACTTTCTAACTAAGCGGTATAGCTAGGCTATATAATTATAGTTATATTTATCTATATACTCTCTCTTATAGTAGGGACCTACTTAGTAAGAAAAATACTTAATTTAGTAATACCTTAGAGATACTAGAATTAGAAGCTTACTATAGTATTTTAGAATATAGTACTTATAATAAGTATCTAGATAGGTATATATATAAATTAGCTACCTAATTACTACGAGGCTATATTAAAATAATTACTCTTAAGTAAAATTATATTTAATCTAATTAATAATATACTAAGTTTTTACTAAAAGTTAATACTAGCTATAATATAAATCGTAAGTATAAGGTCGGAATATATAGAAATTAAGATGTTACCCCTTTAAAGTCTTAGTGGCTTCAGTTGGAAGAAATTGTTTATTAAGAAAGTATTTTATAGGGACGATTGTAAGAATTGCCTTTGCAACTAGTCTTAATCCGGGATTTTGATCGGAGAGAAAATCGAATTGACCGAAAGTAGTTAGAAAGTGCTAATCTCTACTATTAATAAGCGAACCACGATTCTAGACTGCAGTTATGCATCTCAATATGATATTCAAGTAAGCCGGATTCTGGGAATCACTACTGCAGTATCTTAATCAGCCTCGATATCTAGTAAGTTCAAACACCATCTTCGACGCAATTGATTCAAAGTATTCCTTTGTGTCAAAGACGCTTCCGCCGGTACATAAATGCTCGGTCTCTCATCAAACTAGCCGCAACGCAGGATTGAGAACTCTAGCGGCATAATCATGTCGCTGATGGCAACGGTGGGAACAATAACTATGCTGGTGGTGGAGAAGTCAATAACAAACCTATTGGATAACCGGAGAGTGGGATGCGCCTTGCGACTTGAAACAAGAACACCTCTTTTTGTGTGTGGCATGGTGTCTGCCGGAATAGGCTTAGCCTAATATTGATGTTCCTTAGGGCGGTTCGTGCTTCCCGCCGCGATCACTTCCTATAGCTTATCCCCTCACTCCATGAAGCGTTATTACCGGACAGCCAGACTCTTAAATATATAGAATACGCGCATGCCATGGATGAATCACCCTATCATGGCAAGCTGGCATCATCGCGTAGGTTTTGACCGGGGAGCCGATGTCGGTATCGCTGGAACCACAATCTTTGCAACTCCGCCACCTCCAGATCCGCCGCAGGAGTTCCAGTTCTCGGAGTTTTTGGATTTCGAGGCATTGAACAACGATGTACAAAGACCGAGAAGCATTTCTGATAGGAAGAGTACCGATTTGCGGAGAGAAGAAAGCGTGTTACGCAGAAGTATGGATTGCATCCTAGCTGCGATCTACCAGCATTGTAGAAACGAGGAGTCTACGATAGGTGTCGACCCTGAGGACTTCATCCGTTCATCCTTGGCGCAGGTGATCGAGCGTGGCCCCCAGTTGGTGCTGAGCTCTATTGAGCCTTCATGCCACGCCGTTCTAGAAGCTATCTTTGGCATGCTGCAAGCATGTCACGGACCCTCTCTGTGGGCAAGGGCCATTGGAGACACTTCAGATACTACTTCCGAGCCGATGTCGATTGAGTTGCCATCCCCGCAAAGACCCCAATTCAATGCTATAACCGCTTACGTGTCCCCCATGTCCCTTGTTGGAGCGATCAAAGGTTCTGATGCGATATTTCAGTATAGGTCTGTCATGTTCGGTATTCTTGAATGACCTTTCAGTTCCACTTACGAAGTACGTACCAGCGATAACGATTTTGAGCCATTCTCTTCTGAACATTGGGGATCTGTTGAGCATCGATTTGAAGGCAATTCGGGCTTACAACAAACCATATCCCCAGTGCCTGCGCAACACGAACCTTCCATTCTACTGAGTCCAGCATTCGATCAAGCAAGGAGTGTAAGCGGAATAGCTCCATCGCCTACAGCATGGACAGGCCATGATTCACAAGCACCTTGCTCCTCCAATGATCAAGGTGGTGATGTCCGTCTGGTAGATGTGAGGGCCATTTCCGGGGATCTTGGAATCGAGATAACTCCGAATGATGGTCTCAGTACACCACAGCGAGACTTAGAGGGAGGCACTTCGCAGGACAGACCTCGCATAAGACCTATGAACCGACCTCGAAGAGTCGCCTCGCGTTCCACGGCGGGCCAGCTGAACCCCAGACCGCCTATTGTCTCACATCCTCTTGCAACTGGTGCCTCTGCAAACGTCGCGTTCCAAATATCGGCTCTATCTAGTATGGGTTCGAGTTTTGAGAATGATTTACCTCATCGAGCGTCGTCAGATGGCCTCGATTTGTTGTGTCGCTTACATAATGCTATCGGTAGCGGTACCGCACTGCGCCAGTTAGCTGAAGCATGTGATGTACATGATGTAGACCCCCTTGGGCTTCCGAACAATGACTTTCGAAGCGTTGTGATGTGTATCCTGCATATACGTAAGATTAGCTCCTTGCATCATATTCTGCGACGGTACCTGCTTGTCAGGTTGATCGTGATGCGAAGAGACATGGCACGAAAGGTCAGCTGCATTTGTAAGACTTGCAAAACACTAGAAAGAGGAGATCAGCAATTGAGCGGAATGCTTCAAATCGACATGGGATATGAAATCTCCACAAGAGTCATATCTGTACGCTTCGATACAGATAACAACACAGTCGCGAAGAGGGGAGCGCCGCGTTGTCTGGCTTTGGACGAGCTACTCCGCGATGCCTACGATGATCAACATATTACGAGATTACGGAACCGAATTGTCGAATCAATGCATCTTGGTCTTCCTTGGTGCAGATTAGCGGAGAGGTTTGGTATTGGTATCCTCGCACTGATACCGACTGACACCGACCTTGATATTTCTTCCTCGAAGTAAGTTCAGGTACGTATTGTCGCAAGTTGAGTAAGATGCTAATAAACAGCAGGGTCGAGAAGGATTACAATGCTGAGAAGTTTACAATATTCCTTAATACGCTTGAGAAAAACCGCGGAGTTGTCTTAAAGAAAGCGGCACTAGCTCTGAAGCCTCTATATGCTAGATTTCTCGGTGCTAACACTGCTCGAAGGACATGGAAATTCGAAAGTAGCGAGATGGTTTTTCCGGAAGAGGACGGCAATATCGATAACATCCTATCGGAGATGTGTCAAATGAACCATGAGTGAAGATGAAATGTATGGACGATGACGGGTTATGACAGGAGGTTTCCGTAGTCATTAATCTCGAGCTTCATCTTTGGATCATCGCTATTTTTATATGTGTAATCCCTGTATAATTTAACCAAAAATTGTATGACCAGCGAATTTATTGGGTACCCTGTTATAGCTCATGAAGCGCCGGTTTCCAAAGTCTATTCATTCACTTGTGGGTCTGTATAAACTCATAGATGATCAGCTGGGCCTTGACTAGGCTATCAAATATAACTAGCCCTTCATACTTATTTCTCCGACATACTTCGCTGGCTTCTTTCTATTAAATCATATCGGATAAGTCACTGCCTCACTTGTTTAAAATTTTTAGTCGACCTTTTTTTTGCAGCTCCGTGAAGCATATTCGAGCCTAAGAGTAATTGCGTAGTCGCTCTCACCTTCGTCAAGACGCCGTGCGCTACCACTAAAAACTTTGGGTGAATACTATGTCGCAAACGCAGTATTTTCGCCTTAGGAATTT
>Ga0160429_1002317_pt1 | contig 10136 bp, 5 predicted proteins | sample SolpanmetagenomR_FD_108199 | JGI IMG/M metagenome (GOLD analysis project Ga0160429, IMG submission 108199) | Solar panel surface microbial communities from Lawrence Berkeley National Laboratory, California, USA - R | ecosystem: Engineered > Built environment > Solar panel > Unclassified ... | reverse complement strand
TCCTTCTTCAGCAGTTGAATCCCACGGCACACCCCCTGCTTATGTCTGGTCAAAACAATTCACACACCTTCAACGGATATTGTGAGTCTAAACATCCAAAAGCACACGCTTGCACCAACCTCATACTCCCGGCAAAGAATTACTTAGGTATCGTTTGCTGAAACCTAGAAAGCATTCTCTACCATCCCTGCTTCAGTTGCACAACAGCAACATTCCATGTTAGCGCAACAACAACTCTATCCAGAAACACAAAATCCGTATCTGCAATCGTACGGTCCCATTGTTCAACAGTTACCATTTCACATATTTCGGGGCAACAACAACCAACAGCCCTTTACACAACCTCAAATTATCAACTGCTATCCACAACGGGGCGCTCCAGGCAATACTGTCACAGTCGAACTCCGATCACAGCGCGATCTCTTTGCACCCCCAAAGGTCTACTTTTCGCTCTTTTTCGGCACAAAGCGTTGCTCTGCAAGCTTGACCAGAATGGATTGCGCGGAGCCCTTTTCGTTTCGTTACAACGTATCTGGTGCAATTCCTCAGCTGGACACCATGGCATGGCTTGAAGAGGTGCCTTTATATCTCAGCATGGACGGTGCAGACAACCAGAATTACGGCATGCTTGGCTGTGGTAATTTCACATTCGATGCGCCTTTCGAGACACCCATCTACGATTCCACACCAAGCTACTCACGTAAGAGGCGATCCTCAGTGGACGAAACTGATCCGTTTACCTCGCCGACCAAGCGTCCCTTCGTCCGTCAATTACCCGACAAAGAGACATGTGTCCCGCGCCTCCTTAGTTCGTTTAGCCAGAACGATTGGAAGAGTGACGGACTTGTTCCTCGGGGCTTCAACGGCCCTCCCCCAAGCTTCCAACTTGCCGATATAGCACCCCGCAGCTCAAGTCTGGACGATCAGGTCCTCTCACCTCGGACTGCGAACTACACACCGGAACACGTTGGCAGCATCTTCGATGACAAGTTCTCGACCGGACTCGGCATAATGGCTCCCACTTACTCCACACCGACACCTAACCGTGTTAGCTTGGTTGAAGACTTGGGTAACCCTCAACTCCTCCGTACATCGACAATTCAGTCCACCGGAACTGGATTGTCTGGCAGTCCACCAGGTCTCAGCTCCTATGGTATTTCTTCTAACAAGGCTACACTGAAGATGGATGGCAACCTTGACGCCATGGCGGAAAACTGGACCGATGAAGAATGTCTTGCAAAGCGTCGGATTGTCCAGTTCGACCGCAGGCAATCCGGCAGCATTATCCATGCGACATTCGCACCTGTGATGCCCGAGACACGTTCGCCGAACAGCATATGCGTAAGCTGTATCTGGTGGGAGGAGAAGAGCGAAGCCTATGTTACTAGTGTGGATACCATTCATCTTCTAGAGTCGCTTGTCGGCAGTCGGTTCTGCGTTGAGGAAAAGAACCGCATCCGTCGCAATCTTGAAGGATTTCGCCCCCTCACAGTGTCAAAGGCCAGGTCTGAAAGCGACTCTTTCTTCAAGACTATTATGGCTTTCCCGAACCCGAAACCACGCAACATCGAGAAAGATGTCAAGGTGTTCCCGTGGAAGATTCTTTCACCAGCCTTGAAGAAGATCATAGGCAAATACGTATGTTATCTTTGTGCTTGCTCCGCATATCATACTAACCATTGCACAGTCAGCAGCTTATGCATCACCAGTCCCATCGGCCCCCTCAATGACTCATCAGGCCTCGTCTGCAAGCTTCATGAGCAGTGTCGACATGCAGAATCACTCCCGTGTCATGTCACCGATGCCTTTCGACACGATGGCGCCGAGTAACTTTTCATCGTTCGACCATACTGCCTTCCCAGGGACTACACTGTCGCCAAGGCTACTTTCACTCAGACCGCATGCTCCCATGAGATCAAGCTCAGCAGGACGTGTGACTGATCAACCCTCACACCACTACCAGCAAGAGTGGCGTCGCAGGCAGTCCAGCGACGGCCAAATTTCACAGTTCCAGCTTCCCACGAACTGTGACTTCAACACATACTTGGACCAGAGCAACGACATGAGTGTGCTATCGTCCATCCCTCCCTCAACCTTCCCAGGATGGTGTGGCGACGCCTTTGGCCGCCATCAAATGTTCCCTCAGCTAGACCAGATCACGCAACCTTGATAAGGCTCCGCCTTGCGTCGCACATCATCCCTCGTTTCCAAGCAAGATGGCTTTCTGCGAAAGCCTGGCTTCCGTTCATTCCACAAGTACTGCACCAATTTCTTCATTCATTCTCACTGGCATTCTTTGTCCTTCTCCATTATACCCCACGCAAGGAGATTTCACCTGCATCTGCATATGCATTACAATTGGCGTTTCACACCGCCGCCATCTTGGCGCTTCATCACAATTTTCGGGCTTATACACCTCGTCGTTTTATTCTGTGGGTGTTTGGGGAGTTCTGGTCGGAGGGGGGAAGGACTCCTGGCGTGCATTCGCATCGTTTGTTCTCATACGACTTCCCTCATCTTTCCTTTTTAATGTTCTCTTTCAAAAAGTGTACGAGTAAACATGTACACTACAGACATTTGTTGTAGCGATCTAGCAAAGAAGATAAACATTAACATTAGACATCTAGAGCTGAATTCAGAAAACGCTGAGCGTTTCATTATTCTCTGACATGACTTTGGTCCCTGGTACTTGCGATGTTGAAGAGCGCTTTGGAGTGATGCAAGGGAAGCCCGAAGCCTGCATGTTAGGTTGGTTGTCCTAAAGAAGAGCGTTTGCACCAACTGCAAACATCTCCGGCATCGGGTCTAGCGTTAATGACAGGCGTTAGCTTCTGACTTCAGGGCTCGAAAGTCGTTCTACCTCCTGTCCTCCAACCTGGAAAAGCGTCCTCCATCGTTCCAACACCATCAAGTGCACTTTTCATCATCTCCAAACGCAATCGCTGACGGACCGATTACTATTTTCAAGCTTGAAAGAAAAGAATCTCCATCGCTTTATCTCTTGGCTGAGTATGCTATACTAGGCGCCAGTGCCTTAAGCACGTTTTACTAAGTAAAGAGTGGAAAACCTCGCATCACTTTGTCGTCATCGGGGGCTCAGAGACGAGCTATTTGCCAAAACAGTCAAGAGTATTATTGCAACGTCGCCTGTGGTTATATCCTCCCGGACGTACCACTTGGATGCAAACAAGGGAAAGTATACAAAACGGATTCCTCTTTACCTGTGTCCAACGGGTTGCAACCGCTTCTACGTTCTTTCCAGTCATTGCGTGCTTTCGCACCAAAGATCATACCCGTGGGGTTTTCATGCTTACGCGTCCTGACCCTTCAACATCAATCAACCCCATGACCATACTTGGCGTGGTGACGAAGTTTTTCTTTTCCTTAGCCCATTGTTCTTCTTACCCTTATGTCTAGTGTGAACATCCGCGCCAGATGTAGCGAGAAGGGATGTACGACTGCCGCACCGCACAGATGACTCTTATCAATACCTCTCCGCCGACAGTTCGCGGCGCTCTCTTCTGATAGACCTTTGGATAACCTCGACCTCGACCTCTCTGTCGGCTTTGACATCGAGCGATTCCTAGGCGAGCCTGCTATCCCATATGGACACGGTCAAGGCATTACACCTTCGATTAATACTGGGCTCGACAGACTACACGTGGATCGAAACGCAGCAATGATTGAACAAAAAGAGGGCGAGAATTTGGCGCTAGATGCATTGCATCGGAAGCATCAAGATTGATCGTCAAGGGTATCTCATGATATATACATCATCATCGTCGCTTCACGACGAACACCGGCCACGCTACCGCTTCGGAGACGCAGAGCCCCAGACGTTCGGTTCAGGCTCGAAGGAGTTCTTCTGGTCGCTCTCGGCGTCCTTCGAGTAGTCCCGCTCCTGCCACTGGCTCCCTTCGTCAGTCTCTTCGGAGGGACCGGGCGTTTCATCCTCGTCATCGCCGACGGCAAACTCGCTGTCGAGAGTGTGCTGTGATTTTGGATCCGCCTCTGACTGCTTGCCAGGTTCGTATCCGTCCTTGATCTCTTCCGATTGCTCGCCGTCTGGGTAGGCGCGCCTGCAGTTCTAGCGTTAGTGCTTTGCCGTTATCGACTTCAACAAGCCACACAAAAACGTACACGAATATCTGCGGAGGAGAGTTATTGTTCCACTCCGCGCCTCCCTCCTTCCGAGCTCTTACACGTTGAATCTCTTCGGCTTGCTCATCCTCCACGACTAGATCGACCAATTGACTGTCATCCGACTTTGAGGAATCGTGCGACTTCGACCGGTGTGGTATGAGTCTACTCAGAAAGCCATGGCCCTCGTCCGACTTTGCATGATCGTCGCCGTTACTTGAGCTATCCCGATGCTTGCCCTTATCATGTGAGTCTTGGATCTCCTTGATTCTGCTTTGCCGCCTTTTCCGGTTCTCCTTTGTCGGTTGCAGTAGGTTGCGGTTTGTGGAGGCTGTTATGATATCCGGTTCGTTGTACAAGCGGTCTTCACGGCTCGCATGATGTGCTGTAATCACAGGATACTGCTCCGATTTAGCAAACTTGCACGATGTGAACACTGGCATGCATACATTAAAGTCTCCGAACTCGAGCTCTCTTGCATGCTCATACATCTGTTCGTCGTCCGAGTCGAGCTTCGCATCTTCTGCAGGCTCCTCAGTTGCACCATAGCGTTTCGGCTGTTTTCCGCGGCTTCGACTGCTTCCTGAACTTCCGCGACTGCGGTCCGGACTTGGTGAATCTCCTAGGAGAGGCGTCTTCCCGTCGGCCCCTGGCTTAGGAATCCAGTATTTGCCCTTGCCTCTGGAGTATCGCATACCCTCCATCATTCTCGCATCGCGCTGACTTGAATCTTCATGCGCCAATGTGTTATCTCCGGCGTCAAAATTACGATATTCGTACTTTGCCCCTGCAAAGGTTTCTTTCGCATCCTCTATCAGATCTCGTGAGCCAAAAGCATCCCGAAGCGCATACTTCACAGGCATTCGTGCTGCCGATATGGTAATATCGGCATAATCATGCCATGAAAATGCATACCAATGCAAAATGGCGAACAATGGCATTTCGAAGCAGATGAGGCAGTCCTGGATTGCAGCTGCAAGGTTGTCCGGGGTGTAACCGCCTCCTGCATCAGGTATTGCCCCAAGCCATACAAGAATGGACAGGAAGAGACCCTGCCAGTACGATGCGAAGATGATACCTTTGATGCAAATGAATTTCGGCATGGGTCGAAATGGCTGGAGATCAATTGACATGCAAACCCAGAACATGGCGAGAGCGTAAAGGCATATCGTAATACTGATATTGTAGATCAGACCGCTCCAAAGATAACCAGATGAGAGCCCTATGTATCCTTGTTGGTATGTATTGGTTGCTTTCATGGCAATTGTAGCAATTGCCAGCATTGGTTTAAGCCACGCATACTGAAGTATCCCCCTTTTGATCAGAAGAAATGTGTGAGGATCAGAGATGTCCACCTTTGGGAAGACGTGGCTCAGCGGCCAAGGGTGAGAGATTGGTGGTCGCCCGTGCATCATGATGATGAGAGAGCGCTCCCCGCCGATGAAGTTGATGAGGAGTTGAAAGAACGCGTAGATGGTAAAGGCCTGATTAAGCTCTAGTCAGCATTGCCCGAGCGACTGGAAGCTCGATATCCGTACCTCATACACATCGAGGAGTGGTTCAATCCAGAATGCCGCTCTGAGCGATATGAGACTGGCCCATGAAGCTGCACAATATATTGGTACCCTTTATTATGTATAAGCTATAGCCCTCGGTATTCGCAGTGCCTCTTACATCACTAAGATCCTGATCACGTAGCGCTGCAGAAGTGGCTTTCTATAGTTCTTCCTAAATTGTCATCAGGCTATGGCCAACTCCAAAGAACTCACGAGCTTACGTTTGCAACCAGACCGAGCTAGGGAGGACAACAATCAGCACTAATGCAACAGAGTAAGAGAGATACAGCCGCCCACTGACAAGAAGGTGAGAACTGTGGCGGCCAGTGCTGAAACACCAGCAAGAATGATAACGATCCGTCCCAAGCGTGTGCCCGTTCCGCCGCTTTCGTTGTGTTCTCCCGTGGTGGTAAGCAAGTCCATTTGGGCGGAGAGATGTCTCGCGAACGGCTGTGTATTCCAGGCAGCCATGATGCAATGCTGCTTGCACACAAGAGCACCAAGGGCGTATTCAGTTGGATGGACGAGCTAGACTACACGTCGTCACGCGTTTCAATCGAAAGACAGCCCGTCCAAGCAGCAACGCTGGAGCCTTGTATGATCGAACGGAGACGAGTCAAAGAGGCGGGCGACAGTGACGAACGAAGCGCAACCCTGCAAGGAAAACCGCCGCGAGGGGTCAATTGAATAAGCGCTAGGGCAAGCGCGCCATCACATGGAAACTCCGGGGAAGGGACCTAGACGCGCAAGCATTCGTTCGTTCATGCGAGGTCTCTCGCCGATCAAATCCATACTCTCGGATGAGTGCTTCACGACGCATTGCATCGCGCGCCAAAGGACTGTGATGATCCCTGCGCACAATGCTTCACATGCTGGTGTGAGACGCTAGGCGTGACTGACATTCACAATGGCGAGTTCTGGGTTGACAGCGTTGTCTCTCAGCCATGCGGGATCATTCAACTGGTAAGATGCCTTGTTGGAGACTTGGGCGGAACAGACGAAGCTTATAACCCTCGCAGGATCTTCCTCGTGGAGATAATGGTTACCGGGATATTGTAAGACTCGAAACCAGGCGATTTTGCGTTCGGTATTGACATGAACAGGGGCCTCTTCTTCCTCTTCTACTTCAATCGCCTCTTTGCAACCATGGTTTCTTACGCAGTCCGTCTGTATACGTGGTACGCATACCGTATATACATCGACATCGAGGCCCTACAAATCTCGCTACTCGGTGGTCGAATCTTCTTCAAAGGCATTCGCTACCATGGTGATAACCTGACTGTCGTCATACACGGCGGGTTCATCACGTGGCGGTACTGGTTGAGGAAGGTGAAAGAGACGGCAGCGTTCGATCACCGAGTCGAGGGCGATAATTCTGACGGCATACCCTTGCAAAAACAAGAATCTCCAAGCAGTGAGCGGACCAAGCAAAGCAATCTCAATAACTCTGGCAAGAAACACCGTTCCAGTCCAAAGCAACTTCCGTGCCGCATTGCCGTAGAGATATCCGGATTCGAGGCGTTTCTCTACAATAACGGTCTCGCATATGAGAATATTGTCAATGGTATCAAGAAGAAGGGCCCTAATCCAACCGGAGATGCGCAAACATCTTTTGCCCAAGACGTAGAGAAGACCGGTTTTCCCGAGGCAAATCCAGACGATATGTCCGAAGGTATGACTCCACCAGAGGGCTTATCACCTGGGCATTCTGAAAAGGAAGCTAGAGATGTGCCATCGGCACAAGGCAAAGAAGCGCGCAACATGGAAAACATGAGCACAAATGCATCTGGCTATATTGCCAGCCAAACAGGTGCTGCATTCGAGAAGACTACTTCCGGTGACAGAGTGACAGCTTCCGAGTTTCCGTCATTTCTGCGTATCCTTCCCGTTCATATCAAATGTAATACTGGGGGAGTTGTGCTTGGGAATGAACATACTAAAAGCGTCATCACCGTCAAGTTTGATTCAGCAGAGGGTGAAATCGATGCTGACCGGTCGGGCCCTCTCGATATCTTCAAACTCTTGACTAGTTTCGATATTTCACACCCGTTAATCCATCTGCGTCCCAACACCGATTTCAAAGGGGCTCAGCTCTCCGAGGCCGCTGCTCTCAAAACGCCGTTACCTTCTGGTGACCTCGATACTTTCAATCCACAGGAAGCAAGCGCAGGAGGGCTGTCACAAAGGCTACGTCATGTCGTTAATCGCTATGGAGTAGGCTCTCTAGCCGGCCTTACCCTCCGACGACGAGCGTCTCAGGGCTCAATTGCCAAAAGGCCTGGAAATTCAATTGCACACAACTACCTACCTGCAAATCAGTCTGATCTGCCTGGTCAGGGTAAATGGCTCGGACTGTCAAGGTACCTCAAAGAAAATCAGCAAGATGAGCACGATGAATGGAACGCCGTGGAGTACGCGAAATCCTCCACCCTTGCCGATATTTCAAGCCTGCGTCTCGGCTTCAACATGGATATGCCTGGCACAGTACCTTCTTCGGCCTTTGCAACTAATGCTGAATATACACCAAGTCTACAGGACATCAATGGCAGTGTACCGCCGGAATATAGCCTAGACCTTGTCGTTCGCGGCGGCCAAATAACCTATGGTCCGTGGGCTGATCGTCATCGGATCATTCTGCAGCAAATCTTCTTCCCTACTCCCTACACAGATGCCATGCCGACGGAGCCCCTAAAAACTGGTGAAACAAGGATTGCGACAGTCTTCAACCTGAATTTGGCTATCGAGGGAGACACGACTTTACGTATTCCCTTTCGTGAAAGCTCGAAAGATTGGAGATGGACGGGACGTGCGCCTGCCTCAGGGACCTTCCAGCAGAATTCCACAGCGCAAGACAAACGTCATGGTAAACATAAGAAACGATCGTTCAAAATTAGGTCCCGAGCCCATGCTGGTCAACCTTCCGACATTAGACCGTTTGGCTGGTTCGACATTACTATCAATCCCAACTCATCGGTGAAATACGTCATGGCGATGGTAGCTGGGCACAAGGGATTCAGGAATAACCTTACAGTGGACGTTACCAGTATGGTTGTTTCCTCTAGTCTCAACCACGGTCTGTTACTTCGATCTGAGAAGGTTGAGTTGCGGGGTGATCTCTCTAATCCTCTAGCCTGGAATGGCCTGCGATCGTGGCCGTTTGATATCGCCATCACTAAGCTTGAGTGCTTCTTGTTACGGGATCACACATTTATGATAGTCGATCTGATAGCAGACTGGGGTGCGGGCCCGCCGCCGGAATTTTTCACTTTCGCTCCCTTTCGATATCTTTTAGGCATACGCCTACACGAGATTCAACTCTACCTAAACACCAACGACGCGAATATCGTGAACAACCCTGATGATCTGGACGACAACAACTTTGTCATCCTCCAATCACGCGAAATCAGTGCTGATCTGGTAATACCACTTGACCGCTTCAGACCATCGCAAAGCGAGATTACTTTCGACGTCATTGCCACGGATCTGGCCCTTCGTCTTTGCATGCCGCCTATCAATACAGTCAATGTTTTGTTGGCCGAAAAGGAAATTGCACGACTTGATAGTGTAGTTCTGCGAGGTGTCTACTCAGCATGTAGCGAAGTCGCTCCAGGCTTGACAGAAACGCTCAACATGGACATCGTTGGTGACAATTTGACCCTTGACCTCTACGGATTTGTCGCGCGTCAGTTGATCAGAATTAAGGAAAACTATTTTGGAGATGACATCCATTTCAGGACCATGGAGGAATACCGAGAGTCGTTCGCAAAAGGGAACACCGCCAATATCCAGCCACCTGCAAAGGCTAACGACCTTGACGTAATACTCAACATAAAGGCACGGAATGTGAACATAATTTTGCCAGCTGAATTATACAGTGCCGATGAGCATGTCAAGGCGCACTTAGAGGTGGCAGACGTTGATCTTAGGGTCACCAACTATTACCTGGAAATGATGGTCAACGCAAGCCCTCTGGAACTGGACTACACATGGAAAGTCGAAAACGGCTCGGAATACCGAACATCTAGTCCACAGCTAGTGTTGGATGGTGCTAAAGTATTTGGTCATCGTCTTTTCGGTCTTCCTCCTGCAGAACCACCTTACGTCGACGATTGGGAGATTGATGCGGGATCTTTATTGGGAGAATGTTCTTCAGACTTCCTCAGGATCATGATGCAAGCATCTCAAGCGATTGCTATGACCATCAGTGATGATGAGAACGCTATGTCAGTTCCACCAACCGTTGTATGGCACCAAGCAACATTTGTTCAGTTCAAGTGCCCCCTCGTCCGCTTGGGTTGTCTGGTGGAGCAAGCAGCCTTCCTGGTAAGCATCGAAGGTGTCCAAGGCACTTTTAGTGACTGGGCTGGTCAACTATTTTCACAAAGGCTGAAGATGTCGGTGCCAAAATTGTCATTGATATGCTGCGACCAAAATTCCGCC
>Ga0160429_1002316_pt1 | contig 10137 bp, 9 predicted proteins | sample SolpanmetagenomR_FD_108199 | JGI IMG/M metagenome (GOLD analysis project Ga0160429, IMG submission 108199) | Solar panel surface microbial communities from Lawrence Berkeley National Laboratory, California, USA - R | ecosystem: Engineered > Built environment > Solar panel > Unclassified ... | reverse complement strand
TTCCGTGCATCTACTTCTATACAGGATACTTATGCCATCATGCCTCCCACAGCAGCATCAACTAGCCTCCGTCCCCTCTGCCCACCCAGATACATTCCACCCTCAGGATCATCCTCCGCCAGCTCCACAGCTGTTTCATAACCTCGCACAACCATCTCCTCGTCCACTCTCTGCCCACTCTCCACCAGCGCCTGTATCACACCCACCACCCTTGCAATCTCCCTCCTCGTCTCTGTCGCAATAGGATCGTTCTGACTAGAGTAGATGCTCTGACTGACGCTCTCTTCCATCCTTGTGATACTCACATCCTTCCCCTCGTTCGGCGGGTCCACATGCTTCGCAATCCAGATGTACCCATTGACTCCCAAGATCACGTCGATATCCCCTCCATTGTGGCTCGTTGTGAGCGTGAAGACCTGCCGCCTTGACCTCGCAACGCCACCTTTCCGTCCCGTACCTCCTCCTGCACCAGACACCGACAAGAAGAACCCATTCCGCAGCTTCCCGTACTTCAAGCTTCGGGTATGAAGAGAAGCACTGCCATCAGAATACAGATTCTGCACCTCCGCTACCAGCAGCTCGCCTTCCGTGAAGAATGTCCGTATGTTCAGCTCATCGACCGCCGTTCTCTTTCGAAGTATACCTCCTGGTAGATTGATGGCGGAGAGTGGGAGGGAAGCGAGCAGAGGCGCCGAGAGATCAACGCGCCATCTTCGCGCTTGCACTTCGACTATACGGCCGACTATCAAGTCGCCGATCTCGGGCGTATAGCGGGCGCGTATAGGAGCGATGGACAGCAGCTTGTTCGTTTTGAGGATGTGGCCGCTTAGGGTAGAAATGATAGTGCTGGTGGAGGCTGGGTTGAAGGTGCCGTGGCCTCGCATCCATTGTGGGTCGTCTGTGACAATCTCGCCCGGGGTGACGATGTTCTTGCGGGAAAGTCGCGGACGTTTCGTTGCTCGTGCGGTGGCTTCCATGTCCACATCCCCCTCGGAGTCAAATTCGTCGTCATCGTCGTCGTAGGTTTGTGGGTAGCTGGGCGCTGCTGGCGCTGGGGGTAGGATGGAGATGGGCATTGCGATCAGAAAGCAGCAGCGAACTCTGTGCAATGAGTACTTCAGGTACGCCTACCCAACATACAGTCACCTGTTCCAGTGTAAGGACACAGGTATAGAGGGTCTGGGGGAGAGACCGATTCAGTAGTCATTGCAACATGACTCGTAATTGTGAGATCTTCGCCACTCATCGCACTTCCAACCTCTCCTGCGGCATACAGGCAGCTGTTATGCAACAATCTACGAGATCATGAGACAACTTCATGCGCTATAAGAGGAGGTGCTCACAATGCGATAGATGCGCGTGTTTCGATGTGCACAGCCTTGAGTATCACATGGCGCGCATGGCTGCTTGCACAGCGTATGGCCTCAAGCCATAGATCTGGTGCTCGTCGCGTTCCCCATCATCCCCTTCATTTTGTGGCCTCATCTTGCTTTTCTCTCGCGTTGCATGCAATCACTCTCGTCAATATCCATCGCATCTTTTTTCCGACGTCTTGCAAAATGAGGTAAGGCTACTGGTGTTCCACCATCCCATTCATATCCAGACGTTAGTACGAGTGTGTCTTCTTTCATTGTTCCTCATTGTTCCACACTATCGCTATGATCCTCTTCCTGACGATCATATCTGGCTCCTTGAAGCCACACGACAAGGGTCGATTCAAGGGTCAATATTATGTTCCAGCCTTGAGGCATACCCACGGCAAAAGGCTTCTCTCTACGAAATAATCTCCTACGTATGGGGTAAACAATATGCAATGCGGTTTATCGTTGTCGACAACAGACCCTTCCGTTCACGCCGCACCTGACAGAAGGCATTGCCATGGTATGCACTTCGGACAGTGTCGGGGTCATGCAAAGAGGACAGGGAAATTATGGCATCAGGTTATGGATCGATGCGATTTGTATCGGCCGGCCGAATAACGCAGAACGGAGTGGACACGTTCAAGCAATGTTCGACGAATTCGCCATTCTGTCGGCGTCCTTCATACCTGGCGAATCTACACGTATGGAATACCTGAACTACCCCACAGCGCCGGTCGCGAGATATATCCGTACTTTGTTGCATATTCGGCACAGCCACTCATTCTTCATAACGAAGGTATGTCAACTCGACTTATCGCACTACGGTATGGAAGAGGCGATAAGCTTATTGTTCCCCTTGGCCCTCGACATTGCTCGACTCTGCGTCATGTTGTTGGGAACGACCACTACCATTTCATGGGTCACACATACACTGTTTACTTTCAAAGAAGGAAGGTGCATGACACGTTTGACACCAAGCCAACTTGCGACGAGTTTCCCAAAGGATGGCATTTAGCAATCATTATCAGGCTGATCGTGGTATATTGCTGCATACTGACACTCCAAGATACACCAAGATACCAATACTCATCAGCTGCTTCGCCTCGAGCAACCTTCTTAGAGGCTCTCTTATGCCTTCATTGGTTCCTCGGCCACATAATGCAAGTATGAACCCAGCAGCTTGATACCTTCAATATAGTTTCTCCGATCCAGCTTCTCATTGATACTATGCGCCGCATCCGTCGAGCTCCCCATGGGCAGCAACAAAACATTCTTTCCCGTGGCCTGCTCAAACGTCAAAGTAACAGGGATACTACCACCCTCTCTCGTCAAATCTGGCTTCACGCCCCAAACATGCTCGACCGCCTTTGCCGCGGCCGTAAAGTTCCAGTGATCGGGTGAAGCGACCCACCACTTACCGCCGTGCTGGAGACTGCACTTGCACGTGTTCTTCGAGTTGAGCGACTTGAACACCTTGTCCACGTGGGCGTACACGAGCTTGTTCACTGCTTCGATCTCCATGTCTGGCACAATGCGGATGCTGAACTTGCCAATGACTTTGGCGGGGATGACGGTCTTGGCGCCGGGCGCAGAGAAGGCGCCTTCGACGCCGTGGAGGGAGAGGGAGGGGTAGCGCCAGCGGGCCATGAGAGTGGGCTCTTTGTCATTGTAGATGGATGTCTTGCTGCCAAGGGATTCATAGAGATTATCCATGGTGAAGGCTATGTCGCCATATAGGCTCTTTTCCTTGTCAGTGAGGGGTGCCACGAGGTCGTCAAGGCCGGGAATGAGGATCTTGCCATTCACGTCCACGAGGCTGGACATCACTTTCATGAGATCGGTCATGGGCTCATGGGCAGTGCCGCCGAAGACGCCGGAGTGCAGGTCCTGTCCTGGTCCGGAAATCTCGAGTGAGTAGTAGTTGCAGCCTCGTAGTCCATAGGTCAAGCATGGCTTCTCCGTTCCTAGCCAGTAATTGTCCGATATGCATACCGCGTCCGCATCCTTGAAGTACTTCTTTGCTTCCGCGTTAATAAAGTCATCCAAACCTTCTGAGCCGTACTCTTCCATCCCTTCGAAACACATGAGCAGATTGACGGGGAAGTCAATGCCGGCCTTCTGGTGCGCCTCGATTGCGTTCAGCCAGCCTAGTACTGGGCCTTTGTCGTCTGTGCTGCCACGACCGTACATACGACCCTTGTCATCCACGCTGAGCTTGAACGGCTCCGTCGCCCAACCATCTTCCTTCAGCGCTGGCTGTACATCATAATGCCCGTAGACCAGTATCGTCCGCTTGTTCTTGTCACTGCCATACCTCGCGACTACAACAGGTGGCAGATCTAAATGCTCCTTATGCGGCTGTTTGCCCAGCTCACGAAGCTCTACGTCCGCTCCGAGGTTCTTTAACTCTTCGGCGAGGAACTTGCCCATGCGGACGACTTCCGGGCGGCGCTCATCCTCGGCGGAAACGGAGGGGATGGCTACAGCCTTGCTGAGGCGATCAATGAATTGTTCCGAGAGCGTGTCTACTTGCTTGAAGTAGGAGTCAAGTTGGGGAGCCATGCCTCTTGGCTTGTGGATGTAAGGCCAAGGTTCGGTAGTATAGCTTCGTGGATGGGTCGATGCTCGAGTCGCTGATCCTTTGCTCGACGAAAGATAGAAACCGGGTCGGAGGAGAGGTTTTCTATATAACGGCTCGAGTAGTCTGTGCGAGAGGCATTTTGACAGCCGCAACATATATACGAGGCTTCCAAGCAAGCTATCCAGTGGGGTTGGTGGAGATAACAACTCGCCCAGTCTGTTCGCGATCTAATCTTATCTACTGACCTTCACGTTTCCCTAGGTATGGAACGCGCAGTCCAGAGCGCTAGATAGCTCATGGATACTGTCCAAGTGGTCGCTTACAATGCTCTTGGTTAGATGTCTGGAAGGATGGCGTAGATACTCCGTGCTCGGCCAAAAAGGCAAAGTCCGTTATGTCGCGACTGTTTGAGGTGGAGGAAAAAGGATAACTATCACTGAAACTCTACGAGGCTTCGTGGAACCAGCACTAACATCTCCATCTACTAGACTCGCTCCTATGTGGAAGAGTCCAGGGTTCAAAGGGTAGCGACTGGCGTGTAACATACCCTCATAATATGGCCTCTGCTATGGAACGAATACTACCGATTCAGCAAGCAAGTTTGATAAGCACGGACTGCGAGACCTGCTATTGTTCTATCTGGAAGCGTGCAAATTCCAGCAACGCGCCGAATAGGCCTTACATGTGGTAAGTGACCCACCCACAACCCCGCCCTGCTATATATGAAGCCAAGATCTTACCTGCTTCTGTCATCTCAAATGGTCTGATCCTTCTCCTTCATCAATGTCTGGCTTGTTTATGATAGTCGCTGCTGTTATGATTCACTTGAAAGGAATGGACCACTGCACGCCGAGATGGCAATGGCGTAAATTTGTGTAGACAGTATCTGTCAGGCTTTGGACAACAACGCGGACGATTGCCATCAGGAAGTGCCTTATGTTTGCTTGTAAGAGGCCGATGGTCTTGATCAGGTGTGAACCGGACCCCGAGGCTGGCAATGCGCAACTTCTGCGAAGCCTCCCTCAGTGCGGCGGGCATGGCGAAGAAGCCAGGGCAAGGTGCATGATGAAGTAGTTCCAGAATTTGGCCTGATGTCAAGGGCAGAAGTTGAGCCGCTTGATCCTCTTGCTTGAAATATATGTTGAGACCTAAGACACTTATACATGGAACGGGTGAAAGATCGCTCACGGCCATCGTGGGCGAAGGAGAAGGGTCTAGGCGATGCGCCTAGCGTACCTACCTGGCGGTGGGTGGTGAGCGGAGCGGAGCGGAAGTCTTAGCGCGGCTTCAGCCGCTCCCACAAGCGAGCCACAACTGCGAACCTTCGCCAAATTCTGAAGACAGCGACAACCACTCAGCGACAACTTACCGACAACACGCCCTTTACACTGTCAAGGTACGATACCGTCTCAAATGAAGTCTTCCGACTGCATTACATGTGTGCACGCAGTGCGCAGAAGCTTTCACCCCATCCCAATCCAACCCGCGACAACCTCACCACATATAATTTGCTACTGTCACACCTATGAAATACACGTCTGCCCGCGCGGATACTCGAACTACGAAGCTGATCTGCCTTCTCGCAGATGGGCGCCCTCAAATACGTCGAAGAACTCCAGAAGAAGAAGCAGAGCGATGTGTGAGTTGAGATCCCGCGCAATCACCTCGCTGGGACTTCAGTCCACGCAGAATGAGGTTGAACGCTCAATTTCGGGGCTTCGTGCTGACAATGTTCCAGGCTCCGCTTCCTTCTGCGCGTGCGTTGCTGGTTAGCCATCCCCACATGCCAGAGTCAGCTTCACGGCTGTCACTCTCGGCCGTTGATGTAGCTCGTTGAACATTTGCTGAGAGAGCATCAACAGGGAACTCCGCCAGCTCAAGGTCATCCACCGTGCTAGCAGGCCTTCCCGCCCTGACGTACGCCTTCCACATATACTACCGTCTGGTCTGTTGCTCACAATTTTTCACAGAAAGCCCGCCGTCTTGGCTACAAGGCCAAACAGGGCTACGTTGTGTACCGTGTCCGCGTGCGCCGTGGTGGCAGGAAGCGACCAGCTCCTAAGGGCGCGACCTACGGCAAGCCCACCAACCAGGGAATCAACCGTCCGTATGATCTTGTCCGAACATCTTGTCCCAATACTGACACTCTACGCAGAGCTGAAATACCAGCGATCCTTGAGGTCCACTGCTGAGGAGCGCGTCGGCCGTCGTTGCGCTAACTTGCGCGTCCTAAACTCCTACTGGATCAACCAGGACTCAACCTACAGTCAGTATCCCTGTTCTTTGCGGAGTATTACTCGAGCTAACGTATGACAGAGTACTACGAAGTCATCCTCGTCGACCCCATGCATGCTGCTATCCGCAAGGATCCCCGCATAAACTGGATTGTCAACCCAGTCCATAAGCACCGCGAGTCCCGCGGTCTCACCGCCACGGGCAAGAAGTCTCGTGGTCTCGGCAAAGGTCACGGCTACAATCACACAACGGCGGGTCGCAGGAAGACGTGGAAGAGGCACAACACCCTCTCCCTGTGGCGCTACAGGTAGATGGGTTGATCATGCTGGCATGTGGACGGCGATCATGGAGCGGTTTATGCACTTGGTTTGGGTTCATACTCCTCAGCTCTCCTTTCAAAAAGCGAGCAATCTCCTGCTAGATCAATTTGCATCAACTTGCTCCAACGGATATTTTTGACTGATGTCATTTTCTCGCTCCTTGCAAGCCCTGGACTATGTGAGGTTGGAAAATTGTCTAGAACCATGCATCAATTGGCGAGGAACACGGTGCGAATCGTCGCCGGACGAGGACAGTCATATGTACACCGTAGCCCGAGTGTTCAGATAAGGTGCGTATTGAAGAGCTATCTCTTGCGCTCGTTGTAAGGTTCCAATAGGTTTAGACCTGATCTGGGCTGTTGGTCATGTAGCATCATCGGTTGAGAACGCCCCTTCCTTTCTAGAAAAGCGGAACCTCCACGGCGAAATTTTCGCACCTCAAGCTTGTCACTCACTTGCAAAAGCTCACTTCGCCAACCTAGAACACGCCACACCTGACTATGGCTCATCATATTGCAGATGGCGGCTTTCATCCAATGCGTCAAAACCGTTTACAGCAACCATTGATACGCATGGCGAACTCGCGCCGTGCCCACACAGTCCTCCTATCGTCAATATTAGCCTTTACCGTCTTGTACCTGCTCCGTGATAATGTGAGGGACGAGCATACTCCACCGGTATCATCTTGCTGACAATTTAAAGAATTACGAGGACCCATTCTACAGCCAATCCGAGTCCTCAATGGAGCCAGACGTAGCGACTTCCTCAGACTTCGAAAGCTTTCGCACGCCGGTCAGCGTCGTGCCTCCGGATCTCCAGCCTACCATATCTGCTTCAGCTCATCCCTACGTCCCCACGACCCCGCTCCACCTTCTTATGCCCGCCTCAGAGAGTAATACTGGGCTGTGCAGGACGCTGCTTTCGGCTAAGTTACTGGGCTATCCCACTCCGACGCTCATCAATCGGAACCAAACATTCCGAAGCGAAGACTGGAGCCACATCGCTAAAATCAACGGAGTCTATCAGCATCTACAATCCAGCGATATTGGCGATAGAGACCTCGTGTTGGTCGTTGACGGCTACGATGTCTGGTTTCAGCTTCCAAGGCAGGTGATGGTCGAGCAGTACCACCAGGTCGTTGAATCAGCCAATACTCGTCTGGCCAAAACGTACGGCCTTGAACGTAGTAATCCGGGAGCGCAACGTTACAGATCTACCATCATGTTCGGCGTAGAAAAGGGCTGCTGGCCGAATGCAAACGCAGACCTAGCATGTACTGCCGTACCGGATTCGCCTCTGCCAGTAGACGTATATGGTACAGCCCTGACGGACAAGGTTGACTACAGGACTCGGCCGAAGTGGATCAATTCCGGCACCATCATGGGTCCTGCAGGCGACCTTCGAGCCTTGTACCAGGCAGCAGTGGAAGTGTCGCAGAAGATCAATGACCATATGTGGAGTGACCAGTACGTCTTCAATCAGCTCTTCGGCGAACAGGAATATGCCCGCGAAGTTCAACAAAAGTCGAATTCGGGAGGCTGGCGGCTTGGGTTCGACAGTCTTCTGAGCTCTCATGCCTCAAAGAATGAAACGTCTCTCATGTTTATGGATCCGAACAAAAACTACGAGTACCACATCAGCCTTGACTATAGCAAAACTCTATACCAGACCATGACCCACAACGCGGACGGCGAGATTGCTTTTCTCGATTTTTCTAACACCTCGCAGCTGCGTTCCATCAAGCGTCCGCATCAGGGTGATGCCATTGCACTGCCAGATGCATTGCTCAGCTCTTTAGGCCCATTCGCACTGCACGCTACCCCTAGTATCAAGAAAGACTTCAATGGAGACCGTATCGTCACCTCTTATTTAGAGCGCAATGACACGTTAGACATCCTGCCACCCGTCGATACCCCGTGGCGCTCTTCCCTTGTCCCGCTTGCGACCAACACGTACTTTCCATCGGTTCCTTGCTTACTACATATGAATGGGAAAGACTCTAAGGCATTGACAGACGAGTACTGGAAGAAGATGTGGTATCAGCCGTATGCCCGAGCGTTGCTACGGCAGCATATGCGTTACTTACTTTCCTTGGAGAACGCCGCTGTGACTTTCCAGGACCATGCAGGTGGAAAGGGAGGTGTTTGGACTGACCAGCGGACTTGGATGCCATGGGGAGAGGTGTGCGCTGGCGCAGAGGATGAGCTATTTGGCGATCGGATGGGAATGTGGAGTAAGGAGGGCGCAAATGGTGGTCTGATTAGAAACTACTTCGGGCTGCTGCTGAGCGGGGCTCAGGAGGATGAGGAAGAGAAGCAGAAGTGGGCGAGCGAAGCGAAGAAGGAGGTATTGGAGTTTGAGACGAATGACACGGAGACGCAGTTCTGAGGAGGACACGGGTATGGGCGGAGGGTAACGTGCGGAAGAAGTGGATTTGAATTGGCCCAGCGGTACGTACAAGGGCCATCTGAAGAAATTGCTACAGTGCTTCTACTTCTTTGCTGAAAAAATCCATGCTCCACAACCGCACCTTCTTTCGCACAGCGCCAGTCTGCACGCAGGTGTTATGAGATACGGCATCACTGGAATCCTTTTCCACATCGTGTCCACCTTGCGAAACTGCCTCGTATTGATGACATGGACACGGGTCAGAATCGCATTATCTAGCGTGAGATCAGCGGCCGTTAACGCGGCTTCGGCGTTCTGGAATAGCGCGCTCTTGTTTGCTGATGACGAACGTGCGAATACCCATTTGAGCTGGACAGAGCTTACTGTTTGTTCCTCAATGTCACCTTTTATCTTGCTTGTCCAAGGATCGTTCGCCCACCGCACGTATAGAGGGTGTCGTCGACGGTGATGGCATGGGATTAATTCTTATATTGGATATGTGTGTATTGATTCCCACGTGCTGAGGGCATGTCGATTCTGTGTGTTGCTCCCTCTTTTAATGGTTGCAGCATGTCGTACTCGACAGAGCTGTCACACAGAACATAGAGCAGGCGGGATTGCATCGTTGCTTGGGTGCCAATGGAGGATTACGCAAGTAGAAACAAGAGCGGTGGAATTGCGAAGTTACTGCGTTCGAAATTATACATTATGATAGCTGGACACGATTATTTCGAATCAGAGACACTCCGTGTTTTGTGGCACCGCTCTACGATCGAGAACATGCGAGATGTTCGAGCCAGCTCGTGTCCCAACGGTCTCTCACGAATACTGTGACTTTACATACCTACGATAGAATGTCCGAAGTCCCCATTGTCACCCCATCAGATCTGTTCGCTCAGTACCCTCGCCATCTCCCAGCTCGGGCTTGTGTGAGCAAACACGTCCATACACGGAAGCAATCTGGAATCTGCTATGGCCCGCATGTCGATCATTTGACCATCCGCGTTATGTAACGCTGCAATTTGAATGCAAACATGGGCACTTCGAAGAAAACTACAGATATCCTGTTAGCACGGCTTGACTTGGAAAGAGAGAGGACCATAAGTTATCAGCCGGCGAACGTTGGATCTCATTCGCTAACGGAGATTCTATCTACCGCGCGCTAGCCTCATTACAATTTAGGCTAAAAATGAGGTAACGTCAAGCTCCATCCACATATGTACTCTACATCGTCAAGTCATTACGCTGGCGG
>Ga0160429_1002315_pt1 | contig 10141 bp, 11 predicted proteins | sample SolpanmetagenomR_FD_108199 | JGI IMG/M metagenome (GOLD analysis project Ga0160429, IMG submission 108199) | Solar panel surface microbial communities from Lawrence Berkeley National Laboratory, California, USA - R | ecosystem: Engineered > Built environment > Solar panel > Unclassified ... | reverse complement strand
CTCCGCCAGGACTATTCGCCCAGTTGCCGCACCTGGAACCTGCTGCTGCTTCCCATCGTCCTATATAGAAGGCTGGCCATTTTAGTGTGCCTTTGCGCTTGAGCGTCCAGCTCTTAACGACCGAGTTTGACGATTACGGCTCCGAGGATGGGTTCATGAGCGTCATGATTGCTCTACTATTCTTTGGCACTGTATATGCTCTCGAGAAGATAGGCTCAGGCAAATTGTTCAAAACGATGATTCGTGGTATAATTGGGGATTATGCATATCTGTAGAGGAGACCTCCCTCGTTTTTACCCTGTTCAGTGCTGCAGTACGCAGATTGCCACCATCTCCTGGACTGGCTTTTCACACATCACTGGTACGCTCAAGCATGTCGACATTCGTACACTCGATCACACCCGCGCCTTTCATCCACCGCCGACCGCCCATGGGTTGTCAATTTCTGGGAATTGCCCATCAAATGGATTTTCATCGCCATGCCCTTGGGTTTCTTAATCATGCTGCTATTTTACTACGACCATAACGTCTCCTCACAATAACCCAAGCTAAGCAATACCCTCTCCGCAAGCCAGGAGGTTTTCACTGGGACTTCTTCTTGCTTGGCTGCACTTGCTTCATCGGCGGCGTCCTCAGCATCCCGCTGCCAAACGGTCTTGTACCGCAAGCCCCGGTCCACACAGACGCGTTAACAGTATGGGTGACTGATGTAAAGGTGATGGAAACCACTGACGGAACTGCCATATGTGAGCCGGTCGTCGATCCATCGGAAGTTAAAGAGCAGCGAGTTTCACACTTCCTCATGGGACTGGTCCTGGTGGGAACCATGACCGGACCTCTGCTGGTCGTTCTCCACACAATCCCTCGGGCTTTATTTGGTGGAGTCTTTTTCGTCGTTGGCGTACGTCTAATCATCCTTCCTCCTTTGACGCAATGTTACTGACAGCGGTGTTTGCAGTATGGCGGTATCGAGGGCTCCGGCATAACCGCCAAGATCCTTTACCTCTTGCGAGAAGCTCGCTTCATCCCGCGGACAGATCCTCTCCACTCTATTGCCAGACGCAAGATAGTCGAGTTCCTGGCCTGGCAATTTCTGGGCATCATCACAACAGTGGCCATTTCGCTAACCATCGCCGCGATTGGTTTTCCTGTGCTAATCCTGACGCTTATCCCGCTCAGGTGGTTGTTTTTGCCGACCCGGTTCACGCTTTAAGAGCTTCATGCTCTTGACGCCCCTACGGCGGATAGCGATGTCGTGTTGGCGAATTTGGGAGGGAAACCGGAATGGAGAGGATTTTATGCCGACGGGCATGAGGAGGCAGATGAGGCAACTGAGGAAAGTAATTACAGCGACAAACGGAAACCGACAGAGAGAGAGAGAGGAGGTGCTTATGACCGTCAATAATGAGAAGATGCAATGCGATGCTAGAAAGATATAGTACAGTGCCATAAAGATACAGCATAGCTAGAAAGATACAGTACAGCATATGCCTATACTAATAGGCGGGTAGGCTCTAACAAATTGAAATAGCAGCCTTTCGTATGTGAACTTATTATAAAGAACAAGCGTCGTAGGCACCTGGATAGCATTACAAGCCATGGATTTCCTATCCCACAGCAATTCTCGAACTTTGATACTGTACGATTACTGGATACATCTGACTAGACACAGTATGTGCATTCTCGAAAACTCATCTCATTGGACGACGATTTTGCAAATGAAGTCCACCAGCCCACCACCAACGCATGAGTTAACGCCAGTCGAGCGTTCTCATTCGTTTAGATCATATCATGCTCTTGAGTTGGATGTTCCAGTCTCTAATAACATTTCTAAGATGCTCACTGGCTGCTATATGACTGCATATCATCCTCGTTGGACGTCTTCACCGTAGCCCAATCTCTTGTGGGATTACCTTGAAGTGTTGCACCACAAGAACAAGTTTTGTACCAGAACTGTGACCATGTACTTGAGGGTAATTACCATCTCTCTCGAAGGAAATGCAGCCGCAAGTTGTTACTCAAGACTACAGAATGCAAAACCTAAGACGAAAAGTCAAATGACATAGTCGTTACAAAATACAACAAGAGGTGTTATCTCGAATTTAATGTTGCGTCCACAGATGTTCTTCCACCTTATCTATCCAGCCTGCTTTCCGCATCTCATCCGTTTTGCGGCTTTGAAATCTTAATTCGGTCCTGTGTTTTGCATTGCACTACGTAGCCGTAATTTAGACACATTATATAGTTGAATTCAAGGGCCAATCCGTCTATTAAGACGCCTGAGAGCGGCCATGCCATCACACAGCCGTACCCAACGTTGGATACCAGCCCATTGATCAGGAGGAGTAGTAGGCAGCCTACACCAGCGAGGAAGAATGGGAGCGCTACTCAGGCCGTGATTCAGGAGGCAATTGAAGGAGGCGAAGGTATGGAGGGGATTGAGGCCACACCACCAAGGAAGGTCATACAAGAAGGTACAGGCCACGGGTAAAACATGATGCAGCTACTATTCAGCATGCTAGCGAGGATGGAGGCAAGCATTCAGGAGATGAAGGTGGACAGGGAGCAGCTGAAGAAGGACAACAAGGAACTGAAGGAGAGGATTGCCGAGCTCTCGAGCGACCAGTCCACTAGGTCATATGCCACCACAGTAAGATCGGGCACCACTAGGAAGAGTGTTTCGTGGAGCGATTTATCCCCGCCGTCAATTGACTCCCGGGCTTCTAGGACCTCTAGTATTCGCAGGAACACCTCTGACATCACTCTAGATTTTAGCCACGCCAAGGAGGTCATTCGTATGGAGGAGGTGGGCAATATAAGGAAGAAGCTAGGGTCTCAGGCCATTGAGTTATTAAAGGAGGTTGGCATAAAGAACCTGAGGACGTGGCCGCACAGTGATAACCTGGGGATTATGAAATTCGAAGTCCCGGTAGAGTTAAAGTCAAAAGTTAGGAACACGGCGGGTTGAGGCCCTCCCAGGTGCAAGAATACAAGGAGCTGCGTGGTCCCATTACGCGTTGATTACGCCCAACCGCTCTAGTGAGGGACTCTGCCACAGGGTTATGGAGCTCCACGGTTCGGACTAGGCTAGGGCAGGAGAGTGGTATGGAGGTCATGTACGCCAAGCCCTTCACAGGTTGGCAAAGGAACCAGCATCATTGCTCCACGGTCATTTAAAATAGCGACTAGGCTGGAACAGGAGAAGTACCTTGCGAGGGAGGGGCCTGAGATCTCGGCAGGTTCTTCGTGCTGAGTCACGCGCTTGTGTATCTCCTGGCCGCATGGTCGAGAATGTTCACCCTGCCAGGTCTTCCTCCTCCAAGTGTATTGCACCCATTGAGGTTGACATGGGCGACAACAGCAGGATCGCCGAGAATTCTGAGGCATTGACCACTGACTGGATCCCAGATTTTAGTGGTGTGATCTCCGGAAGCTGATATCAATTGTCCGCGGAAGATGCTGAGTGACCGGACAGAGCCGATATGACCGTTCAACTCGGAGATCAGGGCAAGAGAAATATCGCATATTAGCTCCGGGGAGTTAGTCGCATTCCAGCTCGTTTTGTTGTGGAGAACTGCGTTGCCCAATTCGGATGGCTTCCAGATCTGAGTCCAGACCTTGATCGATGAGTCCTTCGATCCAGTCACGATGATCCGACTGTTGAAGCAGATACTTGAGATGGCCTGGGTATGTGCATGCTCAAGGCTTTGTAGCGGCGTTCCTGAAGAAAACCTCCAAACGATTAAAGTCGAACAACTGCAGCCAGATACAATAAGATCTTGTTCCAAACTACACTGTAGCGCGGTCACACCTCCACTATGGCCACGTAACGGCAGTCCAATAAGCCGCTTGGTGTCAAGGTCCCACCTGCGAATGGTTGCATCTTGTCCACCGCTTACTAGGCGTTGTCCCTGCTGATGGATAGCATGAACTTGCAGTGTGTAACCCTCCCAAGGGCGTGTTGGATTGGGTAATAGAAATACACTGGAGTGTCCACGAGTCCAATTATCCTGAATCTTTTTTCTCTGTTTGCACAAAAAGTGCCAATTGACAGTCTTGAAACAGTCAGATGAGGCAAATGTTCTTGCATTATTCCGCGGAGCGGTAGGATCCAGCTGCGACGCATCACCCTGAAAGCAACCTTCCTCTAGATACATCCTTTTCCACAGACGATTGTCCATACATAGGGAATGCCAAAAGCGCGAGGTTTGAGATGCTTGCAGTAGCGCTTCATGTTCCAGATACCCTAGAATATGGATAGAAAGCTCATCTGGGAGGACGCATAGTGGATCAATGGCGTTGCCATCCGGTGTAAACGTTTGCTGGTTTGACGGCATCGGATACACCAGCGATATGGTGCCGTAAGGCCTGCGATACCCTGTGTAGGCCGTCGAGCACCCCAGTCATGAGTTCTAAAGTGACCGATGAGCTATCACCTTAAACGTATCTCCCGCGAGGGCGTTCCAAGCTGGTGAAAACTTTTTCGCAACGTAATAGTTGTACGGTATAGAGCTAATGGGAACACACGAAGCGTGAGATCATTGTCCAAACAAAAGTCAAACAGAAAACGACTTGACGTGCAGTTGTGCTCTTAGAGGACAAAAGTTATATAATAGTAGTATGTGTCCACCAAAGCAAAACAAATATTGGCGGTGCAACCGAAATGCTGACAAACAAACTCTTAAAGCTTGGCAAACCTAACTTCACAAGACAGGGATTGTGATGGCCTTGTATCGCTTGGCTAAGGGACCTTTTTAGCGCCAGGCTTTCTTCGTGACTCGAAATAACCCAGCGGTTATCTATTTATGGACAGCGTCAACAGCATCAAAGAATCTAGTCTCTCAATATAAGAAGTTAACGAGTTTTCTTATCGAAAGGACTCTCTTGTCTTACGTTTATGATAAGGCAAGACTGAAATCTTTCTTCAGTAATATGGATCCGCTGCATCTTACCTTCGACGCAGTGCGCACCGACAGCGATGACAACGACGGACTGGAGGAAGAACTTGAAAACCTACGTACAGAAAACAAAGCATTACGTGTAAAACTAGCTGACCTGGACGAGCAACTTGAGTATTCACGCTCTGCAACTGTAAGTTTTCCTACCTCCAACTGCGCTCCAGCAGGCGCATGTAACACAACACGGAGAAATTGGGAAAGAAAGACTATGTAAACTAACTAGCATAAAAGGATAATAAATCCCACAAAAGTGCAGTCGACCCGTTGGGGTCTGGGAGGTTAGCAGCAAAGGTGCGATCTGCAGGTTTTTACTAACTCTGTATGCAGTCCAGATCACGCCGCTAAATACCAACAAGGTCAACCCTTGTAGCACGTCGATTTTGAGACATCACCTGCGTCCTGCGAAGTAAGCCAATATCGCTATCGAAGTGAATTCTATTAACTCAGCATAAAGTATAATGGTACAGCACCCGACAACGGAATACTACAAATCGAGACTCAGCGTGTTGTATCGACTTACTCTAAAGCAAGCGATGGGCTCGAGAAAAGTGCAAAATACATACAACAACTCGAAAGTGAAAGAAGTGAGCTTCTCAGGGGACTCGAGCAGATCCAGTCACAGCATGCAGAGCTTGCAAACGCCAACCAACAGCTCAGAAGTGAGGTTGCAGCTCGTTGTCAGAGCCTTGATGAACTCAGAACCCATTGCAACAATTTGCAAAGCCAGAAAGATTCTCTTGAATCCACGATGTCTTCGTTGCTCGCGGAAGTGGAAGAGCTAAAAGCTGCGGACGCGAGGCATCAGACAACTATAAAGGATTTCCGCTCGTACATCAAGGATCTTCTCAGGTCCGACGATTATTCCGTTTCTGCACAAGATCCTGATCCAGAGATCTCCTCCAGTCCTGCGATAATGTCGGAAGATCTCACCATCAATGCAACGGAACAAGATCTCATCGATTCCCCAACCTCGTTCTTCACACTAGCAATGTCTTCCGCCGACTTGCTGTCGGTAGGGTTTACTGATGGTCCCGCTTCGCCAAGCGCAGGGAGATCCGTTGTAACTGGCGCAGTACAAAGCATACCTACGTCAGAAGATCCACAGGTACTTTGGAGCGATTTGACAGATTTTGAATTTTTCTCACGCATGCCTCAGCATTACACAGCTCATCCCGAAAACGCATGGTCCTCGAGAAGTATTCAGGATTTTGACCTTGTCGGTGACCAAGTGGCTGACGATCGTCACGGTAATTCTGCGGCACAACCCCTCTCCTCAGATCCGTCGCTAGATTCTCCTCTCACCTCTTCACTTTCACCAACGCAACGCGACCATACGATAGTCGGAGAGGCGTCAGACCTAAACCAACGGAACAGTTTGGCCAACGCCGAACAACCACAGTGTATCGGCGCAATGCTGGCTGAATCTACAGGAGGAAGGCCTTCGTTTACTCTAGAAAAGATTGAGGCCAAGCGTGGAATCCGTACGGAGGCGAGTACTCAAAGCTTGGAGTAAGGAGTAGAAGGAGGAGGACGAGGACGAGAAGCAGACCATGATGATGCCGAGGAAGAAGGCGAGACCGAAGAAGTCAATCAAGGCCACGACGAAGCCGCCAGTGTACACAACAGTGAGAACAGTGACGGAGGCAATGATAGTGCCAGTGATGGCAGCGTCCACTCACGGCGCACATTTAGGTTCAAAACACAGAGGAAGCGATGCTTGACGGATGAGACTCGTTCACCCAGTGCGGAACGGCGGATAAAGAGAAAGAAGACCCGAGCTACCGTGCCAACTGACTGTCCACGGCCCAGAAGCGACGTGGAAAATGACATTGAGGAGTATTCGCGGTCGAGCACTGCTACAGTTGTACGACGTGAGGAAGTCTCGACTCGATCTAGAGGCAATACTCAGGCCGGAGGGGGCCACAAAGACAAGCGTACTCGGATCCACGATCAAGGCGATCCTCAACAACCGATTCACAGTGGGATGGCCGGCGAAAGGACGTCGTGCAATGATACAGACAAGTCTCTGAAGAAGGCCATTCAAGACATCCTACGACTGGCAAGAAATTCGCTGACCTGCGCAGACCGAACACAGTGATGATGGCATTGGGGTATTCGTCCGAGTACTCGGCACAAACAGAAAGACTAAATACCCGCACATCTTTACCTACTCCACAGCAGACACCGCGTAAGATAACCCAACCCTGTCGCTCACCTATTGCATTAACTGACCATACGTTAGATGCGTCACGTTTTGTACACTCGGCTACTGAACACCAGGGAAACCCACAATCGCCTTCTGCATTCAGACAAAGCGCTGCTTCAGCGTCTGGCACCAAAAGAAAAGCTGTTACTGATGTGAATGAGCTGCATTTATATAAGAGAACGCGAATGGGAGATGTACGTACATGATTTAGTTCGCGTATCAACTTAACTTGACCCTCGGGACCGGTAAAAGGTAAACGGCGTATCACTCTGTTACTAAATCTGGTTAGGCAGAACATACGCCTTTGGATACAAGGTTACAAATAGTCTGTTAAGAGATCCCATGTCTATATCTTGCCTCGCCGAGTCTTTTGCACTGTGTGATCTCTTACGCGAACTCCTACCCTTCAACTGGTCTCAGCGAGTCTTCCGTCAGCTCCTAGAATGTAGGTAGTTGAAGAACGTGTTGCCATCAGGCTAGTATTATTTAACTGACACTATGATAGATTCCTTGGCGAACCGTGACGCCCCATATTCGCTACTCTGGTATCTTGCCTCATCGGTAGCAGTCAGATACTTTGCCGGTGATGATGAATGTCTGCACTTCCCAATATTACTTAGTGTCTCTTGTTCGTAACCACTCGTGGTATCTTTGACTGTTTCTGTCTTGAGCTACCATATATCGAAATTGTATTACTTTCATAGTATCGTCGAAGGTACGACTAGGCTGTCGCGCTCATTTGGAACCTACCGAGAAGAAAGTTGCTTGGGCTCGACCGCGTCGCGTTAGACTCAAGTTACCACGCCAAAAATGTATAGCACTAGTATAGATTGTAGGAGGGCCATACAACTATAAAAAAAAGTGTCAACAGCAGACAACGGACGGTTGCAGAACATAAACTTACTATAAGCAATTTTCATTCGAGCAGCCTTAATTGCTGTCGCAGCTGCAGGATCGTCCAACGCTGTCACCATTATACTAGCGGCGCTTAATACCACCTAGTCGGCATTCTTACTCCCTTAGAAGCGAAAAACATCATCGATTTTCACGATCGGCTGGAATGTTGCAGGATGTGAAAGATTCTGCCGAAGCTTGGGCGAGGGGGTACAATCGAGGTATTTTGAATGATGACCCAGAAAGAAAGGCAGACGAGTTGCATGACCTGTACAAAAAGGGTTGGGAAACGAAAAACATCAAGAACGGGAGTCCAATTCGCTCGACGAGAGGATAGCGACAAGAAAGACGCGAGAAACGTCGAAAAAGAACCAGGTACGTCGCGTTTGGTTGGTTGTAGCAAGCGATATTTCGTAGCGCACGTCAAGGTATGGAGCACTCGTCGCTTCTCTAGGCTTCTGGTCGCTTGGAGTTCTTATACTGGGTGTGGATGTCCTACGAAGAAGAGAAGATTTCGACTTCTTTCTTGCGAGCTTAACCCTAAGCGTTGAGGACGAGACATTATTAAATCGAATCAAAACACCAAGATTCTGACGTATTCCCAAATCCTCATACTTAATCGAGCTTTATTTTTACTCTTTCGCTATAAACTCATTATTATCCTCACATATTATCACAATAAAATTGGAGCAGAGGATATTGCTGGTTTTACTCTTCGCAGTGGTTGGCTTTGCTGGTTGTGCAGAGATCGCTAGGCTAGCCTACTCCTGTTTCGTAGCTTACAAAGGTGAGATGCAGAACGCGTTGAAGGTCTATTTCTGTCTCAATTTTGAGATGAGTATTGACATGCCTTTCCATACCTTACGCTCCCCCGTCTTATGGACGTCGGGAGCAAGGCGAATGGCTATCTCTGCTATCCTTGTCCACTCGGTATGTTCGCCTATATTCTTGCCCTTATAGATGTCTAAGGCCTCCGGCTTTTTGCGAGCTGATCACACCCTCGCTACGCACGCACGACGCTTGGGTCTTGACTGCCTTTAAACTTTGAAGATTCAAGGGTCGCATATCGCGGACGATTTAGCCGTTCCTGTAAGCGGGTAATCGATGATAGAAGCTTCTACTCATTCGACTTCAGCTTCCAACCGATTCTGTTCCAAGCGGATTTGTCTGATCCTCTGCTCAGTTATTGTTAATTGTACAGACTCAGGTTGCTCTTCGCCGGCATCAAAGAGGCGATTTGGCGTCGTTCCGCTAGCACTTTGGCGGGTAACTCTCCTAAATTTCCAACTTATTCCGAATTATCACCCCTAAGGATAGGAGAACTAGAATTGCGAAGTTATGTGTGATAATGTGAAGTAGATAGATTATTCATAGAATTATATCCTCCATAAATGAAGGACTAATTCTTACATCCTCCCGTATGAGGAGGTGACTGCTCTTATTAGGAGTAATTCAATAGGGCACAGCATGAAGCTGGAATCGAACAAGCCTGGGACAACCACTTTATCATTGCTTCAACAGGCTCAGGAGCCCTTACGATTGTGCCTGTTTCGAGATAATCAGGATGCGCTTGAAAGTTACTAGAGTGAACAATCCACCCACTTACCCATATATTGTCCTCCACTAGTTGTTTGTTTGTCCTACTAATGCTGTGCCATAGAGTAGTTCGTATGATGCACTGCTAACTATAGCTACCATAGCATCTCTCACCCATCGAAGCTCTTCCTAAACTGACTGCCAATCCTAGTTCTCTCAAATGCTGAGATCGTGCTAGCTTCAAAACCGGTTCGCTCGATTGTAGTCCACCTTAGCCGTATCAGAACGTACGAGCTCCTGTCACACCTCTTCCATTGTCTCTTACAGATCAAATACGCTAGAAACTGTGTATGTGCCTGTTATGCCTATGGGAGAAATACGCCTTTCGAAACTGAGCGTGAGGAACAACTCAGAACGTAGACGGTTCATGATAACTCAGTTCAAGCTGGAGCATGCAAGATTAGACAATTCGTGAAGATCTTAATTCAGCATTGAACACATTTCCCATCAATCGAACCCTGGAAACTTTGAAAATTTAACTATAGAT
>Ga0160429_1002314_pt1 | contig 10142 bp, 10 predicted proteins | sample SolpanmetagenomR_FD_108199 | JGI IMG/M metagenome (GOLD analysis project Ga0160429, IMG submission 108199) | Solar panel surface microbial communities from Lawrence Berkeley National Laboratory, California, USA - R | ecosystem: Engineered > Built environment > Solar panel > Unclassified ... | reverse complement strand
CTGGCAGTCGAGCCGGGCAATCAGTGGTTCGCGTCTGGCGCAGGAGATCGCACAATCAAGCTCTGGGACATGGCATCTGGTCAGCTGAAACTCACCTTGACAGGCCACATCAGCACTGTACGAGGTCTGGCCATCGACTCTAAGCATCCATATCTGTTCTCTTGCGGAGAAGACAAGATGGTCAAGTGCTGGGATCTCGAAACAAACAAAGTCATCCGCCACTATCACGGCCACCTCAGCGGCGTCTACACGCTTGCTCTCCACCCACATCTTGACCTCCTCATGACTGGTGGTCGTGACGGGGTAGTCCGCGTCTGGGACATGCGCACGCGATCCAATGTCATGGTGCTTGGAGGTCACAAAGGCACAGTCTCCCAAGTCATTACCCAAGAAGCCGACCCGCAAGTCATCTCTTCGAGCCTCGACTCTACGGTCAGGCTGTGGGATCTCGCAAACCAAAAGACCTCTGCGGTCCTCACACATCATAAGAAGGGCGTGAGAGCGCTTGTCTCACATCCCACGGAGTTCACGTTCGCGTCCGCGAGCACGGGATCTATCAAGCAATTCAAGTGCCCCGAAGGCGCACTGATGCAGAATTTTGAGGCTGGGCAAAACAGTATCATAAATACGCTCGCCGCCAATGAGGACAATGTCATGTTCTCTGGTGGTGATGACGGCTCCGTGGGTTTCTGGGACTGGAAGACCGGGCATAAATTCCAGAGCTTGGACTCGATTGCGCAGCCGGGCTCATTGGATGCGGAGGCTGGTATCATGTCGAGCCTGTTCGATAAGACGGGCTTGAGACTGATCACTGGGGAGGCGGACAAGACGATTAAGGTATGGAAGGAGGATGAGAACGCGACGCCGGAAAGCCATCCGTTAACGTGGCAGCCGACAATGGGAAGGAGGAAATACTGATTGTATGTGTGAAAGAGCGAGTGTGCTGAGAGTCGTCCGGACGTTGTTGTTCTACCAATACCACTAGAGTATCGACAAACACAGTCATGCCAAGGTACCTCTTCCGGCAAGGTTCGATCAGGTAGCTCGGCCGACGTAAGAGTTGGTGGCAACTTGATCACAAATGTGCACATGGAGACAGACAGTGATGGACGAGCTTTAGAGCATGAATTTCAGAGACCCTAAATCTAGTACATCAACGCCAGCGAGACCACTACCGTCCGGCCTTCTTCTTCAACCTCTTCTCCGCTCTAACATCTTTCTTCATCCTACTGTCAACCATCTTATATTTCCCTTTGGTGCCCCTCGGCCGCCCCTGCACACCCCTATTGCCGTGCTTCGCCACCACAACTTTGACCTGCGCCTTCGGCTTCTTCTTGACTGCCTTCGCCATCATCTTGCTCACCGCCTTCGCCTTATCTCCTTCAGTCATCCCCTCATCCTCAATCAGCGTCGCGCTCTTCTTTCTCATCTTCTCCAACCTCTGCGCCGCCTTGAACTTCTTCCGGTCCTTCGCCTCCCGCACCTTCTTGATCGGCCGCGCATTCAGCGCGCGCAGTTTTTCTTTGATGGCGGCGGCGGCGGCTTTGGTGATCGGCCGCTGAGGCCGCGAGTGCTTGTTCTCATCGTCGAGGAACCATTCGGGCAGGCCGTCGACATCGCGAAGGCTGTACTTGTTGAAGCCGGCGTCGAGAAGATCGGCTTTGGTGAGCTTGCCGCTGGCGAGAGAGTGGGCGAGCGTCATGGCTTCAGCGGTAATGATGTCGATGTCCGGGCGGCCGTCTTTCATGGGAATGGAGTCTGCTTCCCAGTGATTTTCGTCCCGAGGGACAGTTTCGAAGGAACCACCGGATGTTGATGGGGTGTCGGCTGACGGTTGGACTGTCTCTGTACGGTTGGATTCTTTTTTGAGCGTGGACTTTGATGGTACTGTTCGCTCAGGCGAGTCGTCGACATCAATACCGCTGTCTCGGTCTCCAGATTCATCTCCAACGTCAGGCTCCAAGCCTTCTATGTCCTTGAAAATATCTTGGTCGAAGAATGCGGCCGCTCTCTTCGACAAGCCGCCGACCTTAGATTCAGTGTAGTCCAAATCAGTCAGAAGCTTGACGCCATCTTCCTCGTCGTCCGAGGAGCTTGCATACACGTCGTCTTCTGCGTCACCGTTGTCGCTGTTCTCCGCCTTCTCATCCTCAGAGAAGCCATTCCATTCGCCATCATCACGTTCTCTACGCGCGCGCTTCGCCCGATATTTTGCGTCCGCCTCCGACTTGCGCTCCACAAACTGCTCGTACATGTTGTCAAGCTGCCACTCTAGTCTGTCCTCTTCCTCATCGCTTTCCAAATCCTCCACTTCGCTCTCTTCGCTGATCTCTGGCTCGTGGTTTATTTGAGTCATCCTTCCTTTGGCAATTTTCGAGAGAGCACCGGCCTTATCAACCTGCCTCAGGGCGAACATGGTGTCTTCTCCAGTCGGACCGCCTTGCTCCATACCAAGGTCCATAGGCGTAGTCATGTTCATCTGCATCCGCATAACTTCCTTCTGCTTGCGCTCGTTGTCCCTTCGGCGTTCCTTCTTCTTCTGCTTGCTATCTTGGTCACGCAGCCTCTGCATTTCTTCCTGTATCTTCATCTCCTCATCCATACTCTCAACTTCGGCAACCTCCTCGTCATTTTGCGCGTTCTCTCTCTCTTGTTTCTGCTTGGCGGAAAACCCAAAAATCTCACGGACCTTAAGTCGCCAGCGTAGCAGTAGCTTGAACTCTTTTCTTCCAAGGACTTTAAGATCCGCGCAGCAGTCTCGGATCTCTGTGGTCGTTTCCGGAAGCTTGTCTAGCGTAGCCAATGCGATGTCTCCATTGCCCTTTTGGTCGAAGCTGAACCGATTCAGCTCACCCAGCATCTTGATGGGATCTGTTGTATGGATGAAATCGCTTGCTGGTACCTCCTTGAATTGTGTCCAATCACCCTCCTCATAACCTTCTCGCTTCCGCTTCTTCTTCTCCGGATTGAACACTTTCGCCTCGTTATTCGGTGTTGGATCGGACAGCTCGGCGAACACAGCGCGCGGGTCTAAGAACCTCATATCCATCTTTTTGGGCGCTTTGAAACCCCTGCACACCACGAAGATTTCTGCAGACACGTTGCGCGAGGATGGAGGCTTTGTTGCCTCGACCTTGACGAACAGTTGGTTGAACACCCACAGTAACGAGTTGTAGTCTTTGCTTCGGAAAACTTTGGTTACAAATGTGCCACCCTCTTTTAGAAACTCAGTTGCCAGCTTGAGCGACTGCAGCACCAGCTCGGCCTGGGAGAAGGCATCCTGTACCCAAGCCGTGCCTACGTTTGGTGCACCGTCATGAAGCACGGTATCGGCCTTGAAGTGCTTTAGCTTGTCTCTGAGTGTAGCTCTACATTGCGGCGTCGTGATGTCGCTCTGGAAGGTCTCGCAACCTGGGATTGCCTTGATGGGGGCCAGGTCAACGCCAACGAGGATACACTTGTCGCCCTTGTTGCTGCGAGGCATGACCTCCGCAGCGACCTGCAGCCATGACCCTGGGGCTGCGCAGAGATCGATCAGGACTCGTGAGCGCTCGAGGAAATTGTACTTCTTATTTAGCTGGATCAGCTTGAAGGCGGCGCGGGCCCGGTAGCCTTTTTCTTTAGCAAGTTTGTACCATTTGTCGAGACGACCTTTGCCATGCTAAATAACGTGTGAGCGTAGTCCCAAATACACATTCCACTATGCAGTGGACTCACCTTCTTCTGGATTGCCATGGTGATGAGTACGGAATTCTTCTACCAGCATGAACAGAAAGACCTGGCGCTTGCCGTGGTAGAATTTCGTGCCAAGATTTCCGTGCAACAATCAGATCTAATCTCATCTCCGCATCACGTGTCTATGTCTTACCGCGCTTCCAATGCTACAGTCTTTCGAATGCGAATCTTGCGTCCAGTAACAGGCTGGACGAGGAGCCTGTCGAAGTCAGGGATCTCCGATGATGGATCGGCTCGCTACGAGCCCGAGTGATGAATCCGCAACATCGACACGACTCACGCCAGAGTCCGACTCCGACAACGATACACGGACCCCTCTTGGCTTATCTGGCGTAGACAACAATTACCCGCTTCAACAATTCAACCGTCGTGAAAATGCTAGATTAACAGCGGTCGAAGTTGGCGATGAGGGCGAGGAGAAACAGAGCTTCCTGCGCCCCGCAGCAAGCCATGATGTGGAGCACGCAAGCCAGTTTTCTCATGCGGAGGAATCTGCTGTCTTGAGAAAGCTTGACAGGCGCCTCGTTTCTTTCATGGCCCTGCTCTATATGCTGTCTTTCCTGGATAGAAGCAGTATGTTCCCGGAAAAATGATGCGAAAATCCAAAGCTTACAGCAAGCTTTAGACATTGGAAACGCGAGAATAGCTGGCCTTGAACGGGATCTTGCCTTGCTTGGCTCGCAGTATGAATGGCTCCTTACAGCCTTTTACATCAACTACATCATCTTCGAGTGGATGACGCTGCTGTACGTGAGATCTGTTCCTTCCACTGTGAGTCTTCTCTACACTTACTGATTGGACTAAGATATCGCGTTTTCCGCCCGCATGTCTACATATCATTATGTGTTCTGTCCTGGGGGCTTCTAGCTTCCCTCCAATCGATCAGCACGTCGTTCGTCATGCTCCTCATCATACGCGCCTTACTCGGGGTTAGCGAGGCTGCTTTCGGCCCCGGTGTCCCCTTCTACCTTTCGTTCTTCTTCCGACGAGAAGAATTGGCACTTCGGACTGGCCTTTTCATCTCGGCAGCCCCACTTGCTACGTCGTTCGCAAGCAGTCTGGCCTGGTTGATCACTAAGCTAGGACATGATAGTCCTATAGCCCCATGGCGCCTCTTATTCCTCATTGAAGGATTTCCAAGTATCTTCGTCGCTGTATTTGCGTGGTATCACATCCCCGATAGCCCAGAAACGGCTCCTTTCCTGGACGAGCGTGAGCGAGATATTGCCGTCTTCAGGCTGTACCGTCAAGGAAGATTCCTTGTGAACGAAAACCGCGAAACCTCACAAGAGAACAGAGGATTGAATTTCCGTCATATCGCTCAAGCTCTTACAGATCCAAAGTGCTATATGACTGCTCTCATGTTCTTCAGTTGCAACGTGGCATTCAGCTCTATGCCTGTTTTCTTACCTACAATTATTCAAGAGATGGGCTATACCCCACTGGCATCACAGGCTCTCTCAGCTCCTCCGTACCTGCTTTCCTTTGTCATTGTCATTGCTACAGCATATTTGTCAGATCGCTTATGTTCCCGTGGGGTGTTCATCATGGTGCATGCCATCATTGCAGCTTGTGGGTATCTCTTGATCGCTCTGGCTGGCTATCTCCGCTGGAGCTCAATAGTAAGATACCTTGGCATATATCCAGCAACAGCAGGCTTCTTTTCAGCCATCACAATCATCATCACCTGGACTATCAACAACCAGGACTCGGGCTCGAAGAAAGGCACTGGTCTGGCTATACTCAATATCATTGGACAGTGCGGGCCTCTTGTGGGGACAAGGCTCTATCCTGACAGTGACAAGCCATACTATGTCAAAGGCATGTTGACATGTGCCGTGTTCATGATTGCTGTGGCTGTCTTGGCGGCCGCGCTTAGGGTCCTTCTCACTAAAGAGAATGCGAAGAGAAGGCGAAGTGTTACTCAAGCGGTCAACTTATCTGACAACAGTCTGCGTCACCAAGCACGAGAGCCATCAGAGATACCCGCGCCTTTCTTGTTCTTGTTATAGTAGGCTCTAGTATTCCGACGCTGACAATAGCTGGAAAGAATCACTAATCTCGTCGTCTTCAACCTGATCATGATGCACCCGATTGCTCAGGAGGATGTCGGAGTCATTCCTGTTTGGCTCCTGTGGTTCACATGCAACTTCTTTGTATGATTACAAACCTACTTACATGCAAGTTTGGCGATGACAACCAGTCTCTACACATACTCCTGCCGGCTTCAGCGTATCTGAATGGTTTCTTGTTCGCGCGTTAGTCCTGCTATCCCTCTTGCTTGCCGAGGACCGTCAGATCTGGATTTTCCTTTGCTGCGACGCAGCCTTTTGATTGGTCAAAATCTTCAAAATCTCGCAGCAGTACTAAGTCTTACGCGACTGGCTGACCATCGAGACGAACGCGGACAGACCTGTCTTTCTCAGGCGACCCAAGCGAAAAAGCGTCAGGCCTTTTCCTGGGCAGACGGATCATCTTGGCCAAGGGGGGCGGAAACCTTGGCGCCTACGGTCTGCCGAGTCGCCGTACTGCTTGCCATGAAATTATCAGCAGCCGCATACGATACGGAATGCCTTCCGAACCATTGTTCCGTCTAGGCACAATGACTCCGCTCCATGTCTTCCTCGCCGAGCCGGCCTGATTAACTGGGGAAGACATTGGCGAATCCTCCCATGGTGACGACGCCTGCTCGAGCTTGCCCCCAGTGTTGGCATGCTGAAAAGGACACCACAATCTCAAAACACAAGCAATTTTTTCTCATGGCGGTGCGTCATAGTCAGAACGATATGATGTAGCATCGAGGCACTGTTTGTGGTGCAAGCGGGAAGGATCTTGCTCCATCATCTGCCTAAGTCGTGGCTGAAATCTTGTGAGCATATTTAGACGCGCTTGCCCTTCCTTAGCTTCAATATTATCTCAACTTCTGTCGCCTCCCTGGGTTCCCAGGATCGTATATCGCTATCATGGACTCGAAAGGAACAGACGAGGAAGCAATCGACGTGCCATACTATACTGAGGATAAGAAGGATGGCTTCTCAGACCCAGCCGGAAGACGGCAGTCTGATATGCATGAGGCCATGCAGCGAAACCCCAACGCAAAGCTGAAGAACCCTCTCGCTGGCTTCACGAAGCAAGAGTTGTTCGACGATGTGGAGCAGTTTGCTCGAGAGAAAGATCTGATGCATGCCATTGATGAACTGAAGAAGGGCGCACTTATTGCGCAAAGTCCCAAAGATTATGAGACTTTCGGCGAACTTTCTGATGAGGAAAAGCAGATTCTCCGCAATGAAGTAAGTTCGTGGAATGATGTTGCACAACAATGACTGATATGAGACAGACCGAACATCGCTGGCGACAGCCTTGGATGATGTACTTCATGACAGGTAGATGTTTTCCTTCCCACTCTATGACCGTATAGCTAAAATACACCAGTACTTTGCGCGGGGTCCGCCATCGTTCAAGGCATGGATCAGACAGTCGTCAATGGCGCGCAAATATTTTACTTTCGCGAATTTGGTATCGAAGGACCCGATTATGTTTGGATCCAAGGTCTCGTCAACGGCGCTCCCTACCTTTGCTCCGTCTGCCTGGGTTGCTGGACTTCTGCTCCCTCGAATAGACTATTTGGTCGCCGTGGAACGATTTTTATCGGTTGCGTCGTATCCGTCATCTCACCTATTTGGCAGGCTGTTACCAATAGCTGGTGGCACCTTTTCATAGCCCGCTTCTTCATGGGCTTCGCCATTGGTGCGAAATCGTCAACCACTCCTGTGTATGGCGCCGAGTGTGCGCCGGCCATCATTCGCGGAGCGCTTGTAATGATGTGGCAGATGTGGACGGCTTTCGGGATTATGATAGGTTTCATATCGAGCGTCGTCTTTGTAAGTCTACCTTACTACATCACCTGACCCATTACCTCCGACTAATCACTCAAAGTATAATGTTCAAGCGCCAGTTGGTGCAAATTATCAGTATCTTAACTGGAGGCTCATGCTTGGGTCTGCGGCGCTTCCGTAAGTGCACAAAGTAAACTCTGGAAACAGCACTCACACTCTTCAGACCGCTGTTTGTTGCCGCACAAATCTTCCTCTGCCCAGAGAGTCCCCGCTGGTACATGACGAAAAACAAATACGACAAAGCCTTCAATGCCCTATGTCGCTTTCGCAATTCAAAGCTTCAAGCTGCCCGTGATGTTTACTACATCCACAAGCTGCTCGAAGTCGAGAATGAAATGAAGGAGGGCAAATCCTTGATCAAGGAGTTCTTCGTCCGTCCTCGAAATCGTCGAGCCGCTCAGTCGTCCTTCTTCGTCATGTTCATGCAACAATTCTGCGGAGTTAATGTAAGTTATTCCAAAAATTTGTGCACCGCATATACACTACTGCAAGTGAACGAGCTTGTTTCCGAGACTGTTGTATTTGATCAACCGTCTATGATGGATCATCTCGACGACCGTCAATCACAACAGACATATCTGAAAGCTCAAACCCACACTTGGGTTGCCATACCGATGGTTTACTGATCGTTTCAACAGGTCATCGCCTACTACAGTAGTCAAATCTTCCTGGATGGCGGCTTCTCGGATCAGCAAGCGCTTCTGGCGTCCATGGGCACAGGTATCGTCAATTGGATTTTTGCTCTGCCGGCCGTTTACACGATCGACACTTTCGGACGCCGCAATCTCTTGCTAGTAACATTTCCCTTGATGTCGTTCTTCCTCTTCTTCACCGGGTTCTCGTTCCTTATAGACGCAGTGACTGCCAGGACTGCGTGTGTCGCAACGGGCATCTACCTGTTCATGGCAGTCTACTCTCCTGGAGAGGGACCGGTACCCTTTACATACTCTGCAGAAGCATTCGTAAGTTTTGCCAGTCTTGGAATTGGTAGTGTGTTGATGCTGACATCGTACAGCCACTGTACATTCGTGACGTTGGAATGTCTTTTGCTACCGCCACTTGTTGGGGTTTCAACTTCATTCTCGCTCTTACCTGGCCAGCGCTTGTTGCTGCTTTTACTTCGACTGGCGCTTTCTGCTGGTATGCAGCTTGGAACCTGTTCGGCTTCACGTTCGCGTACTTTTGCTTGCCGGAGACCAAGTCGCTTACCCTGGAAGAGCTGGACCAGGTCTTCAGCGTCCCAACCACCAAGCATGCTAAGTTCTATGCAGAGATGGCTCCGTGGTACTTCAGGAAGTATATCCTGAGGTCCGATGTTCCGCCTCAGAAGGTGCTGTATGAGTTGGAGGAATGATGAACATTTGGTCCGGGACTCACGTACCAGCAGCCACAAACCAATGATGTATAGATGTGGGAAATCTGGCGAGCACACTAAGGGGGGTTGAAGGGTGTGGCAGATTGCACAGTCCGTAATGTACCAATACTTGTACTGTTTTACATACTCTAAGTAGAGCAATGCGTCTGCAATCGGGATATGTTGTGTCACACCAGGATTCCACATGTCGTCTGCACAGAAGGCTCGAGCCTATGTGACGCAGCCTCCGGCTGATCAGGAGGCTGTATGACAAGCTTGAAGTAGGTATCTGACGAGTCCGAGGGATAGCTTGCACCCTGTTCAATGGCACACCTTGTCCATGTTCCCAGAAAACGTGAAAGCAGTTTGTGTCCCTCTGGCAGGAGTGCATTTTGTGAAGGCTCGGAAGCGTGCACCCGTGGACCCTTCCTGCGCGGCTGCCAAGATTTCGCGGACCCGCCCAAAAGTCCATATCGAAACTTTGCCAGTGTCACGCCTGGAGGAACTTCCAACCACACCCATAGCGTCCTACCATGAAGGTCTCCACACGATCCAACGTTCCAGTCTATACTATCTCAGGCTCCTCGACTGCACGTCCGCTTCCAGAATGGCTTGCGCGCAAACGGAAACGAAGCCTTAAACAAGACGTCGAGTATGCCAATCGAATAGAATTATTGCAGGACTTCGAATTTGAGGAAGCATCCTCCTGCATAAGAGTCAGCGAAGATGGCAACTGGGTCGTGAGTACCGGCACGTATAAGCCGCAGATACACGTCCACAATCTCCCGCAGCTTTCGCTCTCGTACGCAAGGCATACAAATTCCCTCAACCAAACCTTCGTCCTCCTCTCTTCCGATTACTCCAAATCGCTGCATCTTCAGGCAGACCGAAATCTAGAATTCCACACCCCAGGGGGCTGTCACTATTCGATCAGGATACCACGGTATGGTAGAGATGTCATTTACGACAAACGCTCGTCAGAGGCTCTTGTGCCTACCGTGGGTGTCAACAACGACGGAAACGGGGAAGTGTTCAGGCTCAACCTCGAACTTGGAAGGTTTATGAAGGCGTATGGGGTGGCCGTAGGTGGGGACGTTCTTGCCGGGGGGGCGTCGAAGGTGGTGTAAACGCTGGCAGTGTGAACACGGCTGCCATAG
>Ga0160429_1002313_pt1 | contig 10145 bp, 7 predicted proteins | sample SolpanmetagenomR_FD_108199 | JGI IMG/M metagenome (GOLD analysis project Ga0160429, IMG submission 108199) | Solar panel surface microbial communities from Lawrence Berkeley National Laboratory, California, USA - R | ecosystem: Engineered > Built environment > Solar panel > Unclassified ... | reverse complement strand
GTCCATGATCTTCATAGCTTCTGGCAGGCGTGAGGCTAGCATAGAGCCGAATGAGTAGCCGCCAATAATCACCTTTATAGCCTGTGGTCCTGGACTTCCAACTAGTAGCAAGTAGTGGACGAGAAGGCCAACTATAGACTCGAAATCTGCAAGTTCAGGCTCGCCAGTCCAGCTAGTATGTCCTGATGAGCCCCCAGCGCCTCTGAAGTGCTGTTAGTTCATGGCCACGCTCGACCGCGTTCTCTTTTTGCAGTCGTTTATCATTCCCGGCAGTCGTGCATATTTCGTCTCATAGACGCAGATTCATTGAATCCGATCTGTTTCGACGAGAGAAGCGTGGAAACCACGTTCAGAACACAACACACACCTGAAGTTGAACAGCCCTACTATAACACCCTGCCCCAGCAGTTGGCTCGCAACTGCCTCGACGACTGGATCATCCATGCAACCTCCAAGCGGCGCATAGGGATGAGCAAAGATCGCTGCGGTATTCGTAACGTTGCCCTGGTTGAAAGAGGGGTGGTAGATGCGACAGTCTACCAGCAACCCGTCGTGGATTGATGGGATGGAAACTTCCCATGTGAGAGTTTGGAGAGACATTGTAACGTTCCAAAGCATAGTTAGTCCATTTTTTCCTGGTCTAAGAGGAAGATATGAACAATCAAACATCCTCCCTCACCGAATGCGAAACAGCCAAACTTGACTCTAAGTGTCCGCGGTCGTGTCTGATACTATAATCTAATCTAATCTAATCCCGTACAACCTGTTCAGCCTTAAGTAAACGCCACGCGCGTAGCACGCGGGAGCTAACGGCCACTGTAACCCACTATTAAGTGAAACCCTCTCAGCAACCTAGGTTAGCAACGACAACATTTTGCTCACTCAAAAATAACTTCACTGCTCGACAACAATTTGCTCGCTCACTCAGTATGGTGGGTGGAAACGTTCAGAAGGTGCACCGTGCGATGTATACACAGGCCATCGCGCTTCTTATGAAGGAGGATGACGCCAAAACCAATTATGAAGGCTTGGATATGCTCCTTGAGATGAGGCTTATGCCAGATCTTTCATTGTATCGTCGAGCGCTCGTCAACCTTTCAATTTCTCAAGGCGGTGGGTCCAGTCTTGCGACACCTCACCACAATACTAATTAGGCTTAGCAAACGATGAGCGTTACGACTGCAAGAAGTTCGCCGACGAGGCCCTTCGCATATGCCAGGAGATTAAGCGCAGATACCTTCCAGCCGGCGAAACCCATGCCGATCTTATTAGAATAGAGGAGACTGCTCGCGCCACCCTAGCGGATCTCCTCGAAGCAGAAGCAATCCTGGTCAAGGAAGGGAAGAAGGTGTTTCCACCTTTCGTACCAGATCTGAGTGAGGAATCACATGCTGGCGCAGGTCTCGTGGAGTACAACCCAAAACAGATTGAAGGCAGTTGCTACTCGACTATGTGCGCCTCGTACGATGAACATCGCAAGCGACAGGAGGAACGGAAAGCCAGATACGAGGAGTCGGAACGTGTACGCAAGTTGAAACCGATGTATGGGAAGCTTCAGGAGAAGAGACTAGACACACCAACTGGAAACTCCTCGGACAAGACAGACTCCCCACCTGAGAAGCCCTCAGACGATGTCAATAGGACCATTACATGGAGGTTCGACATCATGGATATCGATGATAAAGAGCCCAACGCGGAGCTTCCAAGCGCGGAGTTCGGCCTACCTTGTGAGTACTAAACGCTTCCTGGTATGTAAGAAGGTTAACGAGGTAGCAGTCTCCCCGGAAATGCAAGTCAAGCCTGGCGCGTTCAGTAGTACGTTGTCGACGACTTCGGATCTTCCATCTGGTAGTACTAAGGCCACGACGGTTGACAACACGATCGCCTCCTCCGGGGACAACTATATGGACAAGGAAGTGCCCTCGGATGATGATATGCTCTAGGTTACATGGCGTTCTGTGAAGGATATCCTGGGACTCGTTGGGTCAGAATAACTTTGGGGCATTATTGGAGTACGCTAGTACTGATACCACTATTATACTCCAGAGCGGTCAAATTGTTGCTGTTTTTTCCTCTTACCAACTCACTTGCTAATCTATGCAGCTCGCACACGAAGGTGACGAGGGTGTTGTTGTTGTAACAAAATATTAATACAGGAGTGGAGTCAAATCGAACTGCCTTATAGGGCAATACAGCGTTGTCGTCATCTCAACATGAATGGTTAATTACTTGATATGCCCGCCACGTCGTGATCATTGTCGTCACGCTGTATGTCTCGTCAACCTTTACGAGAGGTAACTAAGGTGTCATAAAGGCACCTAACATGACATGGTCCATGCGAAAGCAGTGCTGGAACTCCGTAGCAGTGGATAGGTGGGAAGTGCCAGTCGATTTCACAAACACTCGACACTCCCTCCAGCATTATTGTGAAGTCTTCACTTCGGCGCCCCATCTCTCTCTACGAGTTACTCAACAATCATAGCTACCCGTCGTTGCAAAACAAGACGTCGAAGCAATGTGGTTCGACGGTTCCTTAGTAGTACAAGTACAAGTACAAAAGCCGCTACGACCCGCCACGTTCAAACGACGTTTGCAGCAACCACAGTCCTTCCACAAAAATAGCCCACCGACTCCCCCGTTAGAATACAAACGTAGAGCAAGCGTTCCAGATGATAGCAGAATAACCCAAAATATGCCAAAATATGGCATACAGAGCGCGTTGGTATATCCTAGCCAGGCAGTACGCTACAAAAAATAGTTGCAGCGATATGCAGGTTCCCTAAGCATGCTGGCAAAAAAACACACTGACCGCAACAATGAATCCCCCTCCCACCCGCTACTCTACCGTTGCTTGCCTTTCATTCTACCCTTTCACTCTCCCAACCTTTCACTATCCCCTTTCACCCTCCCCACTCTCCATTCTCCCACCCTTTCACTTACTTTCTGTCCTCTCCGAGACTCTACAACGACATTCTACCAGAAGGCATAAGCACAACTGTTTCCCAGGACAGTTCTTTGCGCTTGTTGGAGCATATCCACAAACCGGAAGTCCAAACCAGAAGTTTGTTTCTGCGCGTACGTTTGCGTAGCCTGCCGCGCCATATATTACTTCTTGTTGCCTTGCGATGCTGACCTTGCACAGTAGATTCACCCCAGCATATTAGCTTGCGACAACATATGCACGTGAGACTTTACGTCCAGAACGCCATCAACCTCGCCTCGCGTTCGCGCGCTTGAACCTCAGCGTGGTTCCGATCATCAACGTCCAAAATGGGGCCGAAGAAGAAGATTAAATTGTTGTTTCCAAACGTATGGTCATCACTACAAGTCAACTGGCCGTTGTTCTAATTATGATACAGGTCAAGAAGTCTACCAATGCCAGTACATCACGCAGAGCCTCCGTGCGCTTGGCGAAATCGACCAAGCCCTCGTACAAGGAGCGCCCTGTATCGGATGGCGAATTTGAGGGGACCGAACGCGATCGAACAGTCAAGGGCACCCCACCTCGCGACGAAGGGGACGTTACGGACGGGGATGATGATGACTACGCATCGTCTGACAGCAGTCCTCCTTCCAAAGGGAGGCACGAGCTGTCCGATGACGACATGGAGAGTATTCTCCAAGACGAAGGTCTGCAAGCAGACAAGGGTCGCACGAGGCCACTCAAACAGCTATACCTTGAGCCAATAGCAGCCGAACCAGACAGCGCGCTCGAAAAACCAATCGAGACCCCTGAGGTGGAAGGCCGCGCGCGTCACCTGGACCAATTTCAACGAGCCCACGAGGAGATGGAGGGACTTCTTCGTGGCGGCCTCGTCCTCGGAGCCATTGAGGATGGCCCTAATGTCTCGCGACTTCGAGCTCTCCATGGGGATGTCACGATTGACCGCCGGCCAATTGAGACCAACATAGACATGAATACCATTCCAAACCTTCGGGCAGTATTCAAACGAGATCCGATAAGAAACATGCACTCGAAAGTGGTCATCACCCCTCCGCATGTTCAAATCAGGGTGCATAGCACTAGCACCAAAAACGAGGTGATCTACAGGGGTTTCGGTATGAGTCGTTACCTTTTGTCCTACTCTGAGATGGACCTCCATGTCATCGGTCAATGGATGGCAGCTTTTTTCTCGCGTTATCCAGTGAGCATTGAGGAGATGCCTCATGGTGGTACGTTGTTTGATCATGCCGTACTTGTCGCGGCAATCTATATGGCGACCTCGTCCCGTCAAACACCCAGCGCCAGCTTACCCGGAACAATAAAGGTAGGATTATCCGAGGTTTATTACAATCAACCATGGTCAAAGGTCCAGATGGCATGGATGGCTATTCTCCATGCGGGTCGTGACCATCCCGACATGCACGAGATTGTTGCATTCAGGAAGAAGTACTTCCCTCCAGTATTGGGAGGGCCGCCATCACGTCCAAGCGATTTCAGGACGGCGATGAGTAAAAGTAGCGAGATCGAGTACGACAAGGTATCGGATCGATGCTCTATACCGTCGGCTAGTCGCAGCAAAGCCATGAAGCGATATCAGGAATTCAAACATGCATTGGAGAGGAAGGCCTTTGTCCCCCCCACAATCAAAATGCCCCGGATTCACTTCTTGACCGATAGAGGCTCTGTGTTCATCGCCTTCTCGTTTGTCACACTCGATCCTTTAACTACCACATGGGACAATCGTTCAGCAAGGTTTGGAGTGAGGCATGTTGACCTCAACATCAACATCCCAAACGTCGCCAGTTATTACAGCTGGGAACAGACAGCGATTACTTCAACCAAAATCACCGCGTTTGACAAAAAGGCAGTATTAACTGAAGGAAATCTTGATTATCTTTCCGATGACATACGCCGCTTCGCATCTGACGCGGAACTTCTTGGGGCGATCGAGTTATCAAAATACATCCAAGTTCAGCTTCACGGGATGCTCATCTTAGACAAGGATTATAAAGCGAAACTTTGTTCCGTGTTTGCTAGGTTTCTAAAGCAGGGTTGGACACAGGACACCCAGGCGAAATCATCTCTACACGCGGAAGTCTTGTTGTATCCAGGTAGGCAAAGGCCACAATCTTTCTGGCGTTTAACGCCAGTGGCTCTGGATGGCGCTCTTGGCACGCAGATTCGTTTTTCCAACGCGGCGATCTTAGAAATTCGCGTACAAGGCTCCATCCACGACGTTAGCGTTTTGGTATCCACTCGGAATCACGCTCGGCTTGTATCGATTTTGGAACCTGGGTTACAAACGTATCTCATGGGGTTCAATATCTGGCAAGCCATGCTGGTAATTGCACAACAAGCAGATCTCGAGGAAGCCATGCTAGATAACGACGAAGTCACCGTGAGGGAGCAAGATGGTGAGTCCGACGTGGATGACTCGGGTGCGTTTCATGTCTGCATCGGTTGTCTTTCACCTCAACCCAAACATACGTTCCGATGGTCGCCAGAGTTACAAATCGAGCTTTGCAGTCAGATATCTTGTCAAAACCGCACAGACATAAAAGATACATTGCTCGACTACCGTCGTTTTCGTGAACCAGGGATGCGGGACACATACCTCATGCATCTCCGTAAGGAAGCGGCCCATATGTCTGTTGTACTCGGAAGGAAAGTAAACATGGATGCTACCGAATGGGAAGCTTACGTAGCAAATCAATCTGTGGACGGGAACGGCAAACTGTTTTTCGACGAGTATGTTGCCAGCAAGAACGATCCCAACTCTCGAGATCTACGTCCAAGTTCTTCTGTAGGAAGTGGCTTCGTTACCGCCACTGGTAAAGAGCATAATGCGCTCGTAGCGAGCTTAGAGGCCCGGGATTCCTTCGTAAGGGATCCCGGAACCGGGCGTACTGGATATCATGTCAGATCTAACAACACCTCAACCTCCAGCGCTCTGAATATCTTGAAGAGTGTTTATCCTGTGAGTACTAGATGTTTGTGTATAGAATGTTCGAGCTGACGATCTTGCTATAGCGTACAATACTTCATGCCGCGAAGGAGATCCATGGTTGCGATACACGCCTTGAGGGCTCCGCATCACAACGCGATGATGCAGGCATCGCGATCTTGCGGAAAAAACGCGCTTCTTACGTGCAGTTAGTCGCAAACATAAGCATTAGTCTCATGTCTGTAGGCCATACTCAGTCATCAAGGATTGGCTCTTTCATCTCTGAGAAGGATATGGCCAGCTATCACGCAAACTGGACGGCCAATGCTCCACTGCCCAAACATCTTCAACCGCCGCGATCACTACTCTGGAGGATGCCAGATAATGATATCAGGATATCTCAATACGCACCTACCAAGGGAGAGGTCGATTGGATGTTGGAAGTTCTTCGGCAAGCTTCGAGTGACCTCGGCTACAAAAGGGGATACCTCTGGGGTGAGAATGACAGCGTTCCATTTCCATTCTCGGACTCCGCAAAGGCCTTTATGGACAAAGCCGACTGGACCATTGAGAGGCTTTGGGTATACTTTGGATACAAGCTTCGTATCATGAAGAGGAGTTGCAACAGATACTGGAAAACCACATGCACCATTATCATTCTCGTTGTGACGGTTACCATATCCTTCATGCAGCGTCCGGGAGATGGTGACATGTTTATTGGTTTTGACATCTGGCCCTTTGCCCGGACCCCGGGTTCGTCAAGCATTGGAAAGAGGCGTCATAACAGGGGTATGCACAATGGATTTTTGAAAGACGGCGAACCCACGGTCACTCCTACTGGATATGCTGATTACCACGACGACATTTGCAATATCGTTTGGGAGACGGTAAGCAGCAACTTCTACAAGCACAACTTTGATGAGAGACAGCTGCCAGACTTGATAGAGCAGCTTGGGAGAATCTTTCCTCCGGAGAGGCTGCTTGGTGTATCAAGCGAAACCCTTCTCAATAATATTTGGGCTTGGGAGAGCATTGAATACGCTAGTGAAGATAGCACCGAGCGCCGTATACTTCCAGATAATGCATCATTGCAGGTCTGTGACTTCGATGACATTGAGGACGACGACAACGACGACGACGACGGGTATGAACCTAATCCTAGCGAAGAAACATCGAGCGAATCAGAGGAATACGACAGCCAATCAGAGAATCCCATCGGCAGAGGGAAAGGCAGAAGAGCCCCTGCTCCACAAACTAAAAATCCCATCGGCAGAGGCAGCGGCAGAAAAGTTCCCGCTCTGCTAACATTGAAACCAATTCGTGAAGGCACAGAACTTCCTACTCCAAGACCGACAGGTCACATCGATGGTAACACCAGAGTTCTCGTCCCGCAATTAACTAGATCAAGAGGGTTCTTGAATCCGGGTTTGTTCTGTTACCAAAACAGCACTTGCCACACGATCTACAACATATTGCCAATACGGGAACGCATTCTAGGGATGGTCTTTCCGGACAAAACAACAGTCCTTCCAGCTCGGGCCAAGACACGATTCGAAGTGGTCAGACAGCTCCAGATGACTCTAAAAGAGATTGGAACGCCGTCATCGATACGAATAGATCCTCGTAGTCTCGCCATAGCTTGTGTTGCTAGTGGGAACAACTCCAAACCGGGCACTGGGGAACGATGGAGCGGGCGACGCAATGAGGACCCGCAAGAATTTCTCGCCTTCCTCATGGAAAATTTGCATATGGTCGAGCATTACTTGACGACTGGCGAATGGGCCGAGATTGTTACTGATATTGATCATGTTCTCGGATTGGCAACTCTTCGACAATACGAATGTGAAGTTTGTCATGACCAAGGGGAGGGTCGGCCTGAACTAGCTACTAGTGTCGAGCTCTCCTTGCCCGACTCGATCGGGTCTGTGACGCTTGACGATATGTTGGACAAATATGGCAAGGCAGAGACTGTTGAGTGAGTACATCCCGTGCGATCAGTATGACGAATCGTACCTAACAATAACATAGAGCCAACTGTCAGAACATGATATTTTCCGAGCAGGAGAGAGCCAACCACAACAGAAGGAAAAACACAGAGTATTTTACCAGTCTCCCTCCATACCTCGTACTAGGTGTCAAGCGGTATGGGTATGTGAGGGGTGCGCGCGAAGGTTACAAGTTGATGAACGACGTCCCTGCTCAACTTGATCTGAATCTCTTACTCCATCTACCGCCGCATCTCAGACAATCGCCGAGGCAAGAACACATGCCTCTCTACGAGCTAGATTCCGAGATCAGGCACATTGGCGAAGATCTTCAACGTGGCCACTACATATCATTCAATCGGACAGGCGACCCTGGTGTGGCTGGTGAATGGACGAAATTCGACGACCAGACTGAGACTGGCTTCAAGCGTGTCAGTCCTGTTGTCGATCGTCAGGGTGATGTTTACATGCTTGTTTACAAGCAGAAGTCGGTTGTTCAAACGCCCACCAGTCCTCAAGGCCCTGCACAACAAACTAAGGTGACCATTCCTTCTTCACCCTCAGGTCCTAGAGGAGTTGAGGGAGATTCATCAGTTGCTGCTCAAGAGGAAGATCCCACGACTCCTCGCGCCGGCGCATCCACCTCCACCGAGCTCGTTGCGTCTGACGAGGACGCCCTTTTGAAAGAGTTCGAAATCATACTGGCAACCATTCCTGGCAATAGGCGCGTACAATTCATGGCGGATATACACCAGAGAATTCTTGAAGCAGTGCCCAATGAGTCAATATTGGGTTTTGCCCGTTACAGTAACCGGGAATTGGCTAAGCATGTCGGACCGCACAGGCAGATTGAGAATGTTCTGAGCACGGTTGCTGACGCCGACCTTGAAGCCATCCGAACGGACATGAATGATATGATTGACAATCGCTTGACGACGGACCTGGCTGAGCGGATACGCCCAGTCACACCACCGCAGCAATACACGGCCACGGACTACTACCCCCCCGATTCAAAGGAACACGGCCTGGTGGGTATGAAACGTGACAGGAATCCGACATTCGACGATCACTACGCAGTCACGGAAATCACACCTCGTCGTGGCCGCAACAGCAGATCTTCAAAACGCATCGCATCGGAGAAACGCTTTGCCGCTGCTCTGAAGGAGCCTCCACCGCCTTTCAAAGGGTTCGAGGAAATGTCGGAGATCTCGTCGGAGGGGTGGCGAGAACATTTGAGGGAGGAAAAGGAGAACACTTGGGAAATTTCATCGGATGCATGGAGAGAACATTTGATAGAGGAAAAGAAGGACAGCACTGAGGATGAAGATGTGGACATGGATGATCCGTTCTCCTGAGAGCGGATACATGGTATCACGACATTGGTTTACTACTTTCTCCTGGCAGGAGAGGAGAAGGGAAGAAGAAAGATTGTACTTTCTTGATTAGTAACTACATAAACTACATTGCATACTCACCTATGATAACCTTGCTCACGTAGCTGTTCCTGATCACGATTCAGTTGATGACTGCAACTTCTCGAATGCGTCAACAGGGTGAATACTTTGACGATCCTCAGCTACAGAACACGGAATTCCAGATTCTACCTACGATGACTTTTCCAGGTCTCACATGGGAAGTCACCACCGCATCAAACCATGTGCGAAGTTGTTTGATTTGCCTTGTAACCGTTAGTAGAAGAAAGGCAGAGTCTCGAGAAACAATGTTCAAAATGAGAGAATATAACCGCCTTGCTATTGGGAAACACAGGGACCATATGCGGAGCTCTCGGGCAAGAATTGGCTGCGTGGTAACCTGCGGAGTTGCGAGAACAGAAGGAGCAGCACACTCTTCTGTTATGGACTGGTGTTAGTGTAGCGAAACGCGCGAGATGAAGAGGGGGATGTTTTCAGGGAGAGTTGGCACATCATGTAGGGGCCTGGAATACATTAGCACAAGTATATTTCTGGTAATCACGCTGCCATCAGTCTGTCTTTGCATCAGTAATAGCGCTTGAAATAATGGCCCAAAAAAACTCACCTCAGAACCTAAGCATGCAAGGGCAAGACCGATTGAGCTGGCAACACCACTTCCGCTAGAGCTTCCGCTGGGATCTTGCAGGGGATAGTAAGCACCAGTAGTCTGACCTCCATAGGCAGACCATCCATTGGTAGAGTTGGTGGAGCGGTAGTTGGCCCATTGACTCAAATTTGTTTTTCCCAAAATGATGGCACCGGCTGCACGGAGCTTGGACGCAATGGTAGAGTCACGAGGC
>Ga0160429_1002312_pt1 | contig 10145 bp, 15 predicted proteins | sample SolpanmetagenomR_FD_108199 | JGI IMG/M metagenome (GOLD analysis project Ga0160429, IMG submission 108199) | Solar panel surface microbial communities from Lawrence Berkeley National Laboratory, California, USA - R | ecosystem: Engineered > Built environment > Solar panel > Unclassified ... | reverse complement strand
GATTTTGCTGGTAACACGCAGTAACCCCCCCATAACAGAAAGCAATATGTATCTTTTCCCACGCGTAGGACCGAACAGAACGCCACTATACTATCCACCATTATTTCAACCCAGCAACCGCGAACCTCTCGAAACCCCAAACCAACCCGCTCCAGAACCCACAACCAACGCAGAAGGGCGCCCCCGCCCTGAACTTATGACATATAACCATTATCGTTACGACCAAAAAAAAAAGGTCGAAAAACGTAGCCCCCCCCCCCCCTTCCCCCACATTTACTCCATCTCGCAATGTTTTTATATCCTTCGGCTATTCCGTTAAAACACAAAAAGCTCTTTTTCTCGAACGGACAAATTTTCACAGCTTGTAGGGGGGGAACATGGGAAAAGAAACAATACAGATCGGAACCCCTTACGAACGTGACATCTTCCTCGCTAACGAAAAAAATTCCAATGTTAATGTTGATCCTTTCTCTTCTATACACAACTATCCAAAAAAAAAAAAAAAAAAAAAAAAAAAACCAAAAAAAAAAAAAGAGCAGAGCTAAAGTCCAAAACAACTGAAGAAGACCCCCCCTCAACCCCAGCATTAAAATAGATAATGAGTAGTTTTTTTAATCATCACAAAAGTCTATAATATCAAAAAATAAAACTACATACTCTAACCGACAGATGAAAACTTTCATTTTTCTTCAAAACCCCCCAATGTAAACAAATGCTTTCAAGTAGTTGAGAACGGAACAAAACGGACCAACACTCTACAACTCATCCCTATCGGGGATATCGTCGTCAGCATAGCCCCCTGCGCCGCCACCAGCGCCACCGCCCTGGTAGAGCTTGCTAGTAATCGGGTACGCGACGCCAGAGAGCTTCTCCTTCTGCTCGTCAAAGTCCTCCTTCTCGGCGGTTGGGCCCATTTCCTCAAGCCAGTCGATGGTCTCCTTGACGGCCTCGAGAAGAGTCTCCTTGTCCTCCTCCTCGATCTTGCCGCCGAGCCCTTCGTCGTCGTTGACCTGGTTCTTGAGGCTGAAGGCGTAGTTCTCGAGGCCGTTGCGCGCTTCGATCTTCTCGCGCGTGGCCTTGTCCTCCTCGGCGTATTGCTCGGCTTCGGCGACCATGCGCTCGATCTCGTCGGCGCTGAGGCGGCCCTTGTCGTTGGTGATGGTGATGGACTCGGACTTGCCGGTGGCTTTGTCGGCTGTGATTGATGGGTTAGGAGATTAACCTTCGAGAGTAACGACTGTGAATAGACTTACAGGCTGAAACCAAGAGAATACCGTTGGCGTCAAGGGCGAACGAGACCTCAATCTGAGGAACACCACGAGGAGCCGGGGGAATGTTGGTAAGCTCGAATTTACCAAGCTGGTTGTTGTCCTTGGTCATGGACCGTTCACCTTCGTAAACCTGGATCAAGACAATAGGCTGATTATCGGCAGCGGTCGAAAAGATCTGAGTCTTCCTGGTGGGGATGGCAGTTCCACGCTTGACAAGAGTGGTCATGACACCACCGGTGGTCTCAATACCGAGAGTAAGAGGGTTAACGTCCATGAGTACAATGTCTTCAGTTCCCTTCTCGCCACCAAGAATACCACCCTGAACGGCAGCACCATAAGCGACAGCCTCATCGGGATTAATCTCCTTGCTAGCCTTCTTTCCGAAGTACTCCTCGAGCATGGCCTGAACCTTGGGGATACGAGTAGAACCACCAACAAGGACAATATCGTCAATGTCGGTCTTCTTGACCTTGGCGTCCTTAAGAACCTGCTCAACAGGCTTGAGAGTCTTCCTGAAAAGGTCGGCGTTGAGCTCCTCGAACTTGGCACGGGTCAAAGTCTCGGAGAAGTCTTTGCCCTTGTGGAAAGACTCGATTTCGATACGGGTGGACATGGTGGAGGAGAGAGTACGCTTAGCCTTCTCGACTTCGCGCTTAAGTTTACCCATGGCCTTGAGATCCTTGGCCACATCGGTGTCCTCCCTCTTGTTCCACATCTTCGTGAAGTGGGTCATGACACGCTGGTCGAAATCTTCACCACCCAAGTGGGTATCACCGGCAGTAGCGTGAACCTCAAAAACACCCTCCTCGACGGAGAGCAGAGAGACATCGAAAGTACCACCACCGAGATCTGTGTGTTGTTAGTATGTGCCTCATCTCTAGAAGATACGACTTCTCCTACCGTAGACTACAATCTTCCTCTCTTGCGATCCCTTGTCAAGACCGTAAGCGAGAGCGGCTGCAGTGGGCTCGTTGACAACACGCATAACATTAAGACCAGCAATAGTGCCAGCATCCTTGGTAGCGGCACGCTGAGCGTCGTTGAAGTAAGCGGGGACGGTGACGACGGCATTGGTGACCTTCTCTCCGAGATAAGCCTCCGCGACCTCCTTCATCTTGCCGAGAATCATGGCGGAAACCTCCTCGGGGGTGAAGGTCTTCTCCACACCAGCAACCTCAACGCGAACACGGGGTTGGCCGTCCTTGTTGATGACCTTGAAGGGGAAGTGCTTGATGTCGTTCTATGCATTGTGTTAAGACTGCGTTTTCCTTAAAAGATTCTCGCTGTCACAACATACCTGAACATCCTTGTCGTTGAACTTGCGACCAATCAGGCGCTTAATATCAAAGACAGTCCTCTCCGGGTTGGAAGCGTATTGGTTCTTCGCAGCATCTCCAACGAGACGCTCCTCGTCGTTCCAAGCGACGTAAGACGGTGTGATACGGTTACCCTGATCGTTCGTGATGACCTCGACCTTTCCAGACTTCATAATGGCAACACATGAGTATGTCGTTCCCAAGTCAATACCGATGACTATGGCCAGGTGTTAGCTCTCCGTTGTTTGGAATTGCAGGGACGAAAGAAAACCGTACTCGGTCCAGTCACTCCCTTGTCACCAAGAGGTGCCTGAGAGTCCTCCTGTGCGCTGACGGTGCCAGCGATGAGGAAAGGGCAGATGAGGACGAAGAGAAGGTAGAAGGCGGTCATCCACGCCGAGCGTGAAGACGATGGACGAGCCATCTTTGCGAATGTGTGAAAAAGAGGTGTGTTTGTGGAAAGTCTTTAACTAAAAAACTTCAGGAGGGAGTAGGAAAAAGGGAGTGTTAGAAGGCTGACTGTGAGCGCTCTGTGTAAGACCAGAGCAATGCTACACAGATAATGTTGTTGGAAAAAGGAAGAGAGGGAAGAGAGGGAAGAGAGGAAAAGACAATGGTCGAGGTTTCTGGTCTGTTCTGGCGTCCGAGTCGCTCCTTAACTAAAAAAGAATCCAGGGATGGACAACTGGCCACTTCCCCTTTCGGATCATCGTCTTTGCAACGTGTCGTTTCGGTCGGAACCTCTTTCCGCCCTCTCTAAGAAAGTGCTGGAAAGAAAGAAGGAGGCTATTTCAAAGGCTGTCATCATGAGCGATTAATACAGGACAGTTGTCTAACGGGAGTGGCCAATGCTACGCACTGCGACTATGTGCTGCCAGCTTGCAAGTTGCTTACTTCACCACGTAGCGTGCAAAGTTCAAGAACAGCTGTCCAAAGTGAAAGGACATTTGATGCATGATGGCGGATGACTTTCGGCAACATCTACCTGCAATCATGATCCGAAGGTAAAATCGTAGCACATATGCGAATCGAAGTCTTCAACCTTACACTGCCATGCATTAGAAGCACTTCCGTCGACGTAACATCGTGAGCCATAAACTCCATCCACGCCGCTCACCTCACCTGACCTGCCCCAGGCCTCCGAGCGACATCTTCCCAGAACCTCTTCAACCCCAATACCTTCGCCCTCGTAGGCTCACATCTCCTCCTCTCCGTCGCCATCCGACCCCACCTCTCCTCCGGCACGGGCCTTGGTCTCACTGCCGCCGCCGTTGACGCACCACTAACACTGCCAGACCTCTTTGTCGTGAACCTCTGCACCAAACCCTGCACCCCAATCCCCTCCCAAACAAACCCACCCTTGTCCAGCACCGCGACTTTACTAGCCTTGCGCTCCAACCAAGCCTTGAGTCCGTCCTTCAACCGCTCCATCTCGACTTTGCGCTTCACAGATATAATGCTGGGCGCAAGCGAGCCGCCCCAGACTACAATGCCGGTTGTAGGATCACAGCGACAGCACTCTTTAGGCAGTATGTTGGCGTCGATGAGAGATGAAGCGGAGGGTCGACGTGAGAGATTGCGCGCGAGGCGGATAGCGACAAGTTTACGGGAGAGTAAGCGCGCCAGGAGGTGTGTTGTGGATAGGTAGATTGTAGATGCTGGAGGTAGGAGAGATGCAAGTGTGGGCCGGTGTGAGAGGGAAAGGGAGAGGTTGATTGAAGCCGAGCGGAGGCGCTGGGCGTGGAGGATGGGATCGAAGGAAAGGGCGCGGTTGTGGTGACATGTCTGAAAGATTAGTACATGTTAGTCTGTGATGAGGTCGGAAGATGTATTGGCGTTATCAGATATAAATATTTTCTGATAGCAATAGGACGACAGCATTTGGTGGTGCAGTTATACTATGGAGCCTAAATGACTTACCCTGGATAGTGTGAGAAGGTCGGGTATATCGAGGAAGCTGAATATCGTGAGAAGAATCTCCTCTGGCAGCTCAGTCAAAGTTAGGATTGTAGAATCCATGATATCCCCGGTCGTCTTGTGTTGGGTTGGCCGTCATGGTGTCATGTCCTCTTCGGACGCCGAGGTCAAAGGTTCCTTTGCAGCTAGCCGGATGCGGCAGTTGTGCAGTGCAAGTACTAACCCCTATTTCGCACCACTTCTTTCTTTCAGTCTGTCTGTCATGCATCATGTGCACTGTCTCCCGAACGCTGGGGAACTGTCATTGCTGTCGAGCATTCCGAACTGCGCACGATTAGAGGCTTACCACCAGACGCACGACAAACGTGCAAAGAGAACAAAGATGATTCCAAACGCCAAGGTCGGCGCCGAGAACGACCGATTGCGGGTTACTTTAGTCGCTTGAGTATTTAGCGCAGCCGTTGAACTCGTTGCGACGGACGATTGCACCGTTGTGTCTCATCCTCGGTTGGAGCGTCATGTGCAAACATGACTTTCGCGTCGCTGGGTTAATGACATGAGCACTTGACGGGGGGGACATGCATGCCTGATTGCTTGCTTGCACAATACAGAAAGCTCCACCTTCAGACACCTGTACGAGGAGTACATAGCGCACTTTCTCTCGCACGCATCGTGGTACTAAGTTAGCTGGCTGGGTTGTCTGGTCCCCTAACTTATGCACTTAAATCTGCGGCTCCGATTAGTCCGCCCGCAGTGCTTCCATCCTCGGTCTCAATTTCAGTTGGTGGCAACATTCATCTTTTGCCTCGAAAATTGCGGTCGCACTAATCATTAGCATTCACGATTGCCGGGGTAGACATCACTCCCAAAGGCAAGGATAGTCACTCACGGAAGATAGGAGGAGCGGAATATATCGCCACGCAAACTGCACCCTTCGCTTACGCAAATGCCCAAATAATGCCTGCCCACGTTTTCTTTCTTTTACGGATCACGTTTTGGATTGCCGAAGTCACGAAAGTTTGTTCCGTTCATCCTGACCGTCCCGCTAGCCCGTTATAAAAACTGAATTTCGTATTCGACATGGATAATGCGAGACAAGATATCGAACCATAGATATGAATGAACAGTCATTGGCCAATTTTTATACGACTTGTTGTATAAAAACCGTATTTTCACGCGTTGAGCAGAGTCCGCAACTTCCAGTAGTTGTGGTGATCCTGGTCTTGCGACGAATGGTTGGTCGATGGAAAGCAGAAGGGCTAATTGTCTCGGGTTGAACTCGACACTCACCGCCCCAGAGTTGGGAATGTCGCTACTCGTGCATCAATGGAACTCCCAAAGATCATCCCCAATCGACCTCCGGTTGACACGTCAGTAACAGTACGACTACTCCATGCTGTACTGAGAAGGTGCCAACCGCTCTCCAAAGAAACTTTAAAAGCTAGTGTTCCGTCGTGCTCCACCCGTTGGAAAAGGAGCATTGACCCCGCAGTTGCTTGCTCTATTGTATGCAAATCCCAAATTTGTCGAATCGCCTCAACTCACACTTTTTGGCCCGCCCCTGACGAGGAGTCTGATCAGGCGATATTCGTACACAACAATGCGGGAGTCAATTGCGGCCGTTTCAGCGCCGATGAGCTGCCGGTTTGAAAATTTAAAGCGTTGCCAAGCGGGACTTCTTTTTGCACAAGGTACGAAGGTAAAAGGATCAAGAGCATTGGCTATCGGAGCACGGTACTTGCAGTAATGGCGAGGCTCGCCCGGACATCCACTTACGAAGCTAACGCACGCCCTAAGACAGGTACAATGCACCACCGTTGGGGCGGACCGACCGACCTGCATACATAGGTGGAAAATCATGTCAGCAGCCGTCATGGGCAGAAATAGGTTATCCAGTAAAGTCCTTCCAACGCGGTAGACGTTATGCTGTTGGTGGAGTTCAACTTTGCAAAGCCGGCATTTGTAACCGGTCCAAAGTATTCCAAAGTATGTATGCAGCTCCAGAGATTTAATGCTGCCTCAACATAAGCCGTAGCCGTTCGGAAGCATTAGATAGACACCCATGGATTCTGTCATTTCGTTGTGACTTGTGGTTGTGGTAAGCTTTGCTCATCCCTGGGCTAAAATCCGTACTGCGAATGAGAACCATGTGGGAAGCGAGGCAAACCGTTGTAACTTACACGTGACGAATTTTGCATTGAGATTTTGCCGTGCTTCTCCCATGGACAGGGAGAACTTGCCTTCCTTCGTTCGTTGAACTTAGGGGCGACTCCACTGAGTGCGGGCCCCCGACATGCTGCAATCCACCATCGAGCCTCCGCAACACTCACTCGTAAAGTCGCTGCTTCGAACACGTCAAAGGACGACTCCGAAGCGACAGGGATCTTTCTGCACGAAAAATCAATGTGTTCCACGCATTCGGAATCGTCAAGTGCGAGTCAATGATGGACCTTCTTTTTGAGCGGCAGAGCAGACTGTCCAATAGTCAACGGTTGCTCCCGCTGGTAAACCATGAGCGAGCCCTTTTGGCTCTGTTATTCTAACGGTTGAGCTGTACCATTATGACGGAGCTCTCACTCGCCAGGTTACGACAGCGCTGAGGTGTCATGGTGTGGACTGGCGGATGTGGTATAAATACAGCTGCTCCGAGTTCCCTTGAGATAGGCAATCGCTCGGTTAAAATTAGTGAGCGACAACGGCAATATCAAGTCAGATTAGCCTTGAGAATAAATACTAGACTCTAAGCCTTTCGAAAGGCTACCTACTGCTGTGTTTGCATCACTTGTTAGCATTGAAGTTTGTCGTCTTGGTTAGTGAAGCAGAAAGTACCATGACCCCACTGCAATGCTAAGAATTCGACAGAGTCGACAAGTCCGCACACGTTTAGGGATGTGCTTCTATGACCAACATCGCTATCAGTGCGGCGATTGGAAGTGGGGAAACTTCCGTCAACACTGCAACAAAGAGTATAGGACTGGCGAGACTTGCGGGATGAAGTTCGTCAGAGACACATGGCCAATCAACACAAAATGCAAACTCTGCGAAAAGGTCGACACCAAGATACGGCGTCGAGCGGCCGAGATCGAACGTGTGGAGAGATGGAAAAAGGAAGGCAACAAGTTCACAGCATCGATTGAGAAGTCCATGGAGATGATACGGACTTTGGAATCTGAGATCAGCACATTGCAGCAGGAGCGAGCCAGACGTTTGCAGGGAGTCGGAAGCGGTCGATGAGTCGCAGGAAAGGGCGATTCTGGCATGATAATAACGTGAAACGACCTTTACGGCCTTTTAGGATCTGTCACTCATACTAGACCACAAAAGCAGAGCACAGTTCAGCGCATACGCAAATGAAGAACAAATAATAAAGTTAACTTCTGAGAAATATTAGTTACATGTCATGTGACTGTGTATTGAAAAAGAGCGAGGCACGTGACAAATCAGGATTGAAACCGAAATGCTCTTTGTGATCAATCTAATTATCTAGCGCGAGAAAAACAATGAGGCAACTCAAACATGCCGATCCAAACTATTTCCTGAATTGATTTTCCTTCCATCTCAAGGGCTCACCCCCCAGTACAGACTGATATCGTCCACATCCAAAACCGCTGGGCCGTCACAGTTAATGACGGCCGTCAAATAAGCACTAGCTGCCTCCGCCGTATCACGGCTGATGTAGTTACCATAATATTGTAAGAGAGAGCCATTCGCGCCCGGTTCAAGCGCAGGTTGCGCCGAGAAGACAAGATCGAGGCCAAGGTAGAAGTCCACAGTGCAAACGGAGTCTCCATCAGATTGGCTCATGTAAGCCTCGAGGCAGTACTGAGTACCAGTGCACATGACGACTTCCTGCCAGAGCGCAATCGAGGCTGCCTCAGTCGCGTTGATCTGGCCTAAGCGCGATCCGCCAACGGTGTGTTGCGTCGCTTCTGCCACACCAACGTCAGTAAAGTCAATGACGCACGGGTCGGAGGCATATGTGTTCCAGTCGACGGCGCTTGCGCAGGAGCCATTGTTATAGGTCTCGAAGCCACCGTTGGTGACAATGGTGCCGTCAATCGAGCACGCCGCAATGACTTGATCGACTGGTGCTGGTGAAGGGGTATAGATGGGAGGGCCTACCACTACAGGTGTTGGCCGTGAGTACGGGCCGTAGCCGTAATTAAGCAAGGTGCATGTGTTTTGGGAGACAATGGTGGTTGAGATGACTGTAGTCGTTGCTGTAGAGCATGTAGAGGCCATTGCAGTGACGGTGACTGTCGAGGCCGTGCAGGCTGGGCAGGAACCTTTGTCTGGGTTAGCAGGTAGTGTGGTTAATAAAAAGGAATGTCACTTACTGGTTATCGTACGGGAACTGGGGATTTGAGAACCTGATCGACCCTCTCCCGAGGATGAGATAGAGAATGTAGAGCTAGTACCCTTTCCCATAGGCACTGAGGTCATGGTCGAGTTTGTGGGGTATCGGGGAGTCGCAGATGAGCTAATGATGGGTGCTGTGCCTGTTCCAATCATTGAGCTGGTAATGTTCCCAGGAACGGAATATGGGGGCGTAGTGGGTCTTGACGAGTAAGTCATGTTGGAAGTGATGGTCGGCGAGAAAGGAGTGCTACCAGTCCCAGTTCCAGTACCAGAGGGCATGGTCGTGTTTCCGCTCGAAAAGGGGAATGGTGGTCTAGTGGAAGACGACCCCGAGCTGAATGTTCCAGGAGTTCTGGGCAATGTTGATCCAGTCCCGGCAGGGTCAGACGAGGCGCTTGAGAAGGTGGGATTAGCCGTTACTCCTGTTCCAGTACCAGGCATGCTCGAAGACGAGTTGCCGCTGGGAATTGGGTAGGGAGCCGATGAGTTGGGAAACAAAGTGCTGACTGGAGGTACAGCCGCTCCGGTGCCAGGCATGCTTGAGGTCAAGTTGCTGCTTGGGAAAGGATAAGGTGCCGAAGAGCTAGAGCCTATAACACTGGTCCCCGGAATGCTTGAAGACGAGTTGCCACTTGGCATTGGGAATGGAGAAACAGTGGAAGAGGAGCTTGCACCAAATGTTCCTGGTGTTCTCGGTAGCGTCGAGGCAGTTCCAGCGGGTGTTGATGGGGATGATGCAGCCGAGGAAGTCACAGTCGGGGTGTAGTGTGAGTAGGATGGGAATGTGTAGGCTGTAATGAGAGAGCTAGTGCTGTTTATAACGGGTCCCACTGGGGTGGACGATCTGGTGGAAGAGAAATTGCTGGGTATGCGTGGCTCTCCGGTCGAGGAGATTGAAAACGGCGTAATTGATGTGCTATTTGCAAAGGGCATGCTTGAGGAGACCGATGGGCTATAAGGTGGGCGGCTGTAACCAGGAGGTCTGAAGCTAAAGGGAACACTCTGGGTATAGATACTATCTCCGCTCGATGAGAATGGAGGGCTTTGGCTTCCGGTTCGTGGCTCACCGGTTGAAGATATGGTTGAAGTCATGATGGATGTGCTATTGGTCGGGAAGCTGCGAGTTGTCGAGCTCGAAGGACCGAAAGTGCCGGGTGTCCGTGGCTCCCCGAAGGACGAGATTGGGAATCCTGATGATGTGGAGTTATCATAAGGTGAGTAACCGGTGAACGTGCTCGGGAAGGGTGGAGGAGTAGGAAGGGCACTAATAGGAGATGGGCCT
>Ga0160429_1002309_pt1 | contig 10151 bp, 8 predicted proteins | sample SolpanmetagenomR_FD_108199 | JGI IMG/M metagenome (GOLD analysis project Ga0160429, IMG submission 108199) | Solar panel surface microbial communities from Lawrence Berkeley National Laboratory, California, USA - R | ecosystem: Engineered > Built environment > Solar panel > Unclassified ... | reverse complement strand
GAAAGGGGGAAGACGAGGTCAAATCGAGATGAGTCCCACCTGAAATCATCCGTGTGAATGACGTTCAGTACTATACAATATATTACAAGTACGCTTTAATCGAATTGACTGAATCGACAATACTCTTCTCCAACCCAATAAATTCCATCCCAAGGATTTTCTGCGCCTGGACAGAGGAACAATCAGTAACAAGCTCATCTTTGACACCATCCTCAATCTTGGCCATTTTGTTGAGACCAGGGAAATGAGAACGAATAATCTTGCCAACCTCTCTAAAAGAAAATGCACCCGCGGAGAGGATAAAGCGTTTGCCCTCCGCTTCTGGTTCAAGACTCGCCTTGACATGCGCATCCGCAACATCACGAACATCAACAAAGTTCTGCCGGCGTTGACGAGGAGCCAAAGTGACGATACTGCCGTTCGCAATACCCAGAATGATACCAGAGGAGGTATTGATCTCATCAGCACGCTTAATCTTGTGTATGATTGGTCCAAAGATATATACAGGATTTGTAACGATGAGCTGGAATTGGCACTGCGAAGGACTGTGAGTGAATGATACGTGATCTTGAGCATCGCAGACGCTACCTTCTCGTTCTTTACATACTCCCAGGCTGCCTTCTCGGCCATCGATTTACTCGCAGCATACGTTCTTCCTCCATCGGGCTTCTCGCCTTTTTTGATAGCATCATCTACATACTTGGGATCCGAGGTGTTCCAGTCATCCTCTGTAAATATGTGTCCTTCCTTGTGAGATGCATCAAACACAGCAGCAAGACTTGAGGTGACAATGACTTTTCTCGGACTTCCCTTTGTATGTGCTGACTTGAGCAGATTTAGCGTTCCTTGAATCTAGAAACGATGTTGATGAGTTGCCGTATGAGGTACTATAGCGTAATTGAATTACCGCAGGATTGATCAGATCTCTGTACGGATCTTCAGGGTGGACGTGAAATGGTGAGGCGACCTATAATCTTATGAGTGATCCTATCCTTTTGATACCAAAGTAGATTAGTTACATGATGTATAAACTGCACATCCTTGACAGCCTCATCAAACGCTCCCTCTTTCTGCATATCTTCAATCTTCACAATCGAGAAACTCTCATTCTGGAAGAGATCCACTAGATGTTTTGCCTTTTCGTCATCTCGTGCTGTTCCGCGAACTTTGAATCCTGCTTCTAGTAAGTGTTTTGCGACATGTGATGCTAGGAATCCTGTGACGCCTGTGACGAGCGCGAGGGGTTGATCGGGGACTATTAACATATTTTTGTGGAATGATGAATTGGATTGGATGAAGATCATTTCCGAAATCGGATTCGCCCCTGATTTACGCTCATTTAAAGTTTGAGACTTCTTTCGCAGACCGGTCTCACACCCTTCACTACACTTCACTGCTTGATCACTTCCCCATCCAAACACAGTAACAGCCCTCTCCACAATCCTCCAGACCAAAGAAGTACCACCAATAAAAACTGACAATGGCACAACTCTCACAACGTCCCTCATCTCCCAAACTTGAGAAACCGCGCAAAAACCCAGGATTACGACCCGGAACGGTATTCATTGCCGCAGGAATTTTGTTGTTGTTGGGGTAACGTGAACTACCCCCTCCATCACGGACGCGTGGAATCTCACTGTTGGAGAACTTCAGAACAACTCAAGAATTTTACTGATCAACACGAAATAATAGACTTGGAGTTCAGCATCTTCTCTCTCTAACAGGAATCGCCGTTGAAGAGGGAAAAGGCAAAATACTCGAAACACCTAAAGGATTATTTGGCTCGGGCAATGATGAATCTGAAGCATTCGACTGGGGGACCAAACAAGTATTGGTACCAGCAAAAGCAGGTAAAAGAAAGCGATTGAGTATCTCAGTATAGAGCCGAGGTCAAGGCAGAACGCGAGCATGTTGAAGCGCTTATACGCTGAGAAGGTATAGCCCGCGTCTTGGGGCAGGATCATGCTATGTGACATGAATGATCTACATTGCTATGGTACCAATCACGGAGCCCGATATGTGCAGAGTATCGATTGTCTAACCAATTTCTCGGTCACAGGTGCTGCACAAGTCAAGAAAGGTGATACAATTCGAGTGTACTACAAAGGCACTTTCATGGACCCGATGAGGGAGCCTTTCGACTCTAATTTGAGCGGGCCAGGTTTCACTACCAAGATCGGTGTAGGCCAAGTAATCAAGGGTATGTTATATTTCCATCTTACTGTAGCCGCTTACTGATCGGCTATTAGGATGGGATTTGGGCATGCCAACAATGAAGGTCGGTGAGAAGGCTCTGTTAACAATCGCAAGTGCATATGCGTACGGTCCAAGCGGTGCTGGCGGAACCATCGGCCCCAATGAAGACTTGAAATTCGAGGTAATTATAGTGTCTTCTTGTTGACATGATTTCAAGAGCTGATTGTTATGTAGGTTGAGATCCTCGAAATCATCTCATAGGTGTTCTGTGTCTATGTTTAATACAGAGTGTCGATCTTTGAACCTATAGTTTCAGGACTGATGAGTCTCACCTGGTGCTGATAGAGTCTCGATTTGGGTCTTTTCTTTGTCATTCTTCCACCTCCTGTCGTAATTTCCAATTTCCAATTACCTATTCTGTATTTCTCTTTCCTATTCGAGTAGTTCGCTGCTGCTACTTTGACAACGTAAGAAGATTGAGCTGTTACGCCTAAGCTCTCTATAGTTGTATATGCTTTCATTTTTTACCTCATCAGCTGCACCAGCTCCGCATGCAATCATCCCATTATCAACGTCAACGCTCTCACTACCAAACCAAGCACAGCAAACAACATCACTCATACCAGCAGATGCAACACCAGCTGAGCTCGTTATACATACATTATTTCAGGTAAAGAAGGACACTCTCATTCGGACCAGGCAGGTCAGCCGGTGTATACATTTTAGCGAGGTGTACAGCTCTGATTGAGCATAAATCGCTGCCAGGCTCTTCAATGAGAATGACAGTCGAACAATCCAGGCCTCGACTATAACATCATTCTATCTTGCAATATTCTTGTTTTTATCCGATCCATCTCGATCGTGCGCGAAGATCTGGACTTCTCGGGCCTTTCATCATATGTACAGATCATTGGACATCTGGCTAGTCACTGAGACACTCTCAGGATTTTGTGAGGTCTGCAGAATGCAAGATTCGAGCCCTGCTATTGAGTGCGGTGGATACGGAGCTGGACATAACCGAGATCTTGAAGCATGGCGCAGATACTGCAATGGACAGGCTGATACATGCTATAGGTGCGAAATCTTACTATAGGGGAATTCGATAAGTCGCTAATTCAGCAAGATCAGGTGCTATAGCAAAGCATCAACCTAGGCTCCTAATTGACGCCATGATGATTTGGAGGAAATGGCAATCTGGCAGCGTCGATGCGGAGATCACTCGCAAGAATATGTAAAGGTCATCTCTGGGCTTAGCATCGCATGCCTGACTATCAATGAAGGGAACAGCATCCACTGAATCCTGGTATCAAAGCTAAAGACGTGCAATCTTTATTACGGGAGAGGAAACTGGTAAGCGTTGATCATGCATGCTATTTGATTGTACCGACAAACCAGTTCAGTTAGCGTCAAACATGATTCTGAATAGAGCTTTGATCGAGATTATCAACCAATTGAAGCCTGATGGCCTCTCTGATGACCTTGCTGAGAAATTGGAAGAAATGGTGTTTACGCAGATTCGAAATGCCGATGCGTACTGCTCAATCTTTCTCTATGCCGATCATTCCTAATGAACCAGTAGTGAGTTAGTCACCCGTTCCAATAACCGGCTAGCGAATATTGATCTATTTGCAGAATTGATTGGGGCAATCTCCAAAATCAGGTAAGACCAAATACGACAAATTGATGCTTGATGAAACTAAACATTGATGCAGATTCATCTCTGTCAGCGAAAAATTCATCAAAGACTTGGAAAAATCTGCCGATATCAAGGAGAGTAAGACTGAAATCATGATCCGATGTATGCGTTTCCTCAAGCTCAAGGTAGAGCAATTGCTATCATTTTCCTGCAGGAACTGATTTGAATATAGGTCTTCCCGATGGATGCAGTGGAAGAGACAGCTGAGTTCATGCGAATGCTTGGCATGTTCTTCGTCAAAGCGCATTCTCTCAAGATAAAGCATGCATACGCTGAGTTGCTAGTGAACTTGCTTGAGCCCTTGGCGGCGACTGCTTCGGCTGAGGTCAATGTTCCTGCATGGACACAGTCTGTTGAGAGTATATATCCTAAGGCAACGAAAATGATGATCAAACCACGACATACAGCTGTAGCTTATCCTCTGGTGACGATACTTATGTGCGTAAGCAAGCAAGACTTCTTTCATAGTCATTGGTATCCGTTCGTCGAATCTTGCTATCCCAAGTTCAAGGTACTTCTTATACGTTGATGTCAAACGATACCAGCACTTGCTAAGAGATAGTAGGACAAGACTTGTAGGACCATGGTATTCAGCTGTGTAGTGAAACTTATTTGGGTATATCTCTATCGCTGTCCAGAAGCTGCAACTGCCACGCTGAAACGCCTCGACGGAATTTTCCGCAACTTTTTTCCGCCTGGCCGAAAGCATATCAATCCGCCGGATTTGCCACCGGAGCCCCTGATCGAGCTTGTATTCATTGCTGGAGTTTGCCAAACGGATTTCACCGTTCGGTCCATTATCCTGGGACTGTTGCTAAATGAAGCGGCTCCTCTCATACTAGAACAGATCGCACCGGAAAGAGTAGTGATTGCAATCAAATCCTATTTGCAAATATGTGAGGCTTTGATGGCTGGAGAGATCAGGCCAGCATTCCCTGTAGACTCTGTGAATCCGTCCTTCTGTCATACTCCCGCGGTGAAAGCCACTCCGAAATGCTTCCTTCTTACACCTGCTTTGTTGAAGAAGTTCAGTTTGGAAAGTCACTCTGACAAACTAGGCAATTATTTGGGCAAATTAATACCGTTGCTAGATACCGCTTTTGGTCACAACTTGAAGACAGATGATAAATATGGCCACAGGATGTCATTGTCCGCATCTCACGGTGCTTCTGGTCTAGCCGGTTATATGGAGATGACTGGTCGTGAACGTCCTTTGCATCATGATATTATCCAGACATGGCTGCAAGCTATACCAAGTGTGATGCCATCCGCTATATCGATGGACAAACTACTCGATATTATGATTAGGTACACCATTCATGTCGATGCCGAGATCTCGACAGCTTCCAATGGAGCACTCAAACGGCTCGCTGAGCATATGCCGGAAGTTGGAAATGAATTGACAAGGTCATTCGGGAATTTTTTGATCAATTTGCCAGAGAAATGGGAAGCGGTGATCGAGAGTGGATTGAAGCTATATACCGAATTGTTACATATTGTCAAAGCGGAACAGACTTCCTTTGGGACATCTCAGAACCTGAAATCGACCCAGCCAGGCTCGGGATCGAATGTGGCATCGTCCTTAAGTCTCGCTGACAAGACAGCCAACTATAATGTATCTCAAGAATTGGAAAAGTATGGCACGTTCTTTCTGCTTAGTGTGTCTGCTGGCATAAGACAGCAAGGCCTGGGTCTCTTGGAACTGGCGGCCTCTCTGAATGTTGATGAGAAGACGCGGCTAAGCGAAGCTCCTGCGCTTGGGTCTTCGCAAAGATACCTCATCGAAATTCTAGACCAGGGATCTGCTGAGCTATTGAGGCAACATTACAATGAGACTGATGAACGGCTGCCTCCCCCGATGACAGATTCGCACCGTAAGAATGCCAATGTGGAGAATACACTCGAGAAAGTTACGACATTCCCTGCCACATTGCGAAGTATGATAGCTGATGAGAACATATCGGAATGGACGAAGATCGTACCGAGAGTTCTGAAGTTGTTCTTCGAGCAGAAGCATGAGGTGATGAGCAGTACCTGGACGATTGTAAATACTCGGCTGGTCCAATGTCATCCTTCGATCGTCTATGCTTCTGATCCAGCTCGACATCAACCCTCCACATTGAGTTCCAAATTTACTTCAAAGACTTACTCTGCTGCGAGCGAGGAAATGATCGAACAATGGAAGCTGTATGTCATTTTTGGATGCACTTGCTCGACGATTATCGATGATGTAAGTACCAAGAAACCAAAAGCTAAGGGAGCAGACGTATCGAATAGTACAACATCCGCAGAGTTGTTTCGTATGCTATGCAATTTCCTGACTGCAGAAAGTAAGAGTATCCGGGCTGGAGCTGTGGCAGCGTTGGCCAATACTCATTGGCTTCTACAAAGAGTCCTGTTGGAAGAACTTACCCCGCTTATAAATCAAGTTACAGATGACCTGAAACTTCGCGGACGCAATAATCAGCGTAAGAACAAGAAGATGGATCGATTGCGAATCGAAATTGCGCACGTTCTATGTACATTAGCCGAGATGCTACAACATCCGGAATACTTCCAAGTGGAAGAAATTCGAGCCATCTTCTATAATTATACTCGTGAAACAGGTATGTTTCTTAGTGAGCCTGACATACAATATGAAGTGGAGCATCAACTTCTCAGATTCTATTTCTGCGAGTTCGTGCAGTCTCTACAATGTAGAGTTGCCGCGATAGCAGAGCCGTCCATGGGTTTACCATTTGACGTACGGACTTCCTTGTTTAGACTTTTCGAAGAATGGTGTGGCTACGGCAGTGTTGGCAACGAGACTCGTGAGAGAGATGCTAAGCTGTTGTTGAGCTTAACGGACCAAGTAAAAGACCTTCGCGAGCGTAGTGTAATCGCCAGCGCAATGGAAGAGCAGCGCAAACTATTAGAGAAGGCGAGTATTTCTGCAATGGCTGCCCTTTGTAAAGGTCCGGTAGTTGCTAGGGATAAGAAGAAAGGCGTGATATCGTTTGACGTTCCAGCATTGTTCCAATGGCTTGACGCAGTATTTGCTAGCGACAATGAAAGCGATTCAGGAATTGCCCAGATCGCTCTGGAGAATCTACTTTATTATAATCAGGATCAACCAGCCATGTTAGAGGATGTTTTGATCCAATGCTACACCGGAAAGCCGACAGAAAAGATTACCCAAGGCTACTTCTCAGCTTTATGTGAGACTATTGCCAAATTGGATTACCCTTGCAGTCAGGCTGCAATTATCAATCTAATATTATATAAGTGCGGTGATCCTAGTCAGGCTATACGGCGCCGAGTGGTCGAGATTCTAGACGCATATGAAGCCCGTCATTGGCATACAAATCGCTCGGCCGACCTTAAGTGCTTACTCATGAGTGTGATACCTGCTTCATACCGGCATGCACAGTTTCTACTATCTACTGCCTTGGCAGAAGATCATGCTCACATGAGTCAGGATTTCTTTCTTGAGCTAGTGCTGAGGCTAGAACAGATATATGAATCGAGGCAGATCGATTTATTGCGGTATGTAGTTCCATGGATCAAATACTTGAACATTGTACCAAGTAGTGTTCGTCCCGGAGATACCGAGAAGCCTTTTACGCTAGATATTCTGCTGGATAACTTGTTCTATCTTACAGTACGTTTTGGCGATGACTACAACTTCAAGATCGCTGCAATATGGCAGGAACTAGCGCTCAAAGAAGAAAACTTGGAGATCCTAATCAAGACTTTGATACGATTGGCAGCAAAGAAGCGCAACCCTATCGCAGTAACACTTGGACGCAAAATCATTACGTATATGGGTCGTACTGGCGCTGCTTCCAAGATTGTTGAAATCGTTATGAGCGAGATCAACCCAAAAGCCATGATACCAGAAGGCACTGTACATGGTGGAAATCAGACGGGACTCGAGACAGGTACAGGAACAGCAAAAGATGTACCAATTGAACTTGACATAGCAGAACAAATGGGACCTTTTAGACCACGCTTACATGAACTGATAGCCGATCTACCAAAGCGACCGGCATATTCGAGAGGGCAATTAGCGGGATTGTTCCTTACTGACGCAGCAACAGAGATGAAAGAACTCAAGATGCATCTGCCCACCCTGTTGCATCTTTCATTCATTCAGCTTGATCACTTCAACATCAACATATGCGACCAGAATCGGCTTCTACTGATGCATTTGATTCATGCAATTGTATTACGCAATTCTGACTCGAAGCAAATATCCACCCAGAAAGCGATCGCATTGGTCGAGGAGCTCAGTCATAAAGATGGCAAACCTTTATGGCCACATAATGACGTTGATGTGCATTTAGGAGTTTCGCAAACGCCAGATACTATGGTGAACATGATCAAACAGCTGCTGGACATATTTGATAAGTCCACGGAACTGGCACAAGATTGGGGTGAAACCGCATTACGATGGTCAACGGCTTGTCCAGTGCGCCATCTTGCATGCCGATCTTTACAAATGTTCCGGATTCTCATGCCAGTATTCACTCCAAGAATGCTGGCGGATTTGCTGTCAAGATTAGGAACTACGATCGCAGACCCTAATCCAGAAGTGCAAGGCTATGCTCTGGAATCCCTTATAACACTAAATGGAATGATAGCCTCTCTGGACAAGAACAAGATGATCTTGTTTCCTCAGATGTTCTGGGCTCTGGTAGGTTCGCTGAACACAACTTTGCCAAATGAGTTCGCACAGAGTGTACAAGGATTGCAAGCGATCGTCAACTTTCTGGATTTCGGATCATCATCTGTAGCAGAAGTACTGATTGTGAACCGGCCAGCCTTTGCCGAGAGAAGATTTGATGGTGTACAGCCATTCATAATCAGGGGAATGAGTTCCAGCAAAACTGCAATGGCTACGCTCAAATTGGTCAATCATTTGGCATTAGTAAAAGATGATACTCTGATAGATTTGAAGAACAAGCGCTGGCTATTCACTATGTTGGTCAATTTCCCGAGAATGCTGGATGCTTTGGACAGCGAAAACTCTGAGCTGATCAAAGACTGTCAGTCTATCGCAAATGATTGGTCGCAGGTTTTGGAGACACGACATAGTGTATTTGCTAAACTGTTCGACTCCTATGCAAAGTCCAAATTTCGTGCAAAAGACGATTTTGTCAAGCAATTCACTACAATGGTGGCAGAAACATTTTCAGCGGAGATACAGATCACTGGTATTGTGTTCCTGGTCTCCACTTTGCAAAATCCGATGTTTGCTTCAAAAACGTTGAAGCTACTTAAGCATTTACTGCCTAATATTACAAAAAAGGAAGTCATGCTTGAAGTAAATAGCGATGATCTTGTCAAACCTATTTTAAGTCTAGCCGGATCTGATCTCATGTCGGATGCTTTGGAGGTGATTGACGGTACTATGGTACTTTCTGATGGCCAAAGTGATGCCGAATTCTTGAAATCGCTATTGAGTACCAAGTCAATCGACATCATCGCACTAGACTTGCAGAGCCCGCGAGCTAATGAGATGAAATCGACATGGGTCATCACGGAAGAGATTACGAAAGCCTGCAGGACGAATATCAGCCAGGTCGTAGGCACTTTCGTAGGCTTGATGGGATCGCAGTTGAGTCTTGGGAGTGGCAGTCCGTCTTTCTCAAGCTTACAGCGACTCGTTGGAATGGCAGGAAAAGGACAATCTGGTCTTCAACTATCGATTCCTGACCCGAATACCTCAGGTGATAGTCAATTGCTCACAGGCACCGATCACGACACATGGACGGATGACGCCGAGGAGATCGCAAAACAAGGAGGATTCGTTTCCGATCCTGGCAATAAAGATTTAGTTTCTGCTCTTCAGGATCTAGATGAATATTTCAGAGAGGAGGGTGCTGTACCTTCCCACAATACGATTGTACGTGATCGAAACAAGCGGCTTACACTGGTCGGACTCAAGATGCCTCATCAGCCATTCACTCAGAGCAATTCATCGAACAATAACATTACTGTACTACATAGGGTACCAAGTAATACTCAAGTATCGCACCAATTACCACCTAAGCCGCAGTCCGTCCAAGAATTGGTTAAACAGTCAAATCAATCTCTCATTGCGAACGCATCCCGTACTGATGTTCTGTCGATACCTGAGCTAAACATGAAGTCAATGTCGCTGCGGGATGAGGATGCTGCTTTAAGTAGGCCTACAAGTGAAGCGAACTCTCTGAACTCACTTGCGATCTCTATGACCTACTTACCATATGATGATATCATGACAGTGGAAACCAAT
>Ga0160429_1002308_pt1 | contig 10153 bp, 9 predicted proteins | sample SolpanmetagenomR_FD_108199 | JGI IMG/M metagenome (GOLD analysis project Ga0160429, IMG submission 108199) | Solar panel surface microbial communities from Lawrence Berkeley National Laboratory, California, USA - R | ecosystem: Engineered > Built environment > Solar panel > Unclassified ... | reverse complement strand
TCTCCGCGTAGCGCAGGGCGATGCTCAGGGCCACCTTGGTCTGGCTCAGGGCGCCGCCGGAGACGCTGACCCGGCCCTTGACCAGGGCGCCCAGCATCGTGAAGAACCGGGAGTTCGCGCTCTCGATGGGGCTGGAGTACGTGCCGTCCTCGGCGACCTGCGCGTACCGGTCCAGCAGCGCCGTCCGCGGCACGCGCACGGCGTCGAACGCGAGGCGGCCGTTGTCGAGGCCGTTCAGCCCGGCCTTGCGGCCGTCGTCGCCGGCCCACACCCCGGGCAGCAGCTCGCCGTCGCGGCGCAGCGGCACGACGAACGCGTGCACGCCGCGGCGCTCGCCGCCCGTGATGAGCTGCGCGAACACGACCGACAGCTCCGCGTCCTCCGCGGCGCCGCCGATGTAGTCCTTGCGGCTGGCCTCGTCGGGGGTGTGGACGACGAACTCCTGCGTCGCCGGGTCGTAGGTCGCCGTCGTCCCGAGCGAGGCGACGTCGGAGCCGTGCCCCGTCTCCGTCATGCCGAAGCAGCCGCGGACCTCCAGGCGCAGGATGCCCGGCAGCAGGGCCTCGTGGTGGCGGGCGGTGCCGAGCGCCTGGACGGCGCCGCCGAACAGGCCCCACTGCACGCCCGACTTGATCATCAGCGACGCGTCGGTGAACCCGAGCATCTCGAACTGCGCGACCTGGCCACCGGGGCTGTCGCCGCCACCGACCGCGGAGGAGAACCCGAGCTCGTGGCCGCCGATCTCGGTGATGCGCTGCAGCCGCTGCCGGGTGAGGTCGCGCTGCTCGCGGGTGGACAGGTGGTCGGTGGGGCCGAAGAAGTCGGCGGGGAACTCCCGGCGCGCCTTCTCGCGGGCCTCGACGAACCGCCCGTCGACGAAGGCCCGCAGGGTGTCGACGTCGACGGGCAGCGCCTCGGCGACGGGAGCGGGGGCGTCGGCGACGGCGGTGTCGCGGGTGGTCGTGGGCCTCTCGGCCGCGGTGGTGCTCATCGGTCCTCCTCGGGGGGGCCAGCGGGTGCCGACGGGCGTTCGGGGGCCGTCGGGGTGGGCAGGACGGCCGCGAGGCCGCCCCAGGCGAGCGTCGTGAGGTCGCGGGCCATCTCGTCCGCCGTCTGCGGGGCGGGGGAGCTGATCCAGCGGTCCGCGGCCGTGCGGATCATGGCGATCAGGCCGTGGGCGAGGGCGTCGGTGGCGCCCGACGTCGCGCCGGCCACGCGCAGCTGCGCGGTGATGGTGCGGGCGGTCGCGTCGGCGATGACGCCGGAGATGCGCTGCACCGGGTCGCGCTCGACGCGCTCCACGAGCGGGTGCGAGACGACGAAGCGGTAGACCTCCGGGTCCTTCTCCACCAGGTGCAGGTAGGTGGAGATGATCCCCGCGAGGGCGTCGCGCGGACCGGACGCCCGGGCCGCGGCGGCGTTCAGCTCGCGGACGATGAGGCGGTTCACCCGTTCGGCGACCGCCTGGTAGAGGTCCTCCTTGTCGGCGAAGTGCCGGTAGAGGACGGTCTTGCTCGTGCCCGCCGCGGCGGCCAGCTCGTCCATCCCGACGCCCGCGCCGTGACGGCTGATGGCGCGCAGAGCGGCGGAGACCAGCTCCTCGCGCCGGGCCCGGCGGTGCTCGGCCCAGCGCGTGCGCCGGCCGTCCGGGCGGGGCGGCGCGTCGACGGTGTCCACGTCTCGACGGTACCTGTTGCGACGGGTATCCGGTACTGCAAGTACCTGATAACTTCGGAGGAGTGCGACGGCCGGTCGGCCGCGTCGCTCGACGAGGAGGACTCCGATGTCCGTTCCCCCCGAAGCTCCCCCCACCGCGCCCCCGGCGGGCTCCCGGCCCCCGCGCCGCGCCGCGATCCTCGGCGGCAACCGCACGCCCTTCGCCCGCGCCGGCAAGGCCTACGCCCAGGCGTCCGCGCAGGACCTGCTGACCGCCGCGCTCGACGGGCTCGTCGCGCGGTACGGGCTCGCGGGGGAGCAGCTCGGCGAGGTCGTCGCCGGCGCCGTCCTGAAGCACAGCAAGGACCTCAACCTCACGCGCGAGGCCGTGCTCTCCACGGCGCTCTCGCCCCGCACCCCCACCTACGACGTCGCGCAGGCCTGCGGAACGGGTCTCGAGGCGGCCGTGCTGCTGGCGAACAAGATCGCCCTCGGCCAGGTCGAGTCGGGCATCGCCGGCGGCACCGACTCCGCGAGCGACGCCCCGATCGCCGTCGACGACGGCCTGCGCCGGGTGCTCCTGGCCCTCTCGCGCGCCCGCACGCCGCAGCAGCGCCTCGCCGCGCTGGCCCGCCTCCGGCCGCGACAGCTGCGGCCGTCGACGCCCCGCGTGGCCGAACCGCGCACGGGCCTGTCGATGGGCGAGCACGCGGCCCGCACCGCCGCGCAGTGGGGCGTCAGCCGGGAGGCCCAGGACCTGCTGGCGCTGGAGAGCCACCGCCACCTCGCCGAGGCCTACGAGCGCGGGTTCTTCGACGACCTCCTCACCCCCTACCTGGGGCTGCGCCGCGACGACACCCTGCGCTCCGACACGTCGCTGGAGAAGCTCGCGAAGCTCCCCCCGGTGTTCGGCCGCGACGGCGAGGGGCCCGCGACCATGACGGCCGGGAACTCCACGCCGCTGACCGACGGCGCCGCCGTCGTCCTGCTCGCCTCCGACGCGTGGGCCGCCGAGCACCGCCTCGACGTGCTCGCGCACCTCGTCGACGCGCAGACCGCCGCCGTCGACCACGTCCGCGCGGGCGAGGGGCTGCTCACCGCTCCCGTGTTCGCGGTGCCGGAGCTGCTGCGCCGCAACGGGTGGACGCTGGACGACCTCGACCTCGTCGAGATCCACGAGGCGTTCGCCTCCACCGTCCTGGCCACGACGGCCGCGTGGGAGGACGAGGAGTTCTGCCGCACCCGGCTCGGCCTGGACGGACCGCTGGGCACGATCGACCGGAAGAAGCTCAACGTCGCAGGGTCCTCGCTGGCCACCGGACACCCGTTCGCGGCCACGGGCGCCCGCATCCTCGCCACGACGGCCAAGCTGCTCGCCGAGCGCGGGGGCGGGCGCGCCCTCATCTCGATCTGCGCCGCCGGCGGTCAGGGCGTCGCCGCGCTGGTGGAAGCCCCGTGAGCGCGCCGGTCGACACCTACGCCCGCTTCGTCCGGGAGGGCCCCGGAGCCGCTCTCGCGCAGCGCCTCGGCGCCCCGCGGCCGCCCGCCCTGCGCCGCTGGGCGCCGGGCCGCGAACTCCTCGCGGGACCGGCGCTCGTGCTCGGCGCCGGCGCGGCGCCGCTGGCCGCGGACGTCGCGCGGTGGCTCACCGCGGCCGGCGCCACGCTCGTCGACGCGCCCGGGGACGACCGCCTCGGGGCGGTCGTGCTCGACGCCTCCGCGGTCCGCACGACCGCCGACCTCGCGGGCGTGCGGGAACCCCTGGCGCCGGCGTTCCGGCGGCTCGCGCCCGGCGGTCGCGTCCTGGTCCTCGGGGGGCGGCCGGACCAGACCCCGACCGTCGAGGCCGCCGCCGTCCAGCAGGCGCTGGAGGGTCTCGTGCGCACGCTCGGCAAGGAGGCGCGCGCCGGCGCCACGGTGAACCTGCTGCGCGTCGGCGAGGGGGCCGGCGAGGCCCTGCGCGGGCCGCTGGAGTTCTTCGCCTCGGCCCGCTCGGCCTTCGTGTCGGGGCAGGTGCTCGAGGTGGCGCCGGCCCGGACCGGTGACGACGGCGCCGCGGCCGCACCGCGGCGCACGGCCGTCGTCACCGGTGCGGCGCAGGGCATCGGGGCGGCGATCGCCGAGGTGCTGGCCCGCTCCGGCACCCACGTCGTCTGCGTGGACCTCGCGGCCCAGGGCGAGCAGCTGGCCCGCGTGGCCAACCGCGTCGGGGGTTCCGCGCTGCACCTGGACATCACGGCGGACACCGCACCCGCGGCGCTGGCCGAGCACCTGCTGCGCCGCCACGGCGGGGTCGACGTCGTCGTGCACAACGCGGGCATCACCCGCGACCGCTCCTTCGTCAACCTCGACGAGGCCGGCTGGTCGTCGGTGCTGGAGGTCAACCTCCGCGCTCCGCTGCGCCTGACCGACGGGCTGCTGGCGCGCGAGGGGGCGCTGCGCCCGCGCGCCCGCGTCGTGCAGCTGTCCTCGATCAACGGGATCGCGGGGGCCAGGGGGCAGGCGAACTACGCGGCCAGCAAGGCCGGGGTCATCGGCATGGTGCGGGCGCTGGACGCCCGGCTCGCCCCGGTCGGCGGGGCGGCCAACGCGGTCGCCCCCGGGTTCGTCGAGACCGCGATGACGGCGCGGATGCCGCTGCTGCCGCGCGAGCTCGGCCGGCGCCTCAGCTCCCTGCAGCAGGGCGGGCTGCCCGTCGACGTCGCCGAGGCCGTGGCGTTCCTGGCCGACCCGGCCGCGGCGGGCGTCGGCGGGCAGGTGCTGCGCGTGTGCGGCCAGAGCCTGCTGGGGGCCTGAGGTGGCGCGAGCTGCAGCACCGGGCCTGCGCGTCCTTCCCCGCACCCCCTCCCTGGCGCGCACCTACGTGCGGTCGCTCGTCGTGCCCCGCGACGCGGGGGCCCTGGACCTGCCGCGGCGGGGCGTCGAACTGCACGGCGTGCGCCCCGACGCCGACCGGGTCGCCGCCTTCGCGCGGCTGTGCGGGTTCCCGCTGCGCGACGAGCTCCCGCTGCCGTTCCCGCACCTGCTCGGCTTCGGGCTGCAGGTCGACCTGCTCGTCTCCGAGCCCTTCCCCTTCCGCCTGCTGGGCCTGGTGCACCTGCGCCAGGAGTTCGAGCAGCAGCGGCCGCTGCGCGCCGACGAGGAGCTCGACCTGCGCGTGCGGGCCACGGCGCTGCGCCCGCACCGCCGCGGCGCCACGGTCGACCTGGTCACGGAGGTGCGGCCCGCGGGGGAGGACGGGTCGCCCGTGTGGTGCGGCCTCAGCCGCTACCTGGCCCGGGGCGCGACGTTCCCGGGCAGGCCCGGTCCCGCGCCCGCCGCGCTGCCCGCGCCGGAGGGGCCGGGGGCCCTGTGGCGGCTGCCGACCGACCTGGGCCGGCGGTTCGCGGGCGTCAGCGGCGACGTGAACCCGCTGCACCTGTCCGCGGTGTCGGCGCGGGCCCTGGGGTTCCGCCGGGCACTGGCGCACGGGATGTGGACGGCGTCGCACAGCCTCGCGTCGCTGGCCGGCCGCCCGCCCGGCGCGGGGCGGTTCGCGGTGGAGTTCGCCTCACCCGTGCTCCTGCCGTCCACCGTGGTGCACGTCGTCCGCGAGGCCGAGCTCGACGGCCGGCCCGGCTGGAGCACCGCGGTCCGCAGCCGCGACGGCCGCCGCCTGCACCTCACCGGGCGGTTCGAACCGCGCTGAGGCCCGTTCGCCCCGGCGGCCGAGCGCGTGGTCTGCTGTCCGCCGTGCCGACGCCCTCCGACCCCCGCGCCCCCGCGCCCCCGCCCACCCCGGTGACCGTCCTGCTCCTGGGCGGGCGCAGCGAGATCGGCCTCGAGGTCGCCGAGCGCCTCGTGCGGGCCGGTGCCCGCACCGTCGTCCTGGCCGCCCGGCGCAGCGACGGCCTCACCGCCGAGCGGGACCGCCTGCTCGCCGCCGGGGCCGACCACGTCGAGCTCGCGGAGTTCGACGCCGACGCCCTGGACACCCACGACGCGTTCCTCGCCGACGTCGTCGCCCGCCACGGCGCCCTCGACGCCGTCGTGGCGTTCGGGATCCTGGGCGACCAGGCCCGCGCCGAGACCGACGCAGCGCACGCGCTCGCCGTGGTGCACACCGACTTCGTCGCGCAGGTCAGCGTCCTGACCCACCTCGCCGCCCGGCTGCGGCCGCTGCGGGCCGGGCGGATCGTCGTGTTCTCCTCGATCGCCGGGGCGCGGGTGCGCCGTGCGAACTACGTCTACGGCGCCGCGAAGGCCGGGCTGGACGGTTTCGCGAGCGGCCTCGCCGACGCCCTCGCGGGCAGCGGCGTGCACCTGCTGCTCGCCCGCCCGGGGTTCGTCGTCGGCCGCATGACGACCGGGATGTCCCCGGCGCCGCTGAGCAGCACACCCGCGCAGGTGGCGGACGCCGTCGTCGCGGGTCTCGCCGCGCGCCGCGACGTCGTGTGGGTCCCCGGGGCGCTTCGGCTGCTCGCGGCCGCCATGCACGTCACCCCGCGTCCGCTCTGGCGGCGCGCGCCGCGCTGACCGCGGGCTGTGCTCCCCCTGTGACCCGGGTGCACCGCCAGTACGGTGTCCCGGTGCAGAACGCCGAGGCGCTGACCGCCGCCGACCGCCTGGACGGCCTCCCCTTCACGGCGAAGCACCGCCGGCTGCTCGTCGGCTCGGGGGTGGGCTGGGCCCTGGACGCCGTGGACGTCGGCCTCGTCGGCTCGATCATGGTGGCGCTGACGGCGCAGTGGGGTCTGTCCCCGGGGACCGTGTCGTGGGTGGCCTCCGTCGGGTTCGCCGGCATGGCGGTCGGCGCGAGCGTCGGCGGCCTGCTGGCCGACCGGATCGGCCGGCGGCAGGTGTTCGCGCTGACCCTGCTCGTCTACGGCGTCGCGACCGGAGCCGCCGCGCTGTCGTGGTCGGTCGGGGCCCTGCTCGTGTTCCGGTTCCTCGTCGGCCTGGGCCTCGGCGCGGAGCTCCCCGTCGCCTCCACGCTCGTGAGCGAGTTCGCCCCGCGGCGCATCCGCGGCCGCGTCGTCGTGCTGCTGGAGGCGTTCTGGGCCGTGGGGTGGACCGTCGCCGCCCTGCTCGGCTACCTGCTCGTGCCGACGGGCGACGACGGGTGGCGCTGGGCGCTCGCGGTCGGAGCCGTGCCCGCGGTGTACGCCGTCGTCGTCCGCCGCGGGCTGCCCGAGTCGGTGCGCTTCCTCGTCAGCCGCGGGCGGACGCAGGAGGCCGAGGCCGTGGTCCGGGAGTTCGAGGCCGCCGCCGGCGTCGAGCACCCGCGCGGGGACCTCGTCGCGGAGGCGCCGGACGCCGTGCGCCACAGCATCTGGGCGCCGCTGCTGCGCCGGCGCACGACGGCGCTGTGGGCCGTGTGGTTCTGCGTGAACTTCAGCTACTACGGCGCCTTCACGTGGATCCCGAGCCTGCTCGTCGCCGACGGGTTCAGCCTCGTGAAGTCGCTGCAGTTCACGCTGGTCATCACCCTCGCCCAGCTGCCGGGTTACGCGCTCTCCGCGTTCCTCGTCGAGGCGTGGGGACGCCGGCGGACCCTGTCGGTGTTCCTGCTGGGCTCCGCGGTCGCGGCGGTCCTCTACGCGGGGGCGGACGCCACGTCGTCGATCCTCGCCGCGGGCATGCTGCTGTCGTTCTGCAACCTCGGCGCCTGGGGTGCGCTGTACGCCGTGACGCCGGAGATCTACCCGACGGCCGTGCGCGGGCGCGGCGCCGGCTCGGCCGCCGGGTTCGGCCGGATCGCCTCGATCCTCGCCCCGCTGGCCGTGCCGCCGCTCGTCGTCCTCGGGGGCACCGGGCTGGTGTTCGTGGTGCTCGCCGCGTCCTTCGCGGTGGCGGCGGGCTCGAGCCTCGCGCTGCCGGAGATGCGCGGCGAGGCCCTCGAGGACGCCTGACCCGACCGCCTGCGGCAGTAGGCGCGCCGCGTGTGTCGAGCTCGTCACAGCGGAGCGCGGAACGGTGTCACCGCCGTCACCACGGCGCCATCCGCGATCCCTAGCGTTCCGGGTGTGGCCGCACCGGCGGCCACGAGCCGCGGTCGACAGACCGTCCCGTCCCGAGGAGGACCACCATGCGTGGAAAGATCACCGCCGCCGCTGCCGCTCTCGTCGCGGCCGCCGGCATCGCCGGCGCCGGCGCGGCGTCGGCGGCCTCGCCCGCCGTCCCGACGGCGACGCCGATCCGCTTCGCCGCCGGCACGAGCTCGGCCCACGTGAGCGGGCACGTCGCCGCGCACGGCGACCGCCGCTACACCTTCTCCGCCCGCGCCGGGCAGACCGCGACGTTCCACCTCTCGCGCAGCACCTCCGCGATGACCTGGACGCTCGTCGGCCCGACCGGGCCGTCGGTGCACGACGCGCACAGCCCGCGCCAGAGCGACTTCACCTACCGGCTGCCGACCACCGGCACCTACTACCTCGACATCGTCTCCAGCCGGGCCGCGAGCTACGGCCTCTCGCTGGCGATCCCCGCAGGCCCCGCCGCGACGACCGCGGAGCAGGAGATCCGGTTCCCGGCCGGCGCCACGGGGACCACGGTGACGGGGACGGTGCCCAGCACGGGCACGGCCCGCTACCGCCTCGTCGCCGCGAGGGGCCAGCACGCGGCGATCACCTTCGAGGACTCCGCGGAGAACGCGACCTGGACCTTCGTGTCGCCCGGCGGCTCGCCCCTGCACAACGGCATGACCGAGCAGCAGCGGCGCGCCACGGTGACGCTGCCCGAGACCGGCACCTACTGGCTCGCCGTGAGCTCGCCCGCCGGCAGCACCTACGCGCTGACCGTCTCCATCCCGCCGCGCTGACGCGCCGCCGGCCGGGTCGGGGGGCCCGGGCGGGGACCGGTCGCACGCGGGACCGGGGGGGACGCGGGGCCTGCGCAGGAGGGGGACGCAGGCCCCGCACCCTGCACGCGGCACCTCACCAGCCGCGGGCGCGCCAGTCGGCGAGGTGGGGGCGCTCCGCCCCGAGCGTCGTCGGGGCCCCGTGCCCGGGGTGCACGACGGTGTCGTCGCCCAGCTCGCCGAAGAGCCGGGCCGTGACGTCGTCGAGCAGGGACGAGAAGTCGTCGGCGTTCCCGCGCGTGTTGCCGACCCCGCCGGGGAAGAGGGAGTCGCCCGTGAAGACCCGGTCCGGCGTCCCGGTCAGGACGAGGGCGACGGAGCCCGGGGTGTGCCCGCGCAGGTGCCGCACGCGCAGCCGGAGGTCGCCGACCTCGACGACGTCGCCGTCCTCGAGACGGCGGTCCACGGCCACGGGCAGGGCGTCCGCGTCCAGCGCCCCGGCGGCCGTCGACGCGCCGGTCGCGGCGACGACGGCCTCGAGCGCACCCACGTGGTCGGGGTGGCGGTGCGTGGTGACCACGAGGTCCAGGCGCCCCTCGGGGCTGCCCTCGCGCACGAGCGCGAGCAGGCGGTCGGGTTCGGCGGCCGCGTCGACGAGCAGCTGGGCGCCGCTGCGGCGGCACGTCAGGAGGTAGGCGACGTTGTCGGTCGGGCCGACGTGGAGCTCCCGCAGCTCGTGGTCGTCGGTGCGGGTGGCCAGGGCGGAGTCGAGGTCGGACACGGGCCCTCCCGGGCGCTCGGAGGGCGGGGGCGTCAGAGGTGCTGGCGCGCGCGGCCGGTGACCGGCTGCGGCGTGGCGGTGAGGTCGAGCACGCGCGGGACGACCGGGGCGGGCCGGCGCGCGAGGTGGCGGCGGCGCAGCAGGGCCGCGGTGAACGCGAGCGTCGCGACGGCGTAGAAGACCGCGCGCTCGGGGTCGCCCGCGGCCGCGAAGCCCCCGACGAGCAGGGCGCAGCCGACGGCGCCGATCACGTGCACCAGGTCCATGAAGGACGACCAGACATCCACCTCACGATGGTGATCCTGGGTGACGACTTCCGCACGGTGAGCAGAGCCGCGCCACCGGCTCGGCCCGCAACAGGTGACGCGCCGTCCCCGGACACTGCACAGCGTCACCCCCTCTCCCTCCGTGATCATGCAGGGACCACCTGCGTGATCACGGAGGGGAGGGGGTCAGGCGCCGGCGAAGAGGCGCAGGAGCCGGGTGACCTCGGCCCGGACGGCCGCGCGGCCCGGGGCGAGGTACTTCCGGGGGTCGCTGAGGCGCTCCTGCTCGGCCAGCACGGCGCGGACCTCGGCCGTCAGGAGCTGGTTCAGCCGCGTCCCGACGTTGACCTTCGCGACCCCGCGCTCCACCGCGCGCCGCATGCCGTCGTCCGGGACGCCGGAGGAGCCGTGCAGGACGAGGGGGACGGCGACCGCGTCGCGCAGCGCGCCCACGAGCTCCTCGTCCAGCACCGCGTCGCGGCTGCTCATGGCGTGCGAGGAACCCACCGCGACGGCGAGGGCGTCGACGCCGGTGGCCGCGACGAACGCCGTGGCCTCGGCCGGGTCGGTGCGGACCCCCGGCGCGTGGGCGCCGTCCTTGCCGCCGACCTCGCCGAGCTCCGCCTCGACCCAGACGCCCGCCGCGTGGCAGCGGGCGGTCACGGCGGCCGT
>Ga0160429_1002307_pt1 | contig 10155 bp, 3 predicted proteins | sample SolpanmetagenomR_FD_108199 | JGI IMG/M metagenome (GOLD analysis project Ga0160429, IMG submission 108199) | Solar panel surface microbial communities from Lawrence Berkeley National Laboratory, California, USA - R | ecosystem: Engineered > Built environment > Solar panel > Unclassified ... | reverse complement strand
TCTACCCAGTAATGTATCAATAAAAGATGCAGGACAACACACCATATCCGATAGACATGTCAAAAGTTACCAATACATCACCACATCATCTGATATTTCCCTGCCGTTGTCCATCTATGATATTCAAGAATATTACCTCTTTGGAGCACAGATTTATATCGGACTACGTAATTTCACCCGAGCCAGGCTATTTCTAGAAACCGTCCTCGCAACACCCACATTACATGCAGCAATAAACATACACATGGTAGAAGCATATAAAAAACTAATTCTTGTCGAGCTGATAAGAACTGGTCGATCATTAAAATTGATCAGCAGTTTAGATTCAGTAATCCTTCGCAAGATTCAATCCATGACAAAAGCATATTCTGCACTTTCCGACTCTTTCGTAAAAAGAGATGTACGTAAATTCCACGCAGAAGTAGATGTAGCAGCATCAGCTTTTGACGAAGATGGAAATTCCGGACTGGTTCAGGAAACGAGTCACGCGATAAGTCGATATCGACTGATGGATTTGTCAAAAACGTACATCGCCATGACTATCGAAGAAGTATCAAAACATCTAGACCAGCCTGTCAACGACACGACACAATATATCCAATCCCTGATCCAAGCGGGTGAAATCTCTGCAACTCTCACTCTGTCAAATATTTCTCCATCGTTGATTTTACGATTTACATTCCCGTCAACACCTACTACCTTTGACAACGATACTATCATCTCTCGAATAGACGCTCTGAATAATGCAGTCAAAGAAGCTGATCGTAAATGTCTATTAAGTAAAGAATACAACGACCATTTACATAGATCAAAAGCTACCTTTGCGGCTGAGAATAGGACTAGATTAGCGAATCATGCGGATTTGATGGACATGGATAATGATCCGGGTCATATTAAAGTATACAATCCGATTAATTCAGCTCATGGTCATGGTCATGGTTATAGTCATGGTTATAGAGGTGATATAGAAGACGACGGTGACGACGAAGATATCATGGCATCATGATATGTTTTTACCCCGTTTTATATCAATATTTAGCAAGCATTATGTGAATAAATATGAATTATTAGCGTCGAATCGTAATTGATAATCGATTATAATATTTTGTGACATCAGTCATGACCATGATTTTGAAAGAGTGGTGAATCATTAATCGTCATGCATAAGTAAAGCCATTGATCTTCATCCTTGATACAAACCCGTGATCTTCATGCTTGACGTATATTATGAATTTGCATATCAAATCTGAATTATCAACTGCATACACAAACACATTATCAAACATCAAGACTAGTGATTACACATATACAACAAGTTACGAAAACAAATGAACAGTCCATCATTACTCATTGAAAAACAACAACAACAACAACAACATGACAATAAAAGAGTTTCAAGTCTTGACTCGTTTCTTATTCGCATTACCAACGACGGCCTCTTCCAATTTCCTCAGTCTGGCTTTGAATGCCCCTTCACCATTAACGACCCCAGTCCCATCGATTCCAACGAGATGACGTTCCATTTTAATCCTCAGGGTTTTCATACAAGACGTCAAAGCCAACATTCCCTCTTTTTCAAACCCCCTCTCGTCCATATCGTTGAGTTCTCCCCTTGCGTTTTTCTCTTTGAGTTGCCATTCAGAAGAATTTGAATTCAACAACATTCCAAACACCTCGTTCCAAACCTCCGACTTCCAATACCGCTTCAACCCTTCTCGTTGTCGCCATTTCTTCTCGCTGTTTTCCATCAGATCGTTGGACGATCGCTCGGGGAGGATGGAGATGTATTTCCCAAACAAAAGCGTGTGGACGACGTTTGCGAGGCCGTGGTAGTCGATCTGCCATTTCCAAGGCCGTGCTTCGCGCATTTCTATACAGTCTGCTTCGCTCAATTCCCAGTCTGCAAAGAAACGAGCGGTGGGTATAAAGTCGGACGTGTTGATGCCGCGGCCAAAGTCTATGAGAAGAATACCGTGATTAGACCACGAGAAAGACCCTGATGGATCATAAGGAGACGACCATGACGAAGATGGTAAAAGACGTAATAATATATTATCGGCTTTCATATCTCCGTGTATTATCCCGACTTTATGTAATGATTCTATCGTCCGAAAGAGTTCAATGGTATAAAACATGACCAAACTTTCTTCGAGTCCTGCTCCTACTCCTCCTGAACAAGAATCTATGTTTTTAGAAAGGTTGACTAGATCGACCAATGTTCCTGTATCGGAGAATGATTCTATAAGAAAGGAAGAGTTGGAATAGAGATGTAATTCATGAACTGGAATTATAGACTGTATTGCTCGTTGATGGTCATGATCAGAAGATAAAGAGGAAGAAGAAGAAGATGGAGAGGAAAGTAGTCTATAACACAGTCGAAGAATATGAAATTCCCATGCAGAAGGAATAGGTTCAATCTTCATTGCTTCTAGACTTTCACGCCTAGAATCATCATCTTCTTCCTCGGAATTACAATGACGTTCGACGAGATAGACAGGGGCAAACGTCCCTGCGCCCAATTCTTTCTTTATTGTATAAACAGAATCAGTATCTGGAAAGTCCAACATAGGAGGTAATGTCAATGTAGAGATTGTCTTGTCTGACGATGCCGTCTTTTTCGATATTGCCTTTGCATATTTTCTAATATCATTCAGTCGATTATACTCGATCAATCGATGATCATGAAAACCAGGATATGATGATAAAGAAGGCGTCATTTGTGTCAATACCGTTTCTCTAACGACAGGATCCATAGGATTTACAGTATCATCTTTGATTAATGGACCTTCTACAATATGTAATAAAGGTTCGATTGGAGATAATCGAAGTTTGTTAATTCCAATGACATTTTCCTTGTCATTATCTTGTATATCGACAATCTCTTCTTGAAATGGACTACTCCATATTTCATTAACGTCCTCACCGTCTTCCAAAATAGGTTGAATGGCTTGTGGAGGTATTCTACAAGGTGTTCTGGAACTGAAATAGTCTCTATCTTTTTCCGTCCGACTTGTACCGATAGACGATTCTGTATGTTCAACAATTGGTGTCATGAATGGTAATCTATTCCCTCCATTCTGTCTGTCACGATATACCATGTTCCGAGGCTCATAATCTTCTGGAGTCAAAGGTATATATCGTGTGTTTACTTTTTCTTCACCTGGAGTTGCTAAATCTTCTCGTTGGACATCTTGGTCATTATCAACAGGTAATGATTCGATAATATCTTTTGTGACCGAATGTTGTGTCCAACCTGTTGCATCATTCTTATCGTCTTGATCATTATCATCATCAACAACATCTTCCGCTACCTGTTCTACCCCATTTTGAGCCTGAAATATTTCATTTCTAGTTTCATCACCATATTCACTCGCAGTTATTGATATTTTACCAGTTGTTGTACTTTCAGCTCCACTAGTATAATCATCATCACTAACTTCATTTTCCTCTTCTTCCTCCTCTTCTTCACTTTCTCCTCCAGCAACTGCTTGACCATATATATCATAAATCTCATTCATTGCTTCAAATGTATTTACAGTCATTGTCGGTTCAGCCGTCTTTTTCCTCTTAATTTTAGGTCCTGTTGGAGAGTCCATATTCAATCGAATCGTTTGTGTTTCTTTTTTTTCGGTTCGAACCGGTATCATTTTAATCTTTCTCGTTCGATTTGCTTTTTCTTCCTCTTTACGAAATCTACGAGCAGCTTCCTTTTCTGTCAGTTGTCTTTGCGTATTCCTATGGCCATTTTCATCATTCAATGCGATAGTCTTTATAGGCACGTTCTCCTGGTCAATTTGTGATACCAATGAAGTCGTGGAATTTGATATATTCTCTTGATCGATTTGTAACACTGGAGAAGTAATTATGGGATTAGTCGAAGGTGCTATGTTTTCATCTTGAAATATCTCAAATCCATTGTGTCGTTTCTTAGTTTTCTTTTCTTTCTGTTCGATCAATCGAGGTATATCACGCCAATCTCTATCTATCCAACCTCTCGATCTAGCCATGACTTGTTCAAAGCTAAACACTTGATTTTCAGAGGGATATAAAACAGACAAATTCACAAAAACATGCTCTCTCCGGCCACTTCTTTCGTTTATAGTAGATTGACCTTCGTGTTGACTAATAAGATTTGATTTATTTGATTTTGTGACGACTCTTGGTGGTGACTATAAACATGACGAGAAACGAATTTCCAAATCAGTCCTTTGACCTTCAGTATTTCGTTTTGCAATCATAAGGAAAAAAGGGTGGTGACGAAATGACTTACTCTGAATACAGCCAACTTTTCCATACCCGCATTCGTCTTTCCAACTTTTAATGTCTGACCAGTCCACGTCGTTGGTTCTTGATTATTTTCTCTTTTTTGAGCTTGTAAATCTTGTAGCGTATTCCAACTTTCACCATTCTGACTTCCCATTGCACTCTGTGTTTGAGCACTTTCATCTGAAAATATCGCCATTTTATTCTTCTTTTTGCTTTTTTCAGCCGTATTGGACGCGTCTTTTTGGACAGATTGGCTTGCACTAGAGAATGGATCCACTTTCGAAGCAAGCGCTGGTCGTTCGATAGGTAATGCTGGACTATCTGGTCGCAATGCTACATCTGCCGGTATTACCTGTCGACGAGCTTCGAATTCTGCATATTTCTTATTCAGTCTCTCCAAAGGTCTGGCTCCTTTGTTTATACCAGCTATGTAGACCTCTTCGGCCTGTGTCCAGCGATTACTAGACTCTAACCACGCGGCGTATTCTTCGTAAAATAGTGCTAATCCCTCTCCAATTCCATTTCGAGCCATGAATATATATGTTTCTCGGGGCGATTCATGGAAATATTTAATATACTGTAGCCACATCTTGACGTATCTTGCATCATTATGAACATGTGTAGATGTGAGGAACGTCTTTGTGGCTCTTTCAAGTAATGGAAGAAGTTGTGAAGAAGACGTTGATTGTACCGAAGGATAATTGTTCAATGTCCATTTAATGTATCGGTCATAAACATCTAATGGATCGTCGGCCTCATCAATCTGTACAACTTCTTGCTCAAATGCTAGTCGCTCTTCGTTTTGAGTCTCGTTTAATTGATTTGGTTGCGAAGTAAGTGGTGGGGAGTATAGAGCAGCCAAAGCCTTTGCTGATCTTCCAGATGGCAAAGATTGAATGTTCTCCTTGTGACCTTCAATGACCTCAAAATCAATCAAATCCTCCTGTCGATTCGCCATTGTTGTTGTTGCTGCTTGCACGCAATACTTAACAAGATTAATCAAGGACAAATTCCTAAAGTAAACAAACAAACAAAAAATGGATTAAGGTTCTTACGACATCACGTGCAATTTTTGTTTTGTAAAAATATCGATGAATAATGATACTATTGTATAGTCTATTGCAAGTAATATTGCATCCTATTCTGACATACATACTCACTATATACATAGTAAGCATATCTGGGTATATTGGCCTTATCTTTATAGATATATGACCCGTGAAAATAAATGCTCTGTTAAATATCATTCCAGTCGTTAATTGTTACAAAAGAAATTAGAAATCGAGCCAGCGATAAAGAATGTGGTAGTTTGTGTGATAGTGTAGATAAAGATCATAACGTTGACCGAAATTGCCAAAATTCTCAATACATAAGACCATTGAAAAACAGAATAGAAATAAATTTAACAATGCTGAGCATGATCGCTATTGTTGTCATTCGCTTGTCGGAGGTTTTGCGCAGCCAATTCTCGAAAGCGACCCTCAAGACTTAGATTAGGACGGGCAAAAGAAGACCCGCTTCCAAAAGGTGTGAAATTACGTGGACAAGTGCTTGAACTGTAAATAGATCCAGCAAAAGGAGAGCCAAGACGGACCGGATCATGCATGAGTCGAAGACCCTTGTTAGGCTTCATCATTGGTTCGATATCAGCAGACTCTTCTTCGGGTATGTCACGTCCTTCAAAGGTCAAAGATAGCTTACGAGTACTATCAAAGACAGCACCAAGACTGAATGATCGATCTCTTTTCGGTCGAGAAATATTGGGGACTTGGTTGAAGAGATTTTCGAGCGAATTGGATTGACTGTGATCGTCCATGTTGTGGCGTCTTTTCAAAGACTTCCGAGATGTGATGCCCTCATTAAATTCTACCGGAGAATCCAAGGATGACGAAGCTGGAGGTGGGGGTACTACAAAGCTTCCACCACGGGAATGCGAGAAGCTGTTGAAATGTTTGGAACGTGGTGGAGAGTTAAAGTATAAAGACATGTGATGATTATTTTGCCCATCATTACCTCCGATAGCAAGTTGTAAGGATTGACTTTTTTGGTGTGCTTGAGATCTGCCAATGCGTCCGACAATTGGTTGTGACGATGACGAGGAGAGTTTTGGTCTTGTTTGATCCACATCCAGGAATGCAGGTGGGTGTAGATCCGAACGAAGTCGAGGACTACTACTACTAGATTCGAAAGGAGATGGACTTCTCGTTGTAATCAACCGTTGATAGTGCGCTGAAAGAGAAGGTGACTGTTTGCATAATTTACGTAACCGTTTTCTTGTACCAGATTCAGTACACGGCCAATGAGACCATGTCCTAAATCGATCGCGTGTCAAATCGTTGCGTTGAAGAATGCTTGGCCTGCTTTTAGCATGCTTCATTCCCTTCCAAGAATGCTTTGCCTCACGCGCGACTTTTCCACAAACACCAAGGGGTGGAGCTGTACCTGGAAGCATTTTAAACGGGGTTAACTCGGGATCTTCAATGTATTTCTGATAGGTTAACCACAAATGATGATCCATTTCTGGTGTCCATCTAGCTTCTTTTTCTGTTTTTGCTCGTTTTGCTGATGGTGATGTTTGAAAGGTTTGCGGAGATAGAATTGGCCTTGAGCTTCTAATGTCAGGAAATCGGAATGGATCGCTTGGTTCACTATCTGGAGAAGAACTGTTTGCATGAAAATTCTCGAAACTTGGGACAGAGCGAAGACTGCCGCTAAATGAAGAGACCGAAGAATCGGAAAAGCTTGGACTTGCTGGTTGTACGGTATCATCCGACTCAATGTCATTAAAAGCGCGACTTCGATCTCCTGACCATTGATGTGATTTTATCTCGGGGAAAGAAGTTGCCATCTGATTCAACGGCGTTCGTGGCGGCGAAATGAATGATGGTCGCATCAATTGTGGCGCAAGATATCCAGGCATATATTCTGGATCACAAGGTCCTTCCATATTGATGTCAGATTCTGTCATCTCAATGGTTGGAAGAGAGTCGCTGTGGATTTCCGCGATTATGTCGCGTGGCGGAGCCGTCGGTAATTTTCTTCGTCGCACTTTGAACGTTTGTCGTGGAGGAGGTGGAGGACCCACGACATATTGTGAGTCTGGCTGTTTTGTTTGCGGTGCTGGTGTCGTAGGTACATCATTGTCATTATAGTGAAATGTGAAGTTGCGCGGGAGGGTGATGGATAATGATGGACGTGTCGCCATGACTTGAAGTACTCGATGGTATTCCTGAAATAGATCTCGAATCTCTAATTGATAGTCTTGAAGTAGGACTAGTTAGAATAAAATATGTTTGTCGACAAGTTGCGCGCAAAAGGTCGCGTTTCTTTAATCAATCATCACGCGTCTATATCAGGAGCTGGTAGCAAAAAGCTTTATTTTGGAGTTGAAGTTTGATACGTTTTGTTAAGGATAATGTATGGATGCTGTATATAGTGATTGCGCCTCAACTGTTGGCGATAGACGTTTGAAGATAATGATGTTGTAGGTAATGATGAAATAAGAGTTAGGACGAAACGCGGGAAGGATATGTAAGATGATGTTGAACGAACGGGCGCGACGGTTTTTTCTGACAACCGGATGGGCGGAACCCTTGGTCACTTCTTGAGCCCTGGAGAAAAAAAGTGTATACTTGGTCTGTGCGCGACCCACTTACAAAAATGCTATTCAAGATTTTCAGTGGAAATTTTAAGCTTGGTAAAGAAGCTTTCGGATATGTGGAACTGGACAGAGTGATCGCAAGATGTGGGTTATCGATTGGAGTCATTTGATATGATTGGACAATTGGAAGGTAATTCCTAATCATAGCAATGTTTGTTGTTGTTTACAGGTAAACATTCATGCAACTAAGATGACGTGTCATGCAAATAACAAACGTGCTTACATCAAGCTCGTATCGGTTACGGATGACTGGTTCGATGGCGTTTGACGACGTTTCCTGTCGTGGCGGTGTAACTTTTTACCAAGTGATTTGTTATAGACGTTGGAGTTTGCTTACAGTACTATATTCGTCGACACATATCTCGTCGTAGAATGAACAGTATCACCAGTGTTTAAGCTAACGAAAGTCAATCGTCGTGCAAACAGTGGCTCCGGGTCATAAACCATTCTTTTGCAATTCCGGAAGTGGTCATGCGCGAACTGCATTCCCCTTCGAGATGCAGTTGGTTACAACAAAAGTCAATTGCTGCTTTCCATTGGGACTTGTCCAAGTATATATAAATTGCAATTGAGTGTAGCTTTAGAATACAAAATTGATCATGCGTCCAACGTGAAGTCATATGGTTTGAAAGCCGCCTTGAAGGCTTCCGCATCAGCAGTCTCTTCGGCTACTGTCTGCCCACAGTTTTTCCAATCTATCCGTCCTTCCAAACCAAGCAATTTCGCTATCACTTTCCTACCAAATTGCAGGTCAAATCTAAAGGTATGATCAAGATACAACGTCATTACTGTGTCATTCAATTTGTCGTCTCTTGTGCATGTCGACATCCAAACACGAAAGTAGTCTTCACGTTCAATTTCTTCGGAGTCTATCTTTTTGACTTCGAATTTTGGATACGAGTCATTCTCTGCTTGAACTTTGAATGCTGCTTCTACGAGACCTTTATCCATGAGCTGACGAGGTATAGGCATTACTTGCCAGTGAAAATGAATGCCTGCTGCTCGATTGATTTCCCACGTTATACAGCCTAATTTGTCAGTCTCTGGTCTATCTTTATTTTTGTCAGATATCATTAATTCTATAGCATTACGGTATCTGTGCATTTCCTTGAGAGTTTCTGTTTGTGAGGACTTGTCTTGTATTGCGGCAACTGACGAGGTATGTTCGAGAGGTATAATTAGCATATGTCCGGGGAAGTCTATAAGAGAAAAGGTAGAATTCGTCGGTAATGGTCCTTTAGCTGTCGTGACATAGCTTGACTCGCCAATGGATGTGATAAGATGCGTTGCTGCGTTGGAATTGGACAAGCAAAAGAAGCATTCTGACGGCATTGGTTGATTAGTACGAGATCTCTTATTCGAAGTGTGACCATGTCTGTGTGAATTGCTGTCTCCAAATCGCGAAAATGGTGTAGTTCCGGAGTCTGCAGGACGTTTGTTATTATTCCTTATTGAGCTAAGAGGTGACGCAGTGACGCCCGCGGGTAGAGTTAGTGGTAAGTCATTCTTCTGGTCTAAATTAAATGCATAGATCCATTTCTCTTTTGCCGTGTTTCCAAAAGGTGCAAGACTGATGAACCTTGTTATCCGATAGCCGTCGGTATCTTCTGCTTGTCGGCTATGGAAAAATGGTTCTCTTTCATAAAAGCATTCAGAGGAACTGAAATGATAACGAGGCTTTAGCCAAGAACAAAGGTCGGATACAGATTGTGATTCCCGTATCGTGCTTTGGGTAGTAAGATTTACGCTGGACCCAGTAAGTATGTTCTGAGGCCAATCCGACGTGATCAGAATATCAGCATTAGTAACACCTTTCAATACCTTGGCGTCTGCATCACTATATAATGGCGAAAACTCTTCTAATTTAGTGCTTTCTGAAGTGAATTTGCCACCAAGCGTGACAATGCGTATTCCGTCAGATGTCTTTGTTGTACTCTTTCTCCCTAAGAATAGTAGATTTGTGCATATCTGACCTTCTTTCTCCACTGCTTTCAACAACTCATCAGGCAGTGGTTGATCAGTAAGCGCAAAATAAGTTGTTATCGGGACATCGATCTTGTCGTTGACAAGATCTTGTATTTCGTCAGTCTTTCCAGTGGGACCGATGAGATCTCCAACGATTATGGCAAAGGCAAAGTTGTTCTTTGCATGAAGTGTTTTCAATTTAGCAAAGACAGTCCGGAAATGACCACAAATGGCACCAATAACGGCTCTACTATAGATCAGTC
>Ga0160429_1002306_pt1 | contig 10156 bp, 19 predicted proteins | sample SolpanmetagenomR_FD_108199 | JGI IMG/M metagenome (GOLD analysis project Ga0160429, IMG submission 108199) | Solar panel surface microbial communities from Lawrence Berkeley National Laboratory, California, USA - R | ecosystem: Engineered > Built environment > Solar panel > Unclassified ... | reverse complement strand
TACCTCAACGGCCGCTCGGTGGGCGGAGCCAACGTGACCTACACCAGCCTGCAGCCTGGCAACTACGCCGTGCGCGTCGTGACGCCCGGGTACGCCGACTACAGCGCCAACGTCAGCATCCGTGCTGGCGCCGTGGTGAACCTGAACGTCGAGCCTGTGTACGGGTCCACTCCCGTGCAGCCCGTGCAACAGAACGTCGCCTCGATCGCTCTTCGCAGCAGTGTCACGGGCGCCCTGGTGTTCGTTGACGGCCGTCAGGTCGGCAGCATCCAGAACGGCGGCCTGAACCTCAACATCAACCGTGGCAGCCACGAGATCGTGCTGGTTGCTCCCGGCTACCGCACTTTCGTCAACACCTACAACGTGCAGCAGGGCGGCACCATCACCATCAACCCGGCGCGCCCCTGAGAAAACGTAAACCCCATCTAGTACGGTAAAGAGCCCGCCCCTAGATCTGGGGGCGGGCTCTTCTTTGGTGGAGGAGACGTCAACCGCTGGTTGACATACCAGTTTACTCAGCTGATTGAAACTTATCCACAGACAGGTTGTGGATGACTTTCAATCCTGCCTCAGCTGGATCACGATAGGTCAATGGACCAGTTTGTTCTGCTGGAGAGTAAAAGTGGCCTGATGCAGTGCAGACCGCACGAGGCGCAGGATCATCTGATCCCGGTTTCGGAATCTCAGGTCGGCAGGTCCGGACGAAGCGACGGCCTGCTTGCTATTCCTGAAGGCTACGACGGCTGAGTAGTGAATCACGATACGCCCACTGTCGCTAGCCAGCTCTTTCTTGCGCCACACGAGATCCGCCCCTGAGACTCTTACCTCGGACAGTAGCCGCAGGTCCTTCGGCGAGAGAAGTGCCTGCCAATCATTCAGGAGAGCGTCCGCTTCCCGGTCCAGGCCAAGTGAGCTCATGCTGCCCTCTGTGCCTGTGGTTCGTACTGTTCGTCTGAGGCCACCAAATCTGGTAATGCCAGGAGAACGAGCAGCAGGCTGGCCAGACCACACCCAATGGCTACAGGAAGGAAGACCAAAATCGTGAACATCGTAATCAGGGCGAGAACCGTCGCGCTGACCATGAGGAAGAGAGTGAGTGAACGCATACATTCAGAGTAGTAAACACAGAAGGCTGAACAATGCGCGGATGTTGGAAAGAGCTTCAGTTTGTGGGGGTAAATCAGGCTCCCCCTTAGGGGGACCTTTTGGATGAATAAGACGTCATACTTCAGGGGCTGAAAGACAGTTGTGCTAAGGCTGTCATGGTCACAGTGGGGATCTCCTTGTCATCAGTCGCCGTATCTGAAATGCATATCTAAGTTCACCGAGCTCGTTTCAATAAGTGATTGACATTTGAGCCGCCAGCTTTGCGGTTCCTGAACCGCTGTCGTATCGGACGTCTGTCCACTTTTTGCGATGTTAGCGTGTTGCAAATCGTTCCTTCTCAAGCTTTTCTGTTTCTAACGTAAGCTCGGCTTCATTTGTATTTAAGGATACGATCTGGACGAGATGTCACAGTGACTCCGAGTGATACGGCAGCTGCCAGTTCAGCTGAATGATCAAAGGAGAACACCATGTTGAATACCGCAAAGAAGACTCTGCTCGTCCTAGCCCTTACCCTTACCCCCGTGTCTGCGCTTGCACAGACTACGGACACTACAGCGACTCCATCGACCACGGACACTACGGCGAGCCCGTCGACTACGGATACAGCGACTACGGGAACTACAACCAACGGAACGACCGATAACCGAGACGACAACGGGAATTGGGGCTGGCTGGGTCTCCTCGGCCTGTTAGGACTTGCTGGCCTTCGCCGTCAGCCGGTCGTCGTCGTGCCGGACCGTACCACCCCTGGTACTGGCAGCAACCGCTCCTAATACGTTCTTCAGGCCGCCCACCTCTATGTGAGGTGGGCGGCCTAATTTTTGCTGGAAGCTGAGCTGGTAAAGGGAATTGTGATGAAGTGTGCCTAGAGTGAAACGATGCTGCGTCTGTTCTTCCTTCTGATCACCACCATCATGCTGGCTCTCGGCCTCTACGCCATTGCCAGGAATTGGAAAGAAGATCGCCCGAAGGTTGAGGAGGGGATGGTGGTCATTACGCTTGCTGCCATTGGGTTTTTGACCACCTGGCTCCTGTAATCGGCCACGAAAAAGCGTCTCCGTTGCTGGGGCACTGCGCTTTTTCGCTCGAAATATACTTCTGTATTGTTTTGGAGTAGCGACACTAAACGTATGTGCGCAAAGAAGTCCACCAGGTTCATCAGTTTCAGGGCTCACTCCTGCAGATCCCCATTCTGGGGCGGCGCGAGGCGGATGCTGTAGGACTACGCTTCGTAAGCAGTCGACATGCAGTCACCTCCTGTCGGCATAAAAAAACCCGCCACAGCGGGTATGAATGGAGTGGACCTCAGGCTGGTCGGAGGAGATAAATCCTTGTCGAAAGGACCTGCGTTGCGGAGACGACCTGCTGATGAACAGCGACACCTGGAAGATTTTCCGCATGAATGTCAGCGAGGTGAACCACAGCACCCACGGGAAGGTAAAGGTGAGCATCACCGTATAGGCTAAGTCCATTCTTGGTCGCCAAAGTGGCATGGATGCACTCACCGCTACTTAGAACCACTGAAACCTGCATGCCTTACTGTAGCGATGAAGGAATTACCAGTTTATGACAGAGAGCCAAAATGAAAACAGCGCCACCCGTATGGCAGCGCTTGAAGTTTTTATTTGTTTATACTTCCGGACTGTTTCATAGCGACTCCGAACGCAAACGCGCAACACCCTGCATCAGATTGACCAACTCGAGTGCACAGTCTCGGAGATCTCCACTTCGGCGTGGCGCGAGGCAGACGCTGTTGAACTGTGCCTCGTAAGCGAAGACATTGAGCATGCAGTCATCTCTTGGTACATAAAAAACCCGCTGAAGTGGGCGGGTGGAGAAGGGGAGCATCACACGCTGCTCTTGGCCGCTTTGCTCACCGCATCATCCTCCGAGAGCTCTACCTTAAATTTTTTCGCGGCGGTCATTACATGCCGAGCAGCCTGGTGCTTGGCCTCCGTACTCTCGAACTTGGTGTGAGCAAATCGCGCGGCGGCATTCCGGACATGCTCTTCGTCATGGATCGGCAGGTGACGCTCGCCTTTCTTATCGATGTAAGCAAAATCATTGTCCTTGAGGTCATCTCGCTGCTGCATAGAGAGATCAGACATAGGTAGGCTCCTTTTTTACAGGATTAGTCTGCTTCATGAACTAAGGACGAGAAAAGGCAAAGTAGCTGCTCTAAATTTTTAAATAAAGAGAAACGCCCCGACTGCAGGGGGCTACCTTTCGACAGTGCGTGGGCAGTCTGAGTTGTCGGACGAACACAGCACGGGCCGTAGGTGGTCCCGTGTCTATGACCTATGGTGCATGAAAAAACGCCCAGGTACGCGCATATGATTAGAAAACTTGATGTTAAATCGATAGTGCCGAATTCTGCATGCCACATCAAGCGGACCCGCTCTCAGGCTCTTTATCATGCCTCTCCTCCCAGGCCAGCTCCTGTTTCGCGAATGCGTTGAGTGTGCCGAGACTCTCGTGAGTCATAGGGTCAGCGTTCGTCGCAGCGCTTCAAAGGCGTGGATGGCGCCGGGGCAGGTATCGTGGAGGAGCTCACGGGTTGTCGTTATCAGAGCTCCACGGTCTTCTCGGTCGATCAGGTGCTTCAGGTCCTTGACTGATCGGCCCCCGTGCCAGTTAGTCGGCGATCCTGGTGGTGCAGCCAGCCCAGGAAGTCCGACCAGCCACTCTCACCTACATCGATATCACTGCGGGCCTTGATTTCGATGGTCTTGGCCGCCTTGAGCGAGTAGAGGTCGCCTAACCGAACGATCGCTAAGGTGAAATAAAACGGGCCGGACACTAGGCACTGGACCGGCATCCCCTTGAGCATCCTCAGCTGCTTTGCTCCTGGGTACAACGATCATGAAGATCACACACCGGTGGTAGCGTCCGGTGTGTAGGCGGGCTGGTTCGGCGCTTAGGAAGCGCCAGGCATCTGCGTACTTCACTTCTTCCAGTTACATTGCTTTGGCATACTCAGTAGCCAAGTTGACATTGCCATCAAGTAATTCCAACGCTACCACCCTCACCCAGCTGTACGAGCGGCGGCCCGGCAGGTGTATGACCTGCTCCAGTGAGTCATCTTTTGGCTGCCGGGTAGGCGGGGCTTCTTCCAGCGGCTCGTCGAGGTCGACCACGCTCCCCGGATGATCCTCGCGGCGATCAGGTGGATGAGCCTGCGCTCCTCGGTGCTGATACGCAGCCATTCCACCAGACTACGCATAGACAGACGGGTGAGCGGGCGGGTCTCGTAAGCGCTTCCAGCCAAGTGAACAAGGTGCTTGCGGTATCCTGGGCGACTTCTGGGCTCATGTAATAGGCCTGACGAATAGGCAGAGTTGACCCTTCTTCCTAGATCGGGCCATACCTCTGTTCGAGTGTGCTCCATCTCACCTCACCGAGGCCACTGCCTACGTGGCTGTCGCCTACCCAGTGCCCGATCCGGATAGTCTGGTCTGTCTTACACATCCGGTAGATCAGGCCGCGTTGCCGGCTGGTGAAGATCAGCCCAGTTGTGTGCAGCGCGACGAAGAGATGGTACTCGTCTGAGTAGATAGGCCATGGGTAAAGGGTCTCCTTTAAAGCGGGAAGCGTAGGTATAGCCAGCGTGTCAGATATTGGAACCTTTCAAAATTTTTGGCGTTATTGCGCTCTCCCCAGTCTTTTCAGATCGGCGCGTCCGTTGCTTAAGGTATGTAAGGTTCCTGAAACATCAAATCTGATCAACTGCTTCATGAAAGTCTGATGGAGTCGGGAGGTTTACGTTGGAGGAAGTGATGCCAGGCTGGACGATGATGACGGCGTTCTCCGGAACCGTATGGCTGGTTACCGCCCTGGTGTCGATCATCACGCTGCTCACGGCCTGGACACGGCCGTCGTACCCTGGCTGGGTCGGATGGGCAATGGGACACAGTACGTTGGTGCTGGGATTTCTGGTTGGAGGCTTGCGCATGCCGCAGACCCTGATCTTCTCCGTCCTGGTTGGAAACGCTCTAGTCATGGCTGGTGCGGTGCTATATCTGCAGGCATTCTAGCGATTCAGCAACCAGCGTCCCACCCGACGCGCACAACTGCTGACCTGGACGGTACTGGCGCTGATCCTGGTGGTGCTGTATCCGCTGACCGTGGCTTGGCCAAATATCTTGGTCCACTTTCTGCTGGTGGCCAGCTTCCTGATGACGGTCAACCTTCAACTGTTGCGCCTGATGCTCGGCCGGATCCGGCAGAACAGGACGTTGCGCTCAGCCTACGTTGCGAACCTGTTGATCCTGTTGCTGGTCAACCTGCTGACGATCCAGAGGACCCAGATGATGACCCTGCGAGCGGGCAGCAGAGCCTTCACGCTGAACACCCCAAACGTCCTGCTGCACTGCTTCTCTCGGTGGGTGGTGCGTTCGCATTTTGGTTGCTGCATGACGATCGTCGCCGACTGGAAATGAAGCAGTTGCACCATCTGCTGGAGACCTAGGCCACGCAGGACCTGTTGACGACCCTGCTCAATCGCCGTGGATTGGAACAGGCTTTCCAAGGCTGGTCCGAGCAGACGGATGCTTAGCTGGCTGCCCTCCTGCTGATGGATATCAATGATTTTAAAGGCATCAATGATCAGCAGGGGCATGCCGCTGGGGATGAATGCCTAGTCCGTCTCGCACAGGCGCTGCGTGGCAGTGTGCGGTGGGGCGACGTGCTCAGCCGCATCGGGAGACGAATTTGTCGTCATGTTTATCGGGGAAGGCGCCCAGGTGGATCAGGCCGTCAAGGCGTTCATTGCCCGATTGAAGGTGTTTCAGTTGGGCCATACCGTGAGCGTAGGTGCAGTGATGGTCAGGCCAGGGGATGAGCTCATCGGTGTGATGAAGCGGGCCGACGCGGCCATGTACGCGCAGAAGAAACGGCAGGACTAGCGTCTCAAGCGGGATACAGTAGGCCACATCGATTTCTGGAATCACGTGGTCGCCTAGGTAGTCGGTGACCTGTCCATCAGTACCGTCCTGGGGCTGACTGAGGCTTTCGACCACAGGATCAGCGCCAGCCTTGATGGCCGCTGACAGCACGAGTGGGTTAGAGAAGGGCTGGTAAGCACGGTTCAAGGCAATGGCCTCAGGCACGGCGTTGATACAGTTTTTGTTTCCGTTGTAGGGCTGGACGGTGACGAGATGTAAAGACATAGGTCGTGCCTCCGGAAAGGGAATAAGGGTCATTAAATCGAACTTCTACGAGGAGGAGAGGATGCAACCACCATCCATTCAGAAAGCAATGGTGCGATGTGGGTAAACTTCGTCTTAATTCCTACTAAAGTGTTGCTCCAGAAACGTCGGCCTAGCCCTCGCTCGACGTTCTGTAAAATGGTTTTCATGGAATGCTCCAGCACCAGGCGGCAAGGATGACGTTGGCCGAACTGGACCTTCGCCCTGATCAGGTCCGCAGTCTGTATCTGATCCACCTGCAACAGATGTATTCTGCTGCCGAACAATTGCTCTATGGCATTCCGACTATCGCCATCGCCGTTGCTGAACCTGATATGAAACAGCTCTTGTTGGAAGAAGCGACTATTACGCCTGACCATCTGGAACTGTTGCAGAGGACTTTTGCGGAGCTGGGAGAGGTACCGCTTGGGCCCGTCTGCATGCCAGTCAAAGCACTGATCGATCTCAGCTCGGACTTGATTCTTCAGCATCCGTTCGGTCCTGGACGCGATCTTCTGCTGATGGCTGCAGCCGTAGAGATGAAGCATTTGAATGTCGCCAAGTTTATGATGGCCGCAACGTTTGCCCGGAGTTTAGGCTTTACAGCACAGAATAGGGATTTTTCAAGAAACATTCGCAAAGAGTCGATGATTGAACGCAAGATAAACTTTTTTCTACAGAACTTTGAGATTGATGTCGGTCGTAGAGATAAAGGGACAGCCGTCACGGATGACACTGCAGTACTTACCAGCCCACCCGTAATGCCGTAAGGTCTTGCTGATTACTACTGCATATGATCGTGGCACTGTAGCCCTCGACTTTGAGGTACGTCCCGAGCCAGTTGGGGTAATTCGGGGATAGGATGAATTACGTATACCATCGCTCGTCTTCTCGTCGGATCGCGGTCATTGCCTTGTCAGCCATGGTTTTCTGTTCAGTCGTGACGACTTTCATTGTCAATGCTGCTGCTTTTTGTACGTTCATCCTTTCCCTCTTGGGCGGATCACGTCCAGCATCTCGTCGCGTCCTGGTCATTCTTGCGGCCTCGTGTAAGCGCCGGTCTACAAACTCGCAGAGCAGCAGGGTGCGGAGGCGGGTCATCGATACTGTTTTCTTGTCTACCTGGGCCTGGGGAGGCACGTTCAGATCTATGAAAGGACGGGCGAGATAACGTGAGGTATGGACGAAAAAACGCTGGAGCTTCTGAAGCATCTGAAAGAGTCGGTGGTAACGAGGGAAGAGTTCGCGCGCAAACACCGTTTTTTGCTCGGCGCCTTGCTGGAAACACTCGGCAAAGGGAAGCTGATGAACGCAAACGAGGCGGTAGGCCGCGGTTACGTGAGCTCCGGGCTGAAGGTACGGAGCAACCGCTCGATCAGCTCGAGGTAAGGCTCTGCGTCCAGCAGTAGGCGGGCTGGCTTGACGGGTGTGAGCGTTTCGGTATTCACATCTCACCTCCGAAGAGCGTCGCGCCAAGTGCGGTGATGACGACCTTGATCGGTCAACCCTTGAAGATCTCTCCGTACTGCATCGTGATCTGGTCGATCAGTGAGTTATCTGCCAGACTGCCGCGTGAGTTGAGGCGTTTAGGACAGCTTTGATGCAGTTGTCGATGTCGAATGACCGTCGGTTAGGGCCGTGCAGGGTCACGGCTGGGCGCGAACCAAGCGAGCAGCCACTGGCTGTCAGGTGCGCAGGGTTTCGATCCTCTGCCGTACTTTGCGCCTGTATTCTCGACCTTCCGGGCTGATCATGACCTGCACGCGGTACGGCAGGGCACTCGGTTTGACCGGCTTACTAGGGATTGGTACGCTTCCCCAGTATTGGTCGATGAATGCGCCCCAACTCAGGTAAAGCATTAGGCTGCCGGGTAGAGTATTTTCAGGCGCTGGAGGTTTTCTAGTCTACTCGGCCAGTTTTTGTTACTTGGCTACATCTTTCACCGTGTCAAGGTAGCGGTGGGCAGGCAGCAGCGTGATTTGGCCAGTGAGAACGCCAGCGCTCGGAGGGCATGGCGGTCGTCTGATCGTGTGATCCTGCCCTCAAGTACCGTCTAGCCCTAGGATGCTCAGACGGCCGTACTGATCGACCATAAGCGGCTGGCGTGCTGCGGCTGGTGAGAGCTTGCCAAGCTTAAGCTTAATCCATTGCTCTCACTGTGCGTCCACTGCTGTTGGGCAATCACACATGCCAACTCTCGGTCTGAGCTTCTCGCAGTGGCGGCAGGTCACTTCCCGTTCTCCTCGACGACTTGGACCATGGCCTTGTACTTGGTCAAGGGAACATCGGGCGTGCTGCGCTTGATGTCGGCCAGCGCGCTGGCATGGGTGCTCAACTCGGTGTGCCGGCGGTTCTTTAGGGCCGAGTTGATTTGGGAGCCGAGCGTGCGCAGTTCATGACCTGGCAGGTCACCCTAGGCTGCATGATGGGCGAACTCGAAGGCCAGGTGCATGCCCTCCCGGTAGCCGTGTAAGTCGTGTAGGGTCGCGACGTAGTACGGAGCGTAGAAGGCGGTGAGTGCGCTGCTCAGCACACCGGTCAGATAGGCGGTGTTCACTCAGACGCCGTCGTCGTTCTCACTGGCCCGCTGGATCAGCAGCTCGGCCTCGTCGATCTGCTGTCCCTATGCGTGCGGTTCGGTCATGGCCCGGTACAGGGCCCGCGCCTGCTAGCTGTTGAACGCCTCTACTGCCATCTCGCTGACATGGAACTGGGCCCCTTCCAGGTCAATGAGCACGCTGGCGAGTGTTTTGACTTCCAGCTCGTGATTGTGCGGCGGAATTAGGGGACCGGTCACTAGACTAGCTCCATCAGCTTCATGCGGCTCAGCGGCACGTCGGGTAGAGCGGGTGGTTGATGGGTGATGCCGCGCGCCTGGACATCAAGCACCACGGCCTCAATGCCGTCCTTGTATCGGACGCAGCGGCTCGGCTTGAATGGAATTCACCATCCGGGCCCGGAGAAGGCGCCAGGCTACGCTGAACGCTCCCCCGCACTGAACGATGTCCAGCACGTTCGCCTTCAGCACTTCTCCCATTTTGATATTTGAAGCAAAGTTCCCGCTCCTGCTGTTTCTGCCAAACTTTGGGGAGGTAGAAGTAACATGAAGGCATGCAGACTGTGGACTCCGTGGAACTGGCCATTCAGAGGTATGAGCAGCAGCAGCAGCTGATCGTGGGCCTGATTCAGAACCTTCGCCGTGAGCCCTCTTGGCAGCCGAATGGACTCCGAGACGACAGGTCGGAACGGCTCTACTCCAACTACGAGCTAGAATTTCGCCGATTCGCCCAACATGCCGAGACCATGAAACGCGTCATTGATTGGTTCCGTGACGAAGTGCCAACGCTGCAAGAAAACCAAGCATCGGAGCAAGAGAAGCTGAACGAGATCGGCGGCCAAGTGAGTGACACTGTGCCCGCTCTTCAAGAAATGGCCCAGCGTCTGTGGACGATGCTCAACGCGTTTCGTACACAACGGGGAGCCCAGTTGTATCCGCCGATTGTTTCCGGAACAGCTTGAAAATCATCCAATCTTTAAAGAATAGAATCATTATTTAATTTCTCTGTGGAGAATTTTTTGAATAGCACACTATATATTTATATACTTTGATAGCGCTTGCGTTATGACTGAGCAAATTCCCCAATAATTTTTTTAATATGATGCCAATTGTATCTACGGTAGTTGATCACTGAAAATTGGATGTCTCTATTCACCGCCTGAAGTTTTCGAGACTTAGAATGAATACATTCTCGACTCGAGTCAAACTTAGCCCATTGCGTATAGTCTGATTCATTAATCTATTGTAAGTTGTCTGTCTCTGATCCGGTGAAAGAATAGTTTTATCTCAGAAGCGTGGCAGGTTA
>Ga0160429_1002305_pt1 | contig 10157 bp, 9 predicted proteins | sample SolpanmetagenomR_FD_108199 | JGI IMG/M metagenome (GOLD analysis project Ga0160429, IMG submission 108199) | Solar panel surface microbial communities from Lawrence Berkeley National Laboratory, California, USA - R | ecosystem: Engineered > Built environment > Solar panel > Unclassified ... | reverse complement strand
TGCGCGACGACGTGGTGGCGGCGCTGCGCGCGCTGTCCATCCCGAACCTGCGCTGGCCCGGCGGCTGCTTCGCCGACGAGTACCACTGGCGCGACGGCGTCGGGCCGCGCGAGCAGCGGCCCACGATGGTCAACTCCCACTGGGGCGACGTCGTCGAGGACAACTCCTTCGGCACCCACGAGTTCCTGCACCTGTGCGAGCTCCTGGGTACCGAGCCGTACATCGCGGGCAACGTGGGCAGCGGGACTGTCTTCGAGATGAGCGAGTGGGTCGAGTACCTCACCCGCGCGGGCGACGCCCCCATGTCCCGCCTGCGCACCGCGAACGGCCGCAGCGAGCCGTGGCGCGTGAAGTACTTCGGCATCGGCAACGAGCCCTGGGGCTGCGGCGGGCGCATGAGCGCCCAGCAGTACGCCGGTCTCGCCACGCAGTACGCGACCTACTGCCGCGACCACGGCGACAACGAGCTCTACCGCATCGCGGCCGGACCGCACCGCGACGACTACGCCTGGACCGAGACGCTCATGAAGACCGTCGCGGAGCTCGGCGGGCGGCGGCTGCCGCACCCGGCCCCCTGGCAGGCGGTCTCGTTCCACTACTACACGCTCGGCGGATCCCCCGACAAGCAGGGCTCCGCGACCCGCTTCTCCACCGACGACTACCACCGCACCATGGTCGACGCGTGGCGGATGGAGGAGATCGTCGCCGGGCACAGCCGGGTCATGGACGCGTACGACCCGGACGCCGAGATCGGCCTCGTGTGCGACGAGTGGGGCACGTGGTGGAAGGTCGAGGAGGGCACGAACCCCGGCTTCCTGTTCCAGCAGAACGCCCTGCGCGACGCCCTCGTGGCGAGCGTCCACTTCGACGTCTTCCACGCCAACGCCCGCCGCCTGGTCATGGCCAACATCGCCCAGACGGTCAACGTGCTGCAGGCGATGGTCCTCACCGACGGCCCGGACCTCGTCCTCACGCCGACCTACCACGTGTTCGCGATGAACGCGGGGCACCAGGACGCGACCAGCCACCCCGTCCAGGTCACGGCCGACGGCGGCCACCACGAGGGCGGCAGCGGCTCCTACCGGACGATCACGACGTCGGTCAGCTCTCGCGACGGCTCCGCGCTCGTCTCCCTCACCAACCTCGACGTCGACCGGCCCGCCACCGTCACGCTGCAGCTGCGCGGGCGGCGCTGGAGCCCCGGCGCGGCCACGCTGCTGACGGCGCCGACGCCGCAGGCGCACAACACCGTCGCCGACCCGGCCGCCGTGGCCCCCGTGCCCTTCGACGCGGCCCGCCAGGAGGGCGAGGCGCTCGTCGTCGAGCTCCCGCCGCACTCCTTCGCGACCGTGCAGCTGGTCCTCGAGGACTGAGGGGGGAGGCTGATCGGGTAGGACGGTGCCATGAGCTCCGATCCCACCGCCTCCCCCGGGGCGGACGTCCCCCGCAGCCTCGCGGACCGCCTGGCCGGGGAGCCGCCCGCGGTGCGCCGCGCGCTCGCCGTGCTGGGCGAGCTGCTCACCGGGACCACCTCGACCACGTCGACGGCCAGCGGGTTCCTCGAGGTCCACCTCGGCCGGCCGCACACCTCCCTCGTGGTCGAGCGCGTGGACCTGACGCACACCCAGTCCGTCTCCGTGGGGGCTGCACTGGCCGACCTCGTGTCCGCGCACGGCGCGGTGCTCGGCCCCGTGGTCGACGACGAGGCGCCGACGTGGCACCGCATCGACCTCGACGGCGAGCACGTCTCCGTCCCGACGTCGGCGGCCGCCTTCTTCCCCGCGGGCACGGCCGCGGGCGCCGACGTCGTCGTGCAGCTCGTCGAGCACGACTACGAGCCGGAGCCCGCCTCCCTGCGCGTGCTGTCGCGGCCCGAGGACCACCGGGCCGCCCGCGCGCTCACCGACGGGGTCCTCGCGACCGCGCGGCGGGACAAGGGGTTCTACCGCGGCCGCGTGCTGCACGCCGACGCCCGGCTACCGCTGCGGCTGCAGCCCACCTCCCTCGGCCCGGGCGGGCGCGACGACCTGGTCCTGCCGGCGGCCGTGTGGGCGGAGATCGACGCCAACGTCGCGGCCCTCACCACGCGCGCCCCGCTGCTGCGCGACCTCGGGCTGGGCACCAACCGCGGCGTGCTGCTCGCCGGGCCGCCCGGCGTGGGCAAGAGCGCGCTGAGCCGGGTGGTGGCGCGCGAGCTCGCGGGCGCCTTCACCGTGATCATCGTCGACGCGGCCGCCGCGTCGTCGGTGCTGCGCCAGGTCTACCGGGAGACCTCGGACCTCGGCCCCTGCGTGGTCGTGCTCGAGGACGTCGACCTGTACCTGGGCGACCGCAAGGCCGGTGCCCGCGGCACGGCCCTCGCGGACCTGCTGGCGGTGCTGGACGGCACCGAGGTCTACACCGACGTCCTCACCATCGCGAGCACCAACGACCCGTCCGCCCTGGACGCCGCCGCGACCCGCTCCGCACGCTTCGACGCCGTCGTGCAGCTGGAGGCCCCGGACCGGGCGGCGTGCGCGAAGATCCTCGACCGCTACCTCGGCGACGTCGCCCGCGGGGACGTCGACACCGCCGCGGTGGCCGCGCAGCTGCCGCCCGGGGTCTCGGGGGCGGACCTGCGGGAGGTCGTGCGCCGGGCCGTGCTCTCGCACGGGCGCGAGCTGACGACCCGGCGCCTGCTGGACGTCGTGGCCGACGGCCGCTGGCAGCCGTCCGCCCTGACGGGCAACTACCTCTGAGCGCAGTCGTCCGCGGGGCGGGCGGCCTCCGCGGGGCGGGAGGCCTCGGCGGGGCGGGCGGTGTCGGCACCGCGCGTGACGGCCAGTGCGGCCGCCGTGCTGGTCACGCCCAGCGCGACGCGCACGGCAGCCAGCCGGGCGGCCACGTCGGCGAGGTCGGTACCCAGGGCCTCGGCGATGCCCACGGCGGGCAGGCCGGTGCCCGCCAGGTGCAGCGCCGCCTGGGACCGCTCGTCGAGCACCGCGGACGTCGCGGGAGGGCCCGAGGCGGTGCGGGTGGCACCGTCCTGGTGCCGGACGACCAGCCGTCCGTGCCGGCCGAGGTCGACCACGACCTCCTCGCGCCGGGCCAGCTCCGCCAGCACGGCGGGCAGCCCGACGGGCCAGTCGGGGGTGCTCCTGTCCGGTGTGCGGTCCACGTGGACCTCCTCCTGCCGGTACGTCGCCCCCGTGGTCGTCGAGTGCGCTGTCCCCGGGTGGAGTCTCCGGCACGCGAGGTCGTCACGGCGAGAGCGCTGTGACCCTCGTCACACCCGCCGCCAGACGTCGGATGGCTGGGTACCCGCGGCCCTCAGCGCAGCCGGTCGCCGTCCGCCCGCAGCGTGGCCCCGGCGACGACGGCGACGTCGCGCAGGTCGCGCACGACGACGTCGGCGTCGGTGGCGAGCGCACGCTCGCCGACGCCCACGACCGCCGCCACCCCGGCGGCGCGGGCTGCCGCCACACCCGACGCGGCGTCCTCCACGACCACGCAGCGAGCGATGTCGACGCCCAGCCGCTCGGCCGCGAGGCGGTAGCCGTCGGGCGCGGGCTTGCCCGCGCTCACGTCGTCGGCCGTCACGACGACGGCGGGGGCGACGACGCCCGCCGCCGCCAGGCGGGCCGTGGCCAGGGCGCGGGTGCCCGACGTGACCACCGCCCAGCGGCCCGTGGCCAGCGCCGCCGTCAGGCTGACGGCCCCCGGCACGGCCGTCACCTCCGCCGCCGCATCGAGCTCGTAGCGGTCGATGCGCTCGCGCGCCGCGGCGCGCTCGGGGCCGGTCACGAGGGCCTCGACGGTGTCGGCGGCCCGCCGGCCGTGCACCTGGGGCACGACCTCCGCCGGGTCCAGCCCGAGGTCGCGCGACCACCGCGACCAGGCGGCCACGACGCTCGCGTCGGAGTCGACCAGGACGCCGTCGCAGTCGAAGAGCACGGCGTCCGCCGGCAGGTCGCGGGCGGAGGACGGGTCGGGCGCGCTGGTCATGGCCAGAGGGTGGCAGAGCCGCCAGGATGAGGCGGTGCCCGCCCCGCCCGTCGTCGTGCTCCGCCCGGCGCCCCAGCGCCTCGACCGGATCTTCACCCCGCAGGCCCTCGCCCGCCTGCACGAGCGGTTCCGCGTCGTGGACCTGTCGCAGGACCCCGACGAGGCGGCGCTGGACGCCGCGCTGCCGGAGGCGTTCGCGGTCGTGGGCCAGCCCGCCATGCCCGCCGCCCGCCTGGCCCGGGCGGGCGCGCTGCGGGCCCTGGTCAACGTGGAGGGCAACTTCTTCCCGAACGTCGACTACGACGCGGCCCACGCGCGGGGGGTCCGGGTCCTCGGCTGCGGGCCCGCCTACGCCGACGCGGTCGCCGAGATGGCGCTGGGCCTCGCGCTGGACCTGGCCCGCGGCATCAGCCGGGAGGACCGCGCCTTCCGCGCCGGGACGGAGCGCTACGTCGCCGCCGGCACGGGCGACTCGGTCCTCCTGCGCCGCGCCGACGTGGGGCTGGTGGGCTTCGGCAACCTCGGCCGGAGCCTGCGGCGGGTGCTGACGGGTTTCGACGCGACGGTCCGCGCGTTCGACCCGTGGCTGCCCGACGCCGTCCTCAGCGACGCCGGCGTGCAGCCGGCTCCCCTCGCGGAAGTGTTGTCCCGCAGCACGTTCGTGTTCGTCCTGGCCACCGTGACGGCGGAGTCCGAGCACCTGTTGGGACCGGCGGAGCTCGACCTGCTGCCGGCGGGGGCGCGGCTCGTGCTCGTCAGCCGGGCGGCCGTGGTGGACCTGGACGCCCTGCTGGACCGGGTGGCTGCGGGCCGGTTCCTGGCCGCGGTCGACGTGTGGCCGACCGAACCCGTGGCCGCGGGCCACCGCGCCCGCTCGATGGAGGGCCTGGTGCTGTCCCCGCACCGCGCGGGCGGGATCCCGCAGGCGTTCACGAGCATCGGGGACATGGTCTGCGACGACCTGGAGCTGCTGTCGGCGGGCCTGCCGCCCGTGCGGATGCAGGTCGCCGCCCCCGAGCTGGTGACCCGCTACCGCAACCGGCCCGTCAGCTGACCCCGCCCGCGCGCCGGCGCCGCAGCCGGTGCCACCACGGCCGCCGCGCCTCCGCGGGTGGCGGCGCCGGGGCCGCCTCCACGGGTGCGGGGCGGCTCGCGCGCCAGCGCTCGGCGAGGTCGTCGGCGTCGAGGAGCGCGACGACGAGCGGTGGCCCCTCCTGCGGCCGGCGGTAGGCCGCGCGCAGCCGGGTGTTGAAGTCCTCGGCCGCCCCGCGCACCGCGGCCTCCGACGGCAGCTGGGCGAGGCCGTCGCGCAGCTGCTCGCGCTCGCGCCGGAACGCCAGCCCGGGCGGCAGCAGGGCGCTGAGGTCGAGGTCCTCGCGGCGCGCCTTCGCGATCGCCCAGTCCTCGGGCGACCACGGGGTGCCCAGACCGGGAAGCGGCTTGCCGGCACCGGGCAGGCCGTCGAACTCACCGCGGTCCTGCGCCTCGCGGATCTGGCGCTCGACCCAGTCGCCGAACGACGAGGACGCGGGCTTGCGACCGGACACCTGACCTCCCCCGGGCTGCGCGGCTGCTCGCCGTCCACTCTGCGCGAGCCGCGGCAGGCCCGCCAGCGAGGCCGGCTCAGCTGCCGTCGAGCAGGTCCTCGTCCAGGCGGCCGTCGACCACGGCCGCCGCGAGCTCCGTCAGCGGGACCCCCCGCCGGCGGGCGGTGCGCCGCAGCCGCCGGAACGCCTCCCGGATCGGGGTGCCGGTGGTCGCGGCCACGACCCCCTTGGCCTGCTCGACGACGATGCGGTCCTGCAGCGCGGTCTGCAGCTGCTCCGAGAGCGCCGTCTGCTCCTGCGTGCTGCGCGCCTGGAGCAGGCCTAGGGTGGCGACGTCGGCCAGCGCCTGCCCGACCGCGACGTCGCCGCGGGACAGCCGCACCTGCACGGGGACGAGGACCGCGAGGGACCCGAGCACCGTGCCGCGCCAGCGCAGCGGGACCGCGGTGACGCGGCCCGGGGCGGCTTCGCGGGCCGCACCGGCCAGCGCGGGCCAGCGCTCGAGGACGGCCTCCAGGTCGACGTCGACCACGGCCACGCCCGTGGTGAAGACGTCGCGGCCCGGACCGGACAGGAGCTGCTGCTCGAGGAAGGCCGCGGGGTCCGCCTCACCCGCGCGGGCCATGAGCTGCAGCGAGCCGCGCTGGTCCGCGAGCGCCAGGCCGGTCGCGCGGGCCCCGAGCAGGGACCCGGACCGGTCGGTGAGCAGGTGCAGGAAGTCGACGACGTCCAGCGGCCCGACGAGCGCGTCGGCGAGCTCGACGAACACCCGTGCCGCGTCCTGCGGTTCCGCCACCGTCGTCTCCTCGCCGTCGCCGTCCCCACGGTAGGGGCCCGGGCCCCCACCGGCGCGCGCACCACCGCGCGCCCCACCGGCCCGGCTCACCGGTCGTCGATCCCGTCGTCGGTGCGCGAGAACGACACCGCGCCGCTCACGACGTCGCGGGCCACCTCGCGCAGCGTCCGGCCGCTGGAGAAGGCGCGCGCCTGCAGCAGGCCCAGGGCCTGGCTGACGTCGACGACCGCCTGCACCGAGACCATGCCGGTGGCCTGGTGCACCTCGGCGCTGTCCTCGATGAGGGTGACCGCGGGAGGCGTGCCGCCCCGCACGCCGTGGTCGGCCTGCAGGTGCACGAGCACGGCCACCGCGGCGTCGGCGTAGGACAGGGCCGTCGCGAGCTCCGCGGTGTCCAGGGGGCCGACCCGGGTGCGCGAGACATCGAGGACGCCGAGGCGGACGCCCCCGACGCGCACCGGGAAGGCGAAGACGGCGCGGACGCCGGCGGCGGCGGCCCCGGTGACGAACGCGGGCCACCGGGCGGTGCCCGAGGCGGAGAGGTCGGCGTGCAGCGCGGGGCGTCCGCTGGCCCAGGCGTCGCGGCACGGCCCGACCCCGAGGGTGACCTGCAGCTCCTCCACGGCAGCGCCGATGCCGGCCGTCGCGGCCAGCACGCCGACCGGTCCGTCGGGGGTGGTCAGGCTCAGGCCGGCGCCGGAGGCCGGCAGCGCCTCGGCGCAGCTCTCAGCGAGGCGACGCGTGAGCTCCGCGGCGTCCGGGCTCCCGCGCCCGATCTCGGCGAGGATGCCCGCGACCGTCCTGGCGGCCACGGCAGCACCTCCTCGGCTCGTCCTGCGCGGGGCGCGGCGGCGGGCGGGGCGGCGTCGGGCCCACCGTAGCCCTGTGCGGGCCCTTCGGCGGGCTGTGCAGCGGGTGTGCACGAAGGGTGAGCACGCGAGGGCTCCACGCCGTACAGTCGTCGCCGGGTTGAGGTAGGCAGCTCCCCCTGGTGCGGGACGTACCGAGGCCCCCCGTCACGTCGCGGGCGTCAGGAGATGACCGTGACCGGCCCGCCCCGCCGTCCGGAGCACGCGACGGCCACCCGGCGCGCTCCCGCCGCCCAGCGGCAGGTCGACCGGACCGCGCTCAGCGAGGTGCTCGCGGAGCTGGCCGCGACGCTGCTCTCCGACTACGCCGTGAACGACATCGTTACGCACCTCGTGCGAGCCACCGTGCGGGTGCTGGACGTCGACGGCGCGGGCGTCATGGTGCCGGGCGAGGCGGGCCTGCTGCGCATGGCGCTGGCCACCCACGGCCGCGTCGCGGACCTCGAGGCGCGCCAGGACGCCGACCAGTCCGGGCCGTGCATCGACTGCCACCGCACGGGCGACGTCGTGACGAGCACCGACCTCGAGCTCACGGGCAGCTGGCCCGAGTACCAGGCCCAGGCCGCCGCGGACGGCGTCCACGCGGTGCTGGCCGTGCCGATGAGGGCACGAGGCCGCGGCTGGGGCGTCCTGGACGTCTACCGCGACGAGCCGGGGCCGTTCACCGAGGACGAGATCGCCGTCGCCCGCACGCTGGCCGACGTGGCGACCTCCTACCTCGTGGTGGCCGCCGACCGCGACAGCGCCCGCCGCGCGCAGGAGGAGCTGGCCTGGCGGGCCATGCACGACCCGCTGACCGGCGTCGTCGTGCGCTGGGTGCTGCTGCAGCGGCTGGAGCGGGCGCTCGCGGGCCTCAACCGGCGGGTGGGCTGCGTCGGCGTGCTGTTCCTCGACCTCGACGACCTCAAGACGGTCAACGACACCCACGGCCACTCCGCGGGCGACGAGCTGCTGCGCTTCGCCGCCGAGGCGATCGGGCGCGCCCTGCGCCCGACGGACCTGCTCGCCCGCGTGGGCGGCGACGAGTTCGTCGTGCTGCTGGAGGCCATGGCGGCGCCCGAGGAGGCGGCGGTGGTGGCCGAGCGCATCCAGGGCCTGCTGCGCCCGCGGGCGCCGCAGGCCCAGGACGGACCGGCCCTCACCGCCTCCGCCAGCATCGGCATCGCCGTGACGGAGGACCCGGCCGTGGCCGCCGAGACCCTGCTCGCTCGGGCGGACGCCGCGATGTACAGCGCCAAGCGCGAGGGTCGGGGACGCATCGCGGTCACCGACGCGCCCGCTGACGGGGGCGAACCGGCGCGCGAGCGCCCGGCCCCCGTCGCGTCCACCGCGAGGACGTCACCGCCCGGGGGGCCGAGCCCCCTGCGGCGCGTCCAGCTCGCCCTGGAGCTGGAGCGGGCCCTGGACGCGGGGGAGCTCCTCCTGCACTACCAGCCGATCGTCGACCTCGAGACGGGCGCGGTCTACGGCGTCGAGGCCCTGGCCCGGTGGGAGCACCCCGACCGGGGGCTGCTGCCGGCGGCCGACTTCGTCGACGTGGCGCGCAGCAACCACCTCATCGGGCGCCTGGACGCCTGGGCCCTGCGCACGGCGTGCCGCCAGCTCGCGCACTGGCGGGCCCAGCTAGGGCCGCGGGCTCCGCAGCGGGTGTTCGTCAACCTGTGCGTGAGCAGCCTGCGCGACCGCTCCCTGCCCGCCCGGGTCGCCGCCGTCCTCGCCGAGTTCTCGCTGCCCGCGGAGCACCTGGTCCTGGAGATCACCGAGCTGGGGGCCCTCACCGAGCTCGAGACCGGGCACGTCGTGCGCGCGCTCGCCGAGCTGGGCTGCCCGCTGGCCATCGACGACTTCGGCTCCGGCAACGCCTCGCTCAACCGGGTCCTGGAGGTCCCGGTGCCCATCCTCAAGGTGGACCAGAGCTTCGCGGCGGCCCTGCGCTCGGCGGTCCCGGCCCGGGCGGCCGCCGCGACGGCCGCGCTGTCGGCCGCGCTGACCCTGGGGCGCCTGGTGGACCGCCCCGTCATCGCCGAGGGGGTCGAGGACGAGGGGACGGCGCACGCGCTGCGCCACCTCGGCTTCCGGTACGCCCAGGGCCTGCACCTGGGCCCCGCGGCCCCGGCCGCGGACCTCTCCGCACACGACTGAACACATTGCGTCACAGCATGTGTCCCCGTCGCTGCGGATGGTCGCCGCGGGTCACCGGACGGTTGCTCTCCCGGGCTCGCCGACCTAGGCTGACCGCGGGTTGAGAGGCAGCTCGGTCGTCGAGACGAAGGCGACCACCGAGCACTCCGGGCAACGACGCCGGGTGCTGTCCCGAGGGGACGCCATGACCACCGCCACGCACACCTGCACCTGCGCACGACCGACCACCGCCCGTCCCGCACGGGTGGCCGGGGCCGTCGGCACGGCTCCTGTCCCGCGCGCGTCCACCGTCGCCGTCGAGGCCACCGCACCGGCGGCCCTCACCGTCACCGTCGAGCGCCAGGAGCAGCGCACGCGGCTGGTCCTGGTCGGTGAGCTCGAGGCCACGACCGCACCCCTGCTCGACTGCCTCGTCGCCGACGCGCTGGACCGGCAGCGCGGGGAACTGGTCCTGGACCTCTCGCAGACGAGCTTCTGCGACGTCCGGGGGCTCGACTGCCTGCTCGCGGCGCGCCGGCGCGCCCACGCCGGGTCACGTCGACTCCACCTGCTGGGGGCCGCCCCGGTGCTGCGGCACCTGCTGCGGCTCAGCGGCGCGGCCGACGTCCTCGGGCCGGAGGACTGACTCCACGCCGCTCGCGCCGCTCGCGGTGACGGCCGTCGGCACCTGGCTAGGATCGTCGTCACTGCACCGTGGACGGGCCTGAGCACGAAGGACGACAGGGCACCGGTCACGAGAGTTGGACCCACAGCTCGCAGCGCCCCGGGGGCAGACGCCACGCCCGGGTTCGACTGCACGCGACGAGCGGGGTCCGCTGC
>Ga0160429_1002304_pt1 | contig 10160 bp, 8 predicted proteins | sample SolpanmetagenomR_FD_108199 | JGI IMG/M metagenome (GOLD analysis project Ga0160429, IMG submission 108199) | Solar panel surface microbial communities from Lawrence Berkeley National Laboratory, California, USA - R | ecosystem: Engineered > Built environment > Solar panel > Unclassified ... | reverse complement strand
GGCCCGGCCTGGCCGTTCGGCCGACGCTTCAGCGGTTGCGGATGGTGTTGCCGAGCATCGCCACGAGGCGGTTGACCTGCACTTCCTGGGCGCTCTCCAGGGCGGCGGTGGCCTCCTTCTGGAGCGCCCGCCAGCCGTCGAGGGTGCGCAGATCGGTGCGCGTCACGGCGGCATTGACCGTGAAGTACAGGCCCGGCGAGCGGCGCATGCTGGCCTCGACCTCACCGCTGCGGGCACTCAGCACCGCACCCAGGATGCCGCGCTCCTCGGCCTGCTTCTGCAGGCTGCGGCGCAGCGCCCGGTCCTTGATGCGCTCGACCACTTCCCAGGCCGCGTCCTGCACGAGGTCGCGTCCGGAGGTGGGCCGGGCCACCTCGACCCACAGCGTCTCGCCCTGCCGCCCGGTGCGCATGTGCATGCCGCCCGTGTGTGCGGCCCAGTGGCTCTCGAAGTCGCGGGCGTCCTCGACCAGGACCTTCAGCTGCCGCGTGCCGCCCTCCAGCGTGACGCGGTGGCCTTCGGGCAGCACCGCCCAGCTGCTCAGGCCGCGCTCGTCGGGGGCCTGCATGCTCGCGTACGTATTCGCCAGCGTTTCCGGGCCGTCCTGCACGCTGCCGATCCGGGTGCGGTCGGCGTACAGCGCCAGACCACCGCCGTCCTCGGCGCGCACCTCGTGCCGCAGGTGCCGAAGCCCCAGGCCCCAGGCGTCGTGGGCGCGCGACAGGGCGCTGCTCAGCTCGGGCAGGTCGAGTCCGGCCAGAGAGATTTCCGGCAGCGCGGTCTGAAGCAGGCTCTCCAGGGCGCGGCGCGGCGCGGGGTCGGCCTCGTGCGTGCTCGTCTCGGCCACTGGAGCGGCCTGCGGCTGGGGCGCCTGGGCGGGTTTCGTCTTGGTCTTCTGGGTCATCGGTGTTCTCCTGAGGGTAAGCGTCGAGGAAGCTGGGGCGGCGGTCCGGGGGAGGGCCATGGCTTGAAAGGGTCAACTGGGAAGGCCCGCAGGGGCTCACCTGCCAACTCTACCCGCCCGAACAGCGGCGACATCCTGTCATTCTGCCATGAACAGAAGAATAACGCCAATTTCGTCTTTCAACTGTTCGTTTCGTCGCTTGCCTCGCCTCCAGGAAGCGGCTGGCACAGGTTTCCGGGTCTGTCTGGAAGGTAGCAGGAAGCCACAGTCGGTGCGGCCGCCCACGCCACCTCAGCCGAACATCTTTCCGAACAGGCGCCTCCAGGCAGGTCAGCCGGGCCGACCTGCCAGTTCCTGATGAACCCGGTCGTGAAAGGCCCGCCTGAGCCGCACGATCTCGCGGTCATGGGTGAACCTCGACGGATGCACCCGGTTGGTCAGCAGGACCACCGCGTAGCCGCGCTCCGGCTCAGTCCAGACGCTGGTGCCGGTGAAGCCGGTGTGACCGTACCCCTGAGGGCTGCACAGGCTTCCGCCGAAGCTTTCCGGGTGCCCGAGCTGCCAGCCGAGCCCGCGCCGCACGCTGCCGCTGGCCGCCCACTCCTGCCGCGCCAGTTGCGCCATTTCGGCGGGCAGCAGGCGGCCGGTCAGGTCACGCTCCACCAGATCGGTGACCGTCTCCAGCGTGCCGAAGGCCCCGGCATGACCGCTCAGGCCGCCCAGGGCCGAGGCGTTCTCGTCGTGCACCTCGCCCTGCAGCGTCCGGCCGCGCCACGGGCAGGTCTCGGTGGCCACGCTCGGGCCCAGTTCCGGGTGAGGGCCGACCGGCCGGTACGTGAGGCCGCTCCTGGCGGCGGCCAGTCGGTCGATCCGCTCGCCGCGCAGCCGCTCGACCATCGCCGTCAGCACCAGAAAGCCCAGGTCCGAGTACACCGGGGCCGGGGTTGCGGGCGGCTTCCACCAGTCGCCGCTCTGCAACAGCCGCTGCAGCAGCGTCGAGCGATCGGCCGGGTACAGGTAGAGTGGCTGCCAGGCGTCCAGGCCGCTGGTGTGGGTCAGCAGCGCCCGCACCGTCTGAACCTTCAGGCCGCCGTCCTGCATCCACCCGCACTCGGGCAGCACCTCGCCCACCCGGGTCTCCAGGTTGATCCGGCCTTCGGCCAGCAGGGCCAGCACTTCCGGCAGCGTGACGAGCACCTTCGTCAGGCTGGCCAGATCGAAGGCGTGCTGCGCGGTCAGCGGCTCGCCGGTCTGCAGGTTGGCCACGCCACGGTGGTAGGTCAGGCGCTCACCGCCCGGCAGGAGCACCGAGGCGGCGACGGCGGGGACGGGCGTGTCGTCGAGCACATCGAACAGTGAAGTCATGCAGGGCCTCCGGGAACTGGGCAGGCGGGATCGGGCCGATTCAGGCTGCTCCATCTTCGGGGGCCGGGCGCCGGAAATCAATTCGGGGCTGGTCCCGGGCGGGCGGCGTTCTCTCCTCACTCCCGGGTGGATGATTGAGACATGACCGAACTCCGGCCCTACCAACCGCGTGACCTGCTGGCCCTCTACGACGTCTGCCTGCGCACCGGGTTGAGCGGCGAGGACGCCCACCACCTCTACCGCAATCCGCTGTTGCTGGGCCATTACTATGCCGCACCTTACGCCACCCTGCATCCCGAGTGCGCCTTCGTGCTCGACGACGGTCAGCGGGTGCAGGGCTACGTGATCGGCGTGCCCGACAGCCGCCGTTTCGAGGCCGAGGCCGAGGCATCGTGGTTTTCGCTGCTGCGCGGCCTGTACCCACTGCCCGGTGAAGCCGACCAGTCGCCCGACGCCCGCATGATCCGCCGCCTGCACCTGGGGTACCCGGCGCCGGATGCCCCCTGGGCGCCGGAGTATCCGGCCCACCTGCACATCGACCTGCTGCCGGCGGCGCAGGGCGGCGGCTGGGGCCGGCGGCTGCTGGAGGCGCTGCTGATCACGCTGCGGGCCCGCGAGGTTCCGGGCGTCCACCTGGGCGTGGGCGAGAGCAACGTGCGCGCCCAGGGCTTCTACGAACGGCTGGGCTTCCGGTTGTTGGAGCGAAAACCGCTGGCCCTCGTCTACGGCTTGCGGCTCTGAGGCGCCTCCGGGTCCATGGTTCCTGTGGTATGCAAGTGGTATAACGTGGCCCGAGACCACTCGTCGGCCCACGGCGGCCCGACAGGGAAGGGGAGGTCCGTATGCTGCCCGTCGACACCCGTTGCCCAGACGTTGCCACAGGATGGTCCGCTCGCCCGAATACCCCGGGCCGCTGTCCATGACGCGCGCCCCCAGAGTGCTCGGCCTGATGAACGGCACCAGCGTGGACGGCATCGACGCGGTCCTGATCGAATTGCCCGGCTGGCCCGCTCTCGGCAGCCTCGCCAGACCACCGGACCTCATGGGCCCGGCTCCGCGCGTCACGGTGCTGGAGCACCGCTTCACACCGTTCGGCGACGATCTGCGCGCCGCCCTGCTGTCGGCCGGCCGCAACCAGACCCTCACGGCCGAGCTGGCGCAACTGCATTTCGTGCTCGGTGAGGCGCTGGCCGAAGCCGCCGCCGAACTGGCCCCGGATGCCGACCTGATCGCCAGCCACGGCCAGACGGTGTACCACATCCCGGGCGTGGACCCGGCCCGCGGCTGGCACACCCGCTCCACCCTGCAGATCGGTGAGGCCGCCCTGATCGTCGAGCGCACCGGCCGGCCGGTCGTCTCCGACTTCCGGCCGGCCGACCTTGCGGCGGGCGGTCAGGCGGCGCCGCTGGTGCCGTTCGCCGACCGGGTGATGTACGCCGAGGCCGGGGTCCGGCGAGCGGTGCACAACCTCGGCGGGATCAGCAACCTGACCTACCTGCCGGGCCTGGACGCGGCCGGCGTGATCGCCTTCGACACCGGCCCCGGCAACGCCCTGATCGACGAGGCGGCCGAGCGGCTGGGATTGCGGTACGACGAAGGCGGGCAGCTCGCGGCGGCCGGGTTGGTCGACGAACAGCTGGTCGCCGACTGGCTGGACGACCCTTATTTCCGGATTCCGCCGCCCAAATCCACCGGACGCGAGCGCTGGAATCTCGCCGCGCTGCCGGGGGCCGAGCGGCTGAGCGTGCCGGACCTGGCCGCCTCGGTCACGGCCTTCTCGGCGCGCAGCATCGCCCGCGCCTACCGGCAGTCGGTGCTGCCGCTGGGCCTCGACGAGATCGTGGTGGCCGGCGGCGGCGCCTACAACCCGCTGCTGATGGCGCAGCTGCGGGCCAACCTCGGCGGCGTGCCGGTGCTGACCTTCGAGGAGCGCGGCTGGAATTCCAGCGCGCGCGAGGCGGCCGCTTTCGCCGTCCTTGGCTACCACGCCTACCAGGGCTGGCCCAACACCCTGCCCGGCAGTACCGGGGCCCGGCATGCCGTGATTGCCGGCAAGCTGTCGCGCGCCTTCCCAGAAGGATCATGACCTCTTCAGGCTTTTCGCTGGCCTGCACGCTCGCTTATAGCCTCCTCTGGCTCCCGTGATGCAAAAGTGGTCTGAAAGTGGTATGGTTCTGTTCAGCTCATTTAAATTTTCGGCTTCGCTTCCAGCCATCCGGCCTGCGCGATTCCGGCTCTTGTTCTCAGTGTTCGTTTTCTCGTTTCCTTTCGGTCTACAGGAGGTTTGTATGCGCTCAACCCCATCTTTGCGCTCCTCGGGAACCCTGGCCCTGACCCTGCTGCTCGCGGCCGCCGTGCTCGGCAGCGCCGACGCCGCCTCCAAGAAGGTCAGCGGCTACGACTCGCTCGGTGTCACCGCCGGCAAACAGGGCGGCAACCTGACCCTGGTGCTGGGCGACAGCCCCCAGAGCCTGAACTACTACGGCGCCATCGACAACAACCTCGGCCTGATCTCGCAGCAGTTGTTCGACGGGCTGGTCGAGTTCAACTACGCCACCTATAAGATCGAGCCGGCCCTGGCCGAGAGCTGGACCATCTCGCCCGACGGCAAGACCTACACCTTCAAGCTGCGCCAGGGCGTCAAGTGGAGCGACGGCGAGCCGTTCACCGCCGACGACGTGGTCTTCACCTACGATCAGATCATCGAGAACCCCGAGGCCCGCGCGGGCGACGCCGCCACCTTCAGCGAGAACGGCAAGAAGGTTCCGTTCGAGGCGGTCGACAAGAACACCGTGCGCGTGACGCTGCAGAAGCCCACCCCGGCCTTCCTGCTGCAGATGCGCAACTTCATCATGCCCAAGCATCAGCTGCTCAAGTACAGCATGCAGGGCGGCGCCAAGGCGGCCGACATCAATACCGCCTGGCCCACTAACGTCGCCGCGTCGGAAGTGGTCGGCACCGGCCCCTTCAAGCTCAACGGCTACACCGCCGGCCAGAAGGTCAGCCTGGTGCGCAACCCCAACTACTGGAAGACCGACGCCAAGGGCACCAAGCTGCCGTACCTCAACAGCCTGGACTTCCTGATCATCCGCGACCCGCAGGCGCAGGTGGCGCAGTTCCTGGCCGGCAACGTCGACCAGATCAACATTACCGGCGCGCAGTTCCCCGACCTCAAGCAGAAGGAAGTCTCGGGCTCGCCTTTCAAGGTGATCCGCAGCACCGCCCTGTTCGGCTCACCGCCGTTCGTGGCCTTCAATTTCGACGCCAAGGACGCGGCCCTGGCCAAGGTCTTCAGCGACCTGCGCTTCCGCACCGCGATGCAGTCGGCGCTCAACCGCCAGCGCATGATCGACACGGTGTACAACGGGCTGGCGAGCCTGCCCGGCCACGGCGTTGCGCCGGCCAACAAGGACTTCTACGCCAACACCAAGGCCTCGCTCGGCAGCTTCGACCTCAAGGCAGCCGGCGCCGCCCTCGACGCGATGGGCCTGAAGGACACCGACGGTGACGGGGTGCGCAACATCGCCAAGGGCAAGAACCTGGAATTCGACCTGACCTACGGCACCGACTCCAGCGTCTACCCGGCGATCGCCACCATCATCCAGAATGACTTCAAGCAGATCGGCGTGAAGGTCAACCTGCAGGGCATCCTGGCCAAGAACCTGCTCTCGACCGGCCTGGCCGGCAACTACGAGATGATCCTGCATGCCTTCGGCGACCAGCCGGACCCCGAGCTGCGCCGCCCGATCTGGGAACCCGGCGGGGCCCTGTACTACTGGCACCGCAGCCTGCAGCCGGCCACCGACGGCCAGACGCCGAACGTCGCCAAGATGTTCCCCTGGGAAAAGCAGATCTACACCATCTTCGAGCAGGCGGCCGTCACCAACGACAAGGGCCAGCGCAAGGCGCTCTACACCCGCTGGCAGGGGCTGTTCGCGCACAACCTGCCGGTCATTCCGCTGCTCAAGCCCGAGAACATCGGCGCCGTCAGCAACAAGTACGGCAACTACATCTACAACCTGGGCGTGATTCCCGGCTACAACCCCGTGCCGCTGATCTACCAGAAGTAACCACAAAACGGCGGTGGCGCGGGGCGTGTGGACGGCTTGACGCCCTCCTGCCCGCGCCACCGCCTGTGTTGGTCCCTGTAAGGAGTGTTCACCGATGCCTGCTTCCCCCTTCCCGGCTCCCGGCCCCCGACCATGCTGAGTTTCGTTCTGCGAAGGCTCGCCGGCATGCTGCCGACGCTGCTGATCATCAGCGCCCTGTGCTTTCTGGTGATCAAGCTGCAACCGGGCAGCTTCACCGACCAGTACCTCGAAGACCCGCGCTTCACCAAGGAGACGGCCGCCGCCATCAGCCGGCAGCTCGGCCTCGACCTGCCGCCGGTGGTGCAGTATTTCCACTGGCTGGTGGGCGTGGTGACCCGCTTCGACTTCGGATACTCCTTCCTGCAAAACCGCCCGGTGGTCACGGTGATCGGGGAACTGCTCGGCTGGACGGTGTTCATCGCGCTCGTCACGCTGCTCGTCAGCTGGCTGATCGCGGTGCCGCTCGGCATCTACACCGCCTTCAACCGCCACAGCTTCGGCGCGCAGCTCGTCGGCCTGCTCGGCTACCTGGGCCTGGCCATTCCGGATTTTCTGGCGGCCCTGTTGATCGTGGCGGTGGTGCTGCGGCTGGGCGGCACCAACGTGGGCGGGCTCTTCAGCCCCGGCTACATCGACGCCCCGTGGTCGTGGGCCCGGCTCGGCGACCTGCTCAACCACCTCTGGATTCCGGTGCTGGCGGTCGGTCTGGAAGGCGTGGCCGGCCTGATGCGCCAGATGCGCGCCTCGATGCTCGACGTGCTCAACCAGGACTACATCCGCACCGCGCGCGCGAAAGGGGTGCTGCCCCGGCGGGTGGTCTGGCGCCACGCCTTCCGCAACGCCATCAACCCGCTGATCACCCTGGCGGGCCTGAGCCTGCCGACCCTGATCTCCGGCACCATCATCATCAGCATCGTGCTCAACCTGCCGACCATCGGGCCGCTGCTCTACGACAGCCTGATCAACAAGGACCAGTACATGGCGCTGACCCTGCTGCTGATGTCGGCCTTCCTGCTCTTGATCGGCAACCTGCTGGCCGACGTGGCGCTGGCCTGGGCCGACCCGCGCGTGAGGTACTCGTGATGCCGGGGCTGCTGTGACGGCCGTGGCCGCTCAGGCGCCCGACGCCAGCGCACTGTCGCTGGCGTGGCGGCGCTACCGCAAGTCGCGGCTGGGGGTGCTCGGCGGCTGGGTGCTGATCGTGCTGTACCTCAGCGCGCTCTTCGCCGGCTTCCTGTCGCCCTACGACATCACCACCCAGCACCAGGGCCACGAGTACCAGCCGCCGACCCGCCTGCACGTGATGGCCGAAGGCCGCCTGAGCTGGCCGTTCCTGTACGGGACCAAGGAGACGCGCGACCCGGTGACGTTCGCCCGCAAGACGGTGGACGACCCGTCGGTGCGCGTTCCGCTGCGGCTGTTCGTCCATGGCGAGCCGTACCGGTTCTTCGGCCTGCGCACCGACCTGCACCTGTTCGGGGCACCCGGCGGCTTCTACTTTCCGTTCGGCACCGACCAGCTGGGCCGCGACCTGTTCTCCCGCACCCTGGTCGGCGGGCAGGTCAGCCTGACAGTCGGCTTGATCGGCGTGCTGATCTCGTTCGCCATCGGCATCCTGATGGGCGGCCTGAGCGGCTACTACGGCGGCGTGACCGACAACCTGATCCAGCGATTGATTGAGGTGCTGCTCAGCTTCCCCCGGCTGCCGATCCTGCTGGCGTTGAGCGCCCTGATTCCGGCGCGCTGGCCGAGCGCCTGGGTGTACCTGGGCATCGTGGCGGTGCTGGCCCTGATCGGCTGGGCCGGGCTGGCCCGGGTGCTGCGCGGGCAGGTGCTGGCCCTGCGGCAGCTGGAATACGTTTCGGCCGCCCAGGCGGTCGGCGCCCGCGACCTGCGGATCATCCTGCGGCACATCATCCCGAACCTCAGCTCGTTCCTGCTCGTTACGGCCACCCTGGCGCTGCCCGGCTACATTCTGGGCGAAAGCGCCCTGTCGTTCTTGGGCCTGGGCATCAAGGAACCGATGACGAGCTGGGGCCTGCTGCTCTCCGATGCCCGCCGGGAGGGCTTCCAGACGCTCAGCCTGTACCCCTGGCTGCTGCTGCCGGGCCTGTTTCTGGTGCTGACCATCCTGGCCTTCAACTTCTTCGGCGACGCCCTGCGCGACGCGGCCGACACCCAGACGAGGCTGTGATGCTGCTCTCGCTCGACGCGGGCGGAAGCTCGACCAAGTGGGCGGTGTACGGCCCCTCAGCTGAGCCGCTGGGCCAGGGCCGACTGGAGCCGATGAGCGGCCACCTCTTCACCGCCGAGGACGAGCAGGCGATGTGGGCCTGGCTGCGGCAGCTGGCCGCGCAGGTGTCGGCCCTTTCGCTGCCGGGTCCGGTCGAGGCGGTGGTGGCCGGCATCACCGGGTTGCAGGTGCAGTCGGTGCCGCTGCTGGTGAGCGCCCTCGCCCGGACCTTCATGCTGCCCACCGACCGGGTGCGGGTCGGCGACGACCTGGAACTGGCCTACGCCGCCCACTTCTCCCCGGGCGAGGGGGTGCTGGTGTATGCCGGGACCGGCAGCATGGCCTACCACCTCCGCCCCGGCGGTGAGGTGGTCCGGGCCGGCGGACACGGGTACCTGCTGGGCGACGAAGGCGGCGCGTTCTGGCAGGGCCAGCAGGCCCTGCGGGGCGTACTTGAGCACCTCGACCAGGGCCACCGCCCGGAGGGTCCCCTGGCCCGGGAACTCGCGGCCGTGATCGGCGGCCTCGACTGGCCGCGGGTCCGGGCCTACGTGTATCAGGGCGGGCGGGCCCGGCTGGCCGCCCTGGCCCCGGCGGTGTCCCGGGCGGCCGAGGCCGGCGACCCCGAGTCGTTGGCCGTGATGCACGCCGCCGGTACGGCCCTGGCCCGGCTCGCCCGGACGGTGCTGGGCCGCTGCCCCGCGCCGCTGCCGCTGGTGCTGGCCGGCGGCGCCGTCAACCCGTTCGTGGCGGCGGCGTTCCGTGAAGCCCTGCCTGGGGTGGCGCTGCGGCCGGCCCGCCCGCCCGTCACGGGCGCCCTGCGCCTCTCGCCGTTGACCCGGCAGATGTTCCCCCTTCCACCGGAGGCCCTCAACGTATGACCCGCCCCGTGCACCATCCCGAATCGGCCGTACCTCAGGACGAATCTGCCGTGCCTCAGACCTCCACCGATCCGTCCGTGACCGATACCACCGCGCTGTCCACTGAGCAGCCGAGCCGCACCCACCCTGATCTTGACCTCTCCGACACCGCCGCGCTGATATCCGCCTTCACCGACGACCAGTTCGTGGCCCTCAACGCGGTGCGGGTGGCGGCCCCACAGATCGAGCGGGCCGTCGAGGAGGTGGTCGTCCGGCTGCGCCAGGGCGGCCGGCTGGTGTACCTGGGAGCCGGCACCTCCGGCCGGCTCGGCGTGCTCGACGGGGTAGAGCTGCTCCCCACCTTTTCCTGGCCGCCGGAGCGGCTGGTGACGCTGATCGCCGGCGGCGAGGGGGCCATGTTCCGTGCCGCCGAGGGTGCCGAGGACGACCGCGCCGCCGGTGAGCGCGACCTGCGGGCCGCCGGGCTGGGCGGTCAGGACGTCCTGATCGCGGTGGCGGCCAGCGGCACCACCCCCTACGTGCTGGGTGGCGTGGCTTACGCCCGGCAGCTGGGCGTGCTGAGCATCGGCATCAGCAACAACCCGGGCAGTCCGCTCCTGCTGGCGGCCGAACTGCCGATCGCGCTCGACACCGGCCCCGAGGTCATCAGCGGCAGCACCCGCCTCAAAGCCGGAACCGCCCAGAAG
>Ga0160429_1002303_pt1 | contig 10162 bp, 4 predicted proteins | sample SolpanmetagenomR_FD_108199 | JGI IMG/M metagenome (GOLD analysis project Ga0160429, IMG submission 108199) | Solar panel surface microbial communities from Lawrence Berkeley National Laboratory, California, USA - R | ecosystem: Engineered > Built environment > Solar panel > Unclassified ... | reverse complement strand
GACTGATACTAGGCCTTCGAGAACACATCCACCTCAGTCGCAGCATCGCAGATGCGCAACGCACTGAACAACTTGGCCGACACGGTCAAGGACCCCAAGGAGAAGGAGGTACGAGACACTCTGCATATAAATATTAAACGGACGCTGACAATCGTGGCAGCGCTTCGAGACGGAGATGGACAACTTCTTCGCTCTCTTTCGCCGGTATCTGAACGACAAGGCGAAGGGCAACGCGATCGAGTGGTCTCGTATAGCTCCCCCCAAGCAGGACCAGGTGGTCGAGTACAAGGACTTGGGTCAGTCTACCCAAGTCGAGTTCCTCAAAAAGCTCGCCGTGGTCAAGCTCAACGGTGGCTTGGGTACCTCCATGGGCTGTGTCGGTCCAAAGTCCGTCATTGAGGTTCGCGACGGCATGTCCTTCCTCGATCTCTCAGTCCGCCAGATCGAATACCTCAACCGCACCTACGACGTTAACGTGCCCTTCGTCCTGATGAACTCCTTCAACACGGATGCCGACACTGCAAATATCATCAAGAAGTACGAAGGCCACAACATCGATATCATGACCTTCAACCAGTCCAAGTACCCCCGTATACTCAAAGATTCCCTTCTCCCTGCGCCAAAGTCCGCCGACTCTCAAATCACCGACTGGTACCCCCCTGGTCACGGTGACGTTTTCGAGTCTTTGTACAACTCTGGCATTCTAGACAAGCTTCTCGAGCGCGGCATTGAGATTGTTTTCCTTTCCAATGCCGATAACCTTGGCGCCGTCGTCGACCTCAACATCCTTCAGCACATGATCGACTCCAAGGCCGAATACATCATGGAGTTGACCGACAAGACCAAGGCTGATGTCAAGGGTGGCACCATCATCGACTACGAGGGCTCCGTTCGTCTTCTTGAGATCGCTCAGGTTCCCAAGGAGCACGTCAACGAGTTCAAGTCAATTAAGAAGTTCAAGTACTTCAACACCAACAACATCTGGATGAACCTCAAGGCAGTCAAGCGCGTTGTCGAGAACAACGAGCTGGCTATGGAGATCATTCCTAACGGCAAATCCATCCCTGCTGACAAGAAGGGCGAGGCCGACATCTCCGTCCTTCAACTTGAGACTGCGGTTGGTGCTGCTATTCGTCACTTCAACAACGCTCATGGTGTTAATGTCCCGCGTCGTCGTTTCCTTCCTGTCAAGACCTGCTCCGATCTCATGCTCGTCAAGTCCGACCTCTACCGCCTTGAGCATGGCCAGCTTGTCATGGATCCCAACCGCTTCGGTCCTGCCCCTCTCATCAAGCTTGGCTCCGATTTCAAGAAGGTCTCTAGCTTCCAGTCGCGCATTCCCTCCATTCCCAAGATCGTCGAGTTAGATCACCTGACCATCACTGGTGCTGTTAACCTTGGCCGCGGTGTTACCTGCAAGGGCACTGTCATCATCGTTGCGACCGAGGGTCAGACCATCGACATTCCCCCAGGTTCCATCCTCGAGAACGTCGTTGTTCAGGGGAGCTTGAGGCTGTTGGAGCACTAGATATCTTATCTCTCAAGTGCTGGTTACGACTTTACGGATGTTCTCTTCTCTGGGCAAAAGAATTCACTCACGATACTTGCATCTTCGGTTCTGCGCACATGAAGCTTGGACTCGTTGCCCGATGATGGCTGTCTAGTGTTCGTAATATGGACGCCACGACTTCTCGTTATGTGGGTTCTTCATTGAGCATTTGCACGCACGGGGCGATGGGAATTTGAATGCTTGCAATCATATGCTTAATTGCGTCACGGTTGTACCGCTTGTGGTGTACTTGCTCACACACAGTAGCAACGTAGCGTACACTTCCAACCAAAGTTGCCAAATCATTCTTCTTGTGCTTGCAAATGTGACAAAGACAACGTGAGTGCGCATGCTAATTTGACACAATGAGAGTATCCTTGTCATACCATTCGCGGTAAAGCTTTCAATATTAGTGCCTCTAACCATCGCACAGCTTTCGACTAGAGGATGCTAGCGGCCGAATGTTAACGTCCTCAGGTTGCAGGAGGTAGTATTGCAAGGCTGGTCGCAAGTAGTTGTGCCTGTCATTTCGGTGGCTCGGTTGAGCTCATTCCCCTGTCCCAACTGTGACCCACGGCAAGATACATGAATGTCATACGGGACAGGGCACCCTCCAACAAACGACCTCGCTTCCAACCCCATTCAGATTCTATCATTCTATCACCTTTCTACCAAGATGAAGCTCCCGTCATCCTCCTGGATGCGCATGCCCAAGACCCGACCCGCATCTTAACCAAGTTGGCCCTCGTCTGCCCTGACCGCTCATGTTCCGTCGATTCCTGTGACATACTCCACTCCGCCTGCCGCATCCACGACTGCTCTCGATCGATTCCTGCACACGTGTACAATGGCGGAAACAGCAGCAGCGACCGAGAGTGAAGAGAAGGAGGCACAGCAATACTGGGGATACCTATTCCGGGAAGACAGATGCGGCACGGACAGGTTTAACAGACTGCTTGCTGGTATAGCACACTACATTGTATGTTTAATCTCACTTCATAGGCGCAGGGCCTCAGCTCCATGCGCCTGCAACAAATGCGGGCTGACGTTGCTACAAGACTGGCACACTCTCGCCTTCCTCTTCCCCAGACCTCACGCCTTCCCAGCTTTCGCTCTTCTACAAACGCGTTGGCGGAAATTACGATGTCCTCTTCCACGAAACGCCATCGTCGAGCATATCTTTTATCTACAAGTCTCTCGGCTGCCTCCACTCCCTACAGCCGCTACCAAATGACGACGGTTACGGGAGTCCATCCGTCCCAGCATTGAAGACAAGGGGCTTTGTCACATGGCAGACCATACAGCTTTTGCTAGGACCAGAAGAGCATGTGCCGTTCTTACAGAACGCAGTCAAGGAATTGGAGATCGTGGACCCGGAGACAGGCAAGCGGTTCCCATCCCTCCTACCCAAGGCATGTTTTCCACCACAACCCGACAAAGACATGGTGGAGTGGTATGAAGGAGTCGGGGAGAAGCTTCAACGAGAGGCAGAAGAGGAAAAGTCGCGGACCGAGCCCAATGAGCAAGCGCCGAGCGAAGATGGTGCGCAGAGTGACGCCAGCGTAGAAGAGAGGGAGGATGCTGCAAAGTACTTTGCGAATCCGTTTTATCGGGACACAGAGGGCAGGCCTGGCATCTCAAGACAAGGCTCGAGGTTAGTGGATAGATTGTCTATAGCTTTGGCCTATCTGCTTTGCGAGACCGATGCTGGAAAGTAGCTGACTCAATTTTCAGCTTCACCCGTAGGTCACCGCGAGAGTACATTCAGGAGCGAAGTCGCGCTGTCGCGGCAGGCGTCCGCCACTTCGTCAACTCCGGTCGACGACGCAGCGTTCCGGACCGCACCCACGCATCTTCAGGCGCAGACGCGGACGTGGACGAGGAGTTCACCCCCACAGCCTTTACAGCCCGCTTTCCTGAGGGCGAGCGCCATCGTTCTGGACCTCGACGTCGAAGGTTTACACCTCCCTCAGACGAGTCAGAAGACGACAGGCCGCCTTCGCCCCGAACTCGCGATCCCAGAATGCAAGATAGTCGAACACCAAACGTTCGCATACAAGAGCCTAAAGCTCGGGATCCCCACACACAAGACCCTCGGGTACAGGATCGTCGCACGCAAGATCCTAGAATTCGAGATCTGCGAGAGCGCGATACGCAGGAAGCAGATGATACTAGCCCTATTCTTCGACACCGCAGGAGCCATGACCCTCCACCCAGTCCTCGGGAGCATCTCCCTCCCAGTTCAGACGATCAACAACGCAGGCGCCACTCTACACATGTGCCTCAAGATACGCCGTCTCCAATGCCTACACCGTTCGGTCCGTCGGGCGAACCGCCGTTCGCAGCGCAGATATCGCAGCTGCAATCCCCACCACCACCTCAGCGTGTCCAAGCTGTGTACGACCGCCGACCTCCGCCTGCACAGAAGCGTCCTAGCTATCACAGAAGCTCGAGCAGCTCCAAGTACGTCAGTAATGGCAACCGCAGAGTGTACGATGATGAAGTCCGACCTGAGCGTGGTGGCGACCGGCCCGAACGGACGGAAAGACCGTCAACGATCAGGCGACCCACAAGTGAGCGACCTACAACTGCTAGAAGACGGCGGGATTGGGCGAGAGATGATGAGTATGAGCGGGATCGAGAAGCAGATTGGCAGAGGGAGCGGGATAGGGATTGGGAGCGGGAGATGGAGCGCGAGAGGGAGAGGCAGAGACCGCAGCAGCAGCAGCAGCAGCAGCCGCCACCACCACTACCTGGTGGCAAGAGGCATGCGCCGCAGCAGAAGCAGAGTGGGGTGGGGGGACGGACGTATCCGGTTGCCCCAGTGTGGCGGTAGATTGCACAACTTGGCTTGGCGGTGTGGAGGCTATGAGTATAGGGGAAAGGTGACGCGACACGGACGGCTCGTGTTGATGTGCAGTTGAGGTTGGATGGCGGAGTTTGTGATACCCATGCTTTTCGTGTACATTCAGACTTTACTCTTTCTGGGCCTGGCCATGCCGACGGTACTGGTGCTCACAGCAGCAACTTGAGGTAGACATACAAAGGGACAGCCACGTCCGTTGCGTGGTTGCTACTCCTCGCTTCTGTTGCAGCGTTATGTGTGCGTGCGTTTGACAAGGCCATCGGACAGTGTTGGAAGCAGAGATAGGGGGTTCTTTATGTGCTATGCATAGCTTGCTCGCTCACGTCTTAAGAGGCCTGGGAAGTATCTGACATCTCCTCCAGACTTGCTCCGAGCCTACAAAGACTGTACGTATGTGATAGATAGTGTTTTGTGGCATCCCGAACGGTCTATCATGGTCCACGAGCAGTGTGAGCAGCACTGTGATTGGCTCGTTAGCCCGGAAATGATATCTAGGTTGGTCCTTTGGACTGTGAGGTAGTGTGAACCTAACAACAACCAACAACCCCACAACCACACACATACACACACAAGATGGACTCGGGCATCATCGTCTTGATTGCCATCTGTGGCATATTTGTTGTGATCTTCATCATTGCATTGGGGAAGTGGACGAGGGGTCCACCGATATCTTCGTTGGAGCTAGGACAGATCTGAGACTAACCTGAGTGGGTAGAGATCTGGACCTATATCAACGGTAACTAATTCTTAGTTGAGGCAGGGCGACTGCAGGGTCTCGCTTCCTTTTCTCCCTTCCAGCCCTGTAGCAGATCCAATCGTCCCAGGCTAGCTCGATCAGGCTGGATCAGGGTGCACCGGTACACTATCCGTTGCGTCTGGCTCACGGTGCCGTTACTACCTAGTAGGTACTGTACCGCTGCCCTGTGGCTCGTACTGCCATCTTCTCCTCTATCTACCTACCTTAGGTACCTTACCACTACACTCAGTCTCGCGTTCACACCCATCGTGGCTGCTTTCTGCGGCAGACCGTTGCGTCCTTTCCCTTCGTACTGACATCTCCTCCATAGCCTCACTCACTCTCACAATCCAATCGCCGCGACAACTGGCTTTGCACCTACCGCTCCAGCCTCGTAAGAGGTCTCCTACACTACTCCGACACCACTTCCGCTCAGCCTGTTTGCCCTACGAATAAGCTCTCACTACTACTCACTCGACTGCCACCCACTCACCTCTACCTCCCAGCTACTCTCTCTCCAATCAGCTATTCATCATTCCTTTACCGCAAACCTACCTCACCATGCTTGGCTCTGGCGGTCGCGCGTCCGAGCTCAAGCAACAGGGCGCTCTTGAAGCCGCTCGCGACCCAAACAGCTCAGTGACCGCCTATGACGCGGAGCAGACGGTCGTCGACGAAGCAAAAGCCGCCGGCAGCGCTGGCTTCATCTTCAACCCTGACGCGAGTCCCGAGGAAAAGGCAGCACAAGCTGGCGCAAGAATTCCGAGCAACTTCCATCATGAACGCAAACCCAAAGCTACCGCTCTAGCAAGTGATATCGTACGTCAACTTGCACTACTTCGATTAGCCATTGGCCCCACCAACTAACAAATTTAACCAGGACGATGGCACACCAAGCCAGTACGACTTGCCAGAGCCCACCAAAGCTGGCGCAATAGCAACCACTCGCAAGCGCACCAACACCGGTACGAGCATCCCGAACGGTGTGTCGAAGGACGACCAAGAGCACTGGGACCGCGTCGGCTGGGCACCGCGCTTTGGCCCGGGCAAAGAAGCAGAAGAAGACGATGGCACTACTATGCTGGATCACCAGACTTGGCTCGAAGGCCAACTTGAGGATAAATGGTACGGCGACTGGTATCATAACACCGGAATTATCATCTTCTGTGGCTTGACTTCTTGGGTCATCGGTGTGCTAGGTGGAGGTCTTGGTTGGATCATAATGGTCCTCGCATTCTGCGGCACGTATTACCGCACCTCTATACGGCGCGTCAGAAGGAACACCCGAGACGACGTCACAAGGCAGCTTGCGAAAGCGAAGCTAGAAACAGACACCGAGAGCCTGGAGTGGATCAACAGCTTCCTTGTCAAGTTCTGGCCAATCTACGCGCCGGTACTGTGTCAGACGATTGTTGCCTCCGTCGACCAAGTCCTCTCCACTTCAACGCCGCCGTTTTTGGACAGCTTAAGGCTGAAGATGTTCACACTCGGTACGAAGCCTCCGCGTCTCGAGCATGTCAAAACATATCCGAAATCCGGCGACGATATCGTTCTCATGGACTGGAAGTTCAGCTTCAACCCCAACGACGTCGCTGACCTTACAGCCCGCCAAGTCAAGAACAAGCTGAATCCCAAGATAGTGCTCGAAGTGCGAGTCGGCAAAGCCATGATCAGCAAAGGATTTGATATCATTGTCGAGGACATGGCATGCTCAGGTCTGATGCGGGTCAAGGTCAAGCTTCAGATACCCTTTCCGCACATGGAGAAAGTCGAGATATGCTTCCTTGAGAAGCCACATATCGACTACGTCTGCAAACCTCTGGGCGGCGAGATGCTTGGCTTCGATATCAATATCGTCCCTGGTCTGGAGAGCTTTATCCAGGAGCAGATTCATGCCAACCTCGGCCCGATGATGTACGAACCCAACGTCTTTCCGATCGAGATTGCGAAGATGCTTGCCGGCAACCCCGTCGATCAAGCCATTGGTGTGCTCCAGATCACCTTTCATGGCGCTCAAGGCCTCAAGAACCCTGACAAGTTCGCTGGCACCCCAGATCCATATGCAATCGTCTCGATCAACGGTCGTCAAGAGCTTGGTAGGACAAAGACCGTGCAGCAGAATCCAAGCCCGCGTTGGAACGAGACCGTCAACATTATCCTCACATCCCTCAAGGACCCCCTCACCATCCAGGTGTTTGATTTCAACGAATACCGCAAAGATAAGGAGCTTGGCACAGCTACGTTCCAGCTAGAACATTTCGAGACTGAGCGTGAATATGAGAATCAGCAGCTTGAAGTGATTGCTGGTGGGCGACCACGCGGTATTGTCCAGGCTGACCTACGCTTCTTCCCAGTTGTGGAAGGCACGAAGCACGAGGATGGCACCGTCGAGCCCCCTCCAGAGTCAATGACGGGTATTGCTAAATTTACTGTCGAGCAGGCAAAGGATCTTGACGGCAGCAAGAGCTTGATCGGCCAGCTCAATCCCTATGCCGTCCTTCTCCTCAACGGCAAGGAGGTTCAGATTTCGAAGAAACTCAAGCGCACCAACAACCCTATCTGGCCTGACGCAACGAAGGAGCTCCTCATTACTGATCGCAAGAAGGCGAAGCTTGCTCTTGTTATCAAGGATGACAGAGACCTCGCTCAAGACCCAGTCCTCGGCACGTATCAAATCAAGCTGGACGACATGCTGGAGCTTACTTCCAAGGGCCAAGAATGGTACAACCTTGCTCAGACCAAGACTGGACGTGCTAAGATGACCCTACAATGGAAACCTGTTGAGCTCAAGGGTGGTCTAGGCGGCTCCGGTGGCTACGTCAAGCCTATCGGTGTCATGCGTTTCCACTTCCAGAACGCGCGCCAGCTTCGCAACCTCGAGACCATGGGCAAATCGGACCCTTACGCGCGTGTCCTTCTTTCTGGCATCGAGAAGGGCCGCACTGTGACCTGGAAGAACAATCTCAATCCAGATTGGGACGAGATCGTCTACGTGCCTGTACACTCTACGCGTGAGAAGCTGATGGTTGAAGTGATGGATCAGGAAAACTTTGGCAAAGACCGCTCGCTTGGCCATGTTGAGCTGGCCGCTGCTGATTACATCAAACAAGAAGAGAGCAACTCAGAATATCTTGTCCAAGCGCCACGACAGATTTCGCAAGGTCTCGTGCTGGGCAACGAGCGGCAGCCACGCGGTACTCTCAATTTTACTGCCGCCTTCTATCCCACTCTCAATGTCGTCGATCCCGACGACGAAGAGGCTGCAGAAGCTGGCGCAAGCACAGAAGCTGGCGCAAACGGCCTGCCCGAGATCAAAGACCGCTCTCGCAGCGGCACCATTTCCTCGCTTCGGACCAATGGCACTGGCGACATCGATATTATGAAGAAGCTTGCACAAGGCGAGAACGAGCAAAGCGAGACAAAAGACGTGGCGGTAACAGAACCGCCAAAGATCAAGTTGTCCGCAGACTCGCTAATAGAGTATGAGACCGGTCTTCTAGTTTTCAAGCTCATCGACGGCGACTTCGCACAGACGGGGTGCTACCTAGAGGTTGTGATGGACGACTATGTGTTCCCAAGCTGGAGCTCTAGCAAGGTGAACTCGCGACAGCATACGTTCAACGAGAGTGAGTACTTTAGTAACGAGGCGTATGATGTTGATGCTGATGCTAATGTGCGGCAGCCGGCGATGCAATCGTGCGCGAACTGGACTTCTCGAAGATTACGCTTCGTCTTGTGAAGCATATGGACAAGGACGGCGACGGCAACGAGGAACACATCGTCTCGAAGCTGCAAGGCAACACGCTGGAAGTGCTGCGTAGAGCTCTGGTAAGTCCAGCGAAGCGCAGCTGCGGCAATCAATTCTTGGCCTTCCTGACCATCTTACAGTACACGCCCACCCTCCTCACTCTCCGCGATGATCAAGGCCGCGAGAGCAAGATTACAGTCTCGCTGAAGTATCTGCCGATTAAGATGAAGCTTCACCCCTCCGAGTCGTTCAACAACATGGGCCAGCTGCGTGTTGACGTCCACGACGCGACAGACCTCCCTGCCGCTGACCGCAACGGCAAGAGTGATCCCTACTGCAAGTTCTTCCTAGACGGCAAGGAGATACACAAGACAGAAACACAAAAGAAGACACTTCACCCAGCGTGGAATGAGTTTTTCGAGACGCCGATCCGCTCGCGCGCAGCCCAGAAGCTTTCCATCGAAATCTGGGATTGGGATCTGGGTGACAAAGACGATCTGCTCGGCAAAGCAGACGTGAACCTCGAGATCTTGGAGCCTTTCCAAAAGCAAGAGGTCGTCCTCGGTTTAGACGGCAAGAGCGGCACCGTACGCTTAAGCTGCTTGTTCCGCCCAGACTACATCACGCGAACGCGTCAAGGCTCCTCGACATTCCGCGGCACCTTCGCCACACCCGGCAAGATTGTCGGCACGCCCGTCAAGAGTGTCGGCAAGGGCGCCGTTCTGGTCGGCGGCGGTGCGGTCAAGGGCTTGGGGAAGGGCGCGAGTTTCCTCGGTAGAGGCGTTAGCGGCTTTAGTAGACGGAGCAAATCTGGCGCCGACGACATGGCTAATGGCAGTTTTGCAGATTCGCCTACCGTGGACGGATCTAGCACTCCAGCCATGGCGGTCTCGAGTCCGGACGGCCAGACCATCAGTTCTATGCCTGGCTCACCGGCGACGCCACATGCTAGGAGCAGAAGCTGGGGCAGTCATGCTGGCGCGAGTCCGGGTGGTGCGGAAGGAGGTGTCGCCAACTTCAGCCTCGTATCTGCCTCTGGATTCCCGCCTGACACGAGTCTCAGGGCTGTGGTAAGCATGTCCGGTTCCAAGGTTCACAAGGAGATTCACAAGAGCAAGGCGATCAAGAACATTGAGGGCAACGATTTCGCATGGCATCCTGAAAGCGAGACCTTCAAGGCCAATTGCACCGCTGACACGCAATTCCGCGTCGCGATTGTCGACCATCACACCTTCAGCGGCGACAAGGAGCTCGGCGAGGGCG
>Ga0160429_1002302_pt1 | contig 10162 bp, 9 predicted proteins | sample SolpanmetagenomR_FD_108199 | JGI IMG/M metagenome (GOLD analysis project Ga0160429, IMG submission 108199) | Solar panel surface microbial communities from Lawrence Berkeley National Laboratory, California, USA - R | ecosystem: Engineered > Built environment > Solar panel > Unclassified ... | reverse complement strand
TACCGAGTCTCTATATAGGCTTTATCGTATAATAAAACTCTAATCTTATTACGCTTATATCTTAGAATTAGCGAGATAGAGGCTTCTTATACTAATTTAGTACTTTATCTAGGTATTAATATTAAAAAATATTAACTTATTTAGCTATAGGCGTCACTAGACGGATTTATACCTAATTTTAGTAAGTTTTTATCTAGCTGGACCGGACCCTTTTTAGCGACTCACCCCAATAGGGCACCACAGTATGATGCAAGGCTGGCTTTTCCCTAAGATAAAACGGTTAACTTCATTGCTTGATTTGCCCCGCAGCCCCTATTTTATTACAGAAACCGGGGAACAGGAAAATTATGCGGAGTTATCTCCTGACAACCCTTCTGGGGGCTTCCTCTCCTTCAAGATGTCAAATTTCCTGCTTAGATACAGCTCCAACTCACCACAACGCCCAATATCAAAATTTATGTCATGTTTCGACATCTTGGTCAAAAAGCACACACGTGACAGGGCCATCTATCTTGTTTCAGACGCGAACGATGCGTGAAACTGCGTACAAAGCATGCTATCAACCTCATTGCGCTCTCGTATCACTTCTCATTGCGACCTTATGTCACTTCTCCTTGACTTCACTTGACATGGCTCATTTATGCCTGCCAATGCTTCCCTGTCCAGATAAACACATTCGAGTTATTCTATGCCATTTAGTTTACAAGATACAATACAAATACTCCAAGAACCTATGGATCAACTACGCCGACGCTTCTCCTAAGCGTAGAGCTAACAGAGCTCTGACATCCGTGGTGTACTGTAAGCCCTCCAGAAAGGGTACCAAATTTAGTAGATCATTGTCGGATGGGTCACTGATCCAGCCTTCTATAGGAATGGCATTGTCTATAATATTTTAATTGGCCAGAGACTCGACTCTAAATAACTGCTGACTTACCTTCGTGAAATGTGTAGCTTATTGGACTATTGTCTAGTATCATGACCGTGCTGAGGTCAGGCTCCACCTGACCAACGTCTTTGATATAGGCCCCGTTCCGAAACGTACAATGTTGGCGGTAGTATCTCGCAGAGAAGTATTTGCGCTCGAGCTCCAGCCAGTCAATGACCGGATCAGCGTATTCCTGAACGGCTGCGGTGAATATAATCAAATTGTACCATTTACTGACCTGCTTGGGAATTAGAGCTCATCAAAGAGAAACTTTAGGTTATGATTTGCGCTTACTTTGCGGAGAAATTCATCACAATGAGGACGCTTGTGTACGTAGTACAGGATGGGGACTTGAGGACCGAGATTCATGCCATCCACTCCCACTGGAGTCTGAAGCTTGACCTCAACCATATGACCAGTACTCATTCTCCCGCCTTTGGACATGCTGTGTATTAGGGTTTCGTCTAAATCTATTATAAGTGTTTTGCGTGGTCCATTGGAGGATGGTGGATTGCTAAATGTGTACGAGGGTTGCCTTTTCGGAACCAAAGGCCGAGGTGGTGCTGGCGCTCGAGGGTATTTCGTCAGACCAAATAACGAAGCAGGACTAGTTGGAGATTTCACGGACTTCGCAGTCAGAGGGGTGTTCGAAGAGAGATGCTCCTTGCTGTCCGCATCAACGGAGTTACGCTTTTGCCGTTCCCGTCTGCGTTGAAGTAACGAATCTTCATTCAAAACACTGATTCTGATGGATCGCCTCGGGGTTGTTGGTTCTCGAGTTTCAGCAGTCGTAGGTGCAGACTTAGATCTCGTATGGCGTGAGGGACTATCTTGGTTGGATTGTGCCCTACTGGACCTCCTACTTGATAACGCTGGTCTTGTATCTAGCGATGGACGCTCTTCGCTCTCGGGTTCAGAAGAGCGCCTGCGTAGCGCTTCCTTTGTGGTCCTATCTTGTCCGGGGTCCCTGGTAGGTATTGTCACAGCTTGCGGACTCCTTCTCTTCTGTGGCCAGCGAAACGCACGACCAGCTTTCCTCAGTGGAAGAAGAAGAGAGAAGTGCCGCTTTTCATCACGAAAGGATTCAAGCATGAACACTCCCGGAGAAAGAATTGCAGTCACTATAGCCTTCACAACCGCCACAATCCCAGCTGCCAGTCTTTTAAATATTGAAGGTCGACCGAGGCGTGTTGTCGCCCCATGCTTCTCAATCTCATTTCCTTCTAATAAAGAAGTTTTTTCGTCCGCCATCAGCTGGTCGTCTTCGGCAACTGCCCCTCGGTATTGCGATTGATTGATTGGTTTCTCTAGAGCTTTGCCAGCCGCCTTGTGTCCACTTTCGACTTCTTTTTCCCCAATGGTAAACTTCCCGCCGCGAGAGTTGTTAAAATGAGGCTGGTCGAGTGAACCGTTCGTCTGTCTCGATGTAGATAAAGCTTCTGTTGAAGGCGTAGATTGCTCGGTCAGCACAGGAAACATGTAGCTCATCGACTTCATCGCTTGCGACGAGCCATTACGTCGAATTAAGCGCTTTTCTTCAATCGAAATGTGGGACGATTTCGAGGATAATGTAAGCGGGCGGTCTGGCCTAAGCAACTGAAGTGCAGCGCAAGCGAAGAAGTATAAAAAGTTAATCAAACGGACGGCCAGAATTACAGGATTGCGAATGAAGGAAGCGCGCGAATCAACAATGAGATGCGCCACCGTGAAATTCAAGATAATGTATGTAAGAGTGAATGGGACGGGCTTGTATGATTAGGTGACTCCGCCGGTACCTGATGGGAGGACGTGTGGGGGAGGGTTTGAAGGAAGGTGCATGTGATGTTGCTTCGTATTCCGCGCTTTCTGTGACTCTCTCTTAAATTATTTACTTTATTGTCAACACCGCTTCTGCCCCGCAATCGGTCTTTTGATACTGTGTGATTCAACCGATAGAACTTCATCCGGCTTTCCCGTTTTGAGCGTGAAGAAATTCCCCTAAAAGTTGCAACAGTGTCAACAATATGCCAACCGCTATAACCTCAAATACGCCGGGGCTTGCAAACTTCTTGAAATCTCTCAAAGGGCATTCGGCAGATGTTTCTATTGATCACCTAATCTCGTGAGTTTATGACGATATATTCGGACGCGTTTTCAGCCTAATACTTGACAGACTTCTCAAGCGTCGTCAAATCCAGCGGTCGAAACCCTGCGCAATTGCGGTGACCCATCTGCTTCTACGCTCGGTGGCTGAGTACAAGTTTGACAATGCGGACCAGTTGATGGATCGCATCAGGAATATTGGCCTAAGATTATCAAAAGCTCAACCACAGGAACTTGTCGTTGGAAACATTGTTCGTCGAGTACTAGGACTCGTACGGGAGGTCACCGAGACAGCGGCTGCCCCAAACAACACCACACCATCGTCGTCGATGATCCTTAACAGCGTTCCGGAAACACCAGCATCAGCAGCTCTGGTTCGTGGTGGGTTCTTCGAACCTCAGGATACTGTGCAGCTCATGATGGAAGACTTGTCGATGAAAGATGTCAAGGATGATGTTCTAAACGGCATTAGAGAGATGATTGAGGAACTTGATCAGGCCGACGAGCAGATATCTGGTTACGCCCTTGACTACATTTCTGCACAGGAGACCATACTTACTTACACTTCATCAACCACTATTCAGAAATTCCTCTTGAATGCTGCCAAGAAGAGAAAGTTTACCGTTATCTATGTGGAAGGCTATCCGAATGAACATGAATCTACTTTTGAGATTATCGCCACTGGCCGAAAGAGGAGTAACTTAGAGGACGACGGCAACGCCAATCGGTTCAAACCACTTACCGCCGCCGGAATCAAGGTCATTATAATTCCAGACTCGGCCGTCTTTGCAATCATGCCGCGCGTATCGCGTGTGTTTCTTTCATCACACTCTATCATGCCGAACGGAGGTTTCATTGCAGCTTCAGGATCACGCATTATTGCCAAGGCAGCACAAATGCACCGAGTGCCAGTCGTTGCAATAGGTGGAGTTTACAAGCTGAGCCCACTGTTTCCTTACAACGATGAAGGCTTGATCGAATATGGTGATTCCGGAAAGGTCGTGGACTACAAAGACGGACCTTTGGTGGAAGACATCGACGTCCTGAATCCCATTCACGACTATATCGAACCAGACTTGGTAGATCTCGTGATTACAAACATGTAAGCACTATTCCGAGGAATTCGCCTAGCAAATACTAACATATTCTCAGAGGGGGAAATGCGCCGTCTTACATTCATCGAATTGTTGCAGATCACTACCGTAAAGAGGACAATGACCTGGAGCACTTCTCAACAAGCGGTTTGTCCACACCCAGACAGTAGAAATACACCGAGGATCGTTGTCGCGGGTTGTCGCTCACTTATCCGTCCGGTGTTTCACATGTCGGCCTTGAATCCGCTCGTTTCTCCTCGGCTCAAGGGCGGAAGCGGGGCTGAAGCATTTCCCCACACTTTTTGCCTCCTACTTAGCCGAACTTCTCAACCTCAACTTCGATCACAACATTGGCATCCGTCTACTTACTGTGATTGTCAACTCAAATATTCAAGATGGTTAAGCGATTAAGTGCGCCATGTTATGTTCTTGGTGTGGGTATGACCAAGTTCGTCAAACCGAGAGGCAAGATCGGATATGAAGAACTTGTGAGTCCATGAGCATCTGTTAGACATTTCGTCCTAGTTCTTACATGATTGCGACAAGGGATATGAAGCTGGCATTAAGGCTCTGCTGGATGCGCAAGTGAGCTACGACGAGGTAGAACAGGGTATAGCATGTTACTGCTACGGCGATTCCACGTGCGGTCAAAGAGTTTTCTATCAGTTTGGTCTCACAGGCATCCCCATCTACAATGTGAACAATAACTGCTCCACCGGATCTACTGGCATACACATGGGTCGAACCATGATTGCCAGTGGAGCCGCCGACTGTGTTCTTGTCGTTGGTTTTGAGAAAATGGCACCTGGTTCATTAGGTAGTCACTGGAATGAAAGGACAAACCCTACCGGCACCTTCGGAGACATGATGAAAGCTACTCGGGGCGTCACAAACGCGCCAGGCGCCGCACAAATGTTCGGCAACGCAGGGCGTGAGTACATGGAGAAGTACGGCGCGAAGCCTGAAGACTTTGGTGAAATCGCCCGCATCAATCATGAACACTCCAAGCGAAACCCGTACTCGCAGTTCCAGGACGAGTACACGCTAGAACAAATCATGAACTCAAACATGGTCTTTGAGCCACTCACCAAGCTTCAGTGCTGCCCAACCTCTGACGGTGGCGCCGCAGCAGTTCTCGTTTCTCAAGCCTTTCTCGATGCGCGACCGCACCTAAAAGATCAAGCAGTGCTTATCGCCGGTCAATCCCTCCGCACCGACTCGCCCAGTGTCTTCTCCAAGAGCAGCATTGATCTCATGGGGTACGGCATGAATCAGCTAGCAGCAAAGACCGCACTCGCCGAAGCTAACGTCAAGATTGGCGACGTCAAGGTCGTGGAACTACATGACTGCTTCTCCGCCAACGAAATGTGCGTCATCGACGCTCTCGGTCTTTCAGCCCCCGGTAAAGCCCATGAGCTGGTTCGCAACGGCGACATCACTTATGGCGGTAAGATGGTCATCAACCCCTCCGGAGGCCTCATCAGTAAGGGCCACCCTCTTGGCGCTTCAGGTATTGCGCAATGTGCTGAGCTCGTGTGGCACCTGCGCGGGTGGGCTAATAACCGCCTTGTCGAAGGCACTGACGTGGCTCTTCAACATAACCTCGGCTTGGGAGGTGCAGTCGTCGTCACCGTATACAAGCGTGCGGATGGGAAGATGTCCAAGGCTGTCAGCTCGGAGGAAATCGGCAAGCGTAACAAGCTCGGCTACAATCCTGCCGTGGATGCGAAGGGTTTCACAAAGGAACAAGCCGATCGTGTTCGGAGCGCACAACATGCAGATGAATGGGCGCTGGCGGGTACTCAGGACAAGGTGCAGGCACGGTTCTAAGCTATAGTATTTTGTGTATCGCCAATGTTTGTCCCTCGCCTGGAGACTAACTATAAATAAGACCGTCCCATTATTTTGCCTCCCAGTACGTTTGTGAAACTGACAGAGACTATCGTAATGCGTACTCGTCTTTTTTATACAAAAGGTGATTTACCACAATAGTAAAACCTAAGGACTTACTGAGAAGTTACGAAAATTAGAGAATCGCCATTAGAAGAATGGATATCGAGGAGCTCGTTTTGCTTGTTTTGACACGCCGGACACACGATCGGGCATATTATGGCAAGCAATGGATACGACTCCCTCGTATCATATGAACCAGAATCGTTGGCAGTATGCAAGTAATAAAACGCCATGTTGACCTCAATCCCTCATGATACGTTCCCTCCGTAAACATAAACGTGCTCCTGCGCTCGAGGAAACAACTGCACCTGCAATTGATGAGGTAGTCGCACCCCCTGGGCGTCCGTCCGCACCAATACTAACTCGTGCTACGCCAGCGGGAATATTTGTGATTAGACTTTGTAATGCTGTGCCAGTCATAGTCACACCAACCTGCGATATAGGCGTACTGAGCAATCCCAACCTACTAGCCATAGAAACACCACCACTACTTGACGCCGTTGCCCCAGGCGTCAACGTGGTAAGCGTCGTGAAACTCTGCACCGGGACAACCGGGATCGTTGCCACAACCGTCGTCGTCGAACCCACGGAATCCGTGCCTGCTCTGCCTCCGGCGGTGAAACTGACGCTCGCAACGGGTACGTCACTAGGGATGCTGCCTTCCTGAAAGTTTGAGACGACGGATTGCGCGGTTAGGGTAGCTAGCGGGCCGGTGGCGCTTAGTGCGGAGGTGGTTGAGGCGGCGGATTCGTCGATGCTGTTTATCGGAGCATTGGAAGGAACGGAGCCAGCTTCGAGGGAGGCTACGGCGGATGCACCGGTGAGGGGGGCGCTGGGGACGTATTGGGAGGTTGAGGAGGTGTTTCTGGCCATGTTGGTGGGGGTTGGAAAGATGAACGTCGAGGATGAAGAGCTTGGCGTTTCGGATACGAGGATAAGGCTTGTTGTTGTTGTGGCAGTGGATGAGTCCGTGACGGAAGTCGAGGTGTTGCTCAGTTGTCTTGGTAGTATGTGGTCCCATCGTTTGCCTAAACCAACACGCATGTGTTCTGCCGTAATACCCATCGTGGATGTTGGCGAAGAAGCCGCTCGAAGCTTCATATTCGCGCACTTGATGAGGTCCTTGACATCCTTGTACCCGCTTGCAACACAAATCTCGTATATCCTCCACCTGATATGGGCGATGTCTTGGTTAACTATTCACCGTGAAAATCATAATTGCGGTCATGGAGATCTCACATGTATGCAGAGCAACCATCATAACCAGCCAGCCTCTTCTGACACTCTCTAGTGCCGTACTTGTAGAACTGATCCGTCATGCATGGCTCTACTTGCTTCAGTTTGACGTGGCAGTAGTTCGCCCGTGACTTCTCCAGTTGAGGCGCGATCTTGGTCTTGCAATCCTCTACTCCTAGCGCATCGCAGATCCTGGTGATGGCCTCAGGCCCAAGGATTTCCTGCTGTGACCAAATAAGGTCCTGTAGGACAGCTGTTGGCGTGCTGCGAGCGTGACCGATATGTAAAAGAAGAACAATTGTCGAGCTCCAGAGTGAAAATAACATAATGCAGTATAAATGAGTGGCAAGAGTAAGTAGAATATGAAACTACGATCAAACGGACTAGGGCCACAATTCGAAGAGTACATCACGGCTATGGATGACGAGTAGATCACTATAATATTTTTTGGGTGTTCATTTAATTGAGTGGATCGTAAGGAATGAGGAATGCAGCGATTGCAATATAAACAAGTCGGATTTAATTGGCCTTTGTAGCTCTGCGGCCCTCCATCTCATATTCTGCTTGACTAAAGGGACCAGTCAGCAGTAAGTTCCTGAGAGACGTTCATCTTATCTCTTCGACAGAATACGAAGGAGTTCGTAAGGGTGTCAACCAAGTTATTGATTTAAACTTCTTCACAATTCGCTGACTGCATCCTTCACCTTTGCTAATCAATGATCTGACACTGGCCATCCGCGAAAATAATCTAATCCATACCGGCTGAGGCTGGAGCGGCGGAAGAAGACTGAATTTGTATACCGATGAGTGATTCTTGGTCTGCAATGAGTACTGCATTATTGGCTGCAACTCAGCGATGGTATAGCTCGGAGCTTTCAATCAGTTCCGGACTGAGACTGATGTTTGCCGGAAGTCCATCCTATTGCTGCTGAAGGCCATATCCTGTTCTATGTCTCCTGTGCTGGTGGACGCAATTGTCGCAGTGCGCGAGTGATATATAGTAGTGCCGGAGACTGCTACCTCGGAATTCTGGAAGATTATTGGCGTTCGGCAAATTGTTGAAGCCCAGAAGTGCTGAAGTCCTGTAGGAAAGACTGGATTGCTGGTGATCCGAATAGTTTGACCACGCTGAAGTGCCCCCGAGATGGTGTAGTTTTCCGTGGGACCATAAGCTAAAGTAATGCTGAGGAGTATTGGATAGTCGATATATTTAGAGTAACCATTGGATTATACATCCTGACCTGAAGTGTCTTGACTGCTCAGCTGCGTGTAGCCGTAGTAATTCAACATTTCCGTATTGGTATAGTTCAGTTGTTGGTTCTAGGTTGCCTGTTTAGATCCTGACGCAGTTTTGGTGGTCGAAATGACGGACAGAGTCTAGTCTACCATTACATCAAATGTCAAAGATGCATTTTGACCAGACTGTCAATGCCAACGCGCGGTCCGAGGCGTATGCTAGGTGCTGGCACATTTTTGACAATAGACGAACCGGTGGTCACAAAGCAGACTGAATCGTGCCAAATGAAGAGCTTCCGAGTCACGAGCTGTTCAGATCAGTCAGTGGGCCCCCAAACACCTTAGACGATAACTTACTTAGACACTGCCAACAGTGGCAGTAAAGAACGACCATTCTCTGCTGTGAATAAATTAGTCGTGACTCTGGTGTTTGGTATGCCAGTGTAGACTGCATCTACCACGTTGTCAAGCTGAAAGATAAACTTCTGTGGTTGCCTGGAGAGTGCCAGAAGGTGTGACATGCTGTGAGAAAGCATTACAAAATCTTATATTTAGCCGCACTTGACCCACTTTGATTTGAGTTCAACCGGGAGGATGTATTAGTAGGTCCAGGTTCACGAGAAATGGCAATTACCCACGTAATGCCGTTCCCCGTTGGTCCAGCGGTCGAAGTACGCCAGATTTTAGTGTCGCCCAATTACATCTCACCCAGTCAGCCAAACTGTACGCCAGCAACGGTGAGGATCAAGCTGAATGCCACTCGATTGAAGCTACAATTGGACAAAGGTGTATAGCTTCCTGTCATGCAAGTCAGCCTTACATATTAGGTTATGTCTCAAGGGTTTTCACACTCACCAACATGGGGAACACCATAACTATTAGCAAAACTATAAGTCTGTTGTACAATACAACCTAAGGTCGATGCAGTGGTGACTCCAGACCGAGTCCATTGGTCATGGTCAAGCTGCTGGAGTTCCCAATCAGGATCGAAGGGTAGACTTGTAAGTTAGTAAGCATAGAGGTTGTGTCCCTCTTAATGACAGGTCCAGCGAGGTCATGCTGCAAAGTCGAGCCTTGGGCCAGACCGACGAAGCTCAATAATGCAAGGAAGGTGTGGAACAGGATGTTATTCTTTGCGCACGGGCTTCTAACTCTTGATCTTTCTTGCTCTTCATACATGGCAGCACGATTTTAGTCACTCTTACAACGTTAGTAGCAGGCGAGAAGACGCACGGAGTGATCTGGCGTGCGATACAAGTACTTGTATAGAAACTAAATGACATATAATCACCCCCTCATCAGAATACGAGCGATCACTCAATCATAAGAGGCAGCTATTTATGCATATGATAATAAGTTTCGTGCTACAACACGTCTTTCCGCGCGATCGTTGGCAGCGAGTTTAAGAATGGTCATATCATGCATGTTCAAGTTACGTTGAGGAGATTGATGTTGCTGACAAGTGATTGACAGATGAGGAGATAACAAGCCAAAACGGGAAGGTTCCATGCAGATAGCCGTTACACGGGATTTCGGCACGGCAGGGTGGGTCGTCTGAACGCTTGTGGGATGGCAGGGCTGAAAGTTAACTTGCTACAAAGAACACAACTCGTGCTTGCTGGTTGTGCTATTT
>Ga0160429_1002301_pt1 | contig 10163 bp, 9 predicted proteins | sample SolpanmetagenomR_FD_108199 | JGI IMG/M metagenome (GOLD analysis project Ga0160429, IMG submission 108199) | Solar panel surface microbial communities from Lawrence Berkeley National Laboratory, California, USA - R | ecosystem: Engineered > Built environment > Solar panel > Unclassified ... | reverse complement strand
TACGACATCAACGACTACAAGGCGAAGACCGAGCTCACCGCCGACAAGCTCTTCACCAGTCTGACGGCGGCCCTGCGCGCCTACCAGCAGCTCAAGCGTCTGGACGACACCCGCCGGGGGCTCGAGATCATCATCGATGCCGCGCCGATGCTCCTCGACCACAAGTCCCTGCAACGCCTCTCGGAGGGCGTGCTGACGCAGGTCGCGTCGCTTCTGAACGCCGAATGCGCCGGCATCCTGGTGTTCCGTGAGAACGACGCCGCCGAACCACGCATCTCCGTGCTTGCGGGCTCGGGGCTTTACCGCGAATTCGTCGATCGCATTCCACCCTGGCCCCTCGATCCAGCGATCCAGCCCCTCGTCGAGGAGGCGTTCCACGAGCGTCGGACCAGCTTCGGGGACCATTGGTCGACGCTCTATGTCCGGACGTCGAGCGGGAGCGAGATCGTCGCACTCATCGACACCGACCGCCCGCTCTCAGATACCGATCGCGCGCTCATCGCCCTACTGACGAGCCGCTTGTCGATCGCGTTCGACAACGTGATCCTCTACGAGCAATTGCAGCGGGCGAACGTCACCCTAGAGCAGCGGGTGGTGGAACGCACGGCCGAACTGATCCGGGCCAACCGCCGCCTCGACGCGCAGCGCTCGGACCTGCGCCGGGCCAACAACCTGAAGACCGAGATTCTCGGGACCGTGGCGCACGACCTAAAGAATCCCCTCTCGGTGATTCTTGGGCGGTCTGAGATGCTGAAGGATTTCCTGGCTCTCGAAGGCGTGCCGAGCCCGCAGATCGTGGCGCAGGTGGATCACATCCATGCCTCGGCAACCCGGCTCATCGGGATGATCGACAGTCTGATGGCGGACGCCATGAACGACGCCCTCGACATCACCCTGCGGCGCGAGCCCGTGGATCTCGCGGCACTTGCGCGCGAAGTTTGCGAGGCTAACCGGCCGCTCGCTGATTTGAAGGGTCAAATCCTGCGCCTCGACGTGCCCGAGGAGGCTTATCTGTGCGGCGATGCCGAGCGCCTGCGCGAAGCAATCGACAACCTCGTCTCGAACGCGGTGAAGTACAGTCTCAAGGGCGGAACCATCACGGTTGCGGTATGCCACGATGCCGAAGAGATAGTCTGCACCGTCTCGGACCACGGCCCCGGCCTGTTACCCGAGGACGCCGCGCGCCTGTTCGGGCGCTTCCAGCGTTTGTCCGCCAAGCCCACGGGGGGGGAAGGGTCGACAGGGCTCGGGCTCTCTATCGTCAAGCGAATTGCCGAACTGCACGGGGGCCGGACCCAGGCTATGAGCGAGGGCCCGGGCCGGGGCGCCACCTTCGCCATCCGCTTTCCCAACCGTGCGGTCGCCCTGCTCTGAGCGCCGATTGTTGCGTCGGACAACCCGTGACGAAACACGCATGCTATGATGCTTCCATTTGGGCCCGCACGACGCAATCGACCAGCGATCCGGCCTCGCTATACACCGCCCTAAGCCTTGAGGGACCGCACCGGCCTCACGGCATCACGAAACGGGGGGCGGGCCCATGCGATACGGATTCGGCTTGCGATACGGCTGCGGCTTGGCGACGGCAAGCCTCACCCTGATGATGCTGTTCGCGCCCCCGCGCAGACCGGCGCCCACCGTCGTTCCCATGACGGTCGCGCCCCTTTGGGCCACAGCCCTCGCCATGGCCGAACCGGCTCCGGTTCGGTCGGTCCGCGTCATTCCGATCGACGGCCGCTATGCGGCCCGGCGCTAACGGGAGGCCGGTCTGATGTGTCACATATCGTCCGAACCCTTGCCCGCACTCGAGGAGTTGGCCTGCCTCCAGACCCTGCTCCATGGCGATGCCCGCCCCGCCGCGCCCGGACCGAACCCGCCGACCCTAGCGACGCGATTCGGCGTCGGCGTCGACGGCACTGAACCTCGCTCTTCCGGCGACTTTCCCCAAACATCGACCCCCACCGAGCAGGCCGACAGAAGTACGACGGGCGCGTGCAGCAGGACCTGAATGTGGGTTGGCGTTGAGATCGTCCTCGTCGGCGGTGTGCCGTTCTTCATCGCTGCCCACGGCGATGGCGGGCTGACTACTCCTGGACCGAGAGTAGCGTGCCCGGACGCCGTGCTCGCAAGGAGAGATCTACCACGAGCTGCGCCTCGCCCGGCAGGTGTGCGATGGGCACGTGGCCACGCGGGCCGCCGAGCGCGCTGCCGTCGCCCCCCAGTTTGCGCGTCCGACGGATCAGGCCGGGCAGGCACCCGCGAAGCTTGTGCCCCCCTTGCAAACACCCTGGTGCACAGGGGCCTGCGCCTCGAGGTCACCGGCTCCCGGATGGACGCTCTCGGCCGCCACCAGTCCGAGGAGGTCCGCCTGACCCGGTAGGATCATGGTCTGCGGCGTCTGAAACTCCGCGAACTCAGAACTTCGTCCTAGCCGTTGTGAAGATGGACTTCTGGAGCGTAAGCCCACCGCGCCTACGGCGCGGTCCGTCGCTCGAAGACCCGCAGGACCGCGTTGCCACGCGCGACGGCGTCGTCGAGGGCCTGGCGCGGCGTCTTCCGGCCGGTTAGGGCCGCCTCGATTTCTTCCGCCCAAAGATCCCGAATCTGGAGCATGTTTCCCAGGCGCAGTCCAGCTGAGTTGCGGGTCGGTATCCGCTCGGTGATGGAGCGGACGGCCACCTGAAGCATGGGGTGCCGCGCGTAGAATCCGGCCGCCTGCGCGTCCGCATAAGCCGCCCGCGTCACGGGGACATAACCCGAGTTGCGATATATGCGCGCCTGTTCGGGGAAGCTGAGCACGAAGGCCAGGAACGCGGCGACACCCTCGTATTCCTGCACGGTCTTGCCTTGCATGACGTAGAGCGAGCCGCCGCCGAGGATAGCGTTCTGCGGCGACTCCGCAAATTCGGGGTAGTACGGCATCGGGTGGATGGCCCAGTCGAACTGGTTCTGGCCCTTGATGGTGCCGTACAGGCTCGACGAAGTGAGAAAGATCGCGCAGTCGCCCGCCGCGAACCGCGCCTCGCCCCGGTTCGTGCGTCCGACATAGTCGAACACGCCCTCGCGGTGCAGCGACACGATGTTCTCGAGGTGGCGGAGCTGAAGCGGACCGTTGAACACCAACTCGGCGTCGAAGCCATCGAGGCCGTTCGAACGGGTGGCGACGGGCCGGTCGTGCCAGACCGAGAGCTGCTCGATATGGGCCCAGGTGGGCCAGGCCGTCGAGAGTGCGCAGGCCTCCGGGGCGGCCCGCTTGAGAGCTTTGGCCGCCGCGAACACTTCGGGCCAGGTCTTGAGCGAGTGATCGGGATCGAGGCCGCCCTGGCGCAGGCGGTCCCGATTGATCCACATCACCATGGCAGAGATGTTGAAGGGTAAGGACAGCATCTCGCCGTCCCGGGCGAGATAGTTAGTGGCGATGACCGGCAGAAACGTATCCGGCGGAAGCGCGCGCCCGGCCGCCCGGAACACTTCAGAGACTGGCTTCACCGCGCCGATCGCCGCCGCCATGGTACCGTTGCCGACCTCGAAGACCTGGAGGAGATGCGGGGCCGCCCCGGCCCGATAGGCCGCGATTCCCCCGTTGATGGTCTCGGCGTAGGGCCCCTTGTAGATCGTGACCACCCGGTAGGTGGTCTGGGATGTATTGAAGTCCTCGGCGATCCGGCCGATCAGCGCACCGTTTGCCCCGTCGAGGGAATGCCAGAGCTGAAGCTCAGTGACCGCGTCGGCGGGGACCGGCATCGTGGCGCAGAGCAGGCCTAACAGGAACTTGCGGAGTGTGCGCACGGCTGATCTGGTTGGCAGAAGCGTGACGCAATCTACCGGAGACGGACCGCCTCCATATTGCGTCCGGCTCGGAGGACTGGAAAAATTAACCGGGCGTGCGTGGCAAATGCAACCGGAGGCGCGTGCCCTGGCCGACGACGCTCTCGATCTCAACGCGGCCCCGCAGCCGGTTCTCCACGATGTTGTGGACGATGTGCAGGCCGAGCCCGGTCCCTCCTCGTGCACGGGCCGTGGTGAAGAACGGGTCGAAAACGCGCCCGAGGTCACCGGGCTCGATGCCGTGGCCGTCATCGTCGATGTCGATGGTCACGCGCGACGCATCGGCCCGGACGGTGATGGAGATCCGCCCGGCCTGCCGTCCGCGCAGGCCGTGATCGACGGCGTTCTTGATCGCGTTGGTTAAGACCTGGGCGAGGCTGCCCGGATCGGTGTCGAGGCAGATTCCCTCGGGACAATCCATGACGATGTCGTGCCGGCCCGGCCGTGCGAGCGCGCGCAAGCTTTTCAGCAACTCATCGATCCAAGACGCCAGATCGATGACGCGACGTTCCTCCAGGGCCTGGTCGGCGGCGACCTGCTTGAAGCTGTGCAGGAGGGTTGAGGCCCGCAGGAGGTTGGCGGTCAGGAGGTGCGCCCCCTCCCGCATCCGCGCGGCGTATTGCAGGAGCCGGGAGCGGGAGAGCTGGTTCTCATCGACCAGCCGCTCGAATTCCGCGGAATCGACCTGCACCTGGGTCGAGGTGGTGAGCGCAATGCCGAGCGGCGTGCTGATCTCATGGGAGACGCCCGCTACTAGTTGTCCAAGGGAGGCAAGTTTCTCCGAGCGAATGAGGTCGCTGCGGGTCTGGCGGAGCGAAGTCAGGGTAGCATCCGCTCGTTCCGCGGCATCCCGCCAGCCTTTCTCGCGCCGCCGCAACTCGGCCAGGAAGGTGTTCGAGACGCGCGCAATATCGCCGAGTTCGTCGCGACGGGTAGCTAGGCCGACCTCCGTCAGGGTTGGGTCGACCGTGGCCCGCAGCATGGTGTCTTGGAGCCGGCGTAGGGGCCGCGTAATCGAGCGGGCGACGCCGACCACGGCAGCAGTTCCGAGCAGGAGCGCGCCGGCCGTGCCCGCCAGGAGCAGGCGCCGAATGGATGTCCCGATCCGGTCCGCGTCAGCAATGAAGGCGCGGCTGAGGGTATGCCCGTTCGCGTCGATCAGGCCGGCGCGGCGATCCATCTCGGCGATTAGCTCATTCTGCTCGTGCAGTTTCGTCACTGTGGCGGAGAGTTGCTCGCGCCAGCCAGCGATCGCGGCCTTTACCCCCTCCTGAATGCTCGCTGGCATGGGAAGGGATTGCGCGCGCGCAGCGAGGTCTCCCCCTTCCTCGAGGGTGCGCGAGGCCTCTGCGGCATCGCGGCGCGCGAGGGAGGCGGCCGCCTGCTGGGCCAGCCGCAAGGCGGCGAGTGCGATGGTCTGAGCCGAGAGTTCGGCCTCGTTGGAGCCCACCGAATCCCGGATCAGCCCAGCGACGTCCGCCTGCAACGCACGCTGCTGATCCCGATTCTGCCGGATCCGCGCATCGCACCAGACGATGAGGGCGTGGCCGGATTGGGTGGCGCGTGTTAGCTCGAAGCCTTCGGCGATCACCCGATTGAGCCCGTCCTGCGACCTGCTTCGGTCGCGGTACGAGTTCGAGAGCTCCGTCAGCTCCGCGGCCTGTCGCGATTGATCGTTCGCCAGCAGCACGGCCTGCAGCCGGGATTCAGCCAAATTGAGTTGCCTGAGATCCGCCTCCAACTCGTCGAACTCGACCTGGAAGACGGGCTGCCCGATCCGAGTCCTGTTCAGTTCCACCGCGGCAATCGCCTCCCGTAGATCACGGAGGGCGGTCACGAGTTCCTGCTTCCGCTCGAGTTCCGCATCCTTGCGGGTGAGCACCGACACGAGCCGCGCGTTTTGGGCCTGCTGACGGTGACGCTCCGCATCGGTCAGGGTCACGAGGGCATCAGCCCGCTGCGCCATGGTCGCCGAGAGGACGCTGCGGTCAGCTTCGAGAAGTGTGAGGGCGGACATGTGCTCGACCTGCGCGGACAAGTCTCGCGCAACGGCCCGAATGCGCTCGACCCGCTCGGCAGAGGGAGCGCTTGCGCCGAGGCGGGCGAGTTGCGCCGAGGCGGTGGCGGCGAGGGCGTCGAAGCGGGTCCGGGCGGCGTCGCCGAAGGTAGATGTGCCAGCGATGTAATCGTCCCGCGCCCGATTGAGCGACAGGAAGGTCCGGAACGTCTCGCTCGACAAGACGGCCCCGTCCCGTGCGCGCTCCGCCTCGCCGAGCAGGATCCAGGCGGCGACGGCGATGAGGAGAGCGACCCCGACCGGTATGGCGCCGACCATGAAGATGCGGCGGACAACACCACCGGACCTGACATATTCGATCAAGACACTCGCCGTTTTCAGGAGCCAGGACTTACACAGCAGTTGGATCGCCGTGTCTGTATTGCCGAGGCGCGTTGCCGATGTCCAGATGGTGACTCGGTTGCCGGGTTCTGTTGAGCATCAGCTTCAAACCGAGATGCTTGTGCGGAATGTGTTCGTACTTTTCCCGACCATTGTGGCGTACCTCAATAAGCCTTGTTTGTGCGAGCCTTTTCTTGTGAGGGCAAGTTTGCCAAAGTGTGCGGGATGGCATCGGGTTCGGTCAGATTGCGTAGTCCCTGCTCTTGTGTACGGTTGCTTGCTTCTTTCCGAGCAAGAAAGTTAACGTCCCGAGGTTGCGTTGGAATGGCGTGAAGTATCTCAGGGCCGACAGCTACCACGTGGGTGAACATATCGGGGTTATATCACTGCCAGCTCGTAGGCCGATCCGTCACGATGATGAAGGTGAGCCGAGGCGGCTGGGGAGTTGTAGGCGAAGGCGGGTGCCGTGCCCGACACCGCTGTGCAGTGAGACATTTCCTTCGAGCCGGTTCACGACGAGGTTGTGGACGATGTGCAGACCAAGGCCGGTGCAGCCCCGGGCTCGGCCCGTCGTGAAGAACGGGTCGAAAACGCGGCCGAGATGATCGGGTGAGATACCGATTCCGTCATCGGCGACGTCGATGACGACGTGCGCGACGTCCGGCGTCACCGTGATGGTGACGCGTCCCGCCGGCCGCTCGCTCAAGCCATGATCAATCGCGTTCTTGATTGCATTGGAGAGGATCTGGGCGAGGATGCCCGGATAGGTGTCCAGGATGGTGCCGATCGGGCAGATCGCGATGATCTCGTGCCGGCCCGGCCGTGCGAGCGCGCGCAAGCTTTTCAGGAGTTCCTCAATCCAGGCGCCGAGGTCGATCGCGCGCCTCTCCTCGAAGACCTGGTCGGCAGCGACCTGCTTGAAGCTGTAGAGCAGGTCCGAGGCACGCATCAGGTTCGTGGTCAGGAGCCGGGCACCCTCCCGCATCCGTCGGGCATAATCCAGCAGGCGCGAGCGGGAGAGCTGGTTCTCATCGACCAGACGCTCGAATGCTGCGGAATCGACCTGCACCTGGGTCGAGGTGGTGAGCGCAATGCCGAGCGGCGTGCTGATCTCATGGGAGACCCCGGCCACGAGTTCTCCGAGGGACGCCAGCTTCTCCGCACGAATGAGATCGTCCTGCGTCTGGCGCAGGCTGTTCAGCGCCTCGTCGGCGCGCTGCGCCGCGTCCTGCCAGCCCTCCTCGCTGCGGCGCAGACGTTCGGCCGCTACTTCACGCTCGGTGACGTCCCGGTCGATCCCCCGATAACCCAGGAGGGTGCCGTCCGAAGCGAGAAGAGGAATGCCGCTCGTCTCGAGAACCACGATCCGGCCGTCGCGGCAGCGATTCCGGTTCAGGAGGTGCGAGAAGGCTCGCTTCTCGGCGACAATCGCGGCGAATTGGGCGCCCACCCGGGCGGCCTCGTCCTCCGGCATGAAAGCAAAGGGGGAACTCCCGAGCATCTCCACGGGTGCGTAGCCGAGGAGTGTGAGGCAGTGCCCCGAGACGTAGGTGTAGCAGCCTGCAGCATCGACCTCCCAGATCCAGTCCGAGTTGAGATCGAGCATCTCGCGCAGCCGCAGGATCTCCCGCCGGAGGGCTGCCAGCTCGGTTTCGCCGGCCACCGGCCCGGTGTCATCACATGAAGGCTTTTGGCAGGAGTGAGACGACATCGGGCCGGAATCGGAGAGGGTGGACCGCATGATGCAATGCGTTGTTCCAGCATCCAACCCTCAACGCTGACGCAGTCGATAATCGTCCCCCGTGAGGTGCTCCACCGTTCCTACGGAATACTGCTTAAATTGCCGCGGCCAGCGCGAACAGAATGGCGCTCAGGAAATTGCAGCCGACGAGCAGATGTGGGATCAGGCTCATGGTCGTTCAGGCTATGCAGGCGCGAATACGGGTTTCGCGCTTGGCCGGGCAGAGGCGCGCGGTCCTAGCACTCGTTTCCGTTTTGGACACCTGCGTGAACGGCGCCGAGGACAGCCACTGCCAGTGCGTGGTTCCGGCCAGGATACCAATCGAGATCAGAAGGCGTGTGATGACGTCAAGCATTGATCTTCCCCTTGTTCCAGCCTTGAACGGCCGTTGTGTGAGAAAGCGCTTAAGGCCCCATCGCTACGGGACGATTGCGTGAATTGTTGCGTTGGCGCCTTCTCATAGCGGTGGAGGTCGGCCACGTGTCGGCGAAAGTGCCTCGTTCGGTGCCCTGGATAACCCTACTGTGAGGCAGAAGGCATTCTTTTGGCTCGCAGAACGCGTGAATCACTTCATCAATGTTCTGCGACCACGTGTACGCTCTTTCGTAGCTAGTGAGACTGCTGCAGGGGCATAGCGAGGATATGCGTCGTGTCAGGCGCTGCGTTGAAGCGGGTGCACCGCCGTTCTCAAGATGTGTTGTTGGACAACCGGGAGAAATGCCCACATCTTTGGGAGCAAGCTGGTGGCCTCCTCATCCATCATCGAAGTGCGGACCGGTCAATCTAGAAACCGCGCAAACACGCTTTATCTTGAGCGAAAGCCGCGCAGTTGTTCAAGCGTGGCTAGACAAAGATAGATCGTTCCCCATATGCTGCGCAGACGCTGCTGGCGCGTTTTGCGCCGCTGAGCGTGCAAATTTTCAGGATCTTTTCATACATGAAGCGCCGTAGCGCGCGACCGTTCACGGTCGAAATCAAGCATACTCGTACAAGCCGGGCCACACTTAACGAAGCCACAGCACGTTCCCGCAAAGGTCAGGACCTCTGGGGGAACCTACCAGTAGCTGCAGCCGACAAGCCTGCTGAGGTGCAGGCTGCGCCCCTGGCTCCCTCCGAGCCTGCGCGCGTTGAGATGCCGGCCCGGCGCGTGTTGCCGAGCCTCGTCCCGATGTTTGCGATGCCCATTGAGCCAGCAGACTCCGAGGCGCGTACACCTCCTTCTGAGGAGCGGCTGCCGCGGGTGTGTCGGGTGAAGGTGCCTGCCAAGCGTACGAAGATCTCGGCAATGGTCGCTGTGGCCGATCCGGCTCCAGACGAAGCCAAGGCTCAACGGCAGGTCGCTCCTTCGGTTGTTGACGCTATCGCTGAAGCTGATGCCGCCGTAACCGCGCTGCCTGTCGTGGCGCAGGTGCGTTCCGCGAGGCGGACGCAGCGGGTGGCCACCTTGAAGCCGGGCGAGCGCTGGAAGCGCCGGCTTCCTCGGGCCCTCTGGTGACTCGATCCGGCCTTCGCGGTACCTGACCCTTGAAGTCCAGGTCTCAAGGAGTACGGATGGCATTCGAATCTGGCGAACAGGACGATCTGGTAGAGCTCACCACGCAAATCGTCACCGCCTATGCCGCAGGTAATCATCTCCCGGCGACTGAACTGCCAGGGTTGATCCGAGGCGTTCATGCGAGCCTGCAGAGGCTCGCCTCCGGGAGCGCGCAGCCCGCCGCGAAGCAGCGGGTGCTGACGCCCGCTGAGATCCGGCGCTCGATCCAGCCTGACGGTCTGATCAGCTTTGAGGACGGCAAAGCGTACAAGACGCTGCGCCGGCATCTCGCTCGGCTCGGCCTCACACCGGAGGCCTACCGGGCCAAGTGGGGTCTTCCTGCCGATTACCCGATGACCGCCTCGGCCTACTCAGCCCAGCGCTCGCAGCTCGCACGCGATCTCGGCTTGGGCAAGTCGCGGGCTGCTGCGCCCGAGGCGCCCTTCTCTGCGGCGGACGACGGATCCTCAGACAGAGACGATTCCTCGGCTGACGCAGAGCAACCAGTGACGCAGGACTCAATCCCAGAGCCTGAGCAGGAAAATATAGCCGATGCTTTCGCGGAAGAGATTATCCGCGAGCCGTTCGACGAGGATGGCGTAGAGCCCTGAGGCTGCCCTGAGAGGTCGCGACTTCAGGAGGACGCCTGCTGAAGGTGCTGT
>Ga0160429_1002300_pt1 | contig 10166 bp, 11 predicted proteins | sample SolpanmetagenomR_FD_108199 | JGI IMG/M metagenome (GOLD analysis project Ga0160429, IMG submission 108199) | Solar panel surface microbial communities from Lawrence Berkeley National Laboratory, California, USA - R | ecosystem: Engineered > Built environment > Solar panel > Unclassified ... | reverse complement strand
TGCATAATAACAGAGGAATACTGCTTTGTTGCAAACAGTAGAACTGAACTTGTTTCTGAAAAAGTGAGGAAATTCAAATTGGCAAGAAGGAGGGGGGAGGGGTGGGGGAAGGGGAAGCCGGTGTTATAAGGATTCTTGTGAAGTGTGTTCTACTGGCACACTGTGTGACAAGGCTTGGTCATGCGGTCTTGAACAAGGCTGTGAAGTCAAAATGTAAAGACTTTTGTAAGCGGCAAGGCTAGTCTCAATACCACAAACGTTCATCTAATTGGACAGCCTTGTCTAAGCTCTGGTAGTTGGAGCAGCGCATCCTATTATCAGAAACGTCTTATATTTGCCTAAACGCCTTCATCAGTGCAGCCCTTCCCAGAAGACAGCTTCTGCTTACATGGTGTGGGGGCGAGATGTAGAGGCACAGGCTGAAACGCCTGCAACCATCACAAATTATGTTGAAGGGGGTGCTGTATTTTGCGCTCCAGCGGTCCGAGATTTTTGTTGCCATGAATAGTACACGATATCTCCAAACACAGTTCCCTTCCCTGCAAGCTCAGCCAGCCAAGGCCTATACTGCTCGAAGTTCGAGCAAAGCCTCTCTCACGCCATACAAAATACCAGTCTCCACAACCGAGCAGAAGAAGAGATGAGCATTTAGGCAAATTTTGAAGTCTTAAAGCTTCGCTCAAGCAATGTACACAACCATGAGCATGCTGAACGAATACTTGAAAACGTGGATAAAAAAGTCACTGGGTTTGTAAAGTTAGATTAGTCATCCATTTTTCCGTTGTCTATCAACAGAAATCTGAGATCTTGTGATATTAATGGGTGTGCGAAGAAGCATTTTTGTGTATGAAATCGATCAAACAAAAACAAACTACGCCTTCATGACAATCATAATAATTCCAAATGCAAAACTACCACGCCGCAGCATCATAGTCGAACCTCGTCAACTCTTTACCCGCATCCTCCACATCCTTCTTCGCCTTCATGCGCATGTAAAAAATCGGACAATCCTTGCTCGAACAAATGACCTCACAGTGCAGACTGCCTTGACACCTCTGACACTGCGTCCACAAGCGTCCGAAGCGCACTTCCAGGTCGCTAACCTTGCTCAAACTCTTTTGGTAGAGCTCTGCGAAACGAGGCCGACAATTGTCACACACTGCCCCTGCCATCTCATCCTTGCCGACCAGCGGCTTCTTGCAGCCCATACATGTTTGCGTCTTCTTGGCAAACTTCATGAGACCTCCCATTGAAGGCGCTGCCACTGAGATCGATCGTGTGTGTTCACCTGTCAGTAATTGTGCCGCCTTCTTTTCCCCGAGAATGGGGTCGAATATGCGACCCAGCGGTTTGGCAAGTTGATTATCGAGGTAGTACTTAGTGTCGATCGGGATATTATTCTCAAGGACATATAATGGATCTTCGGACTTTTCGTGAGTCTTCGATCCACCGGCGCCTTTGACAATAACATAAGCAACACGATCACCAAGCGTCGGCGCTGAACCTGCATCGCGCTTCTTCATTCGTTCGGCGAGTTCGACGTGAGCTTGTTTGGCGGTGTAGTCATTCTTGGTTAGAGCTTTGGTAATGACGAGCTTAGACATGTCAACCTTGTTCTGCAGAAGGTCCGAGATGGTGTTTTTAACGTATCTGGCGTATGTCAGTTTTGTCGCACATACTGAATAAAACTACTCACTCCTGTGCGCCGTCTACATCCTGATCAATCAGGATCTTACGTAAAACAGTCTCAATAACATTCTGAACAAGGCGACAGTTGTCACGCCGAACAGTCTCAATACCCTTACTGTCCATTTTGTCGTATTTGGCAGGAGTCGTCCAGTAGAGTCCAGCATAACGCTTTTTATTGATGAGAAGATACGGGAAATAAACTTTTTCGAACTCCAGCTTGATCGGCTTGATAAATTTGCTCGAAACGAATGCCGCCGCTTCTTCACCAAGCGCCATAGCCTTCTCCAGCTCTTTTGGACCGAACTTTACCATGACTGAATCGGTATCTCCATAAATTACTTGTGCATCGTGTGAGTATCCGTTAGCAATATTGTAGCGTGCCTCGACCTCCATCTTCGCCTTCTCAATCATCTGACGACCATAACTGGTGGTACTGCTGGCAATGGCCAAACAAGGCAACTTTCCAACCGTCGCTCCCGTGATACCATAGACACTGTTTGCGCTGATCTTCAACGCCAATTGACGACCATTAAGCACGGCTTTTTTGAATGTATCAGTCTCAACCGCAAGCTCCCTCTTTGCGCTCTTCCTTGCAGTAAGGAGCTCTTCGAGAATCTGCGTTAGTAGACCTTTGCGAACTTTGGCTGTACAAAACATGTCGCCATTTGGCGTCACGATGTAATCTTCGTCTTTCTTGAGATTGAGTTTTTCTACAGCGGTCTTGTTGAGTAGAGTTGTGTAACACAGATTGTGTGCTTGTATGATACTGGGATATAGTGATGCGAAATCGAGTGTAGCAATGGGAACGTCGTAATAACCACGTGTTGGTTCGATCACCGTGGCACCTTCATACTGCTCATCCGAACCTTCGTTGCGAAGATTCGGAATGACGAGGTTTTGCTCAAGAGCTTTCCGGAACAACTGGCTGATAAACTTTACTTGTTGTCCTCGTGAGAGAAGGTAATTGAAAGGTACACCCGTGACTCTTGCCATTTCTGTGTAATTAACCAGACACAATAACTTGTCCATCAGTCGTTGCGGAAGATATGCATCTTTCAGACAATATACGGCCAAACGTCTTCTCGACTCAGGCGTTCCATTGTAAAGTTCCGTAATCATTGTATGATGAACATCCTCTTTTTGCTCATTCAAGAAATGTGCACAAACAGCGTTTAGTGTGTAACTGCGCAATTGGTGATCTCGTTGAACGAGCTGTAGAAGATCCAGTTGCAGTCGACCGTTCGTATTCGTAGCCTTCGTGTCTCTGCTGCCCATCTGCTTACTCGAAAAGTTTGTATCCTTGGCTTGCGATTGAACATTCCTTAGTCGTGAGAGATAAGGAAATTTTTGTACTTTCAAGTGCTTCGCGCGGTCCAAGAGATACGGAAAGTCGAAGTTCGAGATGTTGTAACCGATAATCACATCTGGATCAACCTTCTCCACAAAATCACGCCATGCCATTAACATGTTCTCCTCAGCGTCAAACTCGAAGATCTGAGTATTAACAATAAGACTGCAAGTATCCATGCAGAATACGTTTCTGACGAAAGGCTTCTCTTCTCCGTAGCGAGTTACTACGTTGGCAATCTGAATTACTGGATCCTGGTTGGCTTCCGGAAACACCCCTTTACGACCGGCGCACTCGATGTCGAATGATAAAATACGAAGAGGAGCCATCTTCGCCCATTCGCCATCGGCGGGATGTGATATGAGATCTCTGTAGTGGACCTCTGCCTCAAGTTGGCAGTTCGAGTGTCGGTCTTTATTTGGAATCATTTTATACTTTGTAGGTAAAACCTCAACCCAAGACATTCCGGCAACCTGAGCGGTTAGTCCTGAAACGTATCGCAAAGAGAATGTCCTTACACTGCAATCAATCATGAATCTGAGGACATATTGGATGCTGTCAAACGTCATGACTCCACCTTCAGCACCTTTCCAGAGACCTTTGTAGTTTGCGCTGCCACCTTCGATTGTAGTCCTTAATCTGTTAATCCACTTCGGGTCTGTAACGGTTATCTTAAGATAAGGACTCTTTTGATTGCCTTGAAAGCCGAATAAATTCTCTCTCATGACCATAGATACTGAGTGTACAGTGGGCTCTCTTTGCGCCAGTTGTGACTCCAGATAGTGTTTATAACCCTCGCAGTCATGTCTTGTGAAAGATACTGGAGCGGCGACATAAAGATAGTGCAGGAAATCGGTGATATGTAATAACACGGAGTGACCACTCTGAATATGTTGTTAGCATTGGTTGTAAATCGGCACGAATACAGCATACCTCAGTGGCGCCAAACAATTTAATCGTCGTCTTTCCACCATGCAAAGTACCTTCCTCAGCTTCAATCTGCTGAAAGCACAGAGAGTCCACCTCAGGATTGAAGTCATCCAGCGGAGGCCGATTCCATTGCTGATCTTTCTCCGAATTCTTGTGCTTCAAACCATTGATATCTTGTGTCAACTTCTCCAAGACCTCCTCTTCAAACTGACTCTTCGGTTGACTAGACCCAAAGTGTTTCCCATTCGGTCGCTTCAAAGTAGCGTTCGAGACAGGAGTTCCATCGTGTCGTCTCTTCTTTCCTTTTGTAGGTGTAGAGAAGGCATTGTGATGAGTGTTCGTACTGTCAGCCAACACGACGGATGGCATTTTCTTCGAATGTTATGTTCTGTAGATCTGAAGAGTGTCGAATTACATGGCAAAGTTTACTGGAGGGGCAAGCGCGTGTCGCGTCACTGAAGCTGGGCCGCGGTTTCTCATTTAATTGGCCTATTCGTCACCTCAAAAGCCCACTCCTAAAATTGGCTTATAGCCGATCAGGGAGAAACCCATTATGTCAATAAGCCAATAAGAATTATCCGCTTTATGCTTACAACATAAAAGATTCGAACTTCGAGTACGAAGGATCTCACATAAACAAAGCGCAGTTCATATAATAGAGGGTTTATCAAATATGGATAAACCCGAATAGACTGGTCCTTCACTATCTTGAACTCGTCGCTGTTTTGTCGGCCTTTCGCAGCTCTTTGGCTATTCGCGTACACCCCATAGACTTCTGGCATTATCTTCGCACATCTAACGTTACTCTTTCGGATCCCTCCCACCTCTCTTGGCTACCTCCTCTAGATAGTGTTCATGCGACTCCAATTCGATCTCAAGTGGCCTCGTGATCGGCAAGAGCGAGATTCCGTTATCTTCCAAATATCTCAACCTTGTCGCTGTCGCTGGCCTATTGGTATTCATACTATAGATAGCGACGCGATGGCACGAGCTAGTCACATGCAATCCGACGTTCCAAGCACTGCGAACAAAGGTCGGCTGAGTATTGAGCGCATTGTCCCAGCAGCGTACGCAAAGCTCGAGCCAGCCCTCAGCCTCGATAGGGACGTCATAGCTCCAGGTACGCCAGGCGTGATAGTATTTCTGGCTCATGCGGTCATACGGGACTTCGTACCAGACCGAGCCGCCGTCAGCGGAGACTTCGACACGGATGGGCCAGTGGCCTCCACCGCTATACGCCCAACCGGTCATCTTGATGAAGCCAGAGTGCACGATTTGATCGTGGTGGACGGGTGTCATGATGGCACTGGAGACTGGCATATCTTGAATGCTAAAACCATTAGTGTACAGGGCCTGGAATTGTCAGTGAGAATGTCGAATGGCGCAAGGGAATTACTGGCTTACATTGTGCTTTCCGATCTGTTGCGAGTAGTAGAGATACTCTTTCGCCTGGACTGGGGCTTTGCTTGGGCCCTTGATAGCTTTGACTTTGTACAGCCACTTGCACGACCTTGCTCCGATGTAGCCAGTCACGACGCAACGCACAGGGTACCCGTGGATTCTGGGCAACGGCTTTCCATTCATCTCAAAAGCAAGGATGACTTCATTGGCTTTGACCTTACGCCAAGGAACACTGACCACATAGTTCATGACTTCGCCTTTCTTGAAGTACGTGTCACAGCCGTAGAACTCGAGATGGACATCGTCCTTGTCAGTAAGGCCACCACAATATTTGAGAACCTTTTTGAGGGATACTCCAGTCCAACGAGCGGTACCGATTGCGCCTTCGCCCCATGGTGCATTAATGAGTTCATCTCCGTCGCCAGGGTATAATTGAATTTGCTCGATTCTTCGTGTACCGGAGCACTGAAGAGTGACAACTGTTGATTGCCGTTCGAAGATACTTTCATCTTGAAGTTGCGCCAGGGACAAAGTACAAGGTTTGTATACGAGGCCTTCTATGTTTAGCTCGTAAGCCGCGGGATCAATCTCCGGGATACCGCCGTGGTTTCGTACGAAGAAATCCTTGTTGTCTGTGATTTCTGTTTGAACGAGGCGTTCCTAGCACGTTTAAAGACATGTTGCAAAGCGAGCAGTGATCACATTACCCTTGGAGGCTCTCCATTGTATGGAAATTGCAAAACATGTAGCATGTCGGCTGATTTTTCCTATGGTTTAATAGTGTAAGAGAGTGGATCAGTGGACCAGAAGAGAGACAAAGAGTTACTTCTTGGACATATTTCCAGCTGATATCAGGTAGCTCTGCGATTCCGGGTCCCAAAGCTTTATGGTATTGTTTCCATCTAGTCCCAGGGAGGACTGGGTTGGTCTTGGGGATGGGCTCAAGCTGATATTCCGGCGGCTAACAAGACATGGCATTAGAAGGTGAAGCCCACTATATATCAAAAGTCACATACGTGATCAAATTGGTATCTCGCCAAGATTGCCGCAGCTTCCGCTTTCTTCTCAGGATATTTCTCCCATTCGATGTAACCTTTCCACCCTTCTCTTTCGTCTGCGAAATGGGGGGTCTTGATCTCAGATTTGGCTTGTGGATCACGTAGCGTTAATACAATCTCATCTTGAGACATGATGAAGATCAAATGTGTATGGAGTTGCAAATTATGTCATTGCAGGAACAGGAAGAGCACGGCATCGCCATTAGATATAGTCCTCACGGAGCAACTCCGTCGCAATCACGCATGTATTCTTTCTTCCTTCCTATCACGGCGAATGGCAATGGCCCATGCTCGTGTAAGACAAAAACAGTGCGTCATGGACAGTGTTCTCAGTACTCGCTACCAATCATAGTCTAACATGTTGCAATAAATGGCATGTTTTGGGGAACGGCCATAAACCTGCCGGAAGCGAGGAGTGTGTCTCTGCCGAAGCCGTTGAACGTGTCATGTGATCTGTCGTGTACTTACTGGTTCAGCTATCATGATTGCATTAAATAAGAGACAACAGTATCTCTTCAGAAAACACAACTTGAAAAGCCCCAAAGCTAAATGCCGAAATAATGTGAATGATTAGAGTTGTGAGAGCACGTGATATGTCGTCCCATGGTTAACTTCAGATAAGATGGAACGAACGAAAGTGTATGAGTACCTCGCAGGATCTTGCAACGTTTCAGATCTCTCAATCATAGAAGTTAGCTCAGTACAGTACAGGACGGATCGCAATCGGCTGAAGACCTCACCATAACCTCCCCTCTCCGATAGAGACACATACACAAAAATGTCAACCCACGGCCAGTTCAACACCAAATCCCCCACCATAAAGCGCATCCTCCGCGAAGCCGCCGAACTCTCCTCCTCCTCATCCCCTGACTACACCGCCGCCCCGCTCGACGCCAACCTCTTCGAATGGCACTTCACACTCCGTGGTCCCCCCGCGCCATCCCCTTTTGCATCCGGCATCTATCACGGCCGCATCGTCCTACCGCCCAGTTACCCTCTGCGCCCGCCGTCCTTCCGCTTCCTGACGCCAAGTGGTCGCTTCGAACCAAATCGTGAGATATGTCTGAGTATCTCGGGCCACCACGAGGAGAGCTGGCAGCCTGCGTGGGGGATACGGACGGCGCTGGTGGCGATTAGGTCGTTCATGGATACGGAGGTCAAGGGGCAGGTTGGTGGGGTTGAGGCGAGTGCGGAGGTTAGGAGGCGGTTTGCAGAGGACAGTAAGCGGTGGAGGTGTAGTGGTGGATGTAGTGCTGCAGGGAGATGTTTGGAGGATGTCATGAAGGAGAGGGAGGTGGAGGTTGCGGCTATGGAGGGAGAGAAGACTGAGGAGGCGAAAGTGCCGGAGGAGTTGAAACTGGGCTATCGGGATGAGATGGAGAAAGCTGCGAAGGATGCGCAAGTAACAGCAACTGAAGACTCCAGGGAGGAGGATACTGCGGAGGGCAGCAGTATCGCGTCTTTGGACGGTACTCTGCCGAGACTAGATAGGAGGACAACCTCAGATCATCTACCTCCACCACCCGTTTCAGAAGACACGACCTCTTCGTCAACAGTATCCACACCAACGATCCCACTATCATCATCACCATCGTCATCACAACCGCCGCTCCAACCACAACGCCGCTTAAACCACAGCACAGCAACAGCGCGCAACAACAACACACCACAACTCGGGGGAGCTACCCAATTCGCACCTCGACCACCACAACGGCTTCGACAAGCCCCTGCGACGGCGGCGAATTGGCTTGATTATGCGATTGTGGGGATTGCGGCGGCGTTGGGGGCGTTGTTGATCAGGAAGTGGTTGACTTTTGATGGGTAGTGTGAACGTTGCGAATTGGGAAGTTGAGGTGATAGAAATCGCGGAGGCAGATGAATAAGACGTTTGAAATTATGTGGTGGAATTTCATCGTTCCTGGAGACTTAAGAAACGATGAGAAGCTACAGGCAAGGGGTATATCACCAGAAGCGGGTATCAAAAACCGCTCAACTCGAGATTGGGAGGGGCTGTGGTTCTAATTAATGGGCTCGCATATGGCTAGTAACAGCTTCCAAAGGCTCGTGAATAAGTTGGGTTATGGCAGGAAGAGGGAAGACATGAAGACGGCCTGTGTCACTATTTCTGCAGAAGGACAGCAACGTGTTTGGAGCTTCATATTAGGAAGCCAACTGCGGGCGCATGAAAGGAAAAACCTTTTACAACTAAAAGCTCAGTTTGTACTTTTCTCCCAGCCAGCCAACATCTCACTCCTTCACATTTTCGTTGTGAATCCCTGTAGAACCACTAACTCAGCTCAACTCGACCATACCTGAGCTTTCCCTTCAACTCGTTCCAGACACCATCACCAACCAGTCTCATTCGCAGCCTTCCTCACACCCCATCTCATACTCCTCTTCTCGACCTTCGTGGCAGGAAGTTCCGTGAGCACCTTACAAGCGCTGACAAGCCCCTTACAAACCGAGGCCCTATCCAACTCCTCAAAGATTGGGCCTCTCGGTCCAGCAACCCACTTAGCCCTGTCATCGATTTCTATTTGTTCGTGGTCATCTTTCTCAGGCTGTGGGTCGCCCCAGTGGCCTGTATAGTTGAGCCACGCGGTCGGCGCCACAGGGCTGCGGGTATTATCCTCCCCTTGCAAAGCTTTGAGGGGTTCGAATTTGAATTTCGGGATGCTGGCTTTGGACAAGTGCTCGCCGTAGGTGTGCAGTATGCCGTAAGCCCAGGAGTTGGCGAGTGGGTCCCATGATATGCCCCGCCAGACTCCGTTGGCTGGTTCCGGGTGTCTGTATGGGGTGCGGGAATTGTCGGCTGTGGGTTTGCGGGAACTTTCGGCCGTGGGGTAGAGGGCGTGAGAGCCGTTGGCGACGAAGACCATGGGCTGAAAGGATGTTAGTATTGATAATTGGAAGGAGTGGGTGGAGATGCAGTGCTTACCCTGTCGCCTTCCTTCATCACTGCGTTGTAGGTGTATGCTGTGCCGTTGCCGTCTTGGCTGAACCAGACTGCCTCTGGAGTCCCGTCCTTGAAGCGGATCATGTTGTGTTGCCTGTGACTTGTTAGCTTGCTGGAAGTTTGTGCGTGTTGTTAAAGGGTTCTCAATATACCAGTCACCGATGTGGATACCAACTACCTGACCCTTCACAGTAGGTCCGACGTGCCAAGGGAAGAAGTAGAAGTAAAAAGCATCAAGTACACCATCGCCCTTTTCGTTGACGATGACAGCCCCGGTGCGCATCCACGCGGAGTCTTTGCTCGGGTCTCCAGGTGCCGTCGGCTTAACTCCTTTCGTCCAGAGCGGCGGCATTACATATTTAGGTTGGATGGAGGTCAAGAATGTGTTCATTCCGCCAGCGGAGTCTGCCTCGTTGGCTTCATCGATGTTGTCGAGAGAGCAGGTTCCACCAGAGAGGATTATGGGTTTTCCCTGACCATCTTGGGGGCGGGTGTACATTCGCACGAACTCGCCAAAATCGACGGGGTAATTGACCTCGCGTTCGTCGAGCATGACGAGAGGCGCTGTGGCGAATGTTAGAACTGTCGTGTACATATCTGAGTGCGGGACAGCTTACCATAGGTACGCACGTAGCTTGGGACTCGATCGAGTGCGGTGATGGCACGTCCAAGCACGATGCTTGTCATAGTAGCACGAGTGATGTTTTTGGAGAACAACATCGTGAATGATGATTTGATTCTTTGCTTATTCGAGGTGATTCTTTCTTCGTTGCGAAGTAATTCT
>Ga0160429_1002299_pt1 | contig 10167 bp, 8 predicted proteins | sample SolpanmetagenomR_FD_108199 | JGI IMG/M metagenome (GOLD analysis project Ga0160429, IMG submission 108199) | Solar panel surface microbial communities from Lawrence Berkeley National Laboratory, California, USA - R | ecosystem: Engineered > Built environment > Solar panel > Unclassified ... | reverse complement strand
TACAGTTTCCAGCCTTGTGGAGGACGTCATAGTCCGAAAAGGGTTGACAGGTATCTCACTCTTGTACCTAGTTATCATCACTACCAAAATAAAACAAAACTAAAATCACCCAATTTACCAAACTTGTTGGAATGATTGTTGGAATGACTTGGCAACGTTTCAGAATATTTTAGATCATAGGGAAAGTCGACAATCCCATCAAAAATCCCAATAGCATTAAGGTTTGTGGAATATCTGTTAGCGTTAGCTCGAGTCAGTTTTTAAACTATATTTTAGAAAATAATAGAGAGTGTTGGTTATCAATAGGATCAGTGGATATCACACGAAGTGCTAGTGGTCATTATGAGTAGTTGTTCTTGTATATCTCTGTCTCTATCTACTGTAGTATCATACAAGTCCTTTAGTACGTGTGCATTCACACGAGTCATGTATATAATTATGCGAGTCATGACGTATATATTGAGAGAAAGAATTAAATGAAGAAAAAAAGTGGAGACAAAATGCTTCAGGATTTGTCTTTCTTCCTCCCGGATTGTTGGTCACGGTCACAATGCACAGCTTTCTAGAGTTCCGTGGTGAATGAAACTCGTTGTAACGACGTGTTTTAAATCTTGTTCAGCGCATTGATAATGTTGGTAAGTCAAATCCTACCCTGGTCTTAACGCATACACCCACTCATAATTGGACTTACAAATGTGGGTCAATTCGAGGTTGGTTTTGGTGAAGAAGCTTTTCTAACTTTTGGGAGATGGTTCATGGCACGACTTCGCACACTTCGTGTCGCATCACCTCGTAGTAACTCTAAAATGTTACCAACGTTAGTCAAGACCAACTGTTGCAAGTGCTGGCCTTTCGGTTTTACAATGTCCATTTTAGGATGGCCATGTGAAGTAACCCCGCAGTACTCATTCTCATCAGCCGGATTCGTAATGACATGCTAGCATGTCGTTCATTACAAGGGTTTGGACTTTCTAGTCAGGCTTTGCGAATACCCTGTCGTCACGATCTGGAAAGCTTGGACGTTCTAATCTCGTCCAGGTCATGAAGGTGAAAGTGCTATTCATATTCTCCGAATATAGCTCGCTCCTTTGTTGACCTGTTCACCACATTCCGAACAAGTTATACAAAATGCCTTCAAAAGTGTACAGTATTTCGCAAGCCGCTGGTGCGCTGAATAATTCACTAGCCGCGCTGGAAAGATTGACCAAGGTAGATGCTGCTACGTCATGGTCTGGTACAATTAATCCAGCTTTAGAAGATATAAAATATTCTGAAGATGAAATGAAAAACTTTAGCGCGTTCAAAAGAATACTCAATGAACTCAAAGTGATAGAGACAACATGCGGGGACAAAGCTGGTGTGAAAAGCTCACTGACGGAATGCAGAAAGTCTTTTGATAGATATAAGACAACCCTGGGCTTGCAGCGGGTGCGCAGCAAATATAATGTGCTGGTGGTGTATGCGATTGAGCGACTCCAAAAGACCAAGACAATTGAGGACATTTGTAATCGACCTGAATCAAAACTAGACATTACCTCAGCGGATCTGACAACACTCAATCATCGTGTGGACGGAATAGTCACTCTTCTATCAAGCTTTTCTAAAGTACCAAATAATAAAACAAGCGACATGAAAAAATCAAAGATGCAGTTCAACTTCTGGGAAAGGTTCAAACACATGAACAAAGGACAACAAAGGATCAACCCGACAAAGCCGGAGGAACTGGTCAAGGAGGAGATGTCGAGACTAAGAACGATAACGGTAAAGATAAGACCAGCCCTGATGATCTGGAGAGGGACAAGAACGGTCGAAAGGAAGAAAACGTCGGTAGGAACGAAGGAGGCGATGTTGAGCGCACTAAAGCCAACAAATCAGCCAAGGGAGCCAAAGGTAAGGTACCCGAGGACAAGAAGGGAAAAATAAAAATTGGAGCAGGTGACAAACCTGCAAGCGCAAAGGACTGAATTACAACAAAGCCTCAGGGCTCGAAACGCGTACTTCAGCAAGCAGAGAAGCGTCCCAAAAAGCCTTCGGAGGTCGCGAGGCCGGCCCCGGACAGGTTGACCGTTGCGAATCTCAGTACACTCAGCTCAAACACAAGAACCCATGTCGCCCCTACGAATCCCGGTATAGTTCGGAGCAAAGCAGGTCCCGAAGTCCCAATGGCTCCTGAAAGATCTCGTCCTGCAGTAGAGGCCAGGCAATCTTCTGATCCAAAGCAAGTGTTTTCTGTAAACCTGGATATACTCGAACACAACTTACAGTTACCAGTAGACCACCCTAAACGAGGAAGCCTTCGAACATTGACCGGAGAATCTCCCTCTCATACAGCGAACCTTTCAAACAGACTCTCGCCATCTGGCTCAGAGCGTGGTGAGCCGCTTGAGGAGAATCAAGACTCACCTGCAGGCAGAGAACAGACGAGTGGGTCACCATCGTTCCTTGATTAAGACAATGACGAGTGATGTATGTTACTATACTTGAGGACAGAATGACCTGCAAACATTACAGCTTGGATTGAGGCGTTTGATTGAAGGGCACATAATAAATATATACACATATATTAGATGAATTACAAAAATTCAAAAATTTCGTCTACTAGTATAATTGTGAGGATATGACGTCGAGCGTTTAACTACACTTTGTGATCAATGGTGCTTCGTAGAGGATACTCTACTAGAAAATGTTTGATGACGTCATCGTAATCTATAAATAGTAAACAACGTTGTGCTGATGAACCAACAAGTAGGCTCAAATTTCCACGAGGAATTGCGAAAACCTTGATACCAGAAAAGTCATTTGTTGGACAAGATTTGTCATTGTGCCAAGAGGCGGCACTGGGCGACAAAAACTTCAAGTGTCCAACACTTACCGATTCTACAAGGCTGCGAAAGACTAGACCATGTTGGGTTTAGCTTTTGCACATCCGTGCGATGACGGCTCGAAAATCAAGAGGTTCAGCACGAAAGTCAAATGACATTGCGTCACATCTCGTTCGAAAGCTCGGCTTTTCTGCATTTGGCCAAGAAGTCACTCGTAGCTTTGGATCAATTACAAATAAAGGACTTTCTGTATTTTTGTACATATACTTGGTCGAGGCACTTTGCTTCTTTTTCCTAGTCGAATCATCAGGACGAATATTATCGTTGACTCGTATTCCGGCGTAGTCATGCCGAGCAGAAACCAAGTCACGCCCAAATCTACTAATCAGCCAAAAATCTCCAAGAAACGCACGGCGGAAAGGAGGTCTAATAAGACTTCTGAGGAGGACAATGAAGTGCGAGCGGCTAAGATGAAAAAGATCTGTGATGAGATGAATACACAGCATAAGGCATTGGAAAGTCTTTCATTAAGAAAGGAGACCCGTCGCAATATGGTGCGGGAAGCATCGTCAAAATTTGAACAGATTCGCGAAGTGCAAGAAGGCAAGGTCTACGATAATACTGAGGGATTATATAGGAAAGTCCAAGAGTACCGAAAAGCGGCACTTACGCTCTATAGGGCTTCTGACCCAGACCAAAAGCTAAAGGAAGCGGCAAGATGTTGTGTCGTTGCTACGAGCCACTTCAATATCCGATTTAGGGTGAAGCGAATTTCCAAGAATCTGAAGAGCGCCAAACAGACATTAGAGAGCCTAAACATTCCAGCAATGATGGACTTGGCACTGAGTGGTATGAATGATTTCGCGGGACCCTACGCTCCACAAGAGAGGAATGCCAAGCACCTGCGGGACCTTGTGGATTGTGCGCTTGTGCTATGTCGATTCAAGAATGTTCTGGACGAACGTCCTTTTATATCTATGTCGCATGACCTTGATCGTCTTCTTGGTACACGACCGTCGCCTGGGGAGGATCAACAACAAGCTGAAGGGGAATTGCAACAGCAGGAACAAGTGACATATGGAGTGGAATCTCAGAAAGACAATGTAAAGCATACCCCAAATGAGCAGTTGCAGAAAGACAGAAAGGATAATACCATACCCCAGTCTAAGCAACATTTAGGAGATATATCAGAAAACGACGACGACGACGACAAGTCAGATGGAATCTGACTGCAATATGTTTTGAAAGCATCTTGTACTTAAAGCTCGTAATTACCATAGTCGTGAAATATCAAAGCGTGCGTTAATCTTGAAAGTAGCGTAGTATTCATGAGGTATACTGCATGTTAGTCGCCTTTTGTACTCGAAGTATGTGCAAGGAGATTAGCGCATCGATGACGAGATGGTGTCACCATATTTGACCATTTCAGAGTAATCTGGTACTTATCTTCAAGTATACCCCTGTATTTTATCGGTGTATTGTCTTCGCCGCCATCATGGCAACCTATCAAATCCTGAACACAAGTGTCCTTTCCATTCTCGAAAACCCATCTCCGTTGAAAGTGTAGCGAGGGTTACTTTTCATAGTGTACGCTATGATAATGAGCTACGTATAAAAGTAGAAGGAGTTGCCATCCATAGCCCATCAGATCCCATTTACTTTGATGTGCTGATAGATGTTTTCTTGGCGCTTTTCGTACAGAGTAAGTTTGCCAAGATCTGTCATCTTTCGTTCCAACATTCTATATCATGGCTGACACGGCTCAATTTGGTATAGCATATCGAGGAAATGCTGTTCAGAATCGAATTAGTAGCATATTATCCACATCATACTCTGATTTGGAGACCAAGAATGTTCTACAAACGCTAGATTCTCGAAAAATAACAAGTAATGATAGAAAAGATTTACGATTGGATTTGGATCAAGAACTTATAAAAAGTAATGGAGATGTGGTCAAGGACTTTTCACAAGTGGCACAAGTGGGTTTATATGACTTCATATGACCTATTTCTATGCTGATTTGATTATGAAAGCAATTGAAAAGAGTTGGAAAGGCATTGGATAAATTAAATCAAACGACATCTCTTTTAAAAAGCCATATTCAAGCCTCACAGAGGATCAGCACACCATTAAAAGAAGAACAGACTTTATTGGTACAAGCAAGTCAACAAACATCGACAAAACAATCCGTACTAAACGCTTTCAAATCACATTTTTTATTATCATCAACAGAACTATTATCTCTCACTTCATCGTCCGCAATTGAATCGACCTTTTTCGACTCACTTGAAAGATGTAAACAAATTCACAAGGACAGTCAAATATTATTGTCTGGTAATCATGATCAAAGACTTGGATTACAAGTTCTCGACACGACTTCTCGACAATTAGACGCAGCTTTCCAGAAATTATATCGATGGACGACAAAAGAATTGTCATTGATAGATTTTGAAAACACACAATTGAGTGCGAATATAAGAAAGGGGATAAAAGGTCTAGCTGAACGACCGGTCCTGTTCAAAACGTGTTTGGATGAATTTGGGAGAGGAAGAGAAAAGACTTTGAATGAAGGATTTTATAATTCTTTGACCGGAAATGTTTCACAACGAGGAAATAAGAATGAAAAAGCCATTGAATTAAATGCTCATGAACCTATACGATATATTGGAGACATGTTTGCTTGGGTTCATTCAGCTGCGGTTGGAGAGAAAGAAGCGTTGCAGAATTTATTCATCAGTGATGCCGGCGAAATAAGAAGAAATATAAGAGCAGCTTTGGAAAGTGAACCTTGGTTGAAAAATGTTGAAGAAAATAACAAAGAAGGCGAGGAATTTGACGGCAGGAAGGCGCTTGTTGAATTAGTGGATAATAATCTGGCTGGCGTATTGCAACAATTAAAGAGTAGAGTTGAACAGACGATTAAAAGTCACGATGATGCTGTCCTGGCTTATCAAATCGGTAACCTTGTTGGATTTTATTCTTCAATCTTTGCAGGACTACTGGGTGACGTTTCAAACGCTTGTCAAGTCATGTTTACAATCAAGGTTACAGCAATGGAAGAGTTTGAAGCAATTACAAGACATCATGTTTCTTTATTACAATCACAGACAACAGACACAAGTACTTTGACAGCACCCGACTTCTTGCTTGACGCATTGAATATTCTTCAAAGATTGATAAAGAGTTATGATTCTTCCTTTTCAAATCATGCTTCAATTGAAGAAAAGAACAAAGGATTCCACCACGTCCTTTCCTCTGCATTTGACCCATATCTCGATGCATGTAACAACATTGCAGAAAACAAAAACATGATAGATAAACATGTATTCATCATAAATTGTCTTGTTACATGTCGTGATACTCTCAAGGGACCATCATATACATCAGTTAGGATCGAACAAATTGATCAAAATATAGATCATCAACATGTTCATCTAGTCCATCAAGTTTATGATTGGATCTTGACAGAGAGTAATTTACAAGAGTTATTAATTCAACTTGAAGGTTATGATAGAGATTTGACAATTCCTGAAATGGAAGAATTACGTCAAATTTCTCTATTGCAGCATGATACTCTAGCTGATCTTGCTCAACAACTAGATTCATTTCTACCTTCGTCAATGGAAGATGCAAGACAACTTGTATCTTCATTAGAAGATCATGGATTAGCGAGACATATTTGTCAACGAGCTGCTGACAATTTTATCCAAAGTTATAACCATGTTGAGAGGGTACTGATTAATTTGGATGAAGAAACCATGAAATCTGATTCTAATCATGATGACAATCATGACGATCACGATGTAATATTACTTCGAGATATATTTCCAAGAACGACGGAAGATATTCGTGTTCTTCTAGCATAATGATATGTTGCCTCTTTCTTCATAAGCCTTTTTTCTTTTCCATCTCTTCTAGTGTATAACATTTGACAGTCCATGCATGTATTTGTTTGATTTCTTCACTGACAAGTGCATTTACCATTCTTGTCCTTGCTAATCTTGATTTGCCGTTGAATTTTGTAGATGTTATGGTCACTTCGAATGCTTGTCCACATCCACCTATTCATCATCTTGCGTATTAGTCATATAACATAAAATGATTAGGATTGTGAGAAGGATTTACCTGATTGATCTTCGATATCGACATTTTCAAATTCTTTTGATAACTTGTTCCTGATCGCCGTAGTAGTGATTGATATTGATGTTTGATTCTCGACGTTCTCATCTGGAACACCAGTGACAACAAATGGTCCTGGATCGGTTAGAGTAGAGGATGACATTGTGGATTGATTTGTATTCGTTGATTCTACATTTGTCGTTGAATTTGATGCTACATTTATATTCCCAGAACTAGATACAGATCTGCTGTCTTCTAATAGATCTCCTGAACCTTTTGACGATGCTTCAGCTACTTCTACACTCATAATATTTTGTAGATAGAAATATAATGAAGTGATCGATTTTGTTCTGATCTGATAGGAATTTTATCACTACCGCCGAGTATGCACGTGCCTTTACATCGTTGTCCCTTGCGACAAATCCAACCAAACAACAACTCCTTCGTCAGATCTAGTACATGTCTTTGTGTTGAGAACAGTAGCTCATCTGTTGATGCTTTTCAGACGAACATCAACACTATATAGTATATACAATATGGCTACAATGTCATCTCCTTTTACCAAAACCGTGGTAGATTCCATGAGAAAATTGTAGGTTTATCAAATCACTCCCCACTTGATATCTTCTGACTTGGCCGGAACAGATATCCAGAAGTACTTGCTGATAAAAGCTTTGATAATACTGGTCGTATGCATTCCTTATACATATACCTCTCAGTAACATGGCTGATATAATGTACAGTATTATTAGAAGCACCTATTCATACAAAGAATCCAAAAGGAAATTCAGTACTTCTCACAATCGACTTGACAAAAGCCGTGGTAGAAGAAGCTATAAAAGAAAGAGTATCTACAATAATAGCATATCGTAGGTCAACTGTCGCAAAGTACAAAATACATGGACTGAACTGACATGAGCGCGTTGAAAGATCCAATTATATTTCGAGGATTAAAATCCCTCACACTCGCTAATTCCCAACAATCTTCCCTTCTACGACTCGCTGCAGAAGGTATTAGTGTATATTGTCCACACACAGCGTTGGATACGCAAGCAGGTGGGATAAATGATTGGTTAGCAGGATTAGTCATCGGTCTTCCCCTCGCATCATCTTCTTTTCCTAACCGACCAGGAAACCTCCTCTTTGGTCATGAGCCTATTGATCCAAATAAATATAATAATCAAACTCTCTACCACTTTGCATCGTTACAAAAGTCAATGGATAGAAAAGACATTTCCCCTGATTTCAAATACACAGTCCGACCAATAACTCCATTTAATTCACATCCCAAACAATTCGATCCCGCAACAACTGGGACGGGACGTATAATTTCGTTTTCCCCACCTCAAACCTTAACGTCCATCATGAATAGAATCCATTTATGTCTAGGTAAACCCAAAGGTTTCGATCTAGCTGTTCCAAAAGGAGAAGATTATCGCCACATGAAAATATCAAACATGGGAATATGTGCCGGAAGTGGCGGAAGTGTCTTTGCGTCAATTGGTGACGAGGACAAGGTAGATTTGTTACTGACTGGTGAACTATCGCATCACGAAGCTTTGGCGGCTACGGAAAAAGGCCAATACGTTATTTCATTACGACATTCGGTGTCTGAAAGGGGTTTCTTGAAAGATGTGTTGCAAGGACAATTGGAAGAGGAGATACGTAAAGAATGGAGTGCAAAGGATGGAGTTGAGATGGAAGAAGAGATGACTGAGGATATCAAGAAATATTTAGGGGATATGGTGAAAGATAAAGATGTCGAGGTATTGATAAGTCAAGAGGATAGAGATCCTTATGGACTATTGATATTTGATTAATTATATCATGATCATATGTAGTTTTCATAAATGAATAATGTAGATTTACGTGCAAATGATTAATCCTACGTATGCACCCACCATTATATACGTTAGAGTGATATACACGAGTTCAAACACTGTAATGAATTGAAGATTCTGTAATAAGAAATATGTACATTACAAATATAGCAAAAAAACAACTAAATCAAGCACCGACTCTGACACCTTGACCTGTCTGTACATCGGCATTCCTTGAAGAAGATTGCTGTACAGCTCCGGGCCTAGACAATGTATATTTTGCAAACGCCCTTGCCAACGCTTTCTTACAACTAACCTTTTGGCTTCCTACAAAACTATCAACAGCTACAGCAATCGCTCGATCAATATCAATTGAACTACAATAATCCGACAATCTCATTTTTGCAAATGCTTCTGAAATTCTAAGAATTGATTCTAAATGACGAACCTATTTTCGTAATTATTAGTATATATATTGTCAAAGCAGGGCAAAGGGTAGGACGTACAGTAATTGGATAAGCACCAGTAGCTAAACTTTCCCTTCTCATATCGGCGAATAATCTCGCTATTTTATCTTGATCGATTTGATACAACTTTGGTCTACACTTTTCTCTCGAGTATAAAATATACTTTCGCAATAACTCTTGAGGTATTTCTCCCTTTTGAGGTATATGATCATCTTGATCAAACTGACTATCGTTTTGTGAAGGATCTTGACCTGTTCTTGCTCTACTATGAGAATTTACTACAAAAGATGCCAATCGTTCATCTTCTGCTGGATCGACAGTATCTCTTACAACACATAATATATCGAATCTTGATAAAATAGGTTCTGTCAGTTCCACATTTTGACTAAAAGGTATAGTACTGTTATATCTCCCTCCGATAGGGTTTGCAGCTGCTACGACTGCACAACGAGCTTGTAAAGTAGTTACTATACCTGCCTTTGATATGGATATTGTTTGTTGTTCCATTGCTTCGTGAATAGATGTTCTATCTTGATCATTCATTTTATCAAATTCATCAATCAAACAAGTTCCTTTATCTGCTAATACTAAAGCACCTCCTTCCAAAGTCCATTCCGATGTCATTGGATCTCTTCTTACAGATGCGGTCAATCCAACAGCTGATGCACCTTGACCAGTTGCAAATACAGCTCGATGTGCTGTAGATTCTATATACTTTAATACTTGACTTTTAGCAGTTCCTGGATCTCCTAACAATAATATATTTATATCACCACGTATAGAATGCTTTCCTTGAGCTTCTTTTGAAACTCCACCAAAGAGACTTAGCGCGACTGCTGTTTTGATATCTGTATGACCATAAATACCTGGAGCCATACTACCAATAATCTTTTCAATTATTCTTGGATCGCGAGATAACGTTCTTATCTCTCTTTCATC